>Ga0209075_1004862_pt1 | contig 10573 bp, 6 predicted proteins | sample Stecom2011_FD_187523 | JGI IMG/M metagenome (GOLD analysis project Ga0209075, IMG submission 187523) | Agricultural soil microbial communities from Utah to study Nitrogen management - Steer compost 2011 (SPAdes) (version 2) | ecosystem: Environmental > Terrestrial > Soil > Agricultural land...
CTTGAGCTCCAGCACACGCTCGATACAGCCGTTCAGCCGTTCCCTGAGGCTACTCCCCAGGGCCCTGAGGCTTTCATCCTCCACCAGGGTCTGCTCGTAATAACTGGCAATGCGCAGGTCGGCTTTGGCCAGCACCATTTCCAGCATGTCGACATAGGTGCGGAAAAACGGCCAGCCCCGCATCATCTCACGCAGCTCTGGCAAGCGCTGGTGCCGGGCGGCTTCCTCCAGGGCCACATCGCTGCCCAGCCAGCTCGGCAGCATCAGGCGCATTTGGGTCCAGGCGAAAATCCAGGGAATGGCTCGCAAACTCTCCACGCCACCGGTGGCTTTCCGGCGCGCCGGTCGACTGCCCAGGGCCAGCTTACCCAGGGCCGTTTCTGGTGTGACCTGGCGGAAATAAGGCACGAAATCCGGGTTCTCCCGCACCACTTCCCGGTAAGATTTGAGCGAACGCTCCGTCAGCCAGTCCATCATATCCCGCCAGCTGTCCTCGGGTTGTGGCGGTGGCGCCAGGGTCGCCTCAATGACGGCAGTGGTGTACAGCGTAAGGCTTTGAACCGCCAGCCGGGGCAAACCGAACTTGAAACGGATCATCTCCCCCTGTTCGGTAATCCGGAAACTGCCGTTCACCGATCCTGGTGGTTGCGACAGAATCGCCCGGTTCGCCGGGCCGCCACCGCGGCCCACCGTGCCGCCGCGACCATGGAACAGGGTCAGATGCACACCATACTGGCTGGCTACCTGGGTCAGTTTTTCCTGCGCCTGGTACTGGGCCCAGGCTGCCATCAGTTGACCGGCATCCTTGGACGAATCCGAGTAGCCAATCATTACCTCCTGGCGGCCCTGACAGTATTCGCGGTACCAATCAACCTGATACAGGGCGGCCATGCTGTCTGGCGCGCCCTGAAGATCGCTGAGGGTTTCAAACAGCGGCACCACACGCATCGGGAACTTCATTCCCGCTTCCCGCAACAGCAGGATCACGCTCAATACATCCGAAGGCTTGCTGGCCATGGAGATAACGTAGGAACCCAGCGCTTCCGGAGTCTGGCCAGCCACCACCTCGCAGGTAGCCAGCACTTCCTTGACGGACTCTGAGGGCTCCCAGTTGCGGGGCACCAGTGGCCGGCGGCCTTGCAGCTCGCGCAGCAGGAATGCCTGCCGGTCCGCTTCCGACCAGGACAGATAGTCTCCCAGCCCCAGGTAATCCACCATTTCCGCCACCGCCTCCGCATGCCGGGAAGCCTCCTGCCGGATATCCAGGCGAATCAGCGGCAGTCCGAATGTGTGAGCACGGCGAATGGTGTCCAACAGCGGGCCGTTGGCGATCTGCTCAAGGCCACAGTCCACCAGTGAGCGATAACACAGCTCCAAGGGGGCCGTCAGGTCTTCGTTCTCAAACAGGATGCCGGTTTCGTCCGCTAAGTGGCCTTTAACGCCGGCCTCGGCCCAGTCCCGGGTACGGACCAGGCGCTCCCGCAACTCGGCCAGTACCTGACGATAGGGTTCCCGGCAATCACCGACCCGCGCCCTCAGTTCATCACTGGCCTGCCACATGGATAACTCGGCCCTCAGAGCCTGAATATCCCGCAGGTAAAGATCGGCCGCCATCCAGCGGCCCAGCAGGAAAACCTGACGAGTGACGTCGTGAGTCACGTTCGGGTTACCGTCTCGGTCCCCTCCCATCCAGGAGGCAATACGAATCGGGGAATTCTGCAGGGGCAGGCCTTTGCCCGTCGCATCAGAAAGTGACTGGTCCAGGCTTCGAAGGAATCTGGGCAATGCCTGCCAGAGGCTGTTCTCGATGACCGCAAAGCCCCACTTGGCCTCGTCCACAGCCGTCGGCCGCTCATGGCGGATTTCGTCGGTGTGCCAAGCTTCAGTAATCAGCTGTGACAGGCGGGCAATAATCTCATCACGCTCCGCCGGCATCAGATCGTCGTGGTCGAGCCGGGCCAGGCAGTCGGACATTTCGTCGTATTTGAGAATCAGGGTACGGCGGGCAACTTCCGTCGGGTGGGCAGTCAGCACAAACTCAATCTGCAGGTCCGCCACCCGCTGGTGTAATTCCTCCGGACCCACCCCCCCGGATTTCAATCGCTCGAAGACCTCGCCCAGGGACTCCACCATCAGGTCGGAAGGGTGGCCCTGCTTACGGCGAATGCCATGGTACTGCTCGGCCAGGTTCGCCAGGTTGAGAAACTGGTTGAAGGCTCGGGTGACCGGGAGCAATTCATCGTCAGTCAACTGCCCCAACAAGGTCACCAGGCGCTGCCCGGAGCCACTTTCCTGACGGCGATCGGCTTTCGCGGCCGCGCGAATCTCCTCAATCCGCTCGTAGCAGTCCTGCCCGGGAAAACGCTGGATGCTCTGGCCCAGCAATTCGCCCAGCAGACGCACATTTTCTCGCAGATCGGGGTGCAGTTCGGTCACGTTGAGTTCCTTCTGAATTGACGGAGACGAAGTAAACTTACGATACTAAGGATTCGTTCGAAAAGTCTATTGGCGATTGAATCCCCTCGCCCCAAGGAGCCACCATGAAAGTGACCGATTTGCCCCATCACTGGGAACAGGAAAAACAGGCGATGGAACGTACACACGAATACAATCTGCGCCTGCCCCTTGAAGACGCAGCCCGGGTAGCCGCGTTGGCGGAACTCTATCCAGATCGCAGTGAGAGCGAGATTCTCAATGACATGATTGCCGCTGCGCTGGACGACCTGATCACCCAGGGACCGCTGAAGGATCGTTTGGCAGACAAGGGAAAGTAAACTGGAAAAGCAGACACCAACCCAAGCGCAGACGCGCCTGGGTTGCTGGCAGCCCGGCATTGAGCGGAATCAGTGCTGGCGTCAGGCCACCGACTCAAGCTGGCGGGCTTTGATGCGCTTGATGTGCTTCTGGCTCAGTGCCACGAACCGAGGGGTAAGCCCCTGGTCTTCGTAGATCTCGAAACCATCCTCATCATAAGCAACCACTTTGTCGCCCTGAACATAGGGAAAGCTGGTTTCCAAATCATCAAGCGCAGCGGAGATCAGATCACGCATCAGGTCTTGAGAGGATTTCATCGGATACATCGCTGCCACTTTCTGCAACAGCTCGTGATGCTGGTCAGACAACGCCAGGTACGCAGCATCGCGAGTGAGCCGACCACGACCGTGCTTGTCCCAATGCTTGACCAGATCTTTGATTTTCATGGTGCCTTCACCCCTGCATCTTATCTGACGGTACAGCGCACCGATATGGTGCAAGCCGTACTAGAAGTGTAGACGAAGAATGACATTTCAGTGACTGAAAAATGGTAACGGATTGTACTTATCGGCGACTGTTCCGAGGCACTGACCGTTAACGGTTTTCAACCCCCTTGACCTTCTGCCATATGGCATCCAGCGCTTCAAGGGACTCCTCATCCAGATCACGCCCCTCACGTTCCAGCACCGCTTCGATCGCCCGAAAACGTGCGTCGAATTTGCGGTTCGTTCGGTTCAGGGCCTGTTCAGGATCCACCTTCATGAATCGTGCCAGATTCACGCACACGAACAGCAGATCACCTAGCTCGTCCTCGACCGCATCCTGGTCGCCACTACCGTTCTGGGCGGCCTGCCACGCGTCCTTCAGCTCATCGATTTCCTCGTGCAGCTTGTCGAAGACCGGGCCAATCTCAGGCCAGTCAAAGCCATGGCGCGAAGCCCGGCGCTGCAATTTTTCGGCACGGGCCATGGCCGGCAGGGTTCGTGCAATGCCATCCAGACGGCTGAAGGACGACTCCGTAACGGGCTTCTGGGCGCGCTCCTCCGCCTTGATACGTTCCCAGCTTTCCTTGATCCAGGTTTCGCTGGGACGGTTGCTCGGGTCAATGCGGCTTTCCAGAGTGCCTTCCGGGAAGACATGGGGATGCCGGCGAATCAGTTTGCGGACCAGGTGATCAACAATGCCGTCGAAATCGAAATGCCCTTCCTCACGCCCCATCTGGGCGTAGAAGATCACCTGGAACAGCAGGTCCCCCAACTCATCCTTCAGATGCGGGTAATCCGCCTGTTCAATGGCGTCGGCCACTTCGTAGGCTTCTTCTATCGTGTGGGGCACGATGCTGGCGAACGTCTGCCGGGTGTCCCAGGGGCAGCCCGTGTCCGGCTCCCGGAGCCTGGCCATCAAAGTTTTCAGGTCGTCAATGGAGTAGCTCATCCGCGCTTTCGCCTTACGTCGATGATGTTCGGCAGGTTGCGGATCTGGGCCAGCAACCTCGCCAACTGTTCCAGGCTGGAGATTTCCACCGTCACCCTCATGGTGGCGATGTTCTCATCCTTGTTGGTCAGGGTATTCAGGGCCAGCACATCACTGCGGGACGACGACAACACATGGGTAATGTCCCGCAACAGCCCCGAGCGATCGTAAGCTTCGATTTCGATATCCACAGGGTAAACAGAGGCAGGCTTGCCACCCCAGTTCACCTCGATGATCCGGTTGGGCTCGAATTCCCTCAGGCTGAGGAAGGTCAGGCAGTCCTGACGGTGTACGGTGACACCACGACCAACAGTGATGTATCCACCAATCGGGTCACCCGGTAACGGTTTACAGCACTTGGCCACCTGGGTCTTGAGCTTGCCCACACCCAGAATCTGGATGTCCGACTCGGTGTCATAGTCCTTCTTGCGGGCAGTGGTCAGCTTCAGGTCGAGCTGTTCAGACTTTGGCTCCAGCATCTGCTGCGCCACGTTCGCCACGTGGGCAGGCCGCAAATCGCCGGCACCAATGGCGGCGAACATATCGTCTGGCGAGTGGTAATTCACCTTTTTGGCCAGATCCCCCAGATCCACATCGTACAGCGACAAACGCTTGAATTCGTCTTCCAGGATGGCGTGGCCGTCAGTGATATTGCGGTCACGATTCTGTTGCTTGAACCAGTGGGTAACCTTGGCCCTGGCCCGGGATGTCTGGATATAGCCCAGGCTTGGGTTCAGCCAGTCCCGGCTCGGCGCCGGGTTGTTGGAGGTTAAGATAAATACCTGGTCGCCGGTTTTCAGCGGATAGGTCAGAGGAACGATTCGGCTGTTCACCCGGGCACCCCGGCATGCATGACCAATTTCGGTGTGCACCCGATACGCGAAATCCACAGGTGTGGCACCCTGGGGCAGATCGACCACGTGGCCTTCGGGGGTGAAGACATAAACCCGGTCCGAGGCGACGTCTGACTTCAGGTGATCAGCCAGCCCAGACAAGTCACCCAACTCTTCCTGCCACTCCAGCACCTGCCGCAGCCAGTTGATCTTGGCATCGTAACCGGTGGACTTGTTGTTCTTGTCGGTGCCCTTGTACAGCCAATGGGCACAAACACCTAACTCAGCTTCCTCGTGCATGGCATGGGTGCGGATCTGCACTTCCATCACCTTGCCTTCGGGGCCGATCACCGCGGTATGGAGCGACTGGTAGCCGTTCTCCTTGGGGTTGGCGATGTAGTCGTCAAACTCGTTGGGAATATGCCGCCACAAGGTGTGAACAATGCCCAGAGCGGCATAGCAGTCCCGGACTTCCGGCACAAGGATGCGCACCGCGCGGACATCATAAACCTGGGAAAAGTCGATACCCTTACGGCGCATTTTGCGCCAGATACTGTAGATATGCTTGGCCCGGCCAGAGAGTTCACCCTTGATACCGGAGGCCTGAAGTTCGGTTTGCAGGGTCTCGATGACTCGCCGGATATAGCCTTCACGGTCCAGCCGCTTCTCATCCAGCAGCTTGGCGATCTTCTTGTACGCTGAGCTGTGCAGGTACCGGAAAGACAGGTCTTCGAGTTCCCACTTGATGTGACCAATACCCAACCGGTGTGCCAGGGGCGCGTAGATATCGAAGACTTCCCTGGCCACCCGCATGCGCTTCTCTTCCGGCGCATCCTTGACGGCCCGAATCGCACAGGTCCGCTCGGCCAGTTTGATCAACGCCACCCGGACGTCGTCAATCATGGTAACCAGCATTTTCCGGACATTGTCGAGTTGCCCTTCACTCTGGCCCAACACATTGCCCTTGAGCGGGTGGTGCACCGACGAAATGGCCGCCATCTGCTGTACACCGTTGATCAGCCCGGCGACTTCGTCGCCAAACTCCTTGCGGATTTCTTCCAGGGGTACCCGCTCTTCACGCACGGCGCGGTACAACACCGCAGCCACCAGACTGGCCTGGTCCAGATGCAGTTCGGCCAGCACCTGTGCCATTTCCAACCCAGTACGGAAACTGCTGGAGCCCGACGCCCAGAGGCGATCCTCTCTGAATGCCTGCACGGCAATCCTGGCCGCTTTTTCACACGCCTGCCGGAGCTGCTCCGGATTATCCAGGTGCGTCTGTTCAGCGATGTGGCGAACACAACGATCAATGTCGATTTCGCCATCACCAGTGACCGAATAATCTTCCCGAACTTTTACCATAGCAGAGGCATACCCGCTGATTTTCCGGTTACCCGGGTCGCGGTCCTGGCGCCCCGGCATCTGACTGTCGACTGATCAGTCAGAGTCATTCACGCTCAAAAAGAGCAATGGATTCGACATGGGTGGTGTGGGGGAACATATCCATCACACCTGCGCGCACCAGGCGATAACCGTTGCGCACCATGACGCCGGCATCTCTTGCCAGAGTGGCCGGATTACACGAAACATAGACAATCCTGCTGGCCCCGAACGCCGTGAGGTACTTGCAGATGTCTTCCGCGCCGGACCGGGGCGGGTCAATCAGAATCTTGTCGAAACCCTCTTTGGCCCAGCTTTGCCCGGTAAAGTCACCGTGCAGATCGGCCCCAAAAAATTCCACATTATCCAGACCATTGAGCTGTGCGTTCTCGCGGCCACGCACCACCATGGCATCATCGCCTTCGACACCAACCACACGGCCACCTTTGCGGGCCAACGGCAGGGTAAAGTTACCCAGGCCACAGAACAGATCCAATACCCGCTCACCGGGCTGAACATCCAGCCACTCCACGGCTCGATGAACCATATTCTGATTGATACCGGCATTGACCTGAGTGAAGTCCATCGGATGGTACTTCATGGTCAGATCAAACTCGTCCAGGCTGTAGCTCAGGCGCTCACCATCACGACCCGACGATTCCGGCCAGATGCGGTGCACCGTATCCGGGCCCTTGGGTTGCAGATAGATATGCAAGTCATGGGCCTGGCCAAAGGCAATCAGTTTTTCCCGGTCTTCGGGAACCAGTTCGTCCATATTACGGAACACCATGGCCGCCACATCATCACCACAGGCCACTTCTACCTGGGCAATCCGGTCGAAGGCCACCATTCCATGCAGCAGTTCCCGCAGGGGCTTGATGCGATCACCAATGCGCGGGTCCAGCACTACACAGCGGTCAATATCCGTTAGAAAGCTGTTACGCTTTTCCCGGAATCCTACCAGCACCGACTCCCGGGCTTTCACATAGCGCACACCCAGGCGGGCTTTGCGACGATAGCCAAGGGTAGCGGGTGAGCGCATGGGTTCAATCCACTCCTGGGGTTCGATGCCTCCAAAATGGGCAAAATGCTCCCTCAGCGTGTCTTCCTTGAACCGAATCTGAGCATCGGCGCTCATGTGCTGGAGGCTGCAGCCACCACAAAGGTCGGCAAATTCACAGGGCGGTTGCTGGCGGTCTGGAGCCGCTTCCAGAACCTCCAGGGTACGCAGCTCATCAAACTTGCTGCGGGTGCTGACCATCTTTGCCATGACCGTTTCACCCGGCAGAGCACCGTCCACAAACTGGACTTTACCTTCGGCCCGGGCAATGCCCCGGCCGTCGTGGCCAAGGGTTTCAATTTCACAACGCACCGGCTCCTGGGGCAGAACCTTGCGGCGACGCTTACTCATAGGGGTTAATCTCTCTTGTGTAGCCGGCTTGGATGACCGGTTCAGGCGCCGGGAAAAACACCGGTAGACAGGTATCGGTCTCCGCGGTCACAGATAATGGCCACGATCACCGCGTTTTCAACCTCACGGGACAATTTGAGGGCAGCGGCAATGGAGCCACCAGACGACACACCACAGAAAATTCCCTCTTTGGCGGCCAGCGCCCTCATGGTGTCTTCTGCTTCTTTCTGGCCAATGTCCAATACCTGGTCTACCCGGGCAGCGTCGTAAATCGACGGCAGATAGGCTTCGGGCCAGCGGCGGATACCGGGGATCGATGCACCATCTTCCGGCTGCAACCCGATAATCTGAATATCAGGATTACGCTCTTTCAGATAACGGGACACGCCCATAATGGTACCGGTGGTCCCCATGGAGCTGACAAAGTGAGTCACCTTGCCCTGGGTCTGCTCCCAGATTTCCGGGCCGGTGGTGCGGTAATGGGCCAGCGGGTTATCCGGGTTGCTGAACTGGTCCAGCACCTTGCCCTTGCCCTCGGATTCCATCCGCGCAGCCAGGTCCCGTGCCCCTTCCATGCCTTCTTCCTTGCTGACGGTCACGATATCCGCTCCGTATGCCCGCATGGAGGCGCGGCGCTCCTCGCTCATGTTCGCCGGCATGACCAGAACCATCCGGTAACCTTTGATTGCCGCAGCCATGGCCAGGGCAATACCGGTATTGCCGGATGTCGCCTCAATCAGGGTATCGCCCGGCTTTATTTCACCACGGCGTTCGGCTTCCTGAATCATGCTAATGGCCGGCCGGTCCTTCACCGACCCGGCTGGGTTGTTGCCTTCCAGCTTGGCCAGAATAACATTGGAGGTTTCCCCCGGCAGACGCTGTAAACGAACCAGAGGGGTATGCCCTACATAATCTTCAATGGTCGGGAAAATCATAGCGAAACCCTGTGATACACTTTTGGGTTCGAATCATACGCGTTATGGCCGCATTGTCCCAATACAGCTTGTCGCTATATCCATGACCCGCGGCTATAACTGTTTGTTCCCGGAACCTCTACCACAGTTTTCGGGATTCAGATCAACTATGATCATTACACAGGGAAGTGCCGGTTTCGGGCAAGATAGGCCCGGCCAGGCTCAGGAAACTAGCAGGAACATATTATGCGGCGCTGGGGCATTCGCAAAAAAGTATTGGTGGTAACGCTGGTTCCCACCTTGTTGACCACTTTGTTACTGGGGCTGTTTTTCACTTACAGCTGGGTCAACAACATCGAGAACCTGCTCCGGGATCGAGGTGAATCCCTGTCCCGCCAGCTTGCTGCCGGCTCCGAGTATGGCCTGTTCACTGCCAACCGCAGCCTGCTGAGCAGCCTGTCCAACGCCCTGCTGGAAGAACAGGACGTTCGCTCGATCACCTTCTTCTCGCCAGACGGCCGGCGTTTGCTCCATACCGGCCCGGGGGGCGCCGATGCCATCGACGAATCCTCCCTGAAACCCGACCTGGCGGTAAAGATTACCCGGGGCAGCAGCACCCGGTTTGTGACACCGGTTTTTCTCCAGGACCTGATGATTGAAACCATGCTGGACCCGGACGTCCGGCAGTCGGCTACCCGGCTACAGGAACCGCTGGGCTGGGTTGCGGTGGAGATGTCCCATGTCCGCACCGAAAAGGAAACCTACAAGGCGCTACTGATGTCGCTGCTTCTGGTGATTGGCGGGGTACTGCTCAGCATGGCCATAGCCCTGCGCCTGAGCCGGGCCTTTACCGATCCGGTGTTCCAGCTCAATGAAGCGGTAGCCAGGCTCAAGGAAGGCAAACTGGACACCCGAGTGTACACCAGCGCTGGCCCGGAGTTCGAACAGCTGGAATCCGGCCTGAATGACATGGCCTCAGAGCTCAGCAAAGCCCAGGCCGAAATGCAGCAGAACATCGACCAGGCCACGGAAGACCTCAGGGAAACACTGGAAACCATTGAAATCCAGAACATCGAACTGGATTTCGCCCGCAAGGAAGCCCTGGAGGCCAGCCGGATCAAATCCGAGTTCCTGGCCAACATGTCTCATGAAATCCGCACACCCCTGAATGGCATTATCGGCTTTACCGAATTGCTGCTGAAAAGCCCCCTGCCCCGCCAGCAACGGGACCACCTGAACACCATCCGGAAATCGTCCGAGATTCTGCTGACGATCATTAACGACATCCTGGATTTTTCCAAGATCGAGGCCGGCAAGCTGATTCTTGACCGGGTACCGTTCCAGCTCAGGGACATCGTGGAAGAGGTGATGGTCATGCTGGCACCGGCGGCCCATGCCAAGAACCTGGACCTGGTGCCGCTTGTCTATAACGATGTACCGGACAACATCATGGGTGACCCGCTGCGGGTAAAGCAGGTCATCACCAACCTGGTTAATAACGCCATCAAATTCACCCAGACCGGTGAAGTGGTGCTGCGGGCCAGCCTGGAAGACGAAACACCCGACAGTAATCGGGTAACCCTGCGCCTGAGCATCACGGACTCCGGCGTGGGCCTGTCCCGGGCCCAGCAGCAGTCGTTGTTTAATGCCTTCAGCCAGGCCGACGCCTCAACCGCCAGGCAGTATGGCGGCACCGGGCTTGGACTGGCCATTTCCAAGCGACTAGTGGAGGAGATGGGCGGCAAGATTGGCCTGGAAAGCGAACTCGGCAAGGGCTCTACCTTCTGGTTTACCCTCACGCCGGAACT
>Ga0209075_1004863_pt1 | contig 10573 bp, 11 predicted proteins | sample Stecom2011_FD_187523 | JGI IMG/M metagenome (GOLD analysis project Ga0209075, IMG submission 187523) | Agricultural soil microbial communities from Utah to study Nitrogen management - Steer compost 2011 (SPAdes) (version 2) | ecosystem: Environmental > Terrestrial > Soil > Agricultural land...
CGCATTACTGCAAGGCCTGATAAGGATGGCTAAACTGTCTGTCAGTAATGGGCAGGTGTAGCAAAGTTTGTAGATACACCCCCTAATAGATGAATTGAGGCATTTATGTTTACCGGCATTATCACCGACCTGGGTACTGTCACGGCGCTGGAGCCGCGCGGCGGGGATTTGCGCCTGCGAATTACCTGCGCAACCCTGGATTTGGCGAGCGTTGCCCTGGGCGATTCTATTGCCACCAATGGCGTCTGCCTTACCGTGGTGGATTTGCCCGGCGATGGTTTTTGGGCCGATGTGTCGCGCGAGACGCTGGCGCATACCACCGTCGATCAGTGGCGCCAGGGAGACAGGGTAAACCTGGAGCTGGCCCTGACCCCCACCACCCGCTTGGGTGGTCATATTGTCAGCGGTCATATAGACGGCGTGGGTGAGGTGCTCAGTCGGCAGACGGATGCCCGTTCGGAGCGCTTTCGGCTGCGAGCACCGGAGGAGCTGGCTCGCTATATTGCCCGCAAAGGCTCCATCACCGTGGACGGCATCAGCTTAACCGTCAACGCTGTGGCAGATACGGAATTTGAGCTGAATATTGTGCCGCATACGCTGGCCAAAACCGTGATGGGCGGGTACTCTGCCGGCACTCAGGTGAATCTGGAAGTGGATGTGCTAGCCCGCTATCTGGAGCGGTTGATGCAAGGCGGAGCCGCTGTCGATAGTGGCATGACCCTGGAATTTCTTACCGAACATGGCTTTAACCGATGATGCAATTAAATACAGTTGAAGAGCTGATCGACGATCTTCGTCGCGGTAAAATGGTCATCCTGATGGATGACGAAGAGCGCGAGAATGAAGGCGATTTAATAATGGTGGCCGAGCAAGTGCGTCCTGAGGACATCAACTTTATGGCAACTCAGGCACGCGGTCTTATCTGCTTGACCCTGACCCCCGAGCGCTGTACGCAGTTGGGGCTGCCGCTGATGGTGCGAGACAACAAGGCCAAGTACGCTACCAATTTTACCGTCTCTATTGAGGCCGCTGAAGGCGTGACCACGGGCATATCGGCAGCGGATCGTGCGCACACGATTCGCACCGCCGTTCGCTCCGATGCCAGTGTCCGCGATATCGTCCAACCCGGTCATATCTTTCCCATTATGGCGCAGCCCGGCGGCGTGATGAGCCGCGCTGGTCATACGGAAGCTGGCTGCGATCTGGCGCGAATGGCCGGCTTTGAACCGGCAGCAGTGTTGGTGGAAATTATGAACCCGGACGGCACCATGGCCCGGCGCAGCGACCTGGAAGAATTTGCTCGCGTCCACGGTTTGAAAATTGGCACCATTGCGGATTTGATCCACTACCGGGCCACCAAAGAAAAGACTGTCGAGTGCATTAACGAGCGTCAGGTAGAGACAGAGTATGGTCAATTCACTCTGAAAACCTATCGCGATCTGGCGCGCGGACAATTACACTTTGCGCTGCTAAAAGGCGACATCCGCCCGGAGCAGGAGGTGCTTGTGCGGGTGCATGTTATGGACGCCGCGAGAGATTTATTAGCACTTAAGCGCTTGAGTGGCGATGGCCAACCCACCTGGACATACGGTGGCGCCCTGGCGCGGATTGAGCGGGAAGGGGCGGGGGTGCTGGTGCTGATTTGTCACGACGAATCCACAGTGGATATGGAAGAATCTATTGACTGGCTGCTCTCGGGTCGCCAGCGTCAATCCAGCCCCGATGTGGCCTATAAGCAGGTGGGCACAGGCTCGCAGATATTGCGTGATTTGGGGGTGCAAAAAATGCGTTTAATGTCCCTCCCCATGCGTTTTTCTTCCCTTTCAGGCTTCGGCCTGGAAGTGGTGGATTACCTGGTGCCTGAGGAAAATCAGGAACGATAATACGAGAGACAAGATCATGAGCAAACAGATAATAGAAGGCGATTTTTCCGCTAGCAAAGGTAAATATGCGCTGATTGTCAGCCGCTGGAACAGCTTTGTAGTAGAGAGCTTGAAAGATGGCGCGCTGGACACCCTGCGTCGCCACGGCATCCCCGAAGCCGACATCACTCTTTACTATGCACCGGGAGCCTTTGAATTTCCTCTGGTAGCGCAGAAGATAGTTGCCACCAATAAATTTGATGCCATTATTGCCTTGGGCGCGGTCATCCGCGGCGGCACTCCGCACTTTGATTATGTGGCGGGCGAGTGCACCAAAGGACTGGCCCAGGTTTCACTCGATGCCGGCATCCCCATTACCTTTGGCGTACTGACCGTGGACACCATTGAGCAAGCTATAGAGCGCTCTGGCACCAAGGCGGGCAATAAAGGCGTCGAGGCGGCTGCCACCGCGCTGGAGATGGTCTCACTGCTGGGTCAGATTCAATGAGTGCGAGCGAGACGATTTCTCCCAGTGCCCGGCGCAAGGCCCGACACTTTGCCATGCAGGGGCTTTACCAGTGGAAAATGGCCGGTGCCAGCATCAACGCCATTGAGGCTGAGCTGCGTACCGATAACGATATGCGTCAAGTGGATCTGGGTTACTTCCACGAGCTATTACACCAGGTGCCGCAGCGGCTGGATGAAGTGACCGCGGTCTATGATCCTCATCTCACCGATAGGCGCAACGATGAACTGGACCCGGTGACAGAAGCCATTTTGCGGATGGCGAGCTATGAGCTGCGCTTTCGAGTAGACGTACCTTATAAAGTCGTGATCAACGAGGCGGTGGCGTTGGCGAAAAAATTTGGCGCCACCGACAGCCATAAATTTGTCAACGGCGTGCTCGACCGAGCTGCCGCCCAAGTGCGGGCGGTCGAAGTGCGAGCCGCGCGGGGCTAGTGTGGGCGAGTTTGAGCTGATAAAACGCTATCTCACCCAGGCGCAGGAGACATTGCCTGAATCGGTGGTGCTCGGGGTGGGTGACGATGCTGCTTTGCTGCAGCCGGACTGCCAGCAACAATTAGTCGTTGCGGTGGATACCTTGGTGGCAGACGTACACTTCCCGGCTGCTGCTCCTGCCGAAGATGTAGGCCAGCGCGCCTTGCGCGTCAATCTCAGTGATCTGGCGGCCATGGGTGCGACACCGGCCTGGTTTACCCTTGCTTTGACTTTGCCCGACACCTGGTCGGCCAACCAGCGCCGCGAGTGGCTACAGGGCTTTAGCATCGGGCTGCAAGCGGCTGCTCAACTCTACGGCTGCGTGTTGGTGGGCGGCGATACTACAGCCGGTCCTCTCAGCCTAACCATACAGGTGATGGGACAGGTGCCGCCGGGGCAGGCTTTGCGCCGCGACGGAGCCTCCGTGGGTGATTTTATATTGGTGACCCACACCTTGGGCGATGGCGCCGCAGCATTGGCACATCTCGATCAGCCGGACACCTCTTCTTACCTATACGAACGTTTTTACCGGCCCACGCCGCGTCTGGGCGAGGGGCAATTATTGCGAGGCCTTGCCAGCGCCGCGCTGGATGTGTCCGATGGTTTACTCGCCGACTTGGCTCATCTGTGTCACGCCAGTGATGTGGCGGCGATTGTGGATGTGGAGCAGGTGCCGCTGAGCGAGACGCTGCAGGCCATGCCTATAGAGCAGAGCCGGCAGTGGGCGCTGAGCGGAGGCGATGATTACGAGCTGGTGTTTACCCTGGCGCCCGAGCGCATGGAAACGCTGGCCAAGCTTCAGGCACAGGGGCAGATTCAAGCCACGGTGATCGGTCAGATCTGTGCCGGCAGTGGTGTACACTGTGAACTCGATGGGCAGGAGTATTCTCCTGCGCGCAACGGATACCAACATTTCTCATGAACCAGGCTCTGCCGAAACCTGATCTGCGTCAATTACTGACCCAGCCCAGCCATCTGTTTGCCTTTGGCTTTGGCGCCGGACTGGCACCCAAGGCGCCCGGTACGGCTGGCACCTTGCTGGCGGTGCCCATCTATTGGCTGCTGCTGAATCTGACGTTGCCGCTGTATCTGCTATGGCTGTTAGTGACATTTGCCCTCGGCGTCTACTGGTGTCACCGCAGCTCGGCGGCACTGGGTGTTCACGATCACTCGGGCATCGTCTGGGACGAAATGGTAGGTTACTGGCTCACCATGTTGCTGGCGCCCGCGGGCTGGCAGTGGATGCTGGTTGGTTTTTTACTCTTTCGGTTATTTGATATCGCCAAACCCTGGCCCATCGGGTGGGTTGATCGGCGAGTTCACGGCGGGCTGGGCATCATGCTTGATGATATTCTTGCGGCCCTCTACGCCCTGCTGCTGATGCAACTGTTGGCCTGGTGGCTCTAAGCTCGAGAGACGAGATGAAAAACCTCAAAGGAATAATGACAGCAGGCTTGCTGATGTCGGGTTTGCTCTGCATGTGGGCGCAGAGTGCGGCGGAGTTGAGCGCGAAAATGCTGGCCGAAGGCAGCGCCTTAATTGACATTAATGGCACCTCACGCATGTTGCGTGACGGCCAGCAAAGCCCCGAGGGAGTGACGCTGATTCGTGGCAAAACAGATAGCGCGCTGGTGAGCTATCGCGGACAGGAATACACGCTTACATTGTCGCGACAAATTTCCACGGCGTTTAGCGAAGCTGAATATTCCGAAGTGCGCATTGCCAGCGGACGCGGTGGCCACTATATAACGCCGGGGCGAATTAATAGCTTGCCGGTGGAGTTTATGGTGGATACGGGCGCGACCTCGGTGGCCATGGGGGCCAGCGAGGCCCGGCGGCTCGGCATTCATTATGCGGCGGGCCAGCGCATCAGCGTCAGCACTGCCAATGGAGTGGCACCAGCTTATCGGGTTTGGCTCGATAGTGTGACCGTAGGTGCCATCACCATTAAACACGTGGAAGCGTTTGTGATTACCGGCGACGCCCCGAGCGCTATTCTGTTGGGGAATAGTTTTTTGAAACTGGTGGATATGACCACTGAAAGAGGCGTGCTGGTATTGCGCGCCCGACATTAAAAGGCGGAATCTCGGTGACCATTGAGTTTGTGGAATCCTCCAAGCTCCCCACTCCCTGGGGCATGTTCGTGATGCACGGCTTTTCCGATAGCGTATTGGAAAAAGAACACCTGGTCTTGACCATGGGTGATGTGAGCGATGGCGAGCCTGTGCTGGCCCGCGTCCATTCGGAGTGTCTGACAGGAGACGCGCTCTTCAGTTTGCGTTGTGATTGCGGACCGCAGCTACAGGCCGCCCTGCATAAAATTGCTTTGGCGGGCCGCGGGGCTGTGTTTTATTTGCGCCAGGAAGGCCGAGGCATAGGCCTACTGAATAAAATCCGCGCCTATCATTTACAGGACTGCGGCGCCGATACGGTGGAGGCCAATGAGCAACTCGGCTTTGGTGCCGATATGCGCGACTACAGCATGTTAAAACCCATGTTGGCGCACTTGGATATTCAAGCATTGAAACTGATGACCAACAACCCACGCAAGGTACAGGCGCTGGAAGATATGGGCCTTGCTGTGACGGAGCGCATTCCCCATCAAACCGGGCGCAACCCACATAACGTTCGTTACCTGGAAACCAAAAAAGGTAAGCTGGGACATCTGTTTGAAGACAGCGGTGAAGAGTAAGCCCCGATTTGTCCGTACAACAAAAGCGATCCTGTTAAACGACTGAGATAATATTTCGGAACTGCATATGAAAACACGTATAGCCATTGCCGGTGCCGCCGGACGCATGGGTAAAATCCTCATCGAAGCCGCTCTCGCCACCAGTGATGCCGAACTTACGGCGGCCACGGTCAGACCGGGTAGCTCGCTTGTCGGTGTCGATGCCGGAGAGCTGGCTGGGCAGGGAAACCAAGACGTCACTATCGTTAGCAGCCTCGCTGAATGTATAGATGTTTTTGATGTGGTTATCGATTTTACCTCGCCCCAGGCAACACTGGAGCACGCCAAACTCTGTGCTGAGCACGGCAAGGGGCTAGTGATTGGCACCACGGGTTTTAGCGACGAGGAAAAACAACAACTGCTGGCTTATCAGAAAAATATTCCCCTGTGCGTTGCAGCCAACTACAGCACCGGCGTCAACCTCTGTTTCAAACTGCTGGAAACTGCTGCGCGAGTGATGGCTGCTGAGGCGGATATTGAAATTGTTGAAGCCCATCACCGGCATAAAGTCGATGCCCCTTCAGGTACGGCTCTGCGTATGGGCGAAGTGATAGCCGACACGCTGGGACGTGATTTAAAACAAGTGGCCGTCTATGGTCGCGAAGGCCAAACTGCCGCTCGCTCGCGCGACACTCTCGGTTTTGCCACAGTACGCGGCGGCGATGTGGTGGGCGATCACACGGTTATGTTTCTGGCCGACGGTGAGCGCGTAGAAATTACCCACAAGGCAAGCAGTCGTCTCGCCTTTGCCAATGGCGCAGTACGTGCCGCGCTATGGTTGCAGCAGCAGCCTGCAGGATTATACGACATGCAGGATGTGCTGAATCTAAAGTGATCCTGCTCAGAGAAAAAACTGCTTACGGTGCTGGCAACGCAGCGATCACCCGGTAAAAAGGCATTACCTTATGCTCGCCATGATAAAAAACCTGCGTCAAAGACCTGATTATCTACCGCATGTGGATGGCCTGCGCGCCGTGGCCGTATTGGGGGTGCTTTTTTATCATCTCGATTTTTCCTGGTTTAGCGGCGGCTTTGCTGGAGTCGATGTATTTTTTGTGATCTCGGGCTTTTTAATTACCTCCCATATTCGCCAGTCTGTCGAGGCGGGTCGGTTTCGCTTTCGCAGCTTTTATGGTCGTCGTGTCCGACGGCTTGCACCGGCATTATTGGCCACGGTAGCGGCCACCTTGGTGGCCGGCTTTTTTATCTTGTCAGTGGCTGACTATCAGGCCTTAGCCCAAGAGTCTGTTTTTGCAGTCTTATCAGTTTCCAATTTTCTCTTTTGGAGTCAGGCGGGTTACTTTGATACCGAGGCATCCCTCAAGCCCCTGTTGCACACTTGGAGTTTGGCAGTAGAGGAGCAGTACTATTTGCTCTGGCCGTTACTGTTGGTGTTCTTGCGCAACTCTCGCGCGGCTTTTATCGGCGTTTTATTGGCCGGTGTGCTCAGCTTATTAGCGGCTGAGTTTCTTTTGCGACAGGATGCCGCAATGGCGTTCTTTCTCATGCCTTTTCGCATCGTGGAATTTACCTTTGGCGGGCTGCTGTATTGGTGTCGGCCGGAGCGGCAGGTCAAACAAAACTGGCATGATGCTCTGGCGGGTTTGGGACTGGTGATTATTCTCTGGTCCTTTATTGTCATTAACGACCAATGGCTCTTCCCCGGATTAACAGCGCTGATCCCTTGCCTGGGGACGGCACTGGTTATCGCCTTTGGGCGCGGTAAGTACACCACTCAGTTACTTGGCTGGGCTCCGGTGTTGTTTGTCGGCCTGATTTCCTACTCGATTTATCTGGTGCACTGGCCGCTGATCGTGCTTTATAAGTATGTTCATGTGTCTCCGCTGGAGGCCAAGGATATTGTCTGGCTGATTATTTTTACTTTGATATTAGCCATCATGCAGTATGTCCTGGTGGAGTACCCTTTCCGGCACAAACAGCGCGGGCTCAAACTCTCGGCGGGAAAATTTGCAGCAGTGGTCAGCATGGTGGCTGGTCTGGCAATTGTGACTTCGGCGGTAATTATCCAGCAGCAAGGATGGTCCTGGCGGTACCAGGATCAACAGCTGTCAGCTGAGATGATAGAAGAAGGTAAACAGCGTCGATTTGATATTATCAAGAAAAATTGCCAACAGGTGGGCTGGGATGAGTGTCGTCGCTATCACGGACCCAAAGGGAAACGGGTGTTGGTTACGGGTGATAGCCATGCCGCCGATGCCTTGAATATTCTCGCTACGGCTTACCCGGATTACGCTTATAGCAGTCTTTCACTAGGTGGTTGTCCACCACTGGTGCCGGAAGATCATAAAATCATAGCGGATAGTTGGAGCGATAAACAAAAGTGTATTGAGCTTAATGAGAAACGACTTTCGAAAGAGTTTTTGCAGCAAATCGATGTGCTGGTTATCGGTGTGTATTTTGAATGGTACCGTCCCGAACATTTATGGAACACCTATCGTCATATTCAGTCCTTAGTGGATATCCCGGTGGTTGTTCTGGGTAATTACATCGTGCTTAAACGGGACTATCCTGCGTTAATGGCAAACAATGTTGATCCGCGTTTGCGTGAGGATGTGAGACGCAGCTTTGCTGCTTATGAAGATGAATTGCAAGAGGGAGCTGCGCTGGGCTACCGCTTTATCAGTAAGCGGGCGCTGTTATGCCAGGACAAGATGATTGAAAGTTGCAAGGTGCATTTTGGCACTGAGCCTTTCACCTACGATGAGCACCACCTGAGTTTATCGACAGCGCTGCACGCCGCCGGGGAATTGGAAAAACAATTCCCGGACTTCTCAGATATTTTTCAGTAGCAATTGCCGAGACAGACCTCATGGCTCTCTCAACAGAATATGACCGATTAGGCTTTTCTGTTCAGTTTCTACATCGTAAAAATATAAAGGATGCTCGCCGGGAACACCCAGCAGGGCGAGAGGAATAGTCGCCGTTACGCCAAATTCCCGTATTGTGGTTTTTAATAAATCCTCCACAAACATAAGCTGACCTCCCTCGGGGAAGCAGGGGGTCTGCACCCAAACACCCATGGAGCCGTCGGGCTGCTCATTAGCTGCCACGCCCACTTGTGTTTGCTCTGGGCCCCAAGCGGTGGCCGCACAGAAAAGTGTTTCGCGCTCGCCGCGTAAAAAGGTACCGCGCAGGTCTGCTTTTACCTCAAAATTGCCAATGGTCTGTTTGATTTTTCTCACCGGGTCTATCAGAGCAATTTCGTACAGGCCGGGGGTGGATAAAATGCGCTCCTGCATCCTTTCGAAAAGACCCGAGGTGACCACTTTGTCGGAAATCACCGTGCGGACAATTTCGCCGTCAATGGTAATCTTGGCGTGCGCAGGCGCTCCTTCAAACTGGAACCACAGACCACTATGCCCATCAGGCTGGACGTTAAACTTTTGTCCTTGCAAGGTGGATTGGTCCCCCCAGTTCTTCAGCGGTGCTATTTCGCCCTCAGTATAGGTATCGGCAGTACTTTCTGAGGCCTCGGCCAATTGGTCGTGTCTCTGTGACTCAGCAGGCAGGCTCAAGTAGCGCAAAGCCGCTAGACGACACTCGGTGAGCGAGAGCTGCCAGCCGTCGAGCTGACAGAAGTTGCCTTGCAAAAAATCTGTCTGGATTGCCTGGGTAAGACGTTGCTCCAGGCTCTGTTGGTCGAGTCCCTGGAGGTTGGCAAAGTGCTCGACTAATTCATTTTGGGTAGGGGCCTGAGTCAGTGATTCGAGCCAGGCGATCGCTATTTTTTCCGAAGCGTTCAATGACTCAAGCAGCTCATCAAAAGGTTTGCCCAGCGCGGTTTTAATCAAACCTTTCCCGGTGGTTTTGTAGTGCTGGTTGCCCAGCCAGAACAATCCCGTGGTTGCCGCCGCAGTGGTGGCGGTGCCTGCAATAAATAAACGTCGGCTAATCATGCTGGCAGCTCCTCCTTGCCTGATAAGTGCTGGGCTAACCGCAAGGATAAAGCGATCAGGGTAAGAGTGGGGTTGGCGTGGCCGTAGCGCGGAAATACTGAGCTGCTGGCTATGTAGAGATTCTCCAGGCCGAATACCTTCAGGTTTGGATCAACCACCCCATCATCGCTGGCGCTTGCCATGCGCGTAGTGCCCAGATGATGGCAGGCGCCGTCAACATTGGCGCGCACCTCGGCAGAGTCGGGACGAGAGAGTTGCCAGCGTCCTTGACCCGATAAACTGAGAGCCTGACCCAGGGTTTCATGGAGGGCGTAAGTGGAGTGAAAGTCATCTTCGTGCTGGCGCCATTCGAGCTTGAGCCTTTTCAGGCCCAGCTCGCAGCGCTCGTCGGTCAATAACAACTGGCTTTCGGGGTGGGGCCGTGGCTCTACAATCATTTGGGTTTGATAGTGCCAATAGGAACCTTGGGCTAACCCTGGAATGCTCAGCGAATTGTAGCCTTGCAGCAGCGAGTTATTATCGCTCACCGCAGTGAGCATAATGCAAGAGTTGTGCTGACCTTGATCGCGGATATGCGCGGCAGAAAAATGCAGCACGGGCATAATCGGGCCGGAGCTGTCAGAAAAACGATGGTACTTGATGTCCTCGGGTGCCAGCATTTGGCCGGCACGCAGCCCGTAGTGGTCCGCAAAGTACCGACCCAAATGATAAGAATAGAGCCCCTCGCCGTCGTCGGTTTTTGAGTCACGCATATTAAGCAGCAGGCGTGTGGTTTCCATGCCGCCCATAGCAAAAACAAACTGCTTGGCGGAGACGGAATAGGTATCGCCATCCAGGGGTTTGGCCTTCACTTCGGTCACGCGATCGTTGTGCTCGATGACCTGATAGACATTGGCATGTAATAAGCAGCTGAGGTTGGTTTGTTCGGTCAAATCGTCCAGGTAGCGCTCGCCAAAACGAGTGGGAGGGCTGAAGCGGAACAGGGATGCGGCAACACCGCTATCGGGCGCAAGAGAGAGCAAATGTCGCGCCTGGATTTCCTGCAGGGATTCTATTTGAAACTG
>Ga0209075_1004864_pt1 | contig 10572 bp, 13 predicted proteins | sample Stecom2011_FD_187523 | JGI IMG/M metagenome (GOLD analysis project Ga0209075, IMG submission 187523) | Agricultural soil microbial communities from Utah to study Nitrogen management - Steer compost 2011 (SPAdes) (version 2) | ecosystem: Environmental > Terrestrial > Soil > Agricultural land...
TTCGGAGCTTTGGGTCAGCCGAACCCACTCCCTGCGTATTGACGGCATGGTCACCAGCGTGCGGATGGAAAACGCTTTTTGGCAGGTACTGTCGGAGCTGGCAGAGCGCGATGGTATGAATCTGCCGCAGATGATCACCCGGCTTTATCACGAGTCTATTGATGCGGGCCATGATCTTGGCAATTTCACATCCTTCCTTCGGGTCTGCGCGCTGCGCTATCTTGAGCTGCAACTGAGCGGTGACGTGCCGAGGGATACCCGGGTGCCAATCGCTTCGCTGGATGCAGACCGTATTCTCGCTGGTAAACGCGGTGAGTCGGCAACTCCTGATGTGGTGAGCAAGGCAAGGCACTGACGACGTGACCGCTGGTGAGGCTGCCCCGACTACCTTCGAGTAAACACCAACATTTCGTTGTTAGCCGGCATTGCATAGTCTTCTCGCAGCACCAGGCCAACCTCCGTGGCCAGCGCAGACAAGTCTTCGATATCGCGAATGCCCATGTGGGGCGCGTTGGATTTCAGCGACTGGTCGAACGCCTGGTTGCTTTCGCTGGTGAACTCACCCTGGTGCCTGAACGGCCCATACAGACAAAATGCGCCGCCTACTGGCAGGCCTGCTCCGATGCCCCAGAACATCTGTTCCACTTCTGTCCACGACATGATGTGGGCCGTGTTAGCCGAGAACGCCCACCTGAATGCCTGCGAGGGCCACGGGGTGGTGCCCACGTCCAGCTTTCGCATGGGGAGAATATTTGGCAGCGCAGCCTGTTCCAGCCGGGCAATCGCCAGGTGCGCGGCCCTGGGGTGGTCCGTTGGTTGCCACTGTAGGTGGGGCATGGCCGCTGCGAAATGCACGGCGTGCTGACCGGTGCCGGTTCCTATCTCCAGCACGGTGCCCCGTGCATTGAAGGTCTCGCGCAGTCTTTCCAGTATGGGGCCCTTGTTGTTTTCGCAGGCTTGGGAAAAGGGCAGGTGGGTGGTCATCAGTGCGTCTCCTTTTCCGGAACGGTATCATAAAACCGTGTTCGGCCCATGAGGCCGGTATAATTGAACCACTACAGAAAGCACAAGCGTTGGGGCTTTGCCAATCGATCTATTAGTAAAAGGAAATACGGATGACTCTAGGATGGGTGGTAGCCGGTACCGTTGGTCAGGTTCTACTGGCGTACATGATGTTTATGTTGGTGGTTTTTGGATTCAGTGCGATAGGTAACTCCCATCGACCCACGCCTTTTGACTTTTCGGTGTTGGACTCCGCCATGTATTCCGTGCCGGCAAGCTGCATTGTCAGTGCTGTCGTTGTGATTGTGCTATATCGAATGGGGGCGGGTAAGTTAGCGTACCTTTGGTACACGGCACCGTTGTTCTTGTTTTCGGGGTACTTGGTATACATCAAGCTGTTTATTGAGCGAGAAGCTTAACGGCAGTTGGTAGCCAGCGCATAGGTTATATAGCGGCCGTTTTTGTTGATCATTTCGCGTTCGTGCTGGCTTGCAATATCATGCTTGAACGGCTCTAGCCCGAGGTGTTTGCGGGTTGCGCGCCTGGCATTGCTGTCGAATTCTTTTTTCATCAGTTCAAGGTTGCTGCACGATTCATTCAGGTAGCGCTTCTCAGGCACATACACTTCAAAACCGTCACTGGAAACAAAGTTTTGAGACGCGCATCCATAAGACAGCAGCGCCATCAGAAGAACAATGCTGAATTTAGAAAGTGAACACATTTTCGCAGATGAAACCTTTATCAACATCGGTTATGGCAACTCCGGGCGGCATAAACATTTGTGTGGTGAACAGCACGTTTGAGCCTTGCTGCTCAAAGATGACCTTATTGACAATAAACCGATCCATATCCACATTGATGGACAGGTTTCCTGTGATGTCGCTCTTGCTCAGGCTTGTTGGGCTGGCAATGTGAAACTCGACATAGTCGGAGAAAACGACCGTGTCGTACACGTAGTAGTATTCCGTTGTTTTAGCCGTATTTGCATATGACTGATAGAGATCGTTCATGTCGACGTTCTCAAACACCACCTGATACTGAACTATGTTTCCGCCATCACCCGAGAATGCACCGGCATGGTTGCCGATGACCAGCTTGTCTGTGCAACCGGGCAGCCCGAGTGGATCGAGAGTGACGTCCAGAGCAACTTTACTGTCACTGGTTTTGCTGTTTTCGAGTTCGATCCAGAAGCGGCTGGAACGATAGCCATTTTTCTCGACCAGTATGTCGTAATCACCCGGGGGCAGTTTTATCCCATCCCTATACTTGGGGCCGATATTCATAATCTTGATATCAGGGTTGTCGACATTGGTGTTTACGCTTAACTCGTGGGTCTCCGGGGTGGTATTTGCCAAAGCCCTGGTTGCCCCCGCAGAGGCTACAGCTGAAACGCCCTCTCGCAAGCTGGAACGCACGGCATCTTTTAATTTGGTCTCCGGAAACTTGATTTTCGTCGGCTCGATGAGCTCATGCACCTGTTGGAACACGGCTCTTGCTGCTTTGGGGAACGGAATCGCCTCGAAAATTTGCCGACCGGCACTGATCAATGAGGCGGAGTAACTGTAAACCCCAATCGAGAGAAGGGCGCATAGAATCAGAAATCTAACCATTGTTTAAAAACCAATCGTAGGCATCGTTGAAAATAAACAGGGAGATGCTATCTGCCGTCGGATAGCCCGCGATTAGGCCTTCCATCCGCAGGCGGCCGTACAGTAGGGCGCTGAATAGACCGACGAGTCCTCCCAGCATGACGGTGCAAGCGCCGACGTAAAAGGTCTTGGACAGCGGGTCTGCTGCCGGTTGCCGACCTTGCGCTATGCGCTTCTCGATATAAGTCTCCGCAATGATCACGAACGCGACGATAGATAACAGGTACTCGATTGATGACAGATCGATACCAGGCAGTAATCCGATCAACAATGACAAAATCACACCCAATACCAACGACGCCGGAAAGGCGAGTGCCTGGGAATAGGAGAAAGCTGTTTCTTCGCGATGCCAGAAGGTTAGTGAGCTCACGCCCCAGACCAACGGCAGCGCTAGCAACATTAGGGCGTCAATGATGACTTCTGAGGCTAGATCGAATCGAACTTTACGTGAAAATGCCAGCACGACGATCAGGGTGACAATCCAGGCAAGAATACTTTCGGTGATCTTCAGGGCTACTTTCATGGCTATTTTGTAGTCAGGAACGCGGTATGCGCGCGAAAAAGATCGCGGCAGTTGTCATAGTTTTCGGGAGATTATCAGTAATTTCCTGTGCTTGCAGGGCGTTTTCTCGAATCCGGTGAGGTTTTTGCAGGGTTTTGCAATTGTGTTGCAGGGTTTTGCGTTTCTGCAGGCAGGGTCGCTGCTGAGTATAATGGTGCACTTTGTTCCGCTGCAGAGAATTCTGTTCCCACTGAATGGTTAAGCCCCTCCAAATGAACGCTCCTTTCAAGCTGCGGCCATACCAGCAAGAAGCTGTCGATGCCACCTTGAGGCATTTCCGAAAATCCGATGAATCGGCGGTTATTGTGCTGCCGACCGGTGCAGGCAAAAGCCTGGTCATCGCCGAGTTGGCACGCCTTGCCAGACGCAAAATCCTGGTACTGACTCATGTGAAAGAGTTGGTTGAGCAGAATCACACCAAGTACCAGAGTTATGGGTTATCGGGCGGTATTTTTTCAGCAGGGCTGAAGCGTAAGGAAAACCAGCATCAGGTGACCTTTGCCAGTGTGCAGTCGGTCGCGGCGAACCTGGATCAATTCCGGGATGAATTCTCGTTGGTGATCATTGACGAGTGCCACCGGGTCAGCGGTGAGGAAACCAGCCAGTATCAACAAATCATTGACCTGCTAAAACAGCAGAACGACTCCCTCAAAGTGCTCGGGCTGACCGCCACGCCTTACCGCCTGGCTATTGGCTGGATCTATCGCTACCACTACCGGGGTTTTGTGCGGGGCACCGGTGAAGACCAGGATAAGCCATTCCAACACTGCATCTATGAACTGCCGTTGAGCTATATGATTAACCGGGGCTATCTCACCCGGCCGGAGTTGGTGAACGCGGCGGTGGCTCAATACGATTTCTCCGCGTTGGCTCAGGACCGCTTTGGCGAATACGCCGAGAAGGATGTCAACCAGTTGCTGAGCAAACACCAGCGGGTGACCCGCGCCATTATTGAGCAGGTGATAGAACTGGCTGCTGAACGCAAAGGGGTGATGATCTTTGCGGCGACAGTGGAGCACGCGCGTGAGATTACCGGCTATCTACCGGAGCACGAAACCGCTCTGGTGACCGGCGCCACCAAGATGAAAGATCGGGACCTGCTGATTCAGCGCTTCAAACAGCGGCAACTGAAGTATCTGGTGAATGTGTCGGTGCTCACCACCGGCTTTGATGCGCCCCATGTGGACTTTATCGCCATTCTTCGGCCTACGCAGTCGGTGAGTCTGTACCAGCAGATAGTGGGCCGCGGCCTGCGGTTGGACGAGGGCAAACGAGATTGCCTGGTGATTGATTACGCGGGTAACCATGTGAATCTGCATCACCCGGAGGTGGGGGAGCCGAAACCGAACCCGGACAGTGAACCGGTGCAGGTGTTCTGCCCGGGCTGCGGGTTTGCCAATATCTTCTGGGGCAAAACCGACAGTGATGGTCGTGTGATCGAGCACTATGGACGGCGTTGTCAGGGGCTGCTGGAGCCTGCGGAGGGGGATGAATCTATCGTGCAGAAGCGCCACCCTCAGCAATGCGATTACCGTTTTCGGTTCAAGGAGTGCCCGCACTGCGGTGGTGAGAATGACATTGCGGCCCGTAACTGCGGGCACTGTCATCAAGCGATTATTGATCCGGATGATCAGCTTCGGGATGCCCTGAAACTGAAGGATGCCATGGTGATTCGTTGTGCCGGGATCTCGATGAGTGCGGAAGCCTCTAAGCTGAGGATTACCTATCACGGTGAGGACGGCGAAGAGCTGAAGGAGTCTTTTGATTTCACCAAGCCTGCTCAGCGTTCCGTGTTCAACAAACTGTTTGGCCGCAGGTTCGCTAATGGCCAGTCCCCCAGATCGTTCGGCAAGGCAGATGAGGTGCTTGAGATGCAAGCCCTGTTGCCGGCGCCGGATTTTGTGATCGCGCGGAAGCAGAAGCAATATTGGCGTGTGCAGGAGCGGGTGTTTGATTATCGGGGGCAGTATCGGAAGGCGAATGAGGCTTGAGAAGGATATAATGGCCGACGTTGAAACCTGTCAGAGATCTCGTTATGCCCATAGAAAAGAATCAAGTGGTCCTGTTTCACTACAACGTCAGTGATGAGCAGGGCAACGTTGTTGAAACCTCCCGGGACGGCCAGCCGAACGCGTACCTGCATGGCCATGGCGGCATTATCCGGGGTCTGGAAGAAGCTTTGGAAGGCCGCGAGGCTGGCGACACCTTCAGTGTTACCGTATCTCCGGATAAAGCCTACGGTCCTCGCAAGCCGGACGCCGTGCAGCGTGTGCCTATCAAACACTTGATGGGTGCCAAACGCTGGAAGCCGGGCATGGTTGCTCAGGTGCAAACCGAGCATGGCCGGCGCCATGTGGTTGTTGCCAAAGTTGGCCACAAGTTTGCCGATGTCGATACCAATCATCCAATGGCCGGCAAAACCCTGACCTTTGATATCGAAATCCTCGAGGTTCGCGCCGCCGATGCGGAAGAGTTAGCGCACGGCCACGCCCACGGGCCGGGTGGTCACCACTAAGGCGCTCACACCCCATGTACCGGTAGAGAAAATCACCTGCTTCTTATACTTCCGTCTAGTGTTGCGCCGTGGCTCTCTCTATTTGGGTATGATGCTACCCAGTTGCGGCTTTTTCGCCGTTGTAGCAAGTGGATTTGTGAAGGAGCCTTGAATATGAACAGTGTTTCCACCGCCTTGCAGGACATGGCCGCCCCCGACGGGGTCTGCTACGGTTGCGGAAGTGCCCACCCTGAGGGCCTGCACATAAAGAGTCGTTGGCACGAGGACGGTATTCACGTGGTGTGTACTCACACCCCTGATCCCAAATTCCATGGTTGGCCAGAACTGGTTTACGGCGGGTTGCTGGCCATGTTGGTGGATTGCCATTCCAACTGGACTGCCATGGCCTATCACTACCGTGCCGAAGGTCGTGAGCCTGGCACTCTGCCGCGCATTGATTGTGTCACCGGCAAGTTGGGACTGACTTACCTGAAGCCCACACCAATGGGAGTGGAACTGACCCTCAAAGCCAGAGTGGAGGGCGAAGTCGGCCGTAAGAGCCGGGTGATCTGCGAGGTCTGGGCCGGTGACGTTCTTACGGTGACAGCAGATTCAATCTTCGTTCGGGTAGATACGGAACAGTTGAAGTCGCAGGCCCACGGTCGCGCATAGAGGGCTGGGGCGTCAATCGGAATCGGGCTTGAGATTGCCTGCGAGTGCAGGCAATTATTTGTTCATTGATTAATCAATCCGACAATTTATTCGGATTTCGGATACACTGGGGCGCTGACATTGGTAAATGTGCCAAGATTAACCAGGAAAATACAATGAGCAAGAAACCCGTAAAAGCTACATTAACGGCTGCTGCGATTAAAGAGCAGACGGCTGCTTTTTTAAAGTCCGGTGGGTCTATTGAATACGTGGTTAAAGGTAAAAGTGGGCAATACGCTTCTACTGGTACAAAGCAGATTAACCTGAAAAGTAACTGATGCGTACGCATTAAGCGAGGTAGGTTGGGTAAATAAATCTACCCTCGTCGTATCAATAAAAAAGGCAGCCGAGGCTGCCTTTTTTATGACGTTCTGGCTGTTATTTACAGGCCAATAACGTTCTCAGCTTGGGGGCCTTTCTGGCCTTCAGTCACGCTGAATTCAACTTCCTGACCTTCAGCCAGTGTTTTGAATCCGCCGCCCTGAATAGAGCTGTAGTGAACAAAAACGTCTGCGCCGCCTTCACGAGTAATAAAGCCAAAACCTTTTGCTTCATTGAAGAACTTAACGTTGCCTTTAATAGTAGACATAATATTTATCCTGATTTTAATCAATAAGTTGCTGTCAAAAGATCGTTTTGATCTTTGATCAACGGTATGCGGGAAATAAAAAAACGTGCAGGATCAAAAACAGGACAAGAGGTCTTACAACACAAAAGGTCTTATTCGTGAAATGCTTTGCTAAATGTTTCCAACGAAATAGACAGTACGCTAATTAACTGGCATTGCATAGCAAAGTTTTATTTATTTTATCTGCGTTCTCCGACAGGCAAGATTCCGTTCCAGACAGGCAAAGCCATATCTTCCGGCTCTTCATTGGGGCCACCAGACCGGCTCTTGAAGGAGCCTTCGTTAATGGGCACACGGAACAACGCCGTGGCCTTACGCTCCTTCAAACTGGGTGCCCGAACCTGCTCCCAGCGGCCGGGTTCAATCTGGTTGATGATGGCTTGAAAGGCGGCATCGAACTGGTGGTCATCGGTGACCAGTTGTGCCCGGCCGAACAGCACCAGAGATTCATAGTTGGCGCTGTGATGGTAGGCAGACTTGCTCATTACCCACTCGTTGGTGACGGCGAATGAAATGCAGAGCAAAGCTCCGGAACCAAGGCACCGGGACATCCGGCCGCCGTTCAGGGTGTGAATGTAGAGGTCGTCATCCAGCCGCCATACCGTGATGGGAATAATGCGAGGCTCGCCGTCTTCAACAAAACCCACGTGGCCGGTCTTGAGCCGGTCGATCAGTTCGTAGGCGGTTTTTCTGTCATAGCGTGCTCTCGCCGCTGCCCGTTTCACCGTGCTCCGTGGGCAGCAGGTCAGGGGTGAGGTAAGGATTTGCGAATTCTCCATCGTGGTCATCGGAATCTCCTGAGGGGGACTGGCTCTACAAATTGTTCCTCTATTGAAAAACACTTCTGATACCATCCAAAGATCCAGATTGTGACTTTTGATAGGGCCAGTTGATGTGATCGACGACATCCGGTTAGACAACCGACAGTTTTGCAGCTGCAGCTATACCAGCATCTGGCCGAGCGCATACTTGCGCAGCGGTATCTACCGGGTCACATGCTGCCGTCAAGTCGCCAGATGGCGCAGGACCTGGGTGTCAGCAGGAATACCGTGAATGCCGTCTACGATCAGTTGAAGGCTGAGGGGTTCCTGCAGAGCCGCGCCGGAAAGGGGATCTTCGTACACGAAGACATTACCGCTGCTGTCAATCCTGCCGGGGCCGGCCTCAAGCGCCCAGTGAGTACACAATTGACACTACCGCCGCTGCCGGCTGCGCCCCGTTCCGTGCTGAAAACGGCCAGAGATGCCAGCTTGCCGTTTCAGCCAGGTCTGCCGGATGTGGATGCTTTTCCCATCAAAACCTGGAACCGGATTCTTCATCACCAGGAGAGTCGGCGGTCTCTGCGGGGCTACGATGCCGTGCAGGGCTACCAACCTCTACGGCGAGCCATTGCAGATTATCTTCGAACGTCTCGCGGGGTTCGCTGTGAGGCTCATCAGGTTGTCATAACAAACGGCGCACAGCAGGCACTCTCGCTGCTGGCAGATGTTTTTTTACGGCCTGGTGACAGAGTGCTGTGTGAGAACCCCGGCTACCGTGGCGCCCGCAATGCGCTGGGACGCTTGGGCAATCCGCTGATACCCATACCGTTGCGGAATCAGGTGTTGGATGTGAGTGCACTGCGGGGGCTTGGCGCAGCGAGGCTTCTGTACTGCACTCCCACGCACCAATACCCCATGGGCGGCATTCTTGATCTCTCGCAACGCATGGCGCTCATTCAATGGGCGCAGGAGAACGAGTGCTGGCTCATTGAAGACGACTACGACAGCGAATTCCACTTCTATAACAAACCCTTCGCGGCCATTCAGGGAATGTTCGAGAATGCTCCGGTACTCTATGTCGGCAGTTTCAGCAAAACGTTGCTACCGGCGCTTCGGGTGGGCTACCTGGTGTTGCCCGAAGCAGTGGTTGACTCGGTGCTCTGGGCCAAGCAAATCAGTGGCGGTGAAACGCCGCTGCTGACCCAGGCAACCATTGCCGAGTTTATGGACAGCGGCCAGTTTACCCGGCACCTGCGACGCATGCGCCAGCTATACCGGGATAAATGGCAGTTTTTTCAGCACGAGGTCAGTGAACGGCTTGAAGGATTGGTTCACCCCGTGGCGGAAAGTGCTGGCATGCACCTGGTGCTTGAGGGTCAATTTGACGATGTGGCACTGAGCAACTGGCTGCAAATGAAAGGGATTGGCAGCACGCCGCTCAGCGCCCATTTTATCGGAGCACCCCTTCAAAGCGGGCTGGTCATGGGGTTTGCCAGCGCCAATGAGCGAGAGATGAAGGAGTGCGTGACCTGGCTGGGATCGTGGTTGGCTCAGTGATGGTCGCCATTGCCCTCAACAATGTTATGAATCTCCTCAATCGAATGGACATAACGAACATAACTTTCGACAAAATCCCGATGTGGTAGCTCGGCCAGGCGTCAGGCCGCGCCATCAATTCGAGAGAACAGTAAATCGTTCTCTGTCTGAATGTGTTCCAGAAGATCATCCCGAAATGTTGTTAGCCCGTGGTAAAGCCGCTGCCAGGTGCCGCAGGCGCCTTCTGGTAAAGTGAAATCGCGGGTCAAGTCCTGGAGGCGTCCCAGTGCCTGGCTGTGATCATCGTGTTCCGAGCGCATTACGGAAACGGGAGCAGCGGCCATGCCGAGCATTCCCCGCGTAATCATCGGAAACAGAATCTGTTCTTCCTTCGCCATGTGCGCCTCGAGTTCGCGCTGCATGTCGATAAGGTGAGATGCGAGCCCCGCCGGGCATTCCGGATGGCCGCTATGAACCCGTTCTACTCTCTCTGCCATGTGAATGAGTTCCGGCAGTTGTTCGCGATGAGTATCGTGAAAGCGGTTGAGAATGTGCTCAATCAGTTCTTCATTGCTGGTCGTGCTGAGGCTATCGCTGGCTGTCATGATTGTGCTCCCATTAAACATTTAAATAAAATATATGTTAAAAATTGGAGTGAGTCCACTTTATCAGCGGCAAGATTAAAGTAGAGTTAGCAGCAGGCCCCGGCTATATATACCTTTACTCCGGAATTCGGGGCAGACTGGTTGAATGGTGACTACTCGGGTGGCACCTGGAGTGCCCCGAGCGCGTTTATTCCGACCTCTTGGGCGGTTAATGCGGAACCGGCCACACTGTGCCTGATTGGTCTGGGGCTGTTGGGGATGGCGGTATCGCGCCGCAGGAAGTCCGGGGTCTGACAATAAGCTAAGTGCAGGATGCTTCGCTGTAGTTGGCGAAGCATCCTGCAAGTGGCAGCGGAAGTTACTGCTGGCACGTGAGCCGAAAAGTTGCTTTTATCGGCTCATATATTGGTTCGATTACCTCTCACGCAAAATCGTACTCGCCCCCTTTCTTGAGAGCCTCCTGGTATGCCGGTCTGGCGTGCACTCTCTCTACCCATGCAGTGATGTGGGGTCGGTTATTGCCGACAATGCCTCGTGCGACTGAGGCCTCCAGCGGAAAGCTCATCTGGATATCCGCGGCGCTTAGGTTGTCCCCGAGAAACCAGGTGTTTTTTGCCAGGTGGG
>Ga0209075_1004865_pt1 | contig 10571 bp, 5 predicted proteins | sample Stecom2011_FD_187523 | JGI IMG/M metagenome (GOLD analysis project Ga0209075, IMG submission 187523) | Agricultural soil microbial communities from Utah to study Nitrogen management - Steer compost 2011 (SPAdes) (version 2) | ecosystem: Environmental > Terrestrial > Soil > Agricultural land...
CTCAATAACAGCCAGTGCGAGGCGTTACAGCAACTGCCTAACCCGTGGTTGCTCTACCCGCACCACCCTCAACTGCCAGCCGTGCCTGAGCCTGCCAAGCCACCGGGCTGTCTGGTGGTGATTGATGCCACCTGGCGTAAAAGCCGTAAAATGCTCTACCTAAACCCCCAATTGGCGCACTTGCCACGACTGAGTTTCGATGCACCGGGGCCGTCCCGGTATCATATTCGCCGTCGTCCACAGCCTCATCACCTTTCTACTTTCGAGGCAAGTTGTTACGCTTTGGCTCAACTGGAAGAAGCACCGGAGCGTTATCGCCCCGCTCTGACGGCCTTTACGCGCTACCTGCAGCAGTGGGCAGCGCGGGTGCCACCACACAACCACAACCTTTAATTTGCCGGTACGCCGGCCTGATAGTGAGACTCTCATGCCCGATAGACACGAACCTGCTTTCACCCTGCTACGCCAACAGATGATTCCCGCGCTGAACATTACCGTCAGTGAATACCGCCACCAGCGCACCGGCGCCACTCATATTCATATGGGCGCCGACAATGCTGAGAACGTCTTTCTTGTGGCGCTGCGCACCATGCCGCAAGACTCCACTGGCGTCGCGCACATTCTGGAGCACACAGCCTTGTGTGGCAGCCGCAAATACCCTGTGCGCGATCCGTTTTTTATGATGATCCGGCGCTCGCTGAATACCTTTATGAATGCCTTTACCAGCACCGACTGGACCGCCTATCCCTTTGCCAGTCAGAACCATAAGGATTTTGACAACCTGCTACAGGTGTATCTGGACGCTGTGTTTTTTGCCAATCTCGACCCGCTGGACTTTGCCCAGGAAGGACATCGGGTAGAGTTTGCCGAACCGGATAATCCCGCCAGCGAGCTGGTTTTCAAGGGCGTGGTATATAACGAAATGAAAGGCGCCATGAGTTCGGTGGCCAGCCAACTGTGGCAAAAACTCTCCAGCCATCTCTTCCCTTCCAGTACTTACCACTACAACAGTGGCGGTGATCCGGAATTTATTCCCGATTTGACCCATGCCCAGCTGCTGGATTTTTACCGCCAACATTACCATCCGGCCAATGCCATTTTTATGACCTACGGCGACATTCCCGCCGCTGAGCATCAAGCCAACTTTGAGCGCTTGGCGCTGGCGCACTTTGAGCCTCTGGATGTGCATATTGCCGTGGCACCGGAAAAACGCCTGCATGCGCCCATCCGTGTGGAAGATGCCTACGCGCTGGACACCGATGAAAGCCTGGACGATAAAACCCATGTGGTGCTGGGCTGGTTGCTGGGCGAAGTTACCGATATGGATTCGGCGCTGGAAGCTCACCTGATTGCTATGTTGCTGCTCGACAACAGCGCTTCGCCTCTTCTGCAAGCGCTGGAAACCAGCACGCTGGGACAGGCGCCCTCGCCTCTGTGCGGACTTGAAGACAGCAACTTTGAAATGAGTTTTGTCTGCGGCCTGGAAGGTTGCGCCGCCGATGCCACCCTCGCCGTGGAGTCTCTGATTCTCGATACGTTGCAACAGATTGCCGAAGAAGGTATTGCCGCCGATGAAGTAGAGGCGGCGCTGCACCAATTGGAACTCTCCCAGCGCGAGGTGGGAGGCGATGGTTTTCCTTACGGTCTGCAACTGATTATGAGTGCTCTGCCCGCCGCCAGTCATCGCGGCGATATTTTTTCTCAGTTAGATCTGGAGAGCGCACTGGTGAGACTGCGCGAGAAAATTGCCCAGCCGGATTTTGTCCGCCAGAGCATTCAGCGGTATCTGCTGGACAATTCGCACCGGGTCACTCTCACTTTGCGGCCCGACACCCAGTTTTCTGCCCGCGCCCAGGCGGCCGAAAAAGCGCGGCTGGCTCGTTTGGCAGACTCCCTTGATGAAGAGCAACGTCAGGCGATCAACCAATGCGCTGAGGCTCTGGCACTGCGCCAGGAACAAGTCGATGACGAGTCTATCCTGCCCAAAGTGGGTCTGGAGGATATTGCCCCGCATATGCCTTATATAGCCGGTAGCGAGGAGAGTGTTAATGGCTATCCTCTGCGCTGTTATAGCGCCGGCACCAACGGGCTGGTGTACCAGCAATTGGCCATTACCCTGCCGGCTCTGAGCGAAGAGGAACAAGAATTACTGCCCTTATACAGTGCATTTTTGACAGAGCTGGGCTTGGGAGAAGAAGACTACCTAGCCGTTCAGCGTCGTCAGGCTCGCCATGTGGGTTCTATTTCGGCCCGCAGCAGCATTCGCCAATTGCCCACCGATGGGCATCCCCGTGGCTACTTGTTAATCGCCACCAAATCACTCGCCCGCCATTTTGAGGCGGCCAGCGAATTGCTGCGCGATACCTTGCAACAGGTACGCTTTGATGAACACACACGCTTGCGCACCCTGGTGGCACAAATGCGCACGCGCCGGGAACAATCCATTACTGGCAGCGGCCACAGTCTGGCCATGACTGCTGCGGCTGCGGGCATTAACGCCCTGACGCGCCTGCATCAGCAACAGGGTGGACTCGTCGCTACCGCCCGCCTGATTGCCCTGGATAATCGTCTGGAACAAGCCGACGAATTGCAGTACTTGGCCTCCGCACTGGCGGCCCTGCATCAGCGTCTGTTAAGCGCGCCGCGACAATTTCTATTAGTGGGTGAAAAATCGCTACTGGCCGATTATCGCCGTACTTTGCAAGCGCACTGGCCAGCCATTGATGCCAGTGAAATTGAACCGCTGCAGCTCAGCCCTCCGCAAGGCCCAAGCGCGGAAGGCTGGATAACCAACACCCAGATCAATTTTTGTGCCCAAGCCTACCCCACGGTTACCAGTGAGCATCCCGATGCGGCAGCGCTCACGGTTCTGGCCGGTGTGCTGCGCAATGGCTTTTTGCACCGGCGCATTCGCGAACAGGGCGGCGCTTATGGTGGCGGGGCCAGTCAAGACAATTTGAGTGGCGCCTTTCGCTTCTATTCTTATCGCGATCCACGGCTGGCCGAAACCCTGCAGGATTTTACCGCGAGCATTCAGTGGCTACTGGAAACACCACCGACCCCAGAAGCGGTGGAACAGGCTATTTTGGGGGTGATAGGTAGCCTCGACAAACCCGGCTCACCCGCCGGTGAAGCGCAACAGCATTATGTGGCTGAGCTATTTGATCGCAGCCGAGAAATGCGCGAAGCCTTTCGTCAGCGTGTGATTCAGGTCAGCGCAGAAGACTTGCAGCGGGTTGCGCAGACCTATCTTTTGCCCGAGCTCGCAGGTACTGCCGTAATTACCGGCGCCGCAGGTAAAGATGAGTTGGAGGAGTTGGGCTTGGTGCCAAAAACGCTGCAATGATATAAAGCTGGAGCATGGTTTTCATAGGCAAACTGTTCTAGTATTGACGGGTCGGACGTCCACGCGTCCGATTGCCGACAATAACAAACCCGCCGCAGCGGGCATCAGGATGACAAAGTCGCAATGCTGGAATCGAGTTCACTAACCAACCCTGGACGAAAACGCAGCAATAACGAAGACTGTTTTCTCAGCCTGCCGGAAGACTCTCTATGGATGGTCGCCGATGGCATGGGTGGTCATGAAGCCGGTGAAGTGGCCAGCGATATTGTCCGCCAGACTCTGGAAAATCATCCCGCCGGGCCTCTCGATCAGCTTATCCAGCAGGCGCATCAAGCCGTGTTGGATGCCGCATCCGATGGCGTTGGCGCCGAAGGCATGGGCTCCACTATTGTCGCCTTGCGCCATTTGGGCAAACATTACGAAATCGCCTGGGTCGGCGACAGTCGCGCTTATTTATGGTCGGCGGCGGAGGGATTGCAACAGCTCACTACTGATCATTCCTATGTACAAATGCTGTTGGCCTCGGGCGCGATTGATGCGGTTGATGTCAACAATCATCCGGATAAAAACATTATTACCCAGTGTCTGGGTTCACGTGATCTGGACGCGGTAGAAGTGGATATTATTCATGGCCAATGGCAACCGGATCAATACATCCTGCTGTGCAGCGATGGCTTGACCGATGAATTAAGTGATCAGGAAATCGGTCACATTCTCAAACATTTTCCCGCACCCGCCGATGCCACTCGCGAGCTGATGGCTGCCGCACTTAAAGCTGGCGGGCGCGACAACATTACCCTGCAGTTGATTGCAGCCCCTCGCCAACAGCGCGCGTGGCTTGAATCATTACACGATTGGGTACCGATTTTTACTCGCAGCCGGGGCTGGGATACCGTTATCTACAGCGCCGCTTTAGCCGCCTTGATCGGGCTGCTTTATTGGTTTGTTTTGAAATAACATGCATATACCCGGTTACCGCATTATTCGCAAAATAAATCACGGTGGAATGTCCACTGTGTACCTGGCTATTCAGGAAAGTGTCGGCCGCGTGGTGGCGCTCAAGGTTATGTCACCCGCCCTTAATGGCGACCCGAGTTTTTCCGAACGCTTCCAGCGCGAAGCCAATATCGTCGGGCAACTCTCACACCCCAATATCGTCTCTATTTACGATATTGGCCGACACAATAGCCTCAACTATATCGCTATGGATTACCTGCCCGGCGGCTCGGTGCAGGACAAGATGCTGGAGGGCATTAACGAGGAATACGCCCTGCGAATTTTGCGCGAGATTGCCTCAGCATTAGACCATGCTCACAGTAAAGGTTATGTGCATCGCGACATCAAACCAGAAAATATTCTTTTCCGCGACGACAGCTCGGCGGTGCTCACGGACTTTGGCGTCGCTCGCGCCCTGATCAGCGGCTCGCGTCACACTCACGCCGGCATAGTGGTGGGCACCCCACATTATATGAGCCCCGAGCAGACGCGCGGCAAAGGTGTGGACGCGCGCTCCGACTTGTACAGCCTCGGTATTGTTTTTTTTGAAATGCTCACCGGCCGCGTTCCCTATCAGGGCGATGAAGCGGTGAGTATTGCCCTAAAACATCTAGCCGCTCCCACGCCTACTCTGCCGGGACAATTTATTCATTTGCAATCCCTGCTCGACAAGATGCTCAACAAAGAGTCCGACAAACGCTACCAGCGCGGCAATGACCTGGTTGCCGATATCGAAACTCTTGAGCTGCAAATGCGCAACACCGATGGCACTTACCTGGGCGCACAACATTCCGTGGGCCACCAACTCTGGTCGCTACTCAAAGTTCTGCTACGGCAAGGATTTTTCTTTGTACAAAATAAAGCCCAGCGCGCCTATGCTTTTATGCGCTCGCTGCGTTATACACGCGAGAGCGGTTTTTATCGCCACCGGGATGAACCGGCAGTCGCCTCCGCCCTCACCCGCCAAAACACGCTGGTGGCAACTCGCCTGCAGCATCAGGTGCGAGCCCACAGCTTGTGGGACAGCTTGCGTCAACCGCCACGCAGCTATCTTTTGCTGGCGGCCGTCGGAGTATTTATTCTCGGGTTGGGATTACTTTTGCTTTTGGACTCTTCTTCCGCACCGCAAGAAGCCCCCATCAGCGCAAGAGTTCAGCAAGCCTCTCAATCCCCTGCCGCGAATGCTCCGAGCGCGACACAAACTCAAGCGGAAATAAACGAGACCAGACCGCTGGTGGAGGAATCAACTCCCGCCACCACCCGTCACGATCTGCCAGATGCCATGCTATTGGGCTTGCAGAATACAGCTGATGCCGACACGAATAATCTCGCCGGCGAGAACACCGAGGAAATGGCCGGCTCGGTGCACAATAGCGAGGTAGAATACGACCGCACTAACACTGCCACAATAGAAACTCTTTCGACAGAAATTCCCCTAACAGAGAATTCCTTTAGCGACTCCTTTGAGGCACCCGTTTTCATTGCCGATGACGAACAAGACGCACAGATTTTACTGGATGAAACAGAAAGCAGCGATGATTCGACAAACGCTGCCAACGCGGAAATCGCTGCAGAAGTTACCGAAGAAATAACCGAGGAAGTAAGCGAACCTGTTGTCGCGCACTATACGCTGACGGTAGATACCGAGCCGAGCGAGGCCCGAGTGCGCATTATGAATATTCGCGAGCGCTACCAACCTGCTATTGAGTTGGAACCCGGTCGCTATCAGATCGAAGTGACCCATCCCGGTTATCAAAAGTATTTACGCTGGGTCAGCCTGGAAGAAAAAGATCTGACTTACAAGGTAGCACTGGAAGAAGCGCACCCACCCGGCAGCGTTTTTCGTCACGCTTTGGCTGAAGGTGGCGAAGGCCCGAGCCTGGTCACTATTGCTCCGGGGCGCATCACCCTCGGCGACCCCGAGCACGGCAATCGCAAAGCCGTATTCTTAAATCATAGTATTGCCGTGACCCGTTACGAAATTACTTTTGCCGAATACGAACAATTCGCCCGCGCCGAATCCATGCCGTTACCGGGCGATAATCGCTGGGGTCGAGAGGATCGACCCGTTATTAATATCAGTTGGGAAGAAGCCACCATGTACGCCCGCTGGCTGCGCGAACAGACCGGGGAAAATTACCGCCTGCCTACTGAGGCCGAGTGGGAATATATTGCCCGGGCCGGAAAAGATAGCGCTTATTGGTGGGGAGATGAGCCTGACGGCGCCGCCGGTCGCGCCAATTGTCGCCGAGGTTGTAACAGTGAATTCACCGGTTTGTTTCGCAGTAAAACCGCTCCCGTAGGCAGCTTTTCCGCCAACGACTTTGGCGTTTACGACACTGCGGGCAATGTGGCTGAATGGGTCGGCGACTGCTACCGCGAAGGCTACGCGCATTTAGATAGCGACGGCAGCGCCTACCGCCCCAGCAATTGCAAAAGCCGGGTGGTCCGCGGCGGTTCCATGCGTGAAGATGCCAGCGGGGTAAACGCCTACCAGCGCCGGGTAGAATTGCAGCACACCTACCACGAAGATATTGGCTTTCGTCTGGTGGTCGATCTTTAACCTGCGCGCAGCTTTAAGGTATTCATACGGTCGCGCAGACTGGCTGCTTTTTCAAACTCCAGGTTTCTCGCCGCCGCCAACATCTCCGTCTCCAGACGGGCGATGGTTTTCCACACATCGCCCTCGACTACCACATCGGTTGCCTCATACTGCCCCTTGCCTTCGGCTACTTTGCGCTGGCGACGACCGCCAGCACCGGGCACCTGAGCACCTTCCAGAATATCGGCAATATTTTTGCGAATACCTTGAGGGATAATGCCGTGCTCCAGGTTGTGGGCAATCTGCTTATCCCGACGCCGATCAGTTTCGTCGATAGCACGACGCATGGAGTCGGTGATGCGATCAGCGTACAAAATAGCCTTGCCGTTGACGTTACGCGCAGCGCGGCCAATGGTTTGGATCAGTGAGCGATCGGAACGCAAAAAACCTTCCTTGTCGGCATCCAAAATAGCCACCAGTGAAACCTCGGGCATATCCAGGCCCTCTCGCAACAAGTTAATGCCCACCAGCACATCAAACTCACCCAGGCGCAAATCACGAATAATTTCCACCCGCTCCACGGTATCAATATCCGAGTGCAAGTAACGCACTCGCACACCGTGTTCAGACAGATATTCGGTTAAATCTTCCGCCATGCGTTTGGTCAGCACAGTGATCAACATGCGCTCGTCCACTGCTGTACGCAGATGAATTTCACCCAGCACATCGTCTACCTGTGTGATGGCCGGTCGTACTTCCAAAATGGGATCTACCAACCCGGTCGGCCGCACTACCTGCTCCACGACTTGTCCGGCATGCTCTTGCTCATATTTGCCAGGCGTGGCCGAGACAAAAATCATCTGCGGCGCCCGCCGTTCCCATTCATCAAAACGCATGGGTCGGTTATCCAGCGCGGAGGGCAAACGAAAACCGTATTCCACCAGTGTCTCTTTGCGCGAGCGGTCGCCTTTATACATGGCGCCAATTTGCGGAATGGTGACATGCGACTCATCCACTACCAGTAAAGCCTCGTCGGGCAAATAATCGAATAGCGTCGGTGGCGGCTCGCCGGGTTCGCGACCTGAAAGATAACGCGAATAGTTTTCTACCCCGGTGCAGTAACCCAGCTCTTGCATCATTTCCACATCGTAACGGGTGCGTTGCTCCAGACGCTGCGCCTCTACCAACTTGTCGTTGTTGCGCAGATACTCCAGCCGTTCGGTCAGCTCGTCCTTGATCCTGTCGATAGCCGCAAGAATGGTTTCACGCGGCGTCACATAGTGGGATTTGGGATAGATAGTAACCCGCGGCAGCCGGTGCAAGACCTCACCGGTCAGCGGATCAAAGGAGGAAAGATTTTCCACCTCGTCATCGAAAAGCTCTACCCGCACCGCTTCCATATCCGAGTCCGCCGGAAAGATATCAATCACATCGCCCCGCACTCGGTAAGTGGCGCGCTGAAAGTCCATATCATTACGGGTGTATTGCAGCTCCGCCAAGCGGCGTAAAATTTCGCGCTGATCCACTCGATCTCCGCGCACCAAATGCAGGATCATTTTCAGGTAAGAGTCGGGATCACCCAGACCATAAATCGCCGACACTGTGGCCACCACAATGGCATCTTTGCGCTCCATTAAAGCCTTGGTGGCCGAGAGGCGCATCTGCTCAATATGATCATTGATCGAGGCATCTTTCTCAATAAAGGTATCCGAGGAAGGCACATAGGCCTCGGGCTGATAGTAATCGTAGTAGGAGACAAAATACTCCACCGCGTTATTGGGGAAAAACTCTTTAAATTCGCCATACAGTTGCGCGGCCAACGTCTTGTTGTGTGCCATCACCAGCGTCGGCCGCTGGATTTCGGCAATCACGTGGGCCACGGTAAATGTTTTGCCCGAACCGGTGACACCCAGGAGTGTCTGGTGGGCCAATCCGGCTTCAATACCTTCCACCAAACCGGTAATCGCTTGCGGCTGATCACCGGCGGGCTGATAGTCACTGACGACCTGAAACTTATCACTCATAAAACAGCCTATAAAAGCATTTCGAGGTACAGAGCCAAGCTTATAGCCGCTTCTCTGTTATGCAATCAACTCAACAATATAACAGACTTGGCTTTAACAGCGGGAGATTGAATCTGTGTTATCGTGTAAACCGAGTTGCTCACAAGCAGCTCGCTAGCGGCTGAGTCTGCAACCGCAGCCTTGCGGCCACATCTATTACCCCTGCTGTATACCGGAGGCTACTATGAGCCAAGTACGGATTGAGCGTGACAGTCTGGGCGAGGTTCAAGTGCCTGCCACGGCTCGCTACGGCGCCCAGACCCAGCGAGCCCTGGATAACTTTAACCTCGGCGGCGGCCCTTTACCGACACCTTTGATCGAAGCCATTATTCACGTCAAGCGCGCTGCCGCTATTGCCAACAACCATTTACAGCAATTGCCCGACCCCCTGGCCCAAGCCATCGTACAGGCGTGCGATAAACTGTTGGCAGATAAACCTGCCGCGCATTTTCCGGTGGATATTTTTCAGACCGGCTCGGGTACCAGCAGTAATATGAACGCCAACGAGGTGCTCGCCCATATGGCCAGCGCCCAGACTGGTCAGAGCGTTCATCCGAACGATCATGTCAACGCCTCGCAAAGCAGCAACGATGTATTTCCCAGCGCCCTTCGCATTGCCTGTGCCCAACAAATTAACCAGATTTTATTGCCCGCGCTGGCGCACCTTGAAAAAAGACTGCGCCAGCGGGCAGAGGAGTTGGCAGGGGTGGTTAAAACCGGCCGCACCCACCTGATGGATGCCATGCCCGTAACCCTGGGGCAGACCCTGAACGCCTGGGCCGACCAAATCAGCGACAACGCTCAGCGTCTGCAACAGCACCAAAAAGAGATTCTTGCCCTGCCCCAAGGCGGCACGGCTGTGGGCACAGGCATCAACGCTCACCCGGATTTTGCCGAGCAGTTTGTGCAGGCGCTGGCGAGTCACACGAAATTGTCTTTTGCCCGCGCAGCCAACGCTTTTACCAAAATCGGTGCACAAGATGATCTGGTGGCTTTATCGGGCGGCATAAAAACCCTGGCCGTCAGCCTGCTCAAAATCAGCAATGATTTGCGCTGGATGAACTCTGGCCCACTGGCAGGGCTGGGAGAAATTTCCCTGCCAGCGCTGCAACCCGGCTCTTCCATTATGCCCGGCAAAGTGAATCCGGTAATTCCCGAGGCGGTAATGATGGCGGCCACACAAGTGCTTGGTTACGATGCCGCCGTGGCCATTGCCGGTCAGTCGGGCAACTTTGAACTCAATGTTATGCTGCCCTTGCTCGGACACAACCTTCTGCACAGTATTGCCCTGCTCGCCAACAGTTGTGACACTCTGGCGGACAAAGCTATCGCGGGCTTTACTCTCAACCTGGACAATATCGAACAACCGCTGGCGCGTAATCCCATACTGGTGACCGCTCTCAATAGCCGTATTGGCTATGCGCGGGCGGCCGAGATTGCCAAACGAGCCTACCGCGAAGGGCGCAGCATTGTGGAAGTGGCGGCTGAAGAGACGGATATTTCTCGCGAGGAGCTGACGCAGCTATTGGACCCACAGGGTCTTACCAGTAATCAATCTTGACTGACTAGATTTCTGCCGCTAATCGCGGCAATTCGGTCAGCAGAATCTCTCCCAGCCGGCGCG
>Ga0209075_1004866_pt1 | contig 10570 bp, 9 predicted proteins | sample Stecom2011_FD_187523 | JGI IMG/M metagenome (GOLD analysis project Ga0209075, IMG submission 187523) | Agricultural soil microbial communities from Utah to study Nitrogen management - Steer compost 2011 (SPAdes) (version 2) | ecosystem: Environmental > Terrestrial > Soil > Agricultural land...
GCAATGGTATCGCCAAAGGGCGACTCGCTTTTGGCACGTTCGGGCTCGGTATGAATCCACTGGTGATCCAGCGTGGCATCGGCAAAAAGATTGATCTGCTCCTGGGTAAATTCGTGGTATTCTGAAATACCCAACTCACTACCTACCAGCTTTTCGAGTTCGTCGAAGCTGTTGATGATTACTTTACTCATGATTTAAAAAATTTAAGATTGGCTTGGATGATGGTCGGGTGCATTACGCACCCTGCGCTTTTTGGTGCCTTCGTAGAGATCGAATTTCTGAAAACGACACTCCAGTGAGCCGTTGAACAGGGTGTGACGCTCGGCCGGCTTTAAACTGATTACTTTTAATGCTTCAAAATTGGAGCTGATGACCCAGGCGTTCCAGCCGCTGAAGCGCTGCTTCAGCTGATCGCCAATCTGGGTATACAGCATTACAATGTCTTTCGATTTCATGCGCTCATCGTAGGGCGGATTCATAATGGCAATGCCGTTTTTGCCCTTTGGCAGTACTTCGTTAAAGGGGGCCACCTCAAAATCGATGTATTGCTTCAGCCCAAAATCCAGGGCCGAATGGCGCGAGACATCAATGGCACTCAGGGCCATATCGCTGCCGTTGATGCGCTGGGGCGGGGTACGTACCTGGGCCTGGGCTTCGTCGAAAATCTTTTTCCACAAGCTTTCATCGTAATTGTTCCAACGCATAAAACCAAATTCCTTCCGCTTCAGGTTGGGTGCCATGCGGGCAGCTATCATGGTGGCTTCCATAACAATGGTGCCCGATCCGCACATGGGATCTAAAAAGGGTTGTGAACCGTCGTAACCCGACAGCATTACCATACCTGCTGCCAACACTTCGTTGATGGGTGCCGGATGCTCCTTGGTGCGGTAACCGCGGCGGTTCAGGGGCTGGCCCGAACTGTCCATCGACAGCGTAAACTGGTCCTCGGCCACATGTACATTAATCATCAAATTGGGACGCTGCAAATCTACCGAAGGACGCTTTCCGCTTTTGTCTCTGAATTGATCGCAGATGGCATCTTTCACTTTCAAGGCCACATACTTGGAGTGGGTAAAGAAACGCGAGAAAACCACCGGATCGATGGCCAGGGTCTGATCGTCGCGCAGGTAGGGCGACCAGTCGTAGGCTTTTACTGCACGGTAAAGCTCTTCGTCGTTGCGCGCTTTAAAGGTGGTAAGGGGCTGCAGAATTCGTATGGCCGTGCGCAACTGCAGGTTGCTTCGGTACAACAATTCCTTATTGGCATCGAAGGACACGGCCCTTTTCAACACATTGATGTTGGTGGCCCCCAAGGCCTCCAACTCTCCCGCAAGCACTTGCTCCAGGCCATGAAATGTTTTTGCTACTAACTTCACTATCGTTGTTTTCGTTTGAAGCTACAAAAGTAACACATCGGACGAATGTGGCAATAAAAAAGCAGGACGACTTCCATCAAAGCCATCCTGCCTGTTTCTGTTCTCCCATCGGTGCTGTGCCGGCTCAGGAGTTTAACGGTACTTAAATTGTGCTTAATAAGGCGATACTACTCGGCCGTGTCTTCGGCACTGCGCATCGACATAATGTCGCGGTCGAACATGTACAAACTGCCGTTGCCCACCAGGTTCAACTTATCCAAAATGGTTTGGGCCGAGGCTTCTTCTTCAATTTGCTCTTCCACGAACCACTGAATCCAGTTGTGGGTGGTAAAGTCCTTTTCTTCGAGACATACGGCTACAATATCGTTGATGCTCTTGGATACATAGCGCTCGTGCTCCAGCACCTGCTCAAACAACTTTTGTACGCCGTCAAAATCGACCGGCGGCTGCTCAAAACCAGGGATAATGGCACGTCCGCCACGCTCATTCACGTAGTATATAAACTTAAGCATGTGCTCTCTTTCTTCATCGGCCTGAGCATACAACCACTTGGCGATGCCTGCCATACCCTTGCTTTCGGCCCAACCGGCCATGGCCAGGTACAAATGCGATGAGTAGCCCTCTTTTTCTATTTGGGCAACCAGTGCCTTTTCAACTTTCTTATTCAGCATGACTAATATTTTTTAAAGGGTTTAACTACACAAATATAAGGAGTAAGACCTCCCTTTGTTCGATAATTCGGTAATGCATTACCCTATTTGGAAGTATTCTAATTAAACAAGTTGCGCTTATGCGTGTTTATTAGGAGATTTTTAGAAGCAAGCTGTTTTTATTAACAAATTTACACATCTGAGTCCCTTGGTGATTAAAGCATACAGCTCCCTGGGGTTTAGGTAAAGCACATCGTATGATAAAAAAAGTATTAGTAGCCAACCGTGGCGAAATTGCCGTTCGCATCATCCGCTCCTGTCGCGAGATGGGTCTTAAAAGTGTGGCGGTTTATTCCGATGCCGACCGTTCGTCGATGCATGTGCGCTATGCCGATGAAGCATGGCGACTGGGGCCTGCGCCCAGCACCGAAAGCTATCTCAACATCGATAAGATTATTCAAGTGGCTAAGGAGTCAAAAGCCGATGCCATTCACCCCGGTTATGGCTTTTTGTCGGAGAACACCGAATTTGCCAACCGCATAAGGGAAGCGGGACTCATTTTTATTGGTCCCTCTGCCGAGGCCATTACGGCAATGGGCGACAAAATGACGGCCCGTGAAATGATGAAAAAGGCCGGGGTACCCATTGTGCCGGGCACCGACCAGTTGCCCGAATCGGAGGACGAAATCAAGGCCCTGGCCAGGAAAATTGGATACCCCGTGATGTTGAAGGCCTCGGCCGGTGGTGGTGGAAAGGGTATGCGCCTGGTAAAGACCGAAAAAGAATTGCTCCCCTCCCTGCTCAGGGCGCGTTCCGAAGCACGCAATGCCTTTGGCAACGAGGCGGTTTATCTGGAGAAATACCTGCTGGAACCCCACCATATTGAATTTCAGATTATGGCCGACAACCACGGCAATGTGGTGCATTTGTTTGAACGGGAGTGTTCGGTACAGCGGCGTCACCAAAAGGTAATTGAGGAAACCCCCTCGCCCTTTATTACGGAGGAAATCAGGGCCGCCATGGCCGAGCAGGCCATTGCGGCAGCCAAATCGGTGAATTATTCGGGAGCAGGAACCGTGGAGTTTTTGGTGGACAAGGACCGCAACTTCTATTTTCTGGAAATGAATACGCGTTTGCAGGTAGAGCACCCCATTACCGAAAGGGTAACGGGCATCGACCTGGTAAAGGCGCAAATTAAGGTGGCCAGTGGCGAAGTGCTGGCCTTTAAGCAGGAGGACATTGCGCAACGCGGCCATGCCATTGAGGCCCGGATTTATGCCGAAGACCCTGCCAACAACTTTATTCCCAGTCCCGGACTCATTCGTCACATCACCCAGCCCCTGGGTCTGGGGGTGCGGACCGACGGGTATGCCTACGAGGGCTACGAAATTTCGGTGTATTACGACCCCTTGATTTCGAAGCTGATTGTGTGGGCACCCACCCGGGCCGAGGCCATCAAACGCATGAAAAGGGCCTTGTACGAGTACAAAATTACCGGGGTAAAGACCAACATCCCCTTTGTGCAGCGCATTATGGAGGCCGAGGCTTTTGTGAAGGGCAACTACAACACTCACTTCATCGACGACAATCTGGAGCAGCTCTTGCAGCCCGAGACAGAAAACACGCAGTACGAGGACATTGCCATGATTATGGCCTATCTCGATTTCCAAAACCGGCAGCACAAGCGTATGGACTTTGGCCAAAAGGCCGGCAACCAGTCCAACTGGAAAAATTTTGGTCGTTTGTTTCGCCACAACCCCTATTAAATCGTTTGTATTATGAAGATGTTGGTAAAATCAGGCAAGCAGGAAAAAGCCGTTAAAATACTTAAGAAAGAGGGCGATTTGTTCACCATTATGGTGGGCGACCGCACTTACGAACTCGACATTGTAAAGGTCGAAGAAGGGGTTTACTCCATTCTGCACCAGGGCGAAAGCATCAACATGGAAATGATTGGCAGCGACCAACCCGGCAATTACAAGGTAAATACCTTGTACCAGTCGTACAACATCGATGTGGTGCCCGCCCTCAACCTGGCGGGCAACGGTCGCGCTAAAAAAGACAGTCACCAGCGCATTAAGGCACCCATGTCGGGCAAAATTGTGAAGCTCAAAGTGAAGGAAGGCGACACCGTTGAAGAAGGTACGCCCCTGGTGGTGCTTTCGGCCATGAAAATGGAAAACGAAATACGCAGCGAAGGCGCTGGCGTAGTGAGCAAAATTGCTGTTAAAGAAGATGATTTGGTGAAGGATGGTCAGTTGATGATCGACATTAAGGTCTGAGCGACTTAAGGCCCTTTCACAAAGTTCACAAGCCTCGGCGCAAAAGTGCGCCGGGGCTTTTTGCTCTGCCTTAAAATCCTTACTTTTGCAGCCTTAAAAATATGGTATGACCTTTAAAGACGAAATAAAGCGGCGACGCACCTTCGCCATCATCAGTCACCCCGATGCCGGTAAAACTACGCTGACCGAAAAGCTGCTGCTTTTCGGGGGTGCCATTCACGTGGCCGGGGCGGTAAAATCAAACAAAATTAAGAAGACGGCCACCTCCGACTTCATGGAAATTGAAAAACAACGGGGTATATCCGTGGCCACCTCGGTCATGGGTTTTGACTACGAGGGCTACAAGGTCAATATTTTGGACACGCCGGGTCACCAGGATTTTGTCGAAGATACTTTTCGCACGCTCACGGCGGTGGACAGTGTAATTGTGGTGGTGGATGTGGCCAAGGGGGTGGAAGCCCAAACCCGCAAGCTGATGGAAGTCTGCCGCATGCGCAACACACCGGTGATGGTCTTTGTCAACAAGCTGGACCGTCCGGGCCGCGATCCCTTTGACATTCTCGACGAAATTGAGGAGGAACTAAAAATTAAGGTACGCCCTCTGGCCTGGCCAATGGGCAGCGGCACCGAGTTCAACGGGGTGTACAACATCTTTGAAGAGAACCTCTACCTGTTTACCCCCAACAAGCAGTCGCTCGAAGAGGGTATTGAATTTAAGGACATCAACGACAAAGCCTTGCTGCAACACATTCCTGAAAATGCAGCGGAAACCCTGCGCGAAGAGTTGGAACTGGTGCAGGGTGTGTATCCGGAGTTCGACAAGGAAGCTTATCTCAAGGGTGAACTGGCTCCGGTCTTTTTTGGCAGTGCCCTCAACAACTTTGGGGTGCGCGAGCTCTTGCATGCCTTCCTGAAAATTGCGCCCTCGCCCCGCCCCTCTCAGGCCGAAACACGTGTTGTGCAACCCGATGAAGATAAATTCAGCGGCTTTGTATTTAAGATCCACGCCAATATGGATCCCAACCACCGCAACCGACTGGCTTTTGTCAAGATTTGCTCCGGTCATTTCCAGCGCAACACCAACTATCAGCACGTCCGTTTGGGCAAGCAAATGAAATTCAGCAGTCCCACCGCCTTTATGGCCGAGAAAAAATCGATCATCGACGAGGCTTTTCCGGGCGACATTGTGGGCATACCCGATTCGGGCAACTTCAAAATCGGCGATTCCCTGTCCGAAGGCGAAGTGCTCAATTTTAAGGGCTTACCCAGCTTTTCGCCCGAGCTGTTCCGCTACATCGAAAATGCCGACCCCATGAAGTCGAAGCAGCTGGCCAAAGGCATCGACCAGTTGATGGACGAGGGCGTGGCCCAGTTGTTTACCAATCAGTTTAATGGTCGCAAGATCATTGGCACGGTGGGCCAATTGCAATTTGAGGTTATTGAATACCGATTGCTGCACGAATACGGAGCCTCCTGTCGCTACGAACCCATTAACCTTTACAAGGCTTGTTGGATTCGCTCGACCAATAAGGCCCAACTGGAGGATTTCAAAAAGCGCAAGGTGCAGTTTATGGCCAAGGACAAGCATGACCGGGATGTTTTTCTGGCCGACTCTTCGTACATGCTGCAAATGGCTCAGGAGAGTTTTAAAGACATCCAGTTTCATTTTACTTCCGAGTTTTAAGGGCCTCAACATCCTTGGTATTTCTGCACAAAAGCACTAAATTTACTCAAGGAGGGGGCAAAAAGGCCCCCTTGCATATGCAACCAAAGCTGGTACACTATGAGCACCAATACCTTGGAGGAGGGACTGCGACTTACCCTGGAGAAAATGGTAGAAGAAAGGGATTTGGCCATTAACCGTGCCACATCCGGTATCGCCGCCTTGTCGAGTTCGGCCCTCATTTTCTTTATCGAAAAAGCGGTGGCCAATCTGCTGGCGCCCTACCTGAGTGAAGAGGAAGACACAGTAAGTTCTGAAATCAACATTAAGCACATTAAGGGCGTTGGTGTGGGGCACAAAGTACGGTGCATCGTGCATTTGAAGTACATTGAAAAGCGCAAGCTCTTTTTCGACATTGCCGTATTTGACCATAATCACGACGAAGTAGCCATTGGAGCACATTGCCGCTACATTGTAAACAAAAAGGCTTTTGAAGCCGCACTAAAGTAATTTCTATGGAATTGGCAGAAGGATTCTGGATTACCTGGGTCATCATACCCCTCTTAATTTTTTTGGCAAGGATTGCTGACGTAACTATAGGAACCTTACGCATTGTTTTTGTATCTAAAGGATTTAAAATACTGGCCCCTATTCTTGGCTTTTTCGAGATCTTCATTTGGCTCCTGGCCATGAGCAAAATCATTCAGAACCTCGATTACTGGTTGTATTACATTGCCTACTCGGGCGGCTTTGCTGTAGGCAACTATGTGGGCCTTTTAATTGAGGAACGCCTGGCACTGGGCTTTGTTAACATGCGCATCATCACGCACGAACTGGGCGACGCGCTTATTAAGCGCCTGGCCAACGACGGCTTTGGGGTTACCTCTACCGAGGCCATGGGCAGTCGCTCCAAGGTCAACATCATTTACTGCGTAATTAAACGGAGCGATTACAAGCAAGTGTCTGAAATCATTAAAGAGTACAACCCGAGGGCTTTCTACACCATTGAGGACATCCGTTTTGCCAATCAGGGGGTATTCCCTTCGCGGTCGGTCATGCGGGGCTATGGCTCTTTTCCCTGGCGCAATGGCAAATAAAAAAAGCCCTCCGAAATAGCTTGCAGAACCTTGCACAGTGCAGGGCAAAAGCTTATCTTTGTACTACGATCATTGACATAAAAGAAACCGCATCAGCTGCTGGTGATTGTTAAACTCAACACTAATAACATACCGAGTAAGCTATCTGTTTCAAGGACAGGCCTCAGCCTTCGGGCTCGACTTCGGTGGACAGAGGATCTTCGCGATACGGGTGCACTCAAATTCCTGTTTAATAGGAGTTTAATTAGTCTTAGCTGGTGCGGTCCCCCCATAAAAAAGCAGCCTGCGCTAACGCACAGGCTGCTTTTTCTGTTTTGTCCGTCGCCCTAACAAGCCTACAAATCACGCAATAGGCGATTGTCGTCCAACTGCGTTTGCGTTTTTCCAAATTTATCCAGAATGGCACGCAACTTTCGGTAATCCGCTGTTTCCTCAAAGTGAAAGTCGGAGGTCCCGCTCGTCTCCATTTTTTGAATGATACAGGAAACGGTCATCTGGTCAATATCAAATGCGGGGGCAAAACCGATCTCTCTTTCTCCATCGGGGTACACCACCTCTACCAAAACACCGGCATCTTCCAGCTTACGGAGCAACTCGGAGACCAGTCGAATGGGCAGTTTCAGGTCCACCGACAAGTCGGCCATGGTTGGCGCCCGTTTCTGCAACTTAAAGGCATCTACCACATTTTTAACAACCAACAGACTTACCAGTTTCCGGTAGTCGTGACTGATGCGCTGGGTGTCGGTCTCATATTCGTAACTCTTTTCGTTTTGATGGGCATACGACAATTCAGCACCCAAAAGAACCACCAGCCATGAGGAGTGCATCCAGATTAAAAACAAGGGCAGGGCGGCAAAACTACCATAAATGGCGTTGTACTTCGACATGCCAATTTGAAAGGTGATGTAGGCAAACTGCAGACCTAAAAACAGTGAGCCGGCTATGATGCCGCCAAAAATGGCCGAGGAAACCCGAACCTTGGTATTGGGCATCAGCAAAAACATGATGGAGAAAACGGCCCATATTAAAATATAGGGCGAGGCCCAGGTGATGATGGGCGTAGCTATCCGTCCCAGGTCAAATACTTCGATGGAATTGGTTATAAAAATCATGAAGCTGGAGGACAACATAAGCAGAACGGTGGCCACCAAAACAAAAGAAATGTAATCGCTGAACTTCCGAACCATGCTGCGTGACTTTTTTACATCCCACACATCGTTGAAGGATTTCTCGATGTTGCCCAGGATGTTCATCACACTCCAGAGCAAAATTACCACACCTACCCCGGCAATCATGCCCCCCTTGGTATTGTCGAGATAACTGAGGGCAAACTCCTGCACCCAATGCACCACTTCTTCATGCCCAACGAGGCGCTGCTGCAATTGTTCCTCCAGGGTTTCTCTAAAGCCGAAACCTTTGGCTATGGCGAAGGCCAGGGCCACCACGGGAACCACAGAAAGTAAGGAGTAATAGGTTAAAGCGGAAGCCTTAACCTGGCAGTCGTCCACCAAAAAGCGACGTATGGCCAAAACAAAAATCCGAAAGGTCCTGATCAACCAAAACTGTCTTCTGGTGCTAGCGTCCTTTCGAACCCGCCAAATGTCCTCCTCCACAAATTTCCGGACTTTCCGAATTTTATCTATCATCACGCTAAAATCCATTTAAGAAGTGAAATTGGGGCACATGCAAACAGCTGCGCATCCCCAACTAAAAAATAAATTGAAACAGCAAGCCTGTAAGCCGGATCCTGTACCGACACAAGGCCGGTGCCTGTCATTAATCTGCGGCAAGAGTCACCCCTTGCCTTTAGCGACCTACCCTTTCCGGCTGTTGCCACCAGGACGAGCAACCCTGTACCCCAAAGGGGAACCGGAATATACATGGTCTTGCAACCCACAGGACGTACGGCTACCATGGTCGCCCACAGTACCGGTGGGCTCTTACCCCACCTTTTCACCCTTACCACGACAAGCGTGGCGGTTATTCTCTGTTACGCCTTGCATACCCTCGCGGGTATCTTCCCGTTAGGAAGTGTGGTGCTCTGTGTTGTCCGGACTTTCCTCCCACTGCCGAAGCAGTCAGCGACAGACCGGCTTGCTGTACAATTTATTCAATTCGGAAAGGACGATACTTCTCCAGGGGAACCAGAAAGGCATCCGGATAACCTTTAGCCTGAACCTCTGCCAAGACCCTGAGCGCATCTGCCCCGTCAACATTCTCTACACAATAGCGATAAATCTTATCCCGCATATAATACTCCTGAACACTGCTGAACTCTGAGAACTCAGACACATACACCGGAAAGCGATAGGCAGCCAACTGCACGGTATAGCTTGTGCCTGCAACAGGAGCCGCGTTTTTATCGATAACCGGCGTCTGAGCCGAACCCTTTAATGTTATCTTTCGGGTATTTAAAACAAAAGCATCGGTATAGCCCTGTGCCCTAAAAGCTTCCAGCTCACGGGCCGCATCAGAAAAGGAGGCGAAAGCACCAACGGTGTAACGCACAAAACCATCGCTACAAACAAACTCCCGCACCTGATTCAAATCACGAAAAAAGCCAGGATTTTGCGGTGGCTCTTTCAAGGCGACAACCTGAATGGTATAATGCGGTGCGCGAACAACATCTTCGGTGACTATCTTTCTTGAACTTCGTAAATGAGCCAGCTTATCGGCCTGAGCCGAAAAGACTGAAAACATAAACATCAGGCTTATTAAGGTTTTTACCAGCTTCATTGCAAGTGAGTTTTATTCAAAATTCTAAATATACATCTCAGTTAAGGGAACGCCAAACCACTACTTCGAGGCGACGGTTGGCCAAATGCTCCTGTTCGCTGCAAACTTTCCCTCTGCGACAGGAATTTTCGGGATAACGCTCTCCATAACCACGGGGAATAACGTTTGCATCGGGCACCCCTTTGGTCAACAGGTAAGTCTTGGCCTTTTCTGCAACTTCCTGAGAAGTCTGCAGGTTGGTCAGCCGATTGCCTCTGGCATCGGTATGTCCGTTCAACTTAATAACGATGTTGGGATTGGCCAGCAGGTAGGCGGCAATTTTATCCAATAAAGCCAGCCCCTCCTGGGTTATCTGGTCGTTCCTATACGGAATGGACAAGCCACTGATTTCGTTCAGATCGGCCTGCTTAAACACGGGGCGAAGTGCGAAACCCCCGGCAGCTACTTCTTGCAAGTCCAAAATACCAACAACAGTCTTTCGGGTATTGAAATCGGCTTTTTCCACACTTACTTCAAACTCTTGTCCCTCTCTGCGATAAGTATCGGGAATATTGATATTAAATCGTCCATTGCTTTCCGTGGTGGCTCTTCCAACCACACTGCCGGTAAAGGCATCGGAAAGCACAATGCTTGCTCCATTAAGGGCCTCATTATTAAAGGAACTGCTCACCAATGAAGAAAAGGAGGACGGAAAAATGCTCAGATCAACCTTGGTTTCTTCCACCACAGGTTCGGGTACGGGCTCGGGCTCAGGCTCTCGAACCAC
>Ga0209075_1004869_pt1 | contig 10565 bp, 10 predicted proteins | sample Stecom2011_FD_187523 | JGI IMG/M metagenome (GOLD analysis project Ga0209075, IMG submission 187523) | Agricultural soil microbial communities from Utah to study Nitrogen management - Steer compost 2011 (SPAdes) (version 2) | ecosystem: Environmental > Terrestrial > Soil > Agricultural land...
TCATCAATGGATTTTCACACTTAGTTCCAGATTTTGTGCTAAAAATCTGTTGACCATTTATGGTGCAAAGATTCATACCATCAACAGTACAATCATGCGAAGTAAGCTTCACACATTTATCACTGGAAAAGATATATCCATTCACAAGAGTACTACTCTCCGCTTTGGAGTTCACGTTCGTAGCAAAAGCAAAAACAATTGCCAATAAAAATGCCATTAAAGGCATACCAATTTTTAAAATCTTTTTTCTCATAAATATAAGTTTTAATATAATTAATGACCTACTTTTTCTTACAGGTGTTCGGCCTTATTCCTGATACTGCACAGTATATGTTGAGTTAGAGCCAGAATTAAAATACGCTGACTTTAACTTATAAATCTGTAATGTCTCTCCCACAATTGCGGTAAGTTTATCTCCTACTACCCGGAACTCCTTAAGGGCTTTATTAGGTTCGTGGTAAAGGTGAAAACTAAATTCATAACTACCCTCTTCAAAATTGTAAACGTCTATTATACTTGAAACTCTTGTTAAGTCTGCATCATCAAACCTTCCTAATCTATCACTCTCTATATAAAGATAGTCTCCATACGTGGCACTAGACTTGTTCACTATAACTGTGTTAGCACCTAGTTTGTATTGGTTTCTTCTTTCATAATAACCCAAATCAATAATGGCTTGAGAAATCGTATCGATCGTTTTCCTTGAAAACAAATGGGAAAGAGTGTTGTCAGTTACTTCAAATCTATTTCGGTAACGATAGACATATAAAAATCTCTTATGCTTAGAATTCCATAAGAGTGACCCGTCGGAGTCAAAAACCCCATCTATTTGCTTACTTAAAATGTTGTTGTTGAAAACTAGAGTATCATATGAATTAGCTTTATAAACCATCGCTAAGGTTGTGTTCTGTGTTTCACTACTAATGGTTACTAGCCCAATATTCTCAGAGTTAGTGAGAATATACTGCGTAAAATAAGCCTGATCATAAAATAATGTAGCATACTTATCTACTAATTTCCCTTTAAAAAGTACAGGAACTGTCCCATCGCCTAAGTAAAAGTATGGTGGTGATACTACCAGTCTAACTCTCTGAAAAGGAAGATTCGTATTGCTAATGTATATAGAGTTCTCATCCAGCTCCTTTGATGAAAGATGCACCTTGGTCAAATAAAGAGGGGCCTTATAATTACCTAAATAAATAGTATTACTATCTATTCCAGCAATATAGTAGGAGTTATATAGAAGATTATATTCGCCAACTTTTTCAATAGGATGGGGCATATATTGTCTTTGAAATGCATTGTTTCTATGAATCTTATTTTCAGAAAAAATAAACAATAACCACACAATGCTAATTCCAATTAAAGTGAGAACTCCTAAAATCATAAACTTCTTTTTTACACTGAAGTGGCTGTTAAAAGAAATCGCTAGTACAGCAAACAATATGAAAACTAGATTAAACACCAAATGCTCCCCCCAGCTCAACTTCTCCAAAACACCCCCACAAGAACAAGGCACAAAATCAGAGAAGTTGAGGATGATATAGATATAAGCGGTAAACATAACCATCAATGTAAAACATGCGTAGAGAGCCAAACGCCTATACCAGGAAAACAAAAGAAATACTGAAATTAAGAGTTCAACCCCAGGAACCGCCCAAGCAATAATCCCAGCGTAAGCACTCAGTAGGGGAGACTGAGCTAATTGAATTCGAAATGTCTCAAAATCTAAAAGCTTGCTCACGGCGGCGTAAACAAACAGAAGTATAAAAAGATACGCTATCGAAGCTTCTATCCATCCCCTAAAATTCTCCTTTTTATTTTGAACTTTCATACTTTCAGAATTAAATTTTATATATGAATCAAAATTGTCCAACTAAATCAAAAAGCTTCCTAAAAACGCCGCTGAAAAAACCTAGGGTCGCTCTTTCAAGATGCCCCTCTTTTTATTCAATTGAGCACCAAACAAAATCACCATGATTTCCTCTATCTTTTAGTTTAGAATCTATACTCTATATTCTATACATTATATTCTAAACTCTAGACTCTAGACTCTAGTTTCTAGACTTTAGTTTCTAAACTTTAGCTCTTGCCCCTTGGTTCTTGTTCAGCGGTCTTAAGCCTCAAGTCTTCCGCCTCAAGTCTCTAAGCAGTCTTAATCAGACACGACTGAATCTGAACACAAGTTAGAGAGGAAACACAGCTTTCTATGAGGGTGTTACTGTCTGTTTTGAGGTGAAACCCCTCAAAAAATAAATGTGCTATATAAAACCAAGTTCCCTTGCTCTTTCAAGCAAATCTCTGTCATCATCTCCTTGAACATCAAAAACCTCTTTCAAGTTCTTTTTTTTCCTCTCTACAGTAGCTTGGGAAAGAGGTAAAATCTTTGAAAGATTTGAGGTCTTAGTGCCTATAGAAAGTTCATATAATATCTTCCGGTCTAAGTCGTCCAAAAAAAACTCGTTGGCTATGTTCTTTCGCATAGCTTGAAGTACCGTATGACTGTAATAGGGCGTATCTTGAAGTATATCTAAAATAGCTCTCACAAGAATTTTTGCGGTTATGTCACTCTTAACTAAAAACCCTTCAGGGTTGATATTTCTAAAAATATTCTGAATCCGAAAAGCATTGTCAAAAGTGGTGATGATTATTAATTTAGAGTCTTGATATTTCTTCCGAACATGAACACCAATATCCTCTCCCGAAAGAATTTTCTTGTCTCTGGAAGCTGGTATTTTTAAATCCAAAAAAACCAAGTCAAAACCTCTTCGAGGGTTGGTGGACTCGAAAATAGCCATGGCTGTGTCACAGGAATTTGCCTCGGCTATATAAAATCTCCATAGAGGATTATTGTTCTCGATTTCCTTGAACGCAAGCTTATAAGCGTCCAATATAAGTGGGTGATCCTCCACTAACAGTATCCTAAATGTTCTTTCTCTCATGGTGGTTATTTTTTAAATTTTATTAATAGAAGTGTGCCATTATCTGTTTTCTTAATAGAAATGGAGCAGCCAATTTTATGCGCTCTAGACCGCATGTTCTTAATACCGATGCCTTTTCTACCCATCGATTCTTCAAATCCCTTCCCGTTATCCCGCAATTCTAGGCTAGGTTTACCATCAATTTCCATTAAAATCAAACTCACTTTGGAGGCGCCTGCGTGTTTCACAATATTGTGAAGTGCCTCCTCTAAAATTCGATGCAAATTCACTTTGGTAAATACATCTAAACTTTCCCACATAGCTGCATCGTAGTGTTCAAAATGGAATTGAAATCTTCCTAATTGGCTCTTTTCTTGTATTAGTTTACGGATGTTTAACAAAAAATTGGCAGAATCCTTTATAGAATGATTGTTGAGATTGTGCGATATCTTCCGGATACCATTCTCCACCTTTTGAAGTTCCTCCAGTTGCTGCTTGTGTAGCTGTAGTCGCTCTTCGCTATTCCAAACATCGGCGAAATCCCACCTTAAACGTATTCCAAATAATTGGGCCACAATGCTGTCGTGAAGTTCTTCCGATATACGCTCTCGTTCCTCCCGTCTCGCCTTTTCACTTTCATTCATTTGCTGTAAACGCAATAAGTAAATCTCTTCATTGGATTTTTGCTGCAATGCTTCAAATACAAGTTTCTTGTTTCTACTTCTCTGATTCATTATTACATACACCAGAATAAAAAGCATTAAAACCCCAATTATGGTTATCGTTAACAATGTTTTCGCTCTGTCCAATCTTTCGTTCTTCTTTATGTACTTGTCGGTTTCAAAATGAATCCGCGCAAATTTGTCTCTTGTTTGCGATTGTTTTGATATAAGATCATTGCTGAGGTCTATATATCGGTTGAGATACTTCTTGCTCCCTAAAGTATCAATTTCAGATAAGAGCTTTAACGATGCCAGTTTGTCTCGATAAAGCTGCTTTTTAAAACTCAAATCATATGCAACTTCAGCATGATGTTTGGCTCGATCAATCTCTTGTTGAAACAAAAAATAGGAGGCTAATCGTAAATGACTCATAATCAAGCCCGGCTCATCTGTAAGACTATCTCTTATATTTAAAGCCTTTTCAAAATCTTCCAATAAATTGGTGTTAGCACCTTCTAATCGTAAAACACTAAAGGCCCTATTGTCCAAAAGACGCGCATATAAAAGAGGCTTCCTTTCGTAAATCAGCCTATTCTCTAACGCCATGTCAAACGTTTTAATGGCCTGTCGATGATCGCCCATTTTCTGATAGACTAAACCTATATTATTTTGTAAATCCTCTTTTTTAATTCCACCCTCTTTATTGTTCGGAAAATACCTTAATGCTTTTTCGTAATGTTCCAATGCCCGATTATACTCTCCTAAATCGTCATAAATAGAACCTAGTAAATTGAATACCTGAAAAATTTGACGCCTCTTTTCCAATCTTTCAAAAACTTCTAAGGCCTGGAACAACATAATCTCAGCACCAGTATAATCAGTTATCAAAGATCTGATATAAGCCATATTGTAAAGCATTTTCCCCACATAATAAGGATGGGGAACCTCTTCAAAATAAACATGGGCTTCTTGATAAGATTTAAAAGCCAAATCATAGACATGACGCTCCAAATAAAATTCCGCAAGGTTCCATTTTATATCTCCAAGTAAATACGAACTCTTTATTTTAGTTGCTATTTTTTCCGATTTGAAATTTGCCTCAAGAAAGAGAATCGAATCTGGAAATTGAATCGCCGAACGTGCTATTCGTGAAAACCCCACAGCTTTTAAACTGTCATTATCTACTTGTTCCATTTGTCCCATGGCGCACAAAACATAATTCATGCGAATCTCAATAGGTAAAGAATAATCCCCAGCATTGATTAAAAACGCTTCAACTATTTCATGCTCCGCCACACCAATAGACTGTTCTTTGGGTGGATTGCAACTCACCAAAACCCCAAAAAATGCCAGAAAACAATTCAATTGAAGCAAGTTTTTCATGCCTTAACTCATTGAGATCAATAAAAATAGCAAAAGCCTTTATTTAAAAAAAAAGGCCTTTGATGCATTTGTAAGAGTTAATAATTATAATTCTTATCAGTTTAAAAACTAAATTAAACTTTGTACAAACCTAATGGCAGACATAGACTATAAGACATAAAATTGTCAAATAACTGTTCCTATATGAAAGCTGACACAGTCAATACGACAGACTGCCGAATCAAACAGGTTATTTGTCCGAATGGAACATGCCTTGATTGTACAGATAATCATTATAATTTAATCCCGGTCATTGTCAGGGTAAATGCTCTGATCGCCCCCCGTACCAAACATTTCAGGCCTATTCTCTATTTTGTCCACCGGAATATTCTGTGGTGTACAAGAAATACAAAGACCCATAATGAAAATTGAAACAATTAAATAACTTGAACTTCTCATGATAATTGGATTAAATGTTATATGAATGTTCGGCCCATCATTCTGACAGACTATATCCAATTGTGCACAAGGAAACCAGTATGAATACCAGAGGAAAGCCACTTCCTAAGGCTAATTTAAGATGCGGTATTTTAATTTAACTTGATATTATAACCTGTTTAGGAAAACTAGGGGTAGGAGTAGAATAAGATATGGTAGAGGGAGAAAAACCTATTTTTCAACCTGTAATAATTTTTGTTCCAATAAACTCACATGCGGAATATACTTCTTTGAAATAGGGAAAGGAAGAGAGACGCCTCGTAACTTGCATATTTTCTTTCCTGTATCAAAGTGGTAGAGATGTTGAGTGTTGATGACAAAACTTTTCTGTATTCGAACAAACATCCCAGGAAGAATGGTTTGTACAGTCTTTAAGGTTTTATAGAAATGAACAACCTCTCCATTCTTTAAATAAATCTCTGTAGTGTTATTATCACCTTTCAAATAAAGAACTTCTTTTGGCCTTAGGTAAATATGTTCACGATAGTTTTTTAAGAGAATGAATGGGGCTTTGTTTTTTAAATACATTTTAAACTTCAACAAACTTTTTTCAACCTCCAATTTGCTGATCGGAGTAATTAGTACATCCGAAAAACCCTCCTTAAATGCTCTTATACCAAATAATGGGTCGGCAGTAATCCCTATGAAATAAGTGTGAATATGTACAGATCTAGCGTGCGAATAAAATAGAAAGGAATCTTCAACAGTATCTAAATTGAGAAAAATCAAAAGAGGTTGGTTCTCTGTAATCCATGCTTCAGCACTTAATCTACATCCCAAAACAACCAAACTCAAATGTTCAAGATGATTTTCAAGTAAACTTAGAAAACCTCCATTTCTGTTACTATTGTCTAATACGAGTATCAAAAGCAATCTTTTATAATATCACATATTATAAATTCATTAAGAAGGAGCGTGAGGGATTTACCGTCAATTATTGAGGGGGTTTATTCTATTGCGTTAAAAAAGTACAAAGTAGTTTAGCAATGATGCCAGTTATAGAGGACTAATTGCAATTTATCTATTATCGTATAATATGTAAAATTATCTGCCATGAAACAATATGCTGAGAACCTCAAAACCTTAAAGCAATCGTTGGATGCTATAGATGAAACAGAGAATAATATATTCCTTCAATGTGAGATGGCAATATCAACTTGCCAGAAAACATTGGATGAAATGAGAATGCGGGTTCTAAAGCAAGGGTTCGCTTCCATTAATGACGAGTGTACTTTTTTTAAAACAGTAAAATCGGAAATCGTAAGCTACATCGTGTTCTATATTAACCTTGTCCATATAGAAAGATATCAGCCTATGGACAAACAAAAGTCCAAACGTAAATTTTTCGCATCCCAAATTGAGTTATATCAACGTTATTTTTCTGAACATAGAGAATTTTATGAATATTATATTAGAGGTCTTTCCAACAGAGACATGGAGTTTTTTACTAGGAAAAACTATAAACCACGTCTACACTTCGATTCAATCCCTGCAATCACAGACCCAAATTTTTCAACATCCTACGATTTGGTGCTAGCTAAAATTTTGGGCAATACGCGCACAATAATATATCTTCAAGATCATCTATTGAAAAATGAGGGAGAGTTTACGTCAAAAATGGGAGCCAAACCATCTAGTCTAAAATGGACTGGTGCCAAAATTGATCTGGTCGAGCTTGTCTATGCCCTTCAATCGTCAGGACTCATAAATAATGGGCAAGCAGGCCTCAATGAATTGTCAAAAAATATGGAAATACTTTTTGGAATAGAACTTGGCGATATCTATAGATCCTTCCTAGAAATAAGAACACGAAAATCCGCCCCAACAAAACTCCTAGACATCCTCAAAACCAGTCTTATAAACAAGATGATAGAAGCCGATGGATAATTATTCAAAAAAGCCTACATATTTTGAAAGTAGAAAACTTTATAATTTAAATAAACCATGCACAGTACTTAAAAATCTACCAAACTCGTTCCCAAAACGACGATCACTAATCAGCGGGCTAGGAGCGGAGCCGAAGGCCAAAACGTATCGCAGCCCTAAATTTAATTATCCCATCACCAAAAGATGCATAAGTGTTTTGAAAGCTCTCCAGATAGTAATATAAACAGCCCAACTTAATGGCTTTCAAAACGTATCGAAAACCCTCCATAGATAGTCCATAGATAGTCCATGGATAGTCCATGGATAGTCCATTAAAAAGAATGATGATTTTCACCCTAAAATAACACCTCTTTTATCACATTCTTCTCGGAAAAAAATCATAACCCATTTTTTAAAAGTACGGATTCAACTCATCGTGATTCAAACCGTCGAGTCTCTAACTATCGCGGGGCAATTCGTCATAATTCATGATTCCCTTAATTCCTGTTTCCAATCTCCATTGCACTCTCTACACACTACTACCTCCCATCCAAACAACCACCTTGTGCTCATCTTGGTATAAATCACCTTCTCTCTTTTCCACCAAACCCCTCTATTTAAATGGTCCAAGGAGCAAATCCCGTTCAAAATATTAGTGACTAATAAGTCGTAACTCCAGCCATCTTGCTTGAAACTATAAGGCTTCCTTCGGTAGCAGAGCTTTCAACAACCTGTAATTCAGTGGATTAAAAAATAATCGTACCCAATTCGTACCCACCTTGTGAACACTCCCTTCTTTCACGCCTCATCTTTGCGACTAACTTTAAACCCAAATACTATGGCAAAACAAGCTGGTATTATCAAATTAAAGGGAACTATCGATGATATTTCCTTTTACAAAACAGCAGACGGGCACATTGCCCGAGCAAAAGGCGGTGTGGATCGAAACAAAATCCTTCACAGCGCTGCTTTTAAAAGAACACGGGAAAACTACTCCGAATTTGGCCGAGCCGGACAAGGCGGAAAGCTTATTCGTAATGCTCTCCGTTCTCTAGTTCAAAACGCTAGAGATAGAAGAGTAGTTAGCAGACTTACTTCTAAATTGCTGGCAATTATTAAAACCGACCCAGTTAATACGCGTGGACTGCGAAACCTTGTTGAAGGTAATCTTTCACTTTTAAAAGACTTCGAATTTAACATTAATGGAAAGCTGAGTACAACCTTCTTCGGAATATTTACTTCAGCGTTCGATCGTGTTACAGGAGAAGCTTCAGTCTCAATCGATCCCTTTAGCGCCCTAGAAAAAATTGTGGCGCCAACAGGCACAACCCATTACAAATTAACCATGGGAGCAGCTGAGTTGGACTTTGAAAACAAAGTCTACGTTTATCAAGAAATGGGAATGGGAATTGTTCCTTATGACAATTCTCCTGTGGCCCAAACAAACCTAACGGCCACACTTACTGCTAACTCTTCCCATCCAGTCCTTATGGCTCTAGGTGTAGAGTTTTATCAGGAAGTGAACGGAGAATTCTACTCCTTAATGAACGGCACATATAATGCCCTGAGTATTGTAAATGTTGACGACGTTTAGGAATGGAACTCACCTTAACAAGGGTGTATAAAAGTGGGGGTACCAATGGTACCCTCACATTTAACGGACGCTTTGTCTGTTTTACACTAGAGCTTCCTTGGAAGGAAAATAAAAAGAAAATCTCCTGTATCCCGGAAGGCAAATATGAACTAAGACCACGCTATTCCAAAAAATTTAATCGCCATTTAAAAGTGATGGACGTTTATGGAAGAAGCTTAATCCTAATACATCCCGCAAATAATGCTATTGTTGAGTTGGAAGGCTGTATAGCACCAGTAATGCAACTCACAGGCATAGGAAAAGGAATATATTCAAAACTTGCAATGGATAAATTACTGTCCATTTTTCATCAAGCAAATGATAGAAACGAGAAAATAACTTTAAACATTAATTCAAATAGATATGAATATCTTAGACAGATACAAAAAACCAACTCCCAAATTCTTTAGAATACTTAGAAACCTTGGAGTAGGTCTAGCAACTGCAGGTGGTACTATAATAGCAGCTCCAGTGAGCATGCCTGCTTGGCTACTAACTTTCGCCACTTATATAGTGGTAGCAGGTACAGTCGCTACAGCCGTAAGCCAAGCAGCAGTGGATGATAATATAGATCAACATAAAAAACAAGCTCATGGTTCTTAAAAATGCTCCAGTATGGATGGGAACTGCAAGTGGAACCTTACTCTCCTCTTTAGGACTCATTAGAACAGAAGATATATTTAAAACAGTTCTTCTTGCCAGTATAGGCGCAATAGTAAGTTTCGTTATCTCCTGTTTCTTGAATTTAATTATAAAAATGAAAAATCATAAGTTTAAGAAACACAAGAAAAATAAATAAACATTAATAATCATAAAGAGGCTATCAACTATAGCCTCTTTTTTGTTGTTAACCATAGATCATTAATACCCCAAACCCGAGCTCATGAAAACTGTTTGCTCTTGAAGCTCTATAAATAATCTGTTAGAAATACTTCATGAATATTGTCTGAATACGGTTTACCGTAAAAAACATTGAATTGTTTGTTTTAAATTTGAATACGAGACTGTTGTAGATTTGTTTGCTAGGGGTATATACGACATGATTTACTAAGAGGTTTCGTGTATGCAGATGTTGTCCACAATCCAAGAATGATTAATAAAGCATTCAAAATACAATAATCTTCCCCGCTACCGCGCTCCCAAAGCCTCGGGAGCATCGCGTGGCCTCCAAAACTTTAATATAGTGACAGTACTTCTTATGGTCTCGATATCATTTTGCAGCCTTCGTATTCTTGATATTCAGAAATATCAATTTCTTTAGAAATGAATCGCAATTATAAGTTCGATAATCCAGAAGGTCTTTATTTTGATAAGTTTTGCAGTTGTGGATATTGTGGCATTTCAGTTTTATGGCTGGATGGGGAAATTGGTATGTTCAATTAAAACTGTGTAAGAAACGCAATGCAATCGCACAGCAGTGGGAAAAGAGATATTACTAAAAAACAAGCCTTTAACCTCCTTTTTAATAGGATAGTTTTTTAAAAATAAATATCTTAGTAGTGAGAAATTCAAATCTAAAAAAGTAAACTATGAAAACTTTAAATATCATTATACTCTCATTATTAGTATCAACGATGGCTATGGCCCAAGACCTAAATCCCAAGGATGTGCCTCAGGTAGTAA
>Ga0209075_1004870_pt1 | contig 10565 bp, 8 predicted proteins | sample Stecom2011_FD_187523 | JGI IMG/M metagenome (GOLD analysis project Ga0209075, IMG submission 187523) | Agricultural soil microbial communities from Utah to study Nitrogen management - Steer compost 2011 (SPAdes) (version 2) | ecosystem: Environmental > Terrestrial > Soil > Agricultural land...
TACCCAAAAAAGCATTTGAAACCGCAAGGGTTGTAATGAGTCGTCGCAGTGTAGAATTTTCAGAATCAGATGAAGCTATTTTAACACATATTTTTAACGAAACCAAAGAATGGCAGAAAGAGTAATTCCGTTTGAGTAGATTTTTTACTTTCTGCTAAATGTTTTTATTTATTCCGGTTGATTTTAAACTAATTGCTTTGTATTATTTGAAATCGACAAAAGATTTGATTAACGAAAAAATCAGAAGAGAAAAATAATTTACCATACAAAAACTATACAAATAGATCCTAAAAAAAACGTATCTAACTATTTATTAATTAGATACGTTTTTGTTTGGTGGAGTCGCAGGGAGTACTAACTATGAAATTAGATTAAACCAAGTGATATGATTATATTATTAAATAGTCTGTTTTTCAAATGGTTAAATAAGATTCAAATATAATAAAATTTCATTCAATTTAAAATAACTTCTTTTTTGTGTGCAAGTTGTGTGCAAATTTATTAAATTTGGGTTTATAGATTAAAAAACCATTTAATAATGTCTGCTGTTACATTTTCTTATCGTTCTACCAAAGACAAAGCACCTTTAGAAATTCGCTTATCATTTCGAATAGAAGGAAATAAAAATTCCTATTCCTTTTATAGTCGTTCCAAAATTATCGTGGATAAACTTTATTGGAAAGATTTACACACTAAAACTGATTTTCCTAATTACAGAGATATTGACAAGCTAAATGAAGTTAAGGAAATAAGGAAACAGCAAAATTCAATAAATGAGGAAATTGAAAAAATTCAAACTCACATATTAACAGCTTTTGATTCAATACCAAACCATGAGGTTTTAAAAGTAGTAAATAAAAAATGGTTAGAAAATCAAATTGATATTTATTACAATCCTCCTAAAACAGAGGAAGAAGAAGAACAAGCCAAAATTCCAACTGATTTAATCAATTATATTGATTATTATTTAGACTATCGCAAACACGAAATTTCGGATTCATTACGTAAAAAAAATAATGTTGTTAAAAACAAATTGATACGTTTTCAGAAAGAACGCAAAAAAACAATTTTCATAAAAGATGTAAACGATAAATTTAAACAGGAATTTGTATCGTATCAAAAAAAACATGGTTATTCTCAAAACACTATGCAAAGAGAATTAGTTTTTATAAAAACGTTTTGTAAACACGCTTCATTTGTAGGATTAGAAACACACCCACAAATGGCAAGTTTACGAATAGATAAAGAGAAGGTAACTCCTATATATTTAACTTTTGAGGAAATTGAACAAATAGAAAAAACAACTGATTTACCTGATTATTTAGATAACGCACGAGATTGGTTAATTATTAGTTGCTATGTTGGTCAAAGAATTAGTGATTTCATGCGTTTTACAAAGGATATGATACGCATAGAGAATAACGGTATGTTTTTAGAGTTTACGCAAATCAAGACCAAAAAAGCAATGACCGTACCAATACACCCAAAAGTTATTGAACTGCTTGAAAAACGAAACGGAGATTTTCCAAGACAAATATCTGATGTAAACTATAATCTTTATATTAAAGAAGTTTGCGAGCGTGCTAAACTTACACAAATCGTAAACGGAAGTAAAAAAGTAGAAACTGCACCAAACAGTAAAGAGTACAGAAAAGTATCGGGAGAATTTCCTAAACATGAACTTGTAACTTCACATATTGGTAGACGTTCTTTTGCTACTAACTTTTACGGAAAAATACCTACTACTTATTTAATTAATACCACTGGGCATTCTTCAGAAGCTATGTTCTTGGCATACATAGGAAAATCAAATAAAGATTTAGCAATAGAAACAAATAACTATTTTAGAAATGAATAAATTAAACTCTTTTATAGATTTTTTTCAATATTTAGGGTACACAGTACCTAACAGACCTGAATCCAAAATGGATAAGGTTATCGAAATGCTTATGAATGAAACTTTAAATTTTAATATATATCATTTAATTGACGATATAGAAAAAGATTTAGGCATACAAACTAATCCAAAAGTATTTATACAAAGAATTTTACTGAGATTTGAAAATATCTCAAAGTTTTTACTAATAAATCTTGAAAAAGAATATACTACTAGTTTAGGTAAAAAAGCTATCATTATTAATGGAACGACCTACTATGAAGACCATATTTTTACACACAAAACCTTAGAAAGATATTTCTGTTGGTATAGACAAACTATTGATAACGTAGATAACTTAAATGTTTTTCAAAGATACGTTATAGATTGTTTTCACAATTTCGATAATTTTTTTAGTTCATTAGATAAATTATGTTTGGATTATGATATTGATATTTTACAAATTCAAGAAGAAAAAAATATTATCGTTTGGATAAGAAAACTAAATTCTTTACTTGAAAACGAAAACACTCCTAAATTAAAATCTATTGTAAATACCAAACTTGATAATTCAAGTGAAATAACTAAAGTCAAAAAAGAAGAAACTTCAATACTTTGTATAGAAGATTTTTTATTTAATCCTTCTGACAATCACAAAATACCTTTAATTGTTGAGAAATTCAAAAATGAAAAAGGTAAAAGCATGGCTATCGCAATTTATCTACTTCGAGAATTAAATATTTTTAATTATGAATTAAACAGTAAAACAAAAGGTAGAGCAAACCTTACAAAGTTACTTAATCCCAATATAAGAATGAATGGTGTAAACATGCATTTTAGTTCTAACACTTATGATTTACAAAGTTTACACGATGATGATTTAAACCAAACAAGACAATGGTTAAATGGTTTATAATGGTCTAACCATTTACAACCATTTGATTTACTTCATTATACAATCAATTATATTCAATTTAGCACTTCCAATTGGAGGTAAAACCCTGACGAGGGTTAATGTTTAAGTTGAATATAAAATTAAATGGAAAATTTATTATTAAGTCCTATTAACACTGACACACTTATAGAAAGAATAGCTCAAAGAACAGCAGAGTTATTAATTAATCAAACACCTCAACGTCAGGAAACCGAACAAGACGAACTTTTGACACGTTCAGAAGCAATGCAGTTTCTTAAAATTACCACTGCAACTCTTTGGAGGTACGAGAAGAAAGGTAAAATCACTTCACACGGTATTGGAGGTAAACGCTACTTTAAAAAGTCTGAGTTAGAACAAAGTTTAATCATTAAAAAATAAAGGCTATGAATAAAGAAAATATACAAAGCCTTATTGTTAATGAGGATTACAAAGGCAACAAATTATTCGATGAACTTGTTGAAAATTGGAAACAAGAATTCAAATCAAGAATAAAACAAGCTAGAAACAGTCAAAAACATTCTTTTAATTTAGTCGATGCTATTGAAAAAAGTGATGGATTACGAACTCCTAAAGACAAAATATTTATTGAATACTTAACTTTTATAGATTGTAATCCATTAAGAAATAATGATTATTTTAAATACGTAAATAGTTATAGCAAGGGAAAAAAGCTTAATGATTTGTTTTTTAAACACGATTTACAAACTCTAAATAAGTATTATTTAAAAATAGATGAAAATCCAGCTTACAATCCGTTTTCATTGAGTAGTTGGAAAAAATATGTATTGTTTATGTTATTCAAATTTAATGGCTTATATACTCCTGAAATGGATATAATTTTTGGAGTAAAAATCGTTGAAAACAGAGAATATAATCCACTTACAGCAATTCCAAAGGTATTAAGAGCAAACTTACCTAAATCATTAAAACTTATTGAATACGATATATTTAGAGCAAATCCGACTTTCTTAGATATTGAACTTAAAATTGACAGAGAACAAGATGTTTATAGCTTAATTGACAAGCATAAATTCAATCAGTTAATAAATATTCATAAAGATGTTAAAAATGCTAATATCGAAGAAATTAGAACTGAATTAAAGTGTGTTTATGGTGAACGAGTAAACGAAGTTATAACAGAAGAGCGTTTCAATAACAAAGGACAGCTTTTTAAAGATTTAACCAAACTAGAAAACAAGTTTATTAGAAAGTTTGTTAAATCTAATAATATTGAAAACTGTGTACGCTTACATGATGCTGTAATAGTTTCAGCCGATTCAGAAATAAAACAAACTGAATTTGAAGCAGTAAGGTTTATATCTAAAGAATTTGAATTACCTGAAATTAATAATCCAAAGAAAAGCTTTTATGAGTTCAATGAGAAAAACGAGGTTGTTACACACTCTGCTTTATATAGAGATTTTTTTGAACAAGAAAATTTTATAAGGGTTACAGAGCAGGACAACGATAAAATAACAATTTTCAAAGATTCAAATAATGTGGTAAAACCATTCAATCATAAAACGGACATGGTTTCATTCTTATCTGAAAAAATAAATGAATATGATACTGCAAAAATAGAAAATCAGATTACTAGAGATGTAAATAACTCTATTCATGGAGGGTTTTTACTTATGAATCCTAAAGATTTACAATACTATTCAGACACGAAAAATGAATTTGGAATTTCATTTAAAAATGGATTTTGCAAATACACAAAAGGAGATAATCAAATAGAAACTTTAAGATATGAAGAAGTAAATGGTTTCTTTGCTCCGCATCCAACACAAGAAAGGTACTTTGAATTTAAAGACTATGATAAGGCTTGTGAATTTGAGCGTTTTCTTACTATGGTTTCAGTTGGAAAAGACCCAATTAGAGAAAAGCTAACAGATAAGGAAGATAATACGAGAATGCAATTTTTTAGAATGTTTGGATATTTGTGCCATTCTTATAAAGACCAAAGTTTTAGTCCTGCTATTATACTTTCAGATGATAATGCAGATGATATAAGTCGAAAAGGAGGAAGAGGAAAAACTTTAATTACTAAAGCTTTACAAAATGTTAGAAACACCAAAATTAAGGGTGGAAATGAATTTGATGGTAGTTATCGACACAAATTTGCAGACCTAGAGAAAGAACATAAAATATATGTAATTGATGATGTTTTAGCAGGTTTTAACTATGATGACCTCTATACTAATATCATTGGAGATATTACTTGTGAACGTAAAGGAAAAACAGCTTTTTCAATTCCATTTAGTGAAGCTCCAAAATTTGTAATAACAACAAATTGGGCAGTTAGATATGATTCCGAAGCAACATCAACACATAGAAGATTTCTTGAGTTTAAACTAACAGATTATTTCAATCTAAATAATACCCCAAAAGATGTTTTTAAACATAGGTTATTTGAAGATTGGGATGATATCGAATGGAATCGTTTTTACAATTTTGCTTTTGTTTGTGTAGGTTATTATTTAGAATTTGGTTTAGAAGCTCCAAGATACGATAAAGAAGAAGATAATTATCTAGCGTATTTTTCGAACAATGCAAAAATTGAAGAATTCGAAAGGATTTTTGAAATTGTTTCTAATAATCCTGATGGTTTTAATGTAAGTGCATTTTTAAAATGTTATCATGATAAAGAAAACACTCTTAAATCTGAAATGTTTTTTAATCATAAGAACGTAAAAAAGTATATTGATACTTACATTAATTATCACAAAAAAGACTTAAAATATAATACTGGTTTAAGAAAATGGTTTAATCAATCGGTTTTTTAAAATATATCTGTAATAATTGTAATTCAATTACAGTAACCATTACATTAGAAAACAATGTAAACCATTAGTTTTAAACAACTATTACGGTAATTACAGTTAAATCTAGTTTAGTTTTTTTTCAAATGCTAGAAAGGCTACTATACTATAACAAGATTAAAAGAGATTCAAATCTTAATGTAATTACCGTAATTTTAAATGAGTTAATTATTAAAGTTCCTTAAATATCTAGGCAATAAATAAAAATCAAATGCCAAAAAACTATACATTCCCAACATTATACGATGATGCTTTACAATTGAGCATTACAAAGCTTAAAGAATGGGATTACCTCAACCCTGAACAAATTAAAAGCGGTAAAATCAGCTGGAGCAGAAACGAACACGAAAGAGGTGCAATCTCAATCATCGTAAACACTCAAAATGGACAGCCTTATATTAAACTAAATTACAATTATAGGGACGAACCTAAAAGCTATGAGGTAAATTTAGTTTGCGTACCGTCAAACTTAGGTAAAGGCTATATTTGGTATTTTCTTTGTCCGAAAACAAACAAGCGATGTCGAAAAATGTATTTAATAAATGGGTATTTTTTACATCGTGAAGCGTTTAACGGTTGTATGTACGAAATACAAACTTATAGTAAAAGAAACAGACAAATTAATAAAAAACTTGGAGCGTATTTTAAAGCTGATAAGCTATACAGCGAACTATATAAAAAACACTTCAAAAAAACGTATGCAGGTAAACCAACTAAAAAGTATTTACAGATAATGAAACAGATACAGGAAGGCGAAAGTATATCATACGATGAAATAGAAAAGGACTTTTATAGATTATAGTTAAATAAAATAGGTTTATAGTAAAATTTTAAGTATTTTTATCGAATTAACAACAAGGGTATTGTTATTGCCATAGTAAGTAATTTACTATAATTTATTCTAAACTCCTAAAGTTATTGCTTTGGGAGTTTTTTGTATTCTTAAATTCTTTATATTTGCCTAATTAATATATCGAAAAAAAATAAAGCGTTACGCTATTATTCTACCTTGCGGAATCTGGTAAATTCAAATTAGATGTAGGATAAATATGCAGAACGCTCACGTTTTGGCGTGGGCTTCTCTATTTATTATCTATAGGCTTACCAGAGCCCCGCAAGAATAGATAGATGTATGTCCCACGCTTTGGTATTTTATAAACTTTCATTTTGGGGCTGAATGAATCTTAATTTAATTATATAATGAAAAAATTTCTATTATTATTTTCAATTTGTTTTATTATTTTTAGTTGTTCATCTGATGATAATAATACAGAAGAAGCTACTAAAGATTTATTTGAAATTCCTACAACAAATTGGCAATTGACCAAAAAACAAGTTCTTGAGAAAGAATCTCGCAAACTAGTCGAGAATAACTCCGCTGATGACATTGTCATTTTACTATATCCTTGGAACCATAAAGGCGATGGTAGTTTAAAGTATAGCAATGATGACTTTATAGAAATTATAAGTTATGGGTTCTATAATACGAATAAAACTTTAGAAGTAATATTTTGTTTGTATGAAAAGACTAATATTAAAACTACAGAGGTTGCTCTAAATTTTTTAAATTTAAAATATGGAGAATATACAACCAGAACAAAAACACCAAACTATTCTGGTTTTTCAGGCAAAGTTTATGAGTTTAAAACTGAATTTGGAATAGTTGTTTTAGAAGAATATACAGAAACAAGCAATAGAATTATTTTTACCAAAAAAGAATATTCAGGAAAATTTTACTGATTAAAAAAAATGAAAAAACTATTACTATTCATTGTCCTTATGGTTGCTACAGCTACTCACGCCCAAAAAGCAAATTACAAAGCAGTACCATCAGAATTGGTAGCCGAAAACAATGTTTTTGAGGTGTCAGGAAAAAGTGCAACGGAATTATACCAATTAACTAAAAGTTGGATGGCAAAAGAGTACATCAACCCACAAAGAGTAATGAAGTTAGATGATGAAAATGAAACTATCAAAATAAATTATCATTTTGATATTAAATCTCCTAAAAAGGTAAAAGTAAAATACAATTTACTATTTGATTTTAAAGATGAAAAGGTACGTGTTACTTTTACTGAAATAGGAGATACTTATGGTACAAAATATACTAAATTTTTCGATGAGGATGGACTGCCTAAAAAATCAAAATATGTTGAAAAATCTATTAAAACTTTGGAAGAGTATGTTTCTAAATTTGTAGATGATTATATCTCTTACTTACAAAAAGGAGATGATTGGTAACAAATAAATCCCAACTTTATTAGGTTGGGATTTTGTTTGTTTAAAATTTATCTATTAAGAAATAAAATAAAACTATATTAATGCTCTATTAAATATTCAATGTGTTTTTTTATATTTAGTTTTAAATAAGTACCAAAACAATCAATATGAACGATGAGGTTTTTAATAATTTAAATGAACAACAATTAAAGGCTGTTAAAACAACTGAGGGATTTGTTCGAGTTATAGCTGGAGCTGGTTCAGGAAAAACTAAAGCTTTGACTTCTAGATTTGCCTACATTGTGAAATATTTAGGAATAAATTCTTCAAATATTCTATGTGTTACTTTTACAAATAAAGCTGCACAAGAGATGAAAAAAAGAGTTAAGAATTTGATAGGTGATACTTTTGATATTAGTCTAATTACTACCTATCATGGCTTTTGTGTTCAATTTTTAAGAGAAGATATTAATAAAATTTTTTATCCTAAAGGTTTTATTATTCTTGATAGTGAAGACCAAAAAACTATTCTAAGAAATATTTATACAGAATTAAATATTACTTCAAGAGATTTATCATTCAAACAAGTTTTTAAATATATTTCAAATTGTAAAAAAGAACTAGAATATTTAAATTACATTCTTAAAAATGAAACTATTGAAGTTAATGAAGAAGATAAGTTGTTGAATATTATTTTTCAAAAATACTTAGATAAGCAAAAACGTAATTATGCATTAGATTTTGATGATTTAATTAATTTTACTATTTACATATTATTAAATTTTAATGATACTTTAAAGAAATGGCAAAATAGATTGCATTATATTCAAGTTGATGAAGCCCAAGATAGTTCAGAAAATCAATTTCAGTTAGTTGAAATGCTTTCAAGACATCATAAGAATCTATTCTTAGTAGGTGACCCCGACCAAACTATTTATGAATGGAGAGGAGCAAGACCAGAATATTTAGTAGATTTTGATAAGTTTTTTCCTGATTCAGAAACTATAATTATGAATCAAAACTATCGTTCAACACCGAATATTCTCAAGATTGGTAATCAAATTATAAAAAATAACAAAGTAAGAGTTGATAAAGAAATGATAACTCAAAATCCTGAGGGTTTTGATGTAGTTCATTTTCATGGTTGGCATGAATTTGAAGAATCTCTTTGGATTGCAAAAGAAATAAAGGAAATTATCAGCAATGAAAAAGCTAATTATTCTGATATTACAATACTTTATAGAGCTAACTATCTTTCTCGAAATATTGAACAAGCTTTAATTAAAGAAAATATTCCTTATACAATTTTTGGAGGAGTAAAATTTTTTGAAAGGAAAGAAATAAAAGACATTCTTTCAATTCTTAGTTTAATTAATTCTGGAGATGATGTTTCTTTTTTAAGAATGTATAACAACCCTACAAGAGGATTAGGTAAAAAGTTTTTAGAAAATCTAACAATAGTTGCTCAATCTCAAAATTTATCTTTATTTCAAGCACTAGAAAGAAATATTGATAAAAATGAATTATCAAAAAAAGGAGCTAAAGATTTTGTAAATATAATTAATGAATTAAAAGAACTTTCAAAAATTAAATCTATTTCCGATTTAGTAAAAGATATTTTAGATAAAACTGCATTAGGTGAATTATATCGAAAAGACGGTGATGAAGACCGAATAAATAATATTAAAGAATTGGTTAGTTCAATGATTCTTTATGAAAAAGAAAGTCAAGAAGTTATTGATATTCAAAGCTATTTACAAGAAATATCACTTTATACGGATTTAGATACAAATAATGATATTCAAGATAAGGTTAAATTAATGACTATCCATATTTCAAAAGGCTTGGAGTTTCCCTATGTATTTCTTTGTGGTTTTACTGAAGGTATAATTCCGAGTGCAATGGCAATTAAAGAAAGAAGAAGTAGGGCAATTGAAGAAGAAAGAAGGCTAACCTATGTTGCAATAACAAGAGCAGAAAAAAGATTTTATTTAACTGAATCAGAAGGTTTTAATTTTATTAGCGGTTCGCAAAAATATCCCTCAAGATTTTTATTTGAAATCAGTGAAAATTTTTACATTAGAAAGGGTGAACTTAACCAAGATATTATTAACGAAGCAAAACTTCAATTAAATATTAATGAGATAGAAAATTCTGAATATTTTAGTGTAGGAGATTTTGTTTTTCATAATGTTTGGAAAGAAGGAATAATTAAAGAAGTTGATAAAGAAAAAAGTCAGTACATAATTGAATTTATTGAAATAGGTAAAACAAGACCTATTGATTTTTCATTTAAATTTTTAAAGAAACTAAATCGAGAATCTATTACTAATAAAAGTGTTAAAAAATCTTCCATTACAATAGAAACTGGAATTAAAAGTGTTAATATCAATAATAATCAGACAAATGTTATAAAGCGTTGGTGGGAGTTTTGGAAATAAATTAAATAAACAGATTTAATACAAAAAGTAGTATTTACCTCTCTATGTTAATTGATAATAGTAGTCTTATAACTAATACGTGTGCAAATTGTGTGCTAAAAAAACAACAAAAAAACCTAAATATCTAAAATTATGATAGTTAGGTTTTTGTTTAGTGGAGTCGCAGGGAATCGAACCCTGGTCCAAACAAGCAATCAAAGAGCTTTCTACATGTTTAGTTTTTGATTGAATTTTCGACAAAAAGTGTGGTCAAAAACAACCGCTTTTTG
>Ga0209075_1004873_pt1 | contig 10556 bp, 12 predicted proteins | sample Stecom2011_FD_187523 | JGI IMG/M metagenome (GOLD analysis project Ga0209075, IMG submission 187523) | Agricultural soil microbial communities from Utah to study Nitrogen management - Steer compost 2011 (SPAdes) (version 2) | ecosystem: Environmental > Terrestrial > Soil > Agricultural land...
ATATTAATTTGGATTTAACCGAAAAAGTTATACCTTTGTATAACAAAAGTGCCCCTCTATACATTCTGCTATAGAGCAGCACTATAAAATAAGATATTGACCTCAGAATTCGTTCTGAGGTTTTTTTTTATTCATTGATTATTTTCTTCACAGCTTCAACATTCCGTTTATCAGCCCAATGCAAATCACCGGAGTCAGAAATTTCAAAAGGATTTATCCGAAACTCTTCAGGAATAGCCATAAATTCTTTTACCCATTCGTTGTCAATAATATTGATATTGCGAATAGTAGAAAGATACAAAGTATTGCTTTCTGTTTCAATTTGAATAGGTTCATCTGTTGCTTGTTCTACAACAGCATCAATATTTTTCTTAAATTCTTTTTCAGTTATCTTTTTCATGGTCAATTATTTTCTTCTTTTAATATTACGGATTAACGCATCTACTACACCTAAAATCACGACTTCGTCTTCTTCGCCGATCATAACAGAATTGACATATTTAGGGTTTAGTGCAACCAGTTTAGAATGGAGTTTATCATAGCGTTTTAATGTATATTCCGATGAATTGATTGATACCACCACATCATCGCCGTGTTGTGGTTCATAATCCGACCGTAAAATCAGAATATCGTTTTCATGATAATCAGGGTACATTGACAAACCTTTTACACGGTTTACAAACGTTGATTCTACTTTGGAAAGATATAATTCGTCTAAACTGATCCTGTCATTCAGAAAATCTTCTGCCGGCGATGGAAATCCCGCATTTACGCCTTCTCTTACCTGAACATAATATTTTTTGCCATCGGTATTAATGGGTAAATATTCCAGTTCGCTACCGAATTTTATAAACTTTATCATCTGATTTCCAAAATTTCATTCCATTTAGTAGTGTAATTAGGACTTAAATGTTCCTGACGCATTTTCCACGTTTTATCTAATGCCTGCGAAGCTAATTTCAATTTTTGTGTTCCATATTTGGAATTTAACTGATCCATTGTCCGCATAATTTCACGATGTTTCACGGGTTCATCTTCAAACAAATTGAATTGTTTTTCGTGTTCCGGTGCGATACCGCCCACAATAACTCCGGCTTTTTTGTAATGATAGCCTTGTTTAAAAATTAAATTTAAACCTTTTTGAGCATATTTGGCAATTTCTATATCTGAATTTGTAGGATACGGAATACTTACATTTATGGAACGGGAATACTGTTCCTGCTGATCGTTGAACCGATTGGTATAGATAAAAACAGTAACCAGCTGACAGGTCGATTTTTGTTTTCGCAATTTTTCGGCACACGTAACCGCAAAGGTAGTAATGCGTTCTTTGACGTATTCCTTTTCGGTATACGTGATATCGAATGATCGAGTGGTTGCAATGTGCTTTTTGGCATGGACTTCTTCCAGTTCTAAAACAGAAATTCCTTCTAATTCTTTCTTTAAACGCAGTCCTACTACCGAGAATTCTTTTCGAACATATTCATCCGAAAGCTCTGTAAACTGAATGGCTTTATTAACTCCTTTGGCTTTCAAGCGTTTTGACATTCGTCTGCCAATGCCCCAAACATCTTCTATATTGAGCCATTTTAAAGCTTTGATGCGTTTTTCGTCTGTATCCATTAAGTAAACACCTTCCAGCTCAGGAAATTTCTTAGCAATATGATTGGCAACTTTTGCCAGAGCTTTTGTTGGTGCAATGCCTACACAGGTTGGGATGAGTGTTTTCTGCAAGACTTCTTGCCGTAACTTTTTACAATATTTATCAAGTGGATTATCGGTGAAATTATTAAAGTGCAAGAAACATTCATCAATCGAATAAATTTCGATATCCGGTGTGTAATTCTGAAGAATGCGATACACCCGATTGCTCATATCTCCGTATAATGCATAGTTCGATGAAAATACTTTTATGCCTAATTCCTGAAACTTTTTTTGGTATTCAAAAGCAGCTGCACCCATTGGAATTCCGGCTTTTTTTGCTTCGCCAGATCGTGAAATAACACAGCCATCGTTATTGCTTAAAACAACAACGGGTACACGACGCAAAGTGGGATTAAAAACCCGCTCGCAACTCACATAAAAATTATTACTGTCAACTAAAGCATACATACTACAAAAGTAGCAAATTTAGAAAGCGAAGGCGTGTCAAAAAACGTCGTTAACATATAGGAATGTTTCATCAAAATTTCTTAATTTAGCATTATTAAAATAGTAATTGAACTAGCGTAAGCTGTCAAATTTGGTTATAGAAAACTAGGAATCTTCTAAACATCTAAAATTCTGACAGACTTACGCCTGTGCCTTATATGGGCGTGGGCTAAGTCTTTCTGGATGTTGGGTCTCCTAGTACCTCTATAGCGGATTGATTTTAGTTTCACGCCTTTTTCTTTACTTCAAAATAAGGTTTAATTCAATTATATATATTATGAAAAAAAATCTATTACCGCTAATTATTGTTGTCCTTTTTTTATCTACTAATTCGTCATTTGCCCAAACCAATAATGACAAGGCAATATTTGAAAGAGTATTCAAAGACGCTTTTAAAGATGACAGACCTTTTAAAACCTATAGGTATGTTACGTTGAATGGAACTATAGTAATCACTTATCGGGATGGAAGTGAAAAAACTTATAATGCAACAAGGCGATCAAGGGCAAAAAGAACAAATTACGAAAGCTTTAAAAAAGATGATGTAATTTATCTACTGAATGCTAAATCATTAATTAAAGGTAGCTTTCAAGGTATTGAGGGGCAGTTTATTTTATTGAAAATTGACAATGAAATAAAAAAATACTACACGATAGAAGCTGATTATATTTTAACCGAAATTGAAGAATTCATTCAAAATTAAAGATCTATTTATGAACACATTTTATAACAAATTACAAGAAATTGCTCTTTTTGAATTGAAACAATTTAACAATGAAATTTCAACAGAAGATTACCCAATTATCACTAAAGAAATTACGCTAAAAAATGGTTTGGTTATTCGTATTTCAAAATGGTTAGCGATGGATGCTTTTGTGAAATTTTCGCAGAAAAATGACACCAATTCTTATTCATTTGATGAATTAGTTGAGATGGATTACATTCCGGAAAAATATCAAAATTTTGAATTTTTAGAAGTGCATTCAAGCACTTTTGTTAAAATGACAGAAGTTTAAAACAAGTTGATCAACAGATATTTATGGTTCATTATTTTATACAATTGTATATTTATATAAAAAACGTATCACCTTTTTCTTTTGCGTTTAGGTTGTGATTCTTCTTCTTCACTGATTGTAGGAGAATTTAAAACAGATAAATTGAACGAAGGCTCTTCTTTTAATGTCTTTTTTTGTTCTAAATCAATACTTTCATCAATAATATAAGCTTTTTCATGAATGATGTCTGTAGCTTTTATCGCATTATGAATTTCATCTATTTTTGATTGAATAGTTCCAAGAAAATCTTCTTTAGAAATTCCAACTTCCAAATTGGGAAATGGTGTATTTTGTTTTTTAAACTCCAGTTCTTTATTAAATTGTTTTTGCTCTGAAGTCAGGAAGCCCCAAAAACCATGTTTAAATTCGGTGTTTTGCAATTTTAAATACGCATCTATCTTAGAGTGATAGTTTTCTTTGGCAATCATTAATTTTTTCCTACATTGTTCATTAAACGCTTGTAAAGTTGTAAGTTCAACATTCCAATTGTTGTATTGAATACTATAATTATCGTATAATTGTATTCCGTTTTTTGCAAATATTTCTTTTAGATCCGGTGTTTTTCCTGAATTATAAGTATTTACTATTTCGTTAATACTATTCTCAAAGCTTCTTTTTGTTTCTTTAATTGTTTGAAGAAAATTGCTCTTTTCGTTTTGATGAAGTGATGCTTTGGCATTTAACAACAATTGTTTTTTAATTAAACTACCTTTTAGAGAAACTTGCGTTCCTTTAACTGCTAATCCATCATATTTAAAAGAAACAGCTACTTGCTCTTTTTTATTGACTGTATATTGGAACTGAATACGCTTCTTTTTCAATTCGTTTTGCAATCCTTCAAGAGAATATATTTTTGGATTTTGAAGTGCTTTGATAGTTTGGATTTGAATATAATCTTTCTTTTCCTGTACACCAATTTGTCGATTCCGAGTACGTTTTACGATCTCTTTTCCTTTATTTATTTCTCGGTTCTCATTTTTCTTATAAGAATTTGTTGCTTTATCATAAATAAAAACCCTCGATTTTTCAAGGTAATTATCCAATTCCATTTCTTTTTCAATTTTATCGCAAGCAGTTCCAATCCTATACTTTGAATGACTATCAGATAACGTTTTCCCATCAAATCCTACTCGATTTACAACAATATGAAAATGCGGATGTTTGTCGTTATGACGGACTGCTATGTATTGATGATTATCATCTTTAATCTCCATTTCTTCTAAAACCCGTTTTACAAATTGCTCTTGAATTTCTTTTGATATATGATCTTCTGTTTTAAAATTAACCGAAAGATGCATTACAGGATTTTTTACTTTAAGGTTTTCTTCAGCTTGCTCTTTAAATTGTTTAGCTATTTCTTCATAATGTTTTCCGTAAATGAAGTTACTTAAAACGATTTCGGGTTTTTTGATTTTTTTTTGGATGCCGTAAATTCCTTGTGCTAAAACGTATGCACATAGACCACTAAATCTCGATCCTGATTTATGAGCTTCTCCTATAGGCATTTTTTAGATGTTTTAAGGTAGTTTTTAATTCGTTTAATAATTCAGCTGGGACTTCCTTCTTTTGATGAAAGAGTTTTGTAAGCTGATTGATGTTATTCGCCAATCCACCTAATATGGATTTTTCTTTATCTGATATGGCAATTATTTCACCATTGATTAACATAAAACGAGCATAATCACTAAAGGTTTTTCCATTTGTTTTAGCTCTGTTTTCGATGATTTCTTTCTCTAATTCAGTTACTCGAAATTTTAAAGAAACTTCTTTTTTTGATTGATTTTTCATATCTTTTTTTTAAGATTTTTTAGCGATAGCGTTAAGAAAAATCCGCCTCGCAGAGCAAGCACGTTGATTGTGGAATATGTAACGAAGTGAAATGTTCCCACAATTGACACCGCTTGCCCAGCATAATCGCTAATTTCAACGAGTATATTTCTTGTTTTTTATATAATTATATATTTATACAATTGTATAACAGTGTTTTATATAATTATATGTTTTTCAGGTTCATCAAAAATTCATTTAAATCTTTTGATCCATTGTTATAGAGATACCGAATATCTATACCTTTTTCACCTAAGATTTCAAGATATTTTTGGGTTGCTTTTGTACCAGCTTCATCATTATCGAGTGCTAATAAAACTTTTTCGTATTTCTCAAAAACGGTATCTAACTTGTTGAGCATTGACAACGAATTGAGAATTACAAAATCGAATTGGTTTTCTGTTTTTGGGTATAATATCAAAAGTGAAAGAAAATCTGACCAACTCTCTAAAACGATCAGTTGCTTACATTTGTTTTTAATTGACGAGTACCATTTTTTACCTAAACACAGCTTCGCATATTTATTTCGAATTTCAATTCCTCCAACATCATTTTTAAAGCCGACTCCAAAATATTTCTTGTCATTAACTTGATAATACACTTCGACTAAATATTTTTTACAAACAGCTATATCCAAACAACGAGCCTTTAAATACTCCGTAAGGATGTGATTTTGCAAAACCTGTTCTTTATTGATTTGATGAGTAGTGCCTTTGTTTATTTCTCGATTAATTAAACTTTGTTTTGGCTGGTGAAAAGAAAAAGAATCAAATTCGTTTCTTAAAAAATATAGAGCATCTTTAAAATCACATTTTTTCAATCGCATAACAAAATCAAAAATGTTTCCACCAATTCCTTCACCAAAATCGTAGAACAAATTATTCTGGCATTTCACAGAAGCAGTTTGTTCATTTCTCCACGGAGCTTTAAACCAAAACTCTTCTTTTTTCTTTTCAACCGTTTCAATATTTAGTTTTCTCAAAATATTGATGATCGGTGTTTTTTTAAATTCTTGTATATAGTTCACTCCAATTTCATTTTTAGGTTACCTAGTTACCTAAAACCTGTAATTAATTAATAATTAAACAGGTAACACCTTTGGTAGACTTAAAAAGAACATACCTAGTTACCTATCTTTAGGTTGTTTAGGTAAGTATTATTATAAGTTACCTACCTAAATAAAACATTGTTATTCAGTATATTAAAAGTATTTAGGTAACTAGGTAAGTATATTTGTAATAAATTATATTTCATTGAATCCCCAAGGAGAATCTTTAAACTTCGATCTAGCTAAATAGCCATAAACTTGACGCTTGGAATGCTTTATTCTTTCAAAACCATATTTTTTTAAAGCCGAACCAATTTTTTGTACATTTAATTTATGCCCCATTATTTGTAACTCCGTTACAATTTCAGTTGGCGTTCTAAAATCTGAAAGATCCTTTGAAGTTTCATAAAATTTCAAAACAAACTCCGTTTCTACAGTTTGAATAGTAAAACGTTCGTTTCGAATTTCATTTTGCTGAACCTCTTCTATGGTTAGATCAGATTTAAAATCTTTTTGATATTTGTAAATATGGTACGCCTGTGCCCAAAAGTCATCAATATCAAACTCTTTGCTATATGAAAAGTCTATTTGCCCAATCACATCAAACACTAACCAACGGACACTACCAGTATCATCAGCAAGAAACTCTAATCGGTTTGTGCTAGCAATGAAACTACATGTTCTATACAGTAAAGTACTTTTATCAGCATAAGGAAGTCTTTCGTGGACTGAACGTTGAGAAATTATTGATTTTGTAGAGTTTACATCGTATTTACCCATGATATCTAACTCCTCAATATTAATAATAAATGCCTTACATAGTTTTATTCGGTCATCTTTGCTTACTCCTAAATTTTCGTAATAGTAATTAATGAGAGTAGATGGACATATATATGCCAAATAGGTTGATTTACCCGCATTTTGTGAACCATTACCTAAAACGATGCAATGTTTATTAATCTGGTCATTTTCAAATACTGTTTTTACTGCACGTACCGCCCACTTTAATAAATGATGTGCAAAAAGCTCATTATCATCTGTCTTGCAATAACTAGCATATTTTTTAATATTATCAAGTCCGTTCCACGATGGTAGATTTTCAAAGTATTCAATCAAAGGGTTGAATCGAGGAACAAAATGTGACTTTAAATAGGTTTTAAACACCTGAGGATTAACATTTAGTTTTTCTCGGTGTAAATGAATCAATATAGATGATTCATTAAATTCTATTCGTTTATTGGAGAATTTATCAACAATCTCATATTCTAAAGCAATTTCATTAAAGCGTATTTGATAATATTTCTCTAACTCTTCGTTGATTTTATCGTATAGAGAATCTGTCCGCTCAGAACGGTTGTAGTACTCAAATTCATTCATAAATATTAGATTATTTGAGTACAGATACGTATATTTGCACCATACTCAAGAGGTTTTTAAAAAAAAATTATATGCGTTCAATTTGTGGAAGTTGAACGCATTTTATTTTAGTAGGTTTTGATTTTGTGATGCAATTAAAGATAATTGCTTCTTAGAAAAAATAGGTCTTTTACCTATTTGAAAATATGGGAGTATTTTCTTCTTTTTCCAATTAATTATAGTTTGAACGCTGGTTCCGAATAATTCGGCTACCTCTTGTTGAGAAAGTCGATCTTCTAAAGGAGGAAGAAGACTATTGTTTGAATTAGTGAAAATCTCTTTAGGTTTACTAACCTCTTCTTTTTCTGATTTAATAAATTTTGGCATAACGTTTATAGTTTTAATCGTTTGTAATAATTTTTAATAAATCAAAACTAATTTTAATACCATAAAGAATAATAACCTTTTAAAACCTTTGAACATCAATGTTTTATTGTATTTTTTCTTATTTGATTTAAAAAATAAGTTACAAAATCATCAATTTTTTTTGTACCTCCGTTACCAATCAGAATATTTTTAATAGTCGTCTCCTTCATGTCAGTATTGAAATACAATAATAAGATTCTAGGAAGTTTGGTTGAAATATTCTTTAAATAACCTTCTTCTCGAAGTAAATAGAAAACCGTAACAAGCTTGTAAAATTCAATTTTCTCCATTACAATGTTTAAACATTCAGAAACAATGTTTGGTTTATACCACGGTACATTTAAAAACATTTCAGTGTGTGAATTTGATATTGAAAATAAGAACGTTTCTATATCCTTCAAAGATATAGCATCTTGGTTATTTGATTCAAGATTAAGAAAAGTATGTAAGAATTCAATTACCTTGTTTTTATTAATAATATCATCGTTAAAATTTATTTGAATGTTTTCTGGAATCTCTTTAAAACTTCCATTAATTTTCGTTGTCCTTTGTTTAAGTAGATCAATTAACTCACTCTTATTGCAAGAATATTCAAAACCTGATAATAGAAGTTCTTGTTTATTTAACCTTAGAAATTGTTTAAATTCTGGACTATCTAGTCTAATTATATAATTTGTTTTAATCTCTTCAAAAAAGGATTTTATTTGCCATTCTATTTTCTCAGTCTGATCTTTTCTTTTGTATCCTTTAATCGTTTTTATTTTATTAATTATAAGTTGCTTAGGATAGATATGTAAAAGAATTAAATAGTCAAAAATTTGCAATTCTTTGCCAATTTTAAATTCTAAATTAATTTCATGTACAATAGACAAAATGTTTGTATGTACAGAATAAAAAAGAGATTTGTCAGGGGAACTAATATTATTCAGTGAAAAATCATTTCTTAGAAAGTAATTGAAAGTATTAATATTTAAAACGTAAAATGACCTATAATTAAACTCATAAGCACATTCCTCATTGATTTTATTAAAAATATCGATAAGACAATATCTTATATGATCATCTTCAAATGAACTGTATAAGTACTCAAATTCTAAAACATTAAACTTTTCTGAAATTAATTGAGAAATTTCATCATTAAAACCATGTATTTGAATGTATTTTATAATTTGATCTTCAATTGATATAACGTCAGTTAATTCCATTTGTCCATTTCTTTTTTTACAAATTGCTCAGTTACTTTAATATATCTTTTAAAGCTTTTTTCGTCTTTACTATTTGTAGTTGCTTTAATTACACGTTCATTAATTCCAAGCATCAAGCTATTGGTTATAAAAGTTTTTCGAGCTGTGTGCGAAGTAATCAACTCATGCTTTTTAAAAGTTTGATTAATCCTTTTACTTCCAATAAATCTTGTTAGGGTCACATCTTGATCTAATCCAATAATTTCACAACATTTTTGAATATTTTTATTTAGTTTTTGAGATGTAATCTTTGGAAGTGGTTTATAAATACTGTCCTTATATTTATCTAATAGTTCTTTTGAGAATTTATTTAATATTATTTGATGATTAGTAGTTTTGGTTTTAATGATATTTAAAACTAGTTTATCATTAAGTATATTGGCATTTGATAAATTATAAATGTCGGAATGCCTTAAACCAGTGAAACAGCCAAAGCAATAAAAATCCTTAGATCGTTCTAAAGCTTTATTTTCAAATTTATAGTTATAAAGAAGCATTAGTTCTTCATAAGATAGGAATATTACTTCAATCTCATTTTCTATTCTTTTAATTTTTTTAAAGTCAAGACAGTTATGATATTCTCTGTCAAAACTCCATTGTAAAAAAGTTTTAATTATTGATATAAGCTTTCCGTAATAATTATTAAGCGTTTGACGTTTATTGAAGCAATAATCCATGAACTTTTCTTCAAAGTTTCGGTTAATGGTATCAAATCTTAATACGTATTTAGTCTCATTTTTAAAATCAATCAAGTAATTATAGGTTGTTGTATATTTCTTTATTGTTCCAATTGCTTTAGTAAGTTTTGAAAGCTCTATAAATTCTTGAAAGGCTTCAAAAAAATCAATTACAATATTCACTTTATTACCCTCAAACTTCTGAATAAAAATTTCTTCTTGAAAATCCATTTTGTTATACTGGAAGAATTTAAATATACTATCAACTTTATTTTTTGCTTCTACAATTTTTGAATTGTAGTCTTGATAAATTTCATAATATTTATTTTTCTTTTCACAAGAAATTATATTTGAATCAGAGTTCCAATGTTCAATTAAACACTTGGCTTCAATGTTTTTTCTAATTCTAACCTTCCCGTGTGATATTATCATACGAATTGGGACTAGACCATCTTTGTTAGTTTTATCCTTTCTAAGTTCAAAATTATAATTCATTATACTACATTTTAAATAGGGGGTTCATTAGGGGGCTAAAATGAGTATTAAAACGTATTAAAACACATTAAAACGAATTCAAAAAACACCTAATAAACTGGGTTACAGTGGGTAAATATAAAGTAAAATTAATTAAAATAACAAAGTACTCCAGGTGGGACCACATTAAAAATCAAGCACTTACAGAAAAGTAGGTGCTTTTTATTTTTCGTTTGACTAACATTTTGTCATCTTCTCTTAGATTAGTTTTGTTTATTTTTGTACAGAATTAATTGTA
>Ga0209075_1004875_pt1 | contig 10554 bp, 6 predicted proteins | sample Stecom2011_FD_187523 | JGI IMG/M metagenome (GOLD analysis project Ga0209075, IMG submission 187523) | Agricultural soil microbial communities from Utah to study Nitrogen management - Steer compost 2011 (SPAdes) (version 2) | ecosystem: Environmental > Terrestrial > Soil > Agricultural land...
ATATCGAGGGTTTAGATGCAGGAGATTATAGTGGTTTTGGTTTAGCACTCTCTGCTGATGGAACAAATTTAGTAATAGGTAGTCCAAAATTCGATTCAACGTCTGGTTCCTCTGCAAAAAATCAAGTAAATAGCATAGGTACGAGTCACATTCGGGTATATGACATCTCAGGTATTCTTTCTACCAATAATTTTGTTTCAAATAGTTTTGATGTTTTTCCAAATCCTGTTTCTGATGTGTTGAATATTCGTATGAAAAATGATTTGACCATAGACAATGTAATTATTTACAATAGTGCTGGTCAAGTGGTAAAAGAAGTTAAAGAAACTACTATTGATGTTAGTTCGTTATCTAACGGAATTTATTTTGTAGAAGTAACTACCAATCAAGGCAAGGCTGTTAAGAAAATCATTGTAAAGTAATTTAAAAAAAATCATTTGGTGTTTTTTAATCTGTAAAACCTCAGTATATTTGCATTTTAACAACACACCCTTAAATTTATGTTGACAGAGTTAAATGCTATATCGCCTGTAGATGGTCGCTATAGGGCCAAAACAGCTTCATTGGCTTCTTATTTTTCAGAAGAAGCGTTGATTAAATACCGCGTTTTAGTTGAAGTAGAATATTTTATTGCTCTATGTGAAATACCATTACCTCAATTAAAAAATGTAACTAAGGAAGTCTTTCCTGAGTTAAGAAAAATCTATGAAGAGTTTTCTACCGAAGATGCTTTATGGATTAAAAACACTGAAAAAACGACCAATCACGATGTAAAGGCGGTCGAATATTTTATCAAACATAAATTTGATCAGTTAAACCTAAGTGCTTTTAAAGAATTTATTCACTTTGGTTTAACTTCACAAGACATCAACAATACAGCTATTCCGCTATCAACAAAGGATGCTTTTCAACAAGTTTATATGCCTATTTTCATTCAATTGGTAAATAAACTAAAAGAGTTGAGTATCGAGTGGAAAGACATCCCAATGTTGGCTCGTACCCACGGTCAACCGGCTTCACCAACACGTTTAGGTAAAGAGATTTTGGTGTTTGTCGAACGTTTAGAAGAACAATTACGATTGCTTAATAACATTCCTTTTGCGGCAAAATTTGGCGGTGCTACAGGGAATTTTAATGCGCATAAAATCGCGTATCCACAAACCGACTGGAGGGTTTTTGGCGCTGATTTTGTTGAGAATATTTTGGGGTTAAAGCATTCTTTTCCAACAACTCAGATTGAACATTATGATCATTTTGCGGCTTTCTTTGACGCTTTGAAACGAATCAATACCATTCTCATAGATTTAGATCGTGACATTTGGACTTATGTGTCCATGGATTATTTTAAACAAAAAATTAAAGCAGGTGAAATAGGCTCTTCTGCCATGCCTCATAAAGTAAATCCTATCGATTTTGAAAATTCAGAAGGAAACTTGGGAATTGCCAATGCTATTTTAGAACATTTGGCTGCCAAATTACCTATTTCAAGATTGCAACGAGATTTAACCGATAGCACGGTTCTTAGAAATATAGGGGTGCCTTTTGGGCATACAATTATTGCTTTTGAAGCAACCTTAAAAGGTTTAAATAAATTGTTGTTGAACGAAAGTAAATTTGCAGAAGATTTAGAACAAAACTGGGCGGTGGTTGCCGAAGCAATTCAAACCATCCTGCGAAGAGAGGCTTACCCAAATCCGTATGAAGCTCTGAAGGATTTAACGCGAACCAACGAAGTAATCAATCAAAAGTCCATACATGCTTTTATTGATAATTTGAATGTTTCTGAGGAAATCAAGAAGGAGTTAAAACAAATTAGTCCAAGTAATTACTTAGGTGTTTCTGTTTAAATTATGAATATATTTTGACTTTTTCAATGGAATAAAAAAGTCAAGACAAGTTCTATAGCGAAAGGCTTTTCTTATAAAAGAAAAGCCTTCTTTTTTATAGGATTAAAAATAGTTTGAAAGGCTGTGATTTCTTTCGGTATATCAGTTTATTTTAAAACTCTAAATACATACTAACCTGAGTTCGATTATAAAATGAGATTCATGTTTCAATAAATGAATAAGGTACGAACGTTTTTTAGGAAGAAATAGCGGGCTATTTCGAGTAAAAAAGCAAAGTAGATTGCCATTTATTTGGAAATTTATAAATAATCATTTTTAATTACTTATGATTCTAATAATCAGCGGTGTGAATCTAATTGAAGAATCGAACTCAGGTTACAAAATATTGGTGTGAATTTGTGTCCTTGGTGACTTTTGTAATCAAAAAATAGATTTTTAGGCCATAACGATTTATTTCTTACGTTCCACCATTTCTAATTGTTCTAAAGAAACTTTTGAGGTGAAAAAACCATAATTGACAGTAGCTTTGTTTTTCTCGATAACATCTATTGTACCTACCGCTTTCCCGTCAATCATCCGAACACGATCGCCTACTTTAAGTTCAAAATTGGTTTTATTTACTTGTTGAACTTGCAATTCTTTTTGTTTTTTTTCCTTTTTCTCTTTTCGAATTAACTCCAATTTTTGTTCTACTTCCGCTTTTAGATGGTGTTCTTTCTTATTTTTCTCCTTTTTTTCTTTTACTGAAATTTTTTTGCGTTTCGAATTCTCAATTTCAACAACTTTTAAAAGTTCACCTACCAAGTTTTTCTTATCCTTGTTGTTAAAGTATTTTTCTGAGAGATCGTCCAAACGTTGTCCTAAATAAATCAATCGTTGATTGCCATCGTACAATTCTTGGTAACGTTCTAATTTTTCCTGTATTTTAGAATTGATTGTTGACATTTTAGAACTTTCTTCTCTAGCTTTTTTCTCTTCCATCTTTAAGACTTCGGATGTTTTTTCTAGGCGTGAACGTTCTTTTTGAAGATTGGCAATGGTTTTGTCAAATCGAACCTTGTCGGTTTCAATTTTCTTTTTTGCACGATTGATTAAGCTGTATGGAATTCCATTTTTCTGAGCTACTTCAAATGTAAAAGAACTTCCAGCCTGTCCCAAACTTAGTTTGTACATAGGTTCTAAAGTTCGTTCGTCAAACAACATATTGGCATTTGTTGCATGAGGCAATTCGTTGGCCAAAATTTTTAGATTGGTGTAATGCGTGGTGATGATCCCAAAAGCGTTTCGTTCGTAAAATTCTTCCAGAAACACTTCAGCCAATGCACCGCCCAATTCCGGATCGGAACCAGTACCAAATTCGTCAATCAAAAATAAGGTGTTGTCGTTACATTTTTTTAAAAAATAACTCATGTTTTTCAATCGATAGCTGTAAGTACTCAGGTGGTTTTCAATCGATTGATTATCTCCAATGTCGGTTAAAATTCGGTCGAATAAAAAGGTTTCACTGCGTTCGTGTACCGGAATAAGTAAACCACTTTGCAGCATTAATTGCAACAATCCGATGGTTTTTAATGTGATAGACTTTCCCCCAGCATTGGGGCCTGAAATAACGATAATGCGCTCTTTATTGCTTAGAGCAATTGTTTGTGGATAGGTATGCTTTCCTTTTTCTTTGTTGTTCAAGAGTAAGATGGGATGGAATGCGTCTCTAAAAAAAAGTTTTTTTTCATTAGATATTGTAGGTAATAATCCATTGATTTTTTCTGCGTGCTTCGCTTTTGCAGCCACAAGGTCGATTTGGGTCAACAAGCTTTGAGAATCAATTAAATCTTGGTAAAAAGGACGAATTTCATTTGTCAATGTTTTTAAAATGCGCATGATTTCTTCGCGTTCTTCGTATTCCAGACTACCCAACTCCCTTGAAAACTGAAAAGTACTTTCGGGCTCCATATATAGGATACTTCCCGTTTTTGATTGCCCCAATACGCTGCCTCTGATTTTTCGACGATGCATTGCCAAAACAGCTAAAACCCTGCGATTGTCCACTACTGTTTCTTTGATATCATCCAAATATCCAGCACTGTTGTATTGCTGTAATGCGATTCCAAAACTCTGATTGACTTTCCCACGGATCAATTGCATGCTTTGTCGTATGGATTTTAATTCAACAGATGCTGTGTCTTTTATTTCACCATATTTATCTAAAACCTGTTCTATTTTTTGCAAAATGGTTTTATTTGGTGCTGTAATAGTCGTTTTTTTGTACAAATAAGGATAGTAGTCTTGAAATTTCTTTAGAAATGCAATCAATGTGTTGCAGGTTTCTACCAAAGAACTTATTTTTTTAAATCCAGGTGCCTCTAAAAAACTATCTTCAATGCGTAGTAATTTGAGCTCGTAATTAATCGCATCAAAATAATGATGAGGCAAAGCATTTTGATTACTGAAAGACGCAAGGTACTCCGACGTTTGATACAGCTCTTGCATAAGAAGTTCTCTGTTTGTGAAGGGCTGTATTTCCAAAGCCTCATTTTTGCCTAAATCCGTCAAGCAATAAGCACTAATTTGCTCTAAAATAGTGCTGAATTCTAAATCTTGTAAAGTTTTTCCCGAAATCGGTTTCATCTATTTGTTTTAAATCAAACATCAAAGTTACAAACATTTTATCATTTACGAGAATAAGTAGTAAATTTGAAGATTAAAAATAGAAAGATGAATACTTGGGATGCGTTTATTACTTTGGAAACCAAAATGAATTATTTTCAACAATTGAATGAGTATTTAGGAAAAGAATATGAGTCACAGACCGTTTACCCACCAAGGGATGCTGTTTTTAATGCTTTTGAATATTGTCCACTTGAACAGACCAAAGTTATTATTTTGGGACAAGATCCTTATCACGGTTTAGGTCAGGCGCATGGATTGAGCTTTTCGGTCAATAGGGGAGTGGCATTGCCTCCTTCTTTGCGAAATATTTATAGAGAACTACAATCAGATGTTGGTTTTGAAATACCAATGTATGGCGATTTATCTGAATGGGCACATCAAGGGGTTTTATTGCTAAATGATGTTCTCACGGTTAGAGCCGGAAAGCCCGGTAGTCATCAAAATAAAGGATGGGAAGAATTTACCAATCATGTAATCTCTTTTTTATCTAGTGAAAATAAAGGTTTGGTATTCATGCTCTGGGGAAATCATGCGATGAAAAAAGGACAAAATATTGATCGATCAAAACATTTGATTCTCAGTAGTGGACACCCTTCGCCCATGAGTGCAAATCGTGGGAAATGGTTTGGGAATAAACATTTTTCACAAGCAAACAACTACCTGATTCAACAGGGAAAAACACCAATTAATTGGCAATTGAGTTATTAAATAGGATGAGATATGGCAGGAAATTCATTTGGAACAAAATTTGTACTCACCACTTTTGGAGAATCACATGGCGTGGCTATTGGTGGTATAATCGACGGTTGTCCATCGAACATTAAATTAGATTTAAACGCCATACAAGAGGAGTTAAATCGTAGAAAACCAGGACAGTCCAAATTGGTTACCCAGCGAAAAGAAGCGGATGAGGTTGTTTTTTTATCAGGTATTTTTGAAGAAAAAACATTGGGAACGCCTATTGCTTTTCAAATTTTGAACACCAATTATAAACCACAAGATTACGATTTGTTGAAGGATGTTTTTCGTCCAAGTCACGCCGATTTTGTTTATCAAAAAAAACACCAACATCGAGATCATCGCGGAGGAGGACGCAGCTCGGCTAGAGAAACTGCAGCACGAGTTGTAGCTGGAGCTATTGCTAAACAAGCTATCAATCCGGTTGAAATTAAAGCCTATGTATCAGCAGTTGGAGAGGTGTCATTAAGTAAAAAATACAATCAATTAGATTTGTCGCTAACCGAAACAACCGCCGTTCGCTGTCCTGATTTAGATATGGCAAAACAAATGGAACAGTTGATTTTAGAAACTAAAAAAAGAGGAGATACCGTAGGTGGAGTTGTAACTTGCGTGATAAAAAACGTTCCAATAGGGTTGGGGGAGCCTGTTTTTAATCGTTTAGAAGCTCAACTGGCTAAGGCGATGCTTTCGATCAACGCATGTAAGGGGTTCAGTTTAGGAAGTGGTTTTGAAGGCGCCAAAATGTTTGGTTCCACACACAATGATTACTATAATGAGGACGGTTCTACCAAAACTAATTTTTCAGGCGGAATTCAAGGTGGTATCAGTAATGGAATGGATATTTATTTTGAAGTAGCCTTTAAACCCGTAGCAACTTTGCTGCAACCACAAGAAATGTTGACTGCTCGGGGAACTTTGGAAATCGTGAAAGGAAAAGGGCGACACGATGCCTGTGTTGTTCCGCGCGCTGTACCTATAGTCGAAGCAATGGCAGCTTTGGTTATAGCAGATTTCATCGTTTAAGAATTCATTTTATTATGAACTCATTTTGATTTTTTTAAATTGGCTACAAAATACTCTTTTTGTTCTCTTTTCTGTCTTTTTCTTACCTCTCAATCAAAAAAGTAAAGACAAGTTCTATAAAAAAAGTCCCTTAATATAATTATTTAGGGACTTTTTATCTTTGAAAATTATCTACTCAAATACATTTTCCTTCTTGCATACAATTCGTAAAATGCATCGTCTTTTAAGCTGTCAATGAATAAGATGCTTTCTCCAGTAGATTTCATTTCTGGTCCTAAAGCTTTGTTTACTTTTGGGAATTTATTGAAAGAAAAAACCGGTTGTTTAATTGCGTAACCATTTAATTTTGGTTTGAATTCAAAATCAGTTACTTTGGCACCTAACATTACTTTAGTTGCATAGTTTACGTAAGGTTCTCCATACGCTTTTGCAATGAATGGAACTGTTCTTGAAGCGCGGGGATTGGCTTCGATAATATATACCGTATCATCTTTAACTGCAAATTGGATATTGATGAGTCCTTTGGTTTTTAATGCGACAGCAATTTTTTTAGTATGATCTTTAATCTGTTGCAATACAAATTCGCCCAAATTAAATGGAGGCAAGGTAGCGTTGGAGTCGCCCGAGTGTACACCGCAAGGTTCTATATGTTCCATGATACCAATGATATAGACGTTTTCACCGTCACAAATAGCATCCGCTTCTGCTTCTACTGCGCCATCTAAATAATGGTCAAGTAATAGTTTGTTGCCTGGAATCGATTTTAATAAATCAATAACGTGTTCTTCTAATTCTTTTTTATTGATGACGATTTTCATTCCTTGACCACCCAAAACGTAAGAAGGACGAACCAAGAGAGGAAAATCCAGTTCATCGGCCAATTTAGAGGCTTCATCAGCTGTTGTTGCTACTCCAAATTTTGGAAAAGGTATGTTTAATTCGCTAAGTAATTCTGAAAAACGACCTCGGTCTTCTGCCAAGTCCAAAGCTTCATAGCTTGTACCTATGATATTGATGCCGTATTTATCTAGTTTTTCAGCCAACTTCAAAGCTGTTTGCCCACCTAATTGAACGATGACACCTTCTGGTTGTTCGTGCTGGATGATATCGTAAATATGTTCCCAATACACAGGTTCAAAATACAGTTTATCAGCCGTATCAAAATCAGTAGAAACCGTTTCGGGGTTGCAGTTGATCATAATGGTTTCATAACCCACTTCGGAAGCAGCCAGTACGCCGTGAACGCATGAATAGTCAAACTCAATTCCTTGTCCAATACGGTTGGGCCCCGAGCCTAAAACCACAATCTTTTTTCTGTCTGAACGCACAGATTCATTAGAAGAAAAGACGGTGCCATCGGGTTTTTCAATATTGGCTTCAAAGGTAGAGTAATAATAGGGAGTTTGAGCCACAAACTCAGCTGCACATGTGTCAACAAGTTTGTAAACGCGTTGGATGTTCATTTCGTCTCGAAGTTTGTGCACTTCACTTTCAAAACAATTTAGCATGTGAGCAATCTGGCGGTCGGCAAAACCACGTTGTTTCGCTTCTAACAATAAGTCTTTGGGTAGGGTGTCTAAACGGTGTTTACGCACTTCTTGTTCTAAAGCATACATTTCTTCGTATTGCTTTAAGAACCACATGTCGATACTTGTTATTTCGTTGATAGTGCTTAATGGAATCCCCAGTGCGATAGCGTCGTAAATAACGAATACACGATCCCAAGAGGCATTTTTAAGTTTGTCTAATATTTGATCGTAATCGGTATAACCTTTCCCATCGGCACCAATTCCGTTTCTTTTTATTTCTAAAGACTGTGTTGCTTTTTGCAGTGCCTCTTGAAAAGAACGACCGATGGCCATAACTTCTCCTACTGATTTCATTTGCAGACCTAAAGTTCTATCAGCACCTTCAAATTTATCAAAGTTCCAACGAGGGATTTTTACAATCACATAGTCCAAGGTGGGTTCAAACAGGGCAGAAGTGGATTTAGTTATCTGATTTTGAAGCTCATCCAAATTGTAACCCAAGGCTAATTTTGTAGCGATTTTTGCAATAGGATATCCTGTTGCTTTAGAGGCTAAGGCGGATGATCTAGAAACACGTGGATTGATTTCAATTGCCACAATATCTTCTTTTTCGTCGGGAGAGACTGCAAATTGAACGTTACAACCTCCAGCAAAGTTTCCGATAGAGCGCATCATTAATATGGCCATGTCTCGCATGCGTTGAAACGTACGGTCAGACAAAGTCATTGCTGGGGCTACAGTTATGGAATCTCCAGTATGAATTCCCATAGGATCCATATTTTCGATGGTACAAATGATAACTACGTTGTCGTTTTTATCGCGGAGCAACTCCAATTCGTATTCTTTCCATCCTAATAAAGCTTTGTCAATCAATACCTCATGTATTGGGGATGCTTCGAGACCACGGGTTAGTAATTCATCAAAGTCCTCTTCCTTATGTACAAAAGCAGCTCCGGTTCCACCTAATGTAAAAGAAGGTCGAATCACCAAGGGGAAACCAAATTCTTGTGCAATTTCTTTGCCTTCAAGAAAGGATGTTGCCGTTTTTGCAGGTGCTACCGGTACGTCTATTTTGTTTAAAAGCTGTTTGAATTGTTCGCGATCCTCTGTAATGTTAATGGCATTGATATCCACCCCGATCAATTTTATATTAAAATCTTGCCAAATTCCTTTTTCATCAGCCTCCAAGCAGAGGTTCAAGGCTGTTTGACCACCCATAGTGGGCAATACAGCATCAATTTCCGGGTGTGCTTTCAGGATTTCAATGATAGATTTGGTGGTCAAAGGTTTTAGATAAATATGATCCGCCATTGAAGGATCGGTCATAATTGTCGCTGGGTTTGAGTTGATAAGGATGACCTTGACTCCTTCCTCACGAAGAGAACGAGCGGATTGCGATCCGGAATAGTCAAATTCACAAGCTTGTCCGATAACAATCGGTCCTGAACCTATGATTAAAACGGTTTTGATTGAGTTGTCTTTAGGCATTATAATTAAAAAGCATTGTTGTTATCTTTTGTAAATTTAGATATAATCATTGTCAATTCAAAAAATTGTAAAAAAAAAGGCGGTACACTTAATAAGTAACGCCTTTATTTATGATTGAACAATCATTATTTTTTATGTCTTGGTTCGCTTGAAACAGAAAGTTTGTGTCTTCCTTTAGCTCTTCTTCGAGCCAACACTTTTCTTCCGTTAACTGTTGCCATTCTATCCATGAAACCGTGTTTGTTTCTTCTTTTTCTTTTCGAGGGTTGAAACGTTCTTTTACTCATTGCTTCTTATCTTTAAATCTAAAATATTGTATAATAGTACAGCTTTGATGCATCGCGCTTCAAAACCGAGTGCAAATATACAAATCATTTTTATAATGCAAGTTAAAATATCTAAATAATTTAAATTTAAATTTTCGCATGCAAGTTCCTTAAAAATTGATTTGTAAAAGCTTGATTATTTTGTACATTTGCAAAATTAAAATAATTTTCTGAAATGGTAAACAAAAACTTAAAGATTGTTTTAGCTGTATTATTATTTGGAACAGCAATTTGGCAGTTCACTGAGAACTACATTGGTAATGGAATTTTTCTGTTGCTTTTGGTGGCAATTGTAGTTTTGTTGTATTTTAAAAATGAATTATTGATTGCTGTTTTGTTCAAGTTCAGAAAGCAAGATATGGAAGGAGCCGCTCGTATTCTTAATAAAATCAAGCCCGAAGCCCATTTGATTAGAAATCAACAAGGATATTATCACTACCTTAATGGTATTGTAATGGCACAATCAAACAAGCTGAAAGAAAGCGAAATGTTCTTTAAAAAAGCTGTGGAGTTAGGACTGAATCAAAAAGAAGATTTAGCTGTGGCTAAGTTGCAATTGGCTGGAGTTTCACTTACTAAAAACAGACAATTAGAAGCGCAAAAACTGCTTGCTGAAGCCGAACAATTAGACAAAAAAGGAATGCTGAAAGAGCAAATATCCATGATTAAAGCACAAATGAAGCAGATGAAAGGACAGAAAATTCCAATGTGGTATAATCATGACAAAAAGAGAGGGTTTTAATTTTAAATAGATGAGGTTTTCAAATAAATATATATTACTCTTTTTACTATTGATTTTTGCTGTCTCTGGCAATGCTCAAAATTCAGATAATAATTTATTGATTCCTTATCTAAAAAATGATAAGTGGGGGTTAAGTTTTAAAGACAAGTCTATAAAAATCACTCCTCAATATGATGTAATAGCCATAATCC
>Ga0209075_1004876_pt1 | contig 10552 bp, 6 predicted proteins | sample Stecom2011_FD_187523 | JGI IMG/M metagenome (GOLD analysis project Ga0209075, IMG submission 187523) | Agricultural soil microbial communities from Utah to study Nitrogen management - Steer compost 2011 (SPAdes) (version 2) | ecosystem: Environmental > Terrestrial > Soil > Agricultural land...
GCACCAATAATGCCTGCCCGACCGCTATTGCCAGCGCCAAGGTGGTCCCCGGTGGGCGTTCCGGCACCACGATTCAGTCTATTCCGCTGGAGACCGTGGAGTTTGACGCCTCCGCAAGCCTTGACCCAGACGGCACCATTCAGCGCTATGAGTGGACGATTCTTTCGGCCCCGGCCGCATCCTCCTCGCGCATTACGCCCGAAGGAGCGGTAAACCCGACAATGTTTATGGATATCAACGGGGAGTATAAGGTCGAACTTAAAGTCTATGATGACGAGAATACCGTAAGCTGCGGGGAGCCGGCGATCATCAATATTACGGTGCGCTCCGAAACCGATATTCATATCCAACTCAGCTGGGAGTCGGAGAACGGTGTTCCGTTTAATGATGTGGACCTGCATTATACGCACTCGAATACTGATAACTGGGGGGGAGACGCTGGCCGCTGGGGCGTTTATTGGAATAATAAAACACCCGATTGGCTGGTTCCCAATGGCTCGCCGACCCTTGATATCGACGATCAATTTTACGGTGGACCCGAAAACGTCAGCCACTCCAATCTGGAAGACGTCACCTATAAGGTGGGCGTTCATTATTGGAGTGACCACGGAAACGGCCCTGCTTATGCGACCGTTGAGATTCGAAATAGCGGTATCCTCACCTTCGCGGCGCGGGACAAATTCCTGACTGATGGTCAATTCTGGCTCGTGGCGTATATCAATGGGCGTAATCGATTGGTGGTGGGGGTCGATACCGTGACCGACGGGGGGCTGCCTTGAGCGATTCTCTTTAATTCCTGAGTGCGCCTCGCGCCGAGGCGCACTCAGAAGTTGGAGCGAGATAGGGACACCTCGACGGGTGTCCTTTTGCGATTATTTTCTTGTGAACTTTGAAAGTATGAGATGACTTGTTACCATAGATGCCGGTTCACGATGCGCCGCAAATATCTGCGGGTTGCGAGCAACCTGACAGGGCACAAAATCCTATCATGACGGAGAAATATAATGGCTCTTCTAGAGCGCCGAAGCATCTTATTAGTGAGTTTATTGCTTGCCCTGGGCGTTGGTCTGACTTCCTGTAGCGATGACGACACCAATTCCGAAGACGGACCGATCACGGGCAAAAAGCTGGGGCAGATTTCGGCAACCCCGAATCCGATCTCCTTTGAGTCCGTGGGGCTGAATGACGAAACCAGCGTCACCGTGATGATTTCAAATACGGGCGAGTCTACGCTTCGTATCTCGAATATCGCGCTGACGGAGGAGTCGGGTGACGCACCGTTGGATAGGGAACAGGAACTATTTTCGGACGGCGAGGGCTGGGGTGCCCAGGACCTCAAGCTTGAGCCGGGGATGATTCATACGGTGCGGGTGCGCTATCACCCCATCAATGAAAGCCCGGATAAGGGCGAGATTCTGATCACGAGCAATGACCCGAGTAATCCGAATTATATCATTCCGATCACTACGCAGGGTGTGTCGCCGAAGATCTTCTCGCCGGCGACCGTCTCCTTCCCGCGGGTGACGCCGCCGGGCGCGGGCTCCTCGAGCGAAAACGGCCCGTGGCGCGGCGCCTCGAAGATAACCCAGGTGCAAAATACTGGCGAAGCGCCGCTAAAGATCACCGGTATCGCGATTCAAGAGAATAATTCGCGCTTTGATTTCTCGTTTCCGCGGCCAACCGCCGAAGAGATCGCCGAGGGGCAATCCCCGTCGCCGGATAACGACGTCGATGAATTGCCCGACGAGTTTAAGTCGCTTGAGCCCGGCGAGAAATTCGATATGCGCGTGTGGTTTGCCCCCGAAACCACGAACCCCGAAGAAGGGCATCTTGTTTTTAAGAGCAACGATCCCACCAGCCCCGAATATACGGTGAATCTGCTCGGCAATAGTGGCTCGCCGTGCATCGAAGTCTCGCCGACGGGCCAGGTTGATTTTGCGCTGGGTTCGATCGGAAATATCAGCCAGAAGACGGTTACCATCACCAATTGCAGCCCGAGCTCCAAGCTTAAGTTGCAGGGCGTTGAGATCACCGATGATGGCGGTGGGGTCTACGCGATCAAAGATGGCAGCCTGCCCGACGGTCTTCCCGGCGAGGAAGTTATCCTCGATGAAGGGGCTCGCACCAACTTCGTGGTGACCTTTAGCCCGACCACCGAAAGCGCCTATAGCGGCGCGCTGAAGATCCGCAGCGATGACCCGTCGCAAACGGTGATCAACCTGCCGCTCAACGGGCGCGGGACCAATAACGCGTGCCCGACCGCCGTCGCCACCGCCAAGGTGATCCCCGGCGGGCGTTCCGACACCAACCTGCATGCACTTCCGCTGGAGACCGTTGAGTTCGACGCCAGCGGCAGCAGCGACCCGGACGGCAGCATCCAGCGCTATGAGTGGACCATTCTCTCAAGCCCGGCGGCATCTTCCTCGCGCATTGTGCCACCAGGAGCCGAGCGACCGACGATGTTCATGGATATCAACGGCGAGTATGAGGTGGAACTCAAGGTCTATGATGACCAGAATACGGTGAGCTGCGGGGAGCCGGCGATCATCAAGATCACCGTGCGCTCCGACACCGATATTCATATCCAGTTGACCTGGACCGCCAACGGCATCCAGGAGAATGACGTCGATTTGCATTATATGCATCCCAACGGACACCGATGGGCTGGCGGTTCGAACGGTTGGGATTGCTATTATGGGAATACGACGCCGACCTGGCCGGTCGTGGGAGGCTCGCCGACCCTGGATATTGATGACGTTTTTTATGGCGGCCCCGAGAATATCAGTCACTCCGACCTGGAGAATCTGCTCTATAAGATAGGCGTTCACTATTATACCGACTACGGAAATGGCCCGGCCTATGCGACGGTCGAGGTTCGCGATAACGGTATTCTGACCTTCGCCGCGCGCGACAAGCTGATGACCAACGATCAATTCTGGCTCGTCGGATTCTTGAACGGGCGCGACCGAACGGTCACGCCGGTCGACACCATCACAAATGGCTATCCTTGATCATTTTGAACGCTTAGCGCGTTTGGGGTGAGCGAAGGCACGCGATATGAATAGAAATAGACCGGAAATTTCACGCTCAAAGCGTCAATATTTTGTTTGGCTCGCTCTGTTTTTATTCGTGGCGCTGGGCGCCGCGGCCTGCGGCGACAATACGCCCGATGCCGCAAGTGATGCGGAGGTCGACGTGGATGCGCGTGCGGATGTCGATGCGGCAGCCGACACCGATGCGGATATGCCTGACGATGCGGATATGCCTGACGATGCGCAGGAGGGCGACCGGGAGGATGTCGAAGTGTCTTTGCCTCGGCTGGATGTGCCGCAGTCCGTGGAGTTTCCGCGCGCGGGGCTGCCAGATCGGCCGCAAATTAGCGAGCAGTGGGAGTCCTGGCGCGGAGCCTGGAAGATGGCGCGGGTGCAGAATACTGGCGATGAAACGCTTATCATCGATTCGATAAAGGTGAAGGGGGAGCGCCGCTCCGTCGGTTATGGTCGCTTTGAAACGGTCAGTGATTTTAGCTTTTCGATTCCTCAACCCACCGGCGCGGAGCTCGTCAACGGCGACTCGCCCGACCCCGATAATGATATCCTGGAGTGGCCCGAATCCCTTGCGCCCGACGCGTCCTTTGATGTGCGCGTGTGGTTTAAGCCCCAGCGAACTTCACCCGTTGCCGACGAGCTTATCTTTGAGACCAACGATCCGCTCCAACCCGAGTATTCGGTCGCGCTGATCGGCAATAGTGATTCGCCCTGCATGGAGGTGACTCCCGGAACCCGAATCGACTTCGGGTCGAGCGCGCTCGGACAGCGCAGTCAAAAGGTCATTGGGATGAGAAATTGCAGCCAGACCATGCCCCTGAGTATCCAGGATATCGAAATCACCGACACGGGCGGTGGCGTCTTTGAGCTCGACCCGGACAGCCTGCCCTCCGGGTTTCCCGCCGAACCTCTGGTGGTCGGCGTGGGGGAGCGCGCGAATTTTCGGGTGAGTTATCTGCCCACCCAGGAGGTCGCGTCGGTGGGTTCGTTGCGCATTATGAGCGACAACTTGCTGCAACCGGTGGTGTATCGCGCGCTCACCGGTCAGGGCATCCAGCGCGCGTGTCCAAGTGCCGTTGCAGGCGCGCGCAATGTCCAGGATGAGGCGCAGCCTTTGGTCTCGGTGCTGGAAGTAGAGCCTTTTTCCACGATTCAGCTCGACGCCACGGCGAGCAGCGCCGCAGATGGCAGCATCCGGCGCTATGAGTGGACGCTTTTGTCGAGCCCTGTGACCTCCGCGGCCACGCTTGAAGATGCGTATATCGCCCAGCCCACCTTCGAGGTGGATGTGGTCGGTGATTATCTATTCGAACTCAAAGTCTATGATGAGCAGAATACGCTTAGTTGCGCAGAGCCCGCGATCGTCACGATCAAGGCCCGCCCCAGCGCGGATATCTATATTCAGCTCACCTGGCGAAACCCGGAAATGCCCTGGGGGTTCGATCAGTCTGACCTGGATTTGCACTATCTGCACCCCACCGGCGATCGCTGGGGCGAGCGTTACGATGGGTGGGATTGCCATTATGGAAATCGGACCCCGAATTGGGTGATCCCAGACGGATCGCCGATTCTGCGTGCCGATGAGATCTACGGCCCCGGCCCCGAAGCGATCCAACATAATAACCTGGAAAACGTATACTATAAGGTGGGTGTCAACTATTTTAGCGACCTCGGAAATGGCCCGGCGGATGCGACCGTCGAAATTTATGCCCAGGGGGTGCTGCGCTACGCCGCGCGCGACAAGCGCCTGAGCGACGGTCAGTTCTGGGTCGCGGGGATTATTCAGGGCGATAATCATATTGTGGTGCCGGTCGATACGGTCACGCAGGGTTTTCCCGAGTAACTTTGCCGCTCGAATCGCCCAAAGGACACCTCGCGGGGTGTCCTTTGGGCTTTCTTGGCAAAGGCGCATTGCTAATCAAGGCAGGTTTAATAAGATGCCCGCGCGTGCGGCGGATTCGCAGCGCGCACTCCCAACGCGGGAGATCTGGGCACTAAATAATCGAGGAGAAGAGTATGAGTGAAGAAGTGATGATTCGCCTTCGGGTTGGCATGGAACTGGCCCACTACGCCGGGGATCTTGTGGACGGGGCGTTCGCGCTCAAGCTCTTTGGCGACGTGGCCACCGAGCTTTTGATTCGCCAGGACGGCGACGAGGGGCTCTTTCGGGCCTATGATTCGGTCGATTTTTTAGCGCCGATTCGCGCCGGTGATTTTATCGAGGCGGTCGGGCGCATCACGCATGTCGGAAACTCCAGCCGCAAGATGGAATTCGAGGCGCGCCGGGTTATTGAGCTGACGCAGAACCCCGGCCAGCCCTCGCAGGCGACGGTGCTCGACGAGCCGGTGGTGGTGTGTCGCGCCAGCGGAACCTGCATTGTGCCGGTCGCGCTTCAGTCCAAAAAATAACCCTCGATTCCAAGGAGATCTGCGATGACCCAGCCCCTGATTATCACCGCCGCGCTCGACGGCGCCGAGACGATGCGCGAGCATAACCCGAATGTGCCCTATACCCCCGAGGAGATCGCCCTGGAGGCGGTGCGCTGCCGCGAGGCGGGGGCGAGCATGGTGCATGTCCACGGGCGAGAAGACGACGGAACGCCCACTCAGGCGCGCGGCGTCTTTGCGAAGATCCTCTCGGAGATCCGCGAGCGCAGCGATATTCTGGTGCAATTTTCGACCGGTGGCGCGGTCTGGATGTCGGTGGATGAGCGCATCGAGGCGCTGGATCTGCGCCCTGATATGGCGACCCTGACCACCGGGACGGTGAATTTTGGCGAGGATGTTTTTCAGAATTCGCTGCCCATGATTCGCCAGATTGCCGAGCGCCTCAATACCTATTCGGTGCGCCCCGAGATCGAGATCTTCGATACCGGCATGGTCGATACCGCGCTGCGCCTGCTTAAAGAGGGCGTGCTCAGCGGGCCGCTGCATTTTGATTTTGTGCTCGGCGTGCCGGGCGGGATGGGTGGGCGCCCCGAGAACCTCGACTTCCTGGTCGCGATGATCCCCGAAGACAGCACCTGGTCGGTCGCGGGCATCGGTCGCTATGAGTTGCCGCTGGCCCAAAAGGCGATCGAGATGGGCGGGCATGTGCGCGTCGGGCTCGAAGATAACGTCTTTGTGCGAAAGGGCGTCCTCGCCAAAGGAAGCTATGAGTTGGTCGCGCAGGTCGCCGATTACGCCCGCGCCCAGGGCCGCGAATTAGCCACCCCCGAGGTCGCTCGCCGGCTGCTCAATCTCGGCAAGCACCTCGTCTAATCGGTCGAAGGCGTCGGCGATGGCCTGGCGAATCTCGCCGGAGTGCAGCAGCCACCCGGTGGTATGACCGCCGGCCATCCAGCGCAGCTCCGAGCCCTTCCAGTGCTCATGCAGGGCGCGGGGCTGCTCGATCGGGATGAATAGGTCGTCTTTTACCCCCAGAATAATGGCCGCCTCGGGGGCCACCGGCGCCGGGCGCTCGCTGAGCGCAAGCGCCCCGAGGATTCGGCTAAGCATCATCTCGGCGGCCTCTAGGCTGCCGGATTCTTCGGCGAGTTTTTTCCAATCCACCATCTGTCGCAAGGGGCTGTTGAGGAGCGTGGCGACCGCCGTGTCGCCGGCCGCGCAGGGAATCGCGGCGACGGGAAACGGCACGGTCTGCGCGGTATAACCGGAGGTGATTCCGCCCATGCTATAGCCGGTGACTCCGACGCGCTCGAATCCCTCTTCGCGCAACCAGCGCAGCAGCGCGCGGGCTTCGTGGATGGTGGCAAGGTTCATCAAGAATTGGTCGACCAGCCGGCGCAGGCGGGTCTGGTGCTGGCCGTGCGGCGCTCGGTGTCCGTAATAGGGATTCTGCAGGATAAGCGCGCCGATGCGCTTGGCCGGGTCCTCGTTTTTAAGCAGCGGCTTGGCCAGAAACTTGCGCGCCGCGTAAGTCGAATCGCCCGTGCCGGCAAGGTGCACGCAAACCCGCGGGCGCGGCAAATCAAACGCGTCGGCGGGCAGCAGAAGTTGGAATTGCGCGGTGCGAACTTCGGGCGGCAGCGGCAGTTGCTGGGTCGGACTTCGGAACCAACCCGATAGGGTATGGGAGCCGTCGCGGTGGCGCTTTGAGCCCTCCCAGTGCATCTCAAGCTCGCCGGGCGGGCCGAAATCGTGAGTCTGCTCCACCAGCTGATTAATGAGCTCAGGATCGCCTAAACCCTGATAGAATAATTTTGGGATTCCCGTCGCCCTGGCGACGACGCGATCGGCGATTCGGTCAATGATTGCCATGTCACTCCTCGCGAAAAGCAGTCGCGTACTGTCGATGGATCGATGGGCTTGAAAAGAAGTTATTTGCCATGTTTCGGCGCGCGTCTAAGTTGCGTGTACACACGTTTAGTACGGTGGAATTAGCGCCGGTTTTTCGCGATATCAGAGACGAATCTCAGCACTCGCAGTCAGACCTTGGTCGAGGGGTTCGAACGCGCGGGGTTGCGCGTTCGAGACCGCGAAGAATATGGCGCAGCTTTTTCGAAAATCGGCCGATACCTATCTAAGAGCCCTCTTATTATCCGGGTTGCTCGCGTTGATCGGGCTAATTGTGGTGGCCAGCGAGCAGTGCGAACCGGACTATATTACGGCGGTGGGGTGGGCACCGGCGCAGCCGGTGCCGTTTAGTCACGCCCATCATGTGGGCGGCCTTGGCCTGGATTGTCGCTATTGTCACGGCAGCGTTGAAACCTCGCCAAGCGCCGGATTTCCGCCTACCCATACCTGCATGAGCTGTCACTCCCAGGTGTGGACCAACGCCGAAATGCTGGCGCCGGTGCGCAACAGTTATGCCGAAAACCGGCCGCTTCGCTGGACGCGCGTCTATGACTTACCCGAATTCGTCCATTTTAGACACGATATTCATATTTTTGCCGGTGTTGGTTGCCAGGAATGCCACGGGCGGGTCGATACGATGCCCCTGACGCGCCAGGCCACCGCCTTGACGATGAAATGGTGTCTGGATTGCCACCGTGACCCGGCCCCGCATCTGCGCCCGCGCGAGCATATTTTCGAGATGGGATGGCGGCCGCCCGAGGAACCCGGCGAGCGGGCTGCGCTGGGCCAGCGTCTTATGAAAGAGCACGCGATCGAGACCGATATTCTGACGAACTGCTCGATCTGCCACTATTGAACAAGTATCGCACGGAAATATTTCGATGATGACCGAAAAGAACACCGATCAAGACGCCGAGCTCGACGCGCTCTGGGCGCGGCTTCAGGGGCGATTGGACCCGCATGATTCGCAGCGTTTATGGCAATCATTGGGGGAGTTTGAGGCTCCGGGCGATCTTCGGGCCTGGGCTGCCAGTGAGTTCGAGGCATCGCAAAGCAGCACATTAAATGGCAGCACCCGCCGTGAGTTCCTCCAACTGATGGGCGCCGCGCTGGTGATGGCCGGGGCGGCGGGCTGCAGTCGGCCACCGAAGGGAAATATCGTTCCCTATGTGAAGGCCCCGGAGACGCTCATTCCGGGGAAGCCCGCCTATTACGCGAGTGCGTTTGTGCTCGGTGGCTTTGCCACGGGCGTTCTGGTCGAAAGCCATGCGGGGCGCCCGACCAAACTCGAAGGAAACCCCGACCACCCGGCGAGCCTCGGGGCCACCGATGCGCTGGCTCAGGCGGCGACCTGGAGTCTGTACGACCCGCAGCGAAGCCAGGCGATTTTGCGCAAAGCAACCGGTGCCGAACTCGCCTCACAGAAGGCCGCCGGTCCCATCTTTGCGCCGCGCGATTGGGACGCTTTTCGAACGGAGTTGCACAGTCGACTGCTCGTCGAGGGCGAGCGCCAGGGCGCGGGGCTGCGCATTCTCACCGAGTCGACGACCTCGCCGACGCTTGCGGCCCAGCTTGCGCAAATTCTGAGTGATTATCCGGCCGCGCGCTGGCATCAATGGTCGCCGATCAACCGTGACCAGGTCCTCGCCGGAACCCGCAAGGCGTTCGGGGCGGCGCACTTTGTGCGCTACGATTTGAGTCGGGCGGAAGTCATTTTGGCTGTGGAGAGCGACTTCTTATGCCAGGGCCCCGCGCGCCTGGCGTATGCGCGCGCCTGGGCTAAAGAGCGCGCGGTGCGCGGCCCGAATCCGACACAGAATCGCCTCTACGCAGTGGAAAGCGCGCTGACGCCCACGGGCTCAAAGGCCGACCACCGCCTCGCCATGAATCCGCGACGCATGGAGCACTTTTTGCGCGCTCTTGCCCAGGGTTTGGGTCTTGCGGGGGTGCGCGGCGCGGCGAATATGGACGGATCATTCGACGCGATAGCTTATGAGCCGACGGCGCGCGAGGCGAGTTGGCTCGACGCGCTCACCGAAGACTTGCGCGCACATCGCGGGCGCTGTGTCCTTATTGTCGGCCCGACACAGCCCGCCCAGACCCACGCGCTTGCCCATGCCATCAACGCGCATTTGCAAAATATCGGTGCGACCGTCGAATTCACCCAACCCGTGCTCGCGCGCCCCGACTCCCAACTCGATTCGATCCGCGAACTTGCTCGGGATATGCACGCTGGCGCGGTTCAAAACCTGCTAATTCTCGGGGGAAATCCGGTCTACGACGCCCCCGCCGACCTCGACTTCGAAGGGGCGCTAAAAAAGGTCGAGATGAGCGTGCGCCTGGGGCTCTATGTCGACGAAACTTCCGAGCAGTGCACCTGGCACCTGCCGCAACTTCATTTTCTCGAAGAGTGGAGCGACGCGCGCGCCTTCGACGGCACCATCAGCCTGATTCAACCGCTGATTGCCCCGCTTTATCACGGCCACTCCAGCCACGAGCTCCTTGACCTGATAGGCGGCGTTGAGCGCGGCGGGATGCGCGATAATTATACGGTGCTCAAAGATGCCTGGCAGCTGCGATTTGGGGCGCAGGACTTCGCCCAGAAATGGCGCCAATCCCTGCTTGATGGCATCGTCTTGGGAACACGCTTCGAAGCCACCTCGGTGCAACTCAAGGATGATTTCGACCAGCAACCGGTTGGCGGTGTGCTCGATGCGGGCGCGCAATCGCGGGTTTTGCGCGCTGGGTTAAGCCCGGTTGATCCCGATACCATGACGGTGATCTTTGCCGCCGATCCGAGCGTCTGGGACGGGCGATACGCCAATAACGCGATGCTTCAGGAGTTGCCGCGCCCGTTTAGCACGCTGTGCTGGGATAATGTCGCGATGATCTCGGTGCGCAGCGCGCAGAAGCTGGGGCTCAAGACACAGGACCGGGTGCGGCTTCGGATGGGGGCGCGCGAAGTGGACGCGCCGATCTGGGTCGCGCCGGGGCACGCCGATGGGTGCGTCACCCTTCATCTGGGCTATGGGAAGCGCGCCGACTTGCTCCTCTCAAAGGGCATCGGTTTTGATGCCTACCGCATTCGAAACGCCGGGGCCCTGGGCTTCGAAGAGGGCTGGCGAGTGGAGAAAACTGGCGAGCAATATTCGCTGGCGATGACGCAGATGCATCAGCGCATGCACGAGCAGCCCCTGGTCAAGCACGCA
>Ga0209075_1004877_pt1 | contig 10550 bp, 2 predicted proteins | sample Stecom2011_FD_187523 | JGI IMG/M metagenome (GOLD analysis project Ga0209075, IMG submission 187523) | Agricultural soil microbial communities from Utah to study Nitrogen management - Steer compost 2011 (SPAdes) (version 2) | ecosystem: Environmental > Terrestrial > Soil > Agricultural land...
GCCATCCAAACAATCGTTCTTCGTCCAGTGGCATTTTGTAATTCCCCGTAGCATCCAGCATCATTTCAACCACGGCTTCCACATCCCTGTCCGGCTGTGTAATGCCCCCATATTCCAGCCCTAATTTTTTCGCTATCGAAGATCGGACCTGATCGTAGTTCAAAAATTCTCCTTCAATCTCGGACGATTTTGTCACATCAAGTGTCAACGCGTTCAGGTGCGCCTCATCTTTCACTGAGAAACCAACCGTGCTCATCTGCCCAAGTATTTTACCCTGCAGATGCCGTACCTCCCCAAGAAGTGCCTGGACCTCCTGCTCGTTCCAGCTGAAACTTGGCCATTGTTTACTGTGGTAGATGTATTTAGCCATCTTAATTCGCTTTAAACGTGATTGTGCAATGGTTTCGTGTCAAAATAGCTCCTTTAGGAATCAGCACGAATCATACTCGCGACAAATATACGATTTATTCTCCGCGTATTTAATGAGAATAGGGGGATTATTCTCCGCATGGATAATTAATATGCTACCTTTTGACGGATTCTGTCAAATTAAGTATTCAATTTGTGGATTATACTTAAATAATACTCTTGTATTCCAGCTGGAACTTTATACGTTGCCCGCATAAAACTGTTGAAATCGGAAAGTTTATTGAATTGCCAACTCACACCACGTTCAAGATCCTTTGTTCTATGCTTGAAAAATCGGTCAAATATGGCACGGAAACCATGAGTTTTGAAAACTTCAGAGTATAGGAAAAGTGTGTCAATAGACATTACAAGTATGGGATGACACATCGCTTCAGGTAATTTTTCTATAATTAAAGGTTGATACCAGTTGTTTATTATACCGCTAACACCCATTTGAGTGAGCTTAGGATCTTCTAATACCAGTACAGGGTAATATGACACATCATCAGGAATTTCACTATCCCACGGAAATTTATCATCTTCTATAAGCTCCATGTGATTAATCAATTGGGTCACTCCCACATTTTTACTAATTTTTTTTCTCTTGCGAGATGCAATATTTTCTTCTGAAAAAAACAATTTGTTTTTTAAAGTGCCAATCAGTTCATCTATATCCGCTTTATCCTTAATATTGCCGCTAATTTTTATTCCTTTACATTCAAATAGCATAAGTGCATCTTTTTCCCGAATATAAAAGTCTGGTTGGTATGGGTCTTCATTTTGATCTGTAAACGAATGAATAACTTCTTTTATTGGATAGTGATATGAAGATTTTTTTCCTAAACAGTTTAGCATGCTGTATTGAAATATCTGATGTTCAACGATCTCTTTAGTATAAAATTGGAAAAAATCACCATCAGCATATAAATCTTTTAAATCAAAAAACATACTGTTGTATAGTCGTTCACATAGTAAAGGGAGATTATATATAAGGTATTCATTATCTGTGATTTTAATTAATGGATGAGAACGAAACATCCTGTAATCAACATTGTTTTCACGATCTGTTGAGCTATCACTGTTATATGGAATAAAGGCATTAATATCAATTGAAATATAATCACAAACAGATTTATTTATAAAACCTGAATCATCTTTGATTGTATCTAAATTTAATGTGGGACATCCTCTTCTATTTTTCTTTTGTTCATTAACATAAAGAGTAGCTAATGCTATTATTGTTTTCGTATAGTGTTTTAAGTCAGATATGCCTATATGTTTTAACAATTTTCGTTTTAATTCTAATCCTTGAGGATTAATAGATAGAAAGTTGGACAGACGATCAAGATAGTAGAATTGTGTTTGAAATGTTTGTTTCCAATCAGCATTAGTCACGTCATTGGAAACATAACTTATCAGAAAAGTTAATTCGGCGATGTCTTTGATATCTTTGGAGGTCTTGAAGTCCATCAATTCCTGATTAATAAACAATATAATTCTAAAGAAATCATATTCTAAATCCTCTTCTGCTCCATCATCTTGAAATTTTTCAGTTGGGATTGAAAACGTAATTCTCAACAGCTCAAGTATACTTCTTTGCGTGCAATAAATAACTTTCTCTATTTTTTGATCTTCAAAAAAAGAATCCATTAATGAATTCAATTCATCAACTCTGTGTTGACTTATCTCAGAAAAAAAGGGATTCATTGGATCTGGTATATAAGCATTACCGTAATTCATACTTAAAATGTTTGCTACAAGCATAACTTTAAGACGATTATATTTACATAGAACACTTTTCACATCGAAATCTCTCTCAAAGGGAAAAAGGTCTTGAAATTCAAGGATTTTTTCAACACTTATATCCATACTGGCTATTTTTTAAAACATTGAATTACAAATAGGTTGATAGATAGTAATTTTGTTTGGTGATTGGCGATCATTCAAGCTTTATCAAGTCGCTTTTCCTGCCCACGCCGGTTATTGTTAGGCGCTGTATAGCACGGCTGCAAGCAACGTAAAAGAGCGATTTCTCTGATTTAATCTCCTGTCTCTTTTCTTCTTCTGATAGGTCATGAAAATAGCGATGCTTAAAGGGCAGTGTTCTATCGTTCACATCCACCAGAAACACGTGTTTGAACTCCAATCCTTTCAAGCCGTGGAAAGTGGTAAGTCGGATGCCCTCATTATCCTTGTTGAGTAGAAATTTCGTTGCATAAGGCATCCTATTCTGATGCAGGTAATTCCTGAAATCATTTACAGAATCACGAAACCGAGCCGCTATGGCAATGTCATTATAATGAAATCCTTGTTCGATAATGGTTTTAATTTCATTTAAAACCGTGTCTAACTCCTCCTGTTTTGATTGGAAGGAGCTGTATTGGGGTTGCTCTCCATGGAATAGCGATAAATAACCAGCCTTTTCCTCCACATTGCCGTCGAAGTCATCAAAGCTCTCATCTTTTATAACCGATATGGCCAGATTTTTAATTTCTTCAGTCGTCCGGTAGTTTATCCGGAGACGGCTACTACGTTTGCCGCGGATATTGATTCCGCACTTTGAGAAGTTGATTCTTTTTTTGTAAATGTTCTGCATGGGGTCACCCACTAAAAAGAGATCGTTTTCTTTTTCTTTTACCAAAGACCGGATAAACTTAAGTTCAGCATTCGAGAAATCCTGTAATTCGTCCACGATAACGTGAGAATACTCGCTGTTTTCAATCTTATGTAAGTGTTTGCTAAGTAAATTGTATACCTCTTCCTTGTAGTAGAGGTTAGCGTTCTTTTTCTTATCTCCGAATTTCTCGATTAAACCCCATATTTCGAGGCGTTGTCTTCTTCCAATCGGTTTTCTCCTCCCAATTCTACTTGCCTTTAAGTACTGTGCTTTACCTTGAATATTTTGATCGAGGATAACCTCTTCAAATTCTTTCAACAAGAATTCGCTATCAAAGGTAGAAAGTTCTTCCATCAGTACCTCCTCCCACACGTCTATCGGTTTTATCGCGGTACTAAGCCCGAAAACTTTAGCCGAACTTGGAAGCAAGTTGTATTTCTGTGCAAGCTTAAATGCCAATGAATCTATATTCTCTATATGAAATGCGCTCTCGTTGATGTTTAACCCCAATGCCAATGATCTCAAATTCTCTGTCAGCTCTTTGGTGAAGGTGGTAAAAAGGATAGGCTCATGGTCAGTTTTCTGTGCTGCTAAAAACTTCAAACGATGCAATGCAGCCACTGTTTTACCTGTTCCCGCACCCCCTGAAAGTTTAATCGCTCCTTTAAATTTACCGTATACATATGCCGCCTGTGAAGGATGTAGGTAATATTTCCATTTCTGTAAAGAACCCTGCAAAGCCTCATTCAGCATCTCATCATCGGTAAGTTCAATAAACGACCGTGCGTTATTCTTGCTATTGATAGAGCTTTCCTCGTCCAAGCCTTCACGAATACTCGTGATCAAGTTGTCTATATGGGCACCGTCCAACAGGTAAAAAAGGTTCTCAAAAACATCTTCAGGTAAATAGCTTTCCAGCTTATCCAGATCGTCAAAATCATTGACTTTTAACACCGATGGTACCAACACTTCGGGAACTCCCAGCTCAATCAACTCCTTATCACGGTATTTATTCATAAATAGATCAGGGATATCCTCCTTTCTGTCTCCTTCTTGCTCGATGCCTTCATCCAAACTAAACACTTGATATGCTTGCGTCTGTTCATTCCAGTCAATACGTTTATTTTTTGCCCACTCCATCGCCTCGTCATGGTTATCTACCCAGACCAACAGGTATAAATCATCCGCTTTCACCTCTTTAAGGATAGCCCTGTATTTTTGATCTATACGTGCCGTGCGCAACGATTGATCTTTAAACGTGCTTATTGATTCCAGATTGATGGCCGCACTTTTAGAATTATTTCTGAACTTGCTGATAAAATCGGTCACCTTGCTTTGAGTACCTTTGTTTATTTTTAAAAAGGCGTCCCAAAACTTATCGTAAATAAAAAGTTTCATAGTACTATATCGCTTAATTGTTCCTTATTGTAAATGGTAAATCCTGCATCATTCAAAATCTTCCTGCTTTCGTCGGAGTAGGGAGAAATGGCAATTTTTGGTATTGTCAACACCAATTCAGCATCCGCTAATATATCCCCGTTTTCATCCAACCACGAGTCCAAATAATCCATATTATCGGGATTAATAAGTTTTTTTTCTACTGCTTGTGCCAAAACAGGGTATAGGTACGGTTCGTACAACTGTTTCAACTCTTCAAGCAAGATATTCTTCGATAGCACCGTTTTGCCCCCTGCTTCCTCCAGTACAGAATGGACATCTTCGGAGGTTTGATAAAGATTGAAGATATGCCAAAAATATTCCCATTCGCCCTTATCAATCTCTGATAAATCTTTCAGTTGAAGATAAGAATAATTTTTTCCACTCTTCATATTGACCCAAATATTCCAATCGGCAAAACGAGTGGAGGCTCCATGTTGAACCGGTATGAGGGCATCAAAATCAGTCACTCTGTTATTCTTGATATAACTATCGTAGGTAAGCTCTTTTGATACCAGGAGATGTAATGAGTCCGGATTAAATGATGGTTCCAGCAATTTCTCTGTCCATGACCCCAAGTATGTAAGCCACGATCTTTTAAACAAGCTTATTTGAGGTGTCAATAGTTGATTCCACAAGCGTAAAAAATTATTTGCAGGCAAGGCATAATTCACGATCTCGCCGTTACGTATGGTATGCATTAGTTTTTCCACGTAATTCCTTAAAAAAAACGCCTGATAATTTTTATATAGTTCATCATGCCCACTACCAGTTCTCTCTATTATCTCCTGTAGGTTGTCCAAGTCGTTCCAGGTAAGCGTCCAACTTCTGTATTCCGGTTGTTGGGCTATCGCTTGGCGAATCTTGATATCTTTTTCAAACACGTTGTGTTCGTTCGATGCATGAAATTGGTAACCATCGAGGTACAAGGCTATCTTCGGTACTTCTTCCGTATAAGATACTCCTTTGAAAGAATAGTTGGCGCAGACGATCAAGAAATCAACCCTTGTGCTATATGCTATGCCGTCCTTGGGACCTAAGGATACTTGAGGTCGAATCCAGTACAAAGCCTCCGTATCACCTTCGTTGATACTCAATTCATAAAAAACCAATCCCTCTTCTTTTCTCGATTTAAATTCACACCCTTCGCTATTTTCCGTGAATAGTTGGATCAACTTAACAAATCTCTCCTCCAGTTCCGACTCTTCTATTTTTCCGGAATTGGTAAGAGCCCCCAGTCCATTGTCCTCTTTAACCCACTGTTCTGAATTCTTGTATATTCTTTCGAACCACTCCTCCGCCCGTTTACGGCTTAAGTCCGCCCGGCTATACTGATTCCCATAGGAGTAAATACATTGATAGCAACCATCATGTTCTTCCAACTGGCACGTGCAATCCCTGATGGCTTCGTAGCTCTCCCTTAAAAGGTGGGTGAACTCTTCCCGTGCGAATAGCTGTTTCAGGTAACCCGTACCTCCCGGAATAGTATCATACAGCAATAAAAAACGGTCGAATTTGTCGGTCTGTTGATTGTATTCTCGGTAGGACAAGACCCTAATATGGCTCGGGTTTCCTTTAAAATATTTTTTTAACCCCAGCTCTAATCCTGCCTGAAACATTCTAATATCTGTTTCGCTGTTAAACTCCTGCACGGGCAGGATAATCTTTAAAATCTCTGTGCGCATCTCTCTGAAAAAATAAACCTCTTCAAACACATCGTTTGTTTCCCCCGGTTTATATTTGACATCCCGATGTTTACAATACCCGTAATGAAACTCTTTTGCTTCTTTAAGCAGGTGGGTTGCCGAAGCCGATTTCCCACACGACCTGCAGGTAACAAACCCTTTAGTCAATGCTTCTGTATCATTTATTTTAATTCTTCGGGCATCTTTGCCATCCACCCGCCCATAGTTTACGGTGGTGATGGATGCATTCTTCACGAATTCAATCCCGAACGGAATTTCCTTTAACACCCACGCGCCCTCAGAACTATTTGGCTCAAAAGCAACATGATGCATCAATTGGTAATTTTGTACATCCCTATCATCCTTCGCATCCGTTAAGCGCGAGCGCGCTTCGCTATTAAATGATTTCACCGAAAGTAATTTGGCAAACCGATGCACGTTTGATGAGGAAGCCCATGATGGGTCGCCACACTTGGGACAGTTCCCCTTGCTTGCCAAGCTATCAATCTCCAGATGGTCGCATTTAGAACAAAACCGCTTGTTGTGAAAAACCGCTTGATCACTCCAATCGAAGGTGTTGACACCGCTTACTTCAAAACAATATCCCTGCGTGTAAAAAAAATTCTCGGGAGCCAGTTCTTTAATAGCTTGGTGGGCAGGTCTTATCAGTTCGAAATCTTTGTCGAGTGTCTTGTTCATACTTCCTTTAAGCGTTGAACTCATCACATGAGCATGAAGCTGAACCCCTGTTTCAGGAAACGCGTAATTGGGTAGAATCCCCACGTTCGTCATATGTTCCAATACATTGCGGGCGACAATGGATTTTTTCACGCCACGCAAATTTCTTTTTTCTCGCGTGTACTCATCGTAAAGCGGATCCCCTGTAGCCAAGTTCAGGCTCTGCCGTTCCTTGTCCAATTCAATTTGTCGCTCTTCGATGGCCTGCAGTTCCTCTTTTATCTTTGTGAAAACAGAGAGCAGATTATCGTAAAATGCTCCCGAAGTGAGCGTATTATCAATCTCGGGAAACACCTCTTCTGCAATTTTTGACGGGTACTGTTTAAGAAACTCGTTCACCAGCCAAGACCTATTCTTCTTTACAAAATTGTTTAACCTGTTGATGAAAAAGTTGCTATCTGTCAAGTTTCTTGTTTTCAACCTTAAATCCCTCACGAAAGTTGGAATCGTATTCTCCTCCGGATCCTCCGTAACCCAGCAATCGAAGCAATAAGCCGTAAAATGCCGTCTTAAAATATCCTTGGCTTCTAAATAACAACCAGGCGTGTTCACCTCTCCTCTCAGCATCTCCATAGGATCGGCATAATAATAGAGGTCGTGGTTTTGATTCTTGGCAAAGTTCACCACCAAAGCGGAACCCGAGCTTCGTCCAGCACGACCCACACGCTGTAAGAAGTTGGAAGGTAAGGGCGGGATACTGTTATTGTATGCCGTATTTAGGCTCCCTATATCGATTCCCATCTCCAGGGTATTCGTTGCGATCAACGTATTGGGCGAATCAAACCGGTTTCTTCTCTTAAAGCTCACCTCCAATTGTTCACGCACCTGCCTGTCTAATAAACCCGTATGCTCCCGCGCGTATATCCGGGGGAAACGGTTTCGGTTATAGACCGCGTTGTAGTAGTTTTTTTCAGTCTGTTCGTTCGCGTGATAATGTCCCGTACACCGATAATTCAGACAGACACCCTCATTTACCATCTCCAATTCATCGTGTGAATGTAAAATATCCTCGCACTTCGAACAGGCAAACTCATTCACATGCTTGGCCACCCAAACAGCGTCCGCGTTGATAGCATAGGTCTTATGGTCGCTTGCCATCTCTTGGTTCAGGATTCCCACATCCGTCAATGCTGCCGTCCATTGTTCGTAAAACTCGTTGACGAAGTCGGTAGTTACCGATGCTTGCATAAAGGTTTGTATAAAATAGTCATGAAACCAATTGCTGTTTCGGGCGGTGGTAGTATCCAGCAGGTTATCTCGCGAGCCCTGGGTGGTTAATAATTTGGGAAAACGCGACCTGTTAGGATGATAAGAAGGATTAAGAAAATGGCGATTATCTCTTTGCCAGTTCAAGTCCCAAAGACTTAGTTTTTCAGACCTGAATTTGGAGTAATAAGCGTGATCTATGCCCCCGCGGGTGCGTACTCTATGAAGTACTAAATTGGTAAACCTGATAAAAACCTCTTTCCGTATTGTTCTGCTTACATCATTCTGCTCAATCCACTCCTTCATCTTATCCCACGCTGCATTCAACAAAGAGGTGTCGAAATAGGTGGATGAAGCACCGGTTTTCTCCAGCGTGCGTCCAATGCGCGAACTGAAGCCAAACTCGGAATATATTTCCCAACGAACCCTTTCGTCCAGTTCTTCTATGAAGTGAGGTGCATAATAAGTGGCATCCCCCGAAGAAACTATATAATCCCTGGGAGATGCCTTGCCGATATAATCTTTCGGAAAAAAACGATAAGCGTATCCGCTCAAATGATCTTGGCCTGTTTCATCTCCATTTAATTTCCAGTACGATATGAATTGATCAGCCAGTTCATTAAGTCTTATTGGACGCTCTAAACCGTTGATGACTTTTTGTATAGACGCTCTAAATGTAAATCGATAATTTCTGCTCTCAATAAATCCTGCTTGATGCGCGGCATCTTGAACAGAGTTGCTAAACGCGAGCACCTTTCTATCTCTTTCCACCGTAATGTCCAAATCGGTCGCCAAGGTCTGGCTTACGGCAATGGAGCTCAGGGTGGGGATTTTTGTTCCGATAATTGCCACGGTGTTGGCATTGTTACAACAAGGACAGATATGCTCGGCCTTGTTGTCCTTTACCTTTCGCAATGCCTGTATTCCGAACCCTTCTTTCCGCTTATCGACCACTTTAAGGGTAACCGGATCTATTTTTACTTGCAGGAAATCATCGGGCTTATATCCTGTAGCCTCAAAATCAGAAAGAGAGAGTTCCCCTTCCGGAAGAATAAAATACAGGTTTTTATTATGGCTGAAAAAGCGATCATACACGTCGTTGATATCCCTGCTGAACGCATCCTTGTCCTCGGGTTTAACACCCAACCATCCCGAGCTGTTGCACTCTCTACAATACCATGGAGGCATCGCGGATATCTCTTTTTTTGCATCCACTTGGTCACGGAATGAAAACTTGGCGGGACTCTCTATCGTGTATTGCACTCCGCTCAGTTCCCGCACCCATAACTGTACCTGCAAGTACATGAAGGGCGAACGATTATTCTCCGTATCTTTCGCGGTTGAGATTAATGCCAAAAGAGACTCCAGTACTCGAGCCTTAGGGCTGTATTGATTTGTTTCGTCCCATTGAGCCAATTGTCTAAAAGGCTTGTTAATCAGCGAAAGCTCCTTCAAAATCTCTTCTTCCCGTTTTATTCCATCGCCCCGATTAATGATGACCACCAAGTCCTTGACTATTTTCAGCTGTTTCAAACCTTTCGCCAAATGCGCTTCATCCTGTTGCCAAATATCGATATGTGCTTTTATGTACGATTCAAAGTTGTCTCTTTCGTGGTAGACTAAATCTTTTAGTCGATTGGGTAACGGTATGAAATCGTTCAGCTGTTCATCATCCCCAAAGAACTCATCCGGCGATACCCTGCTTTCAGTAATCAGCGCGTCCGTGCCTATAACCTCGCCAAATACCTTGGTGGCATAATCCGAAAGCAGTCCTGGAGCCTCCGCGCCCGTCCCCATGGTAGCTGATGTCCCGATTGGACACAGTTGGCCCGGTACAATCGTTAACTTCAACTTCAGGCGGCGAATCAAATTAGCCACATCGGTTCCTTGAGCCCCATCATACGTATGCAACTCATCCAGCACTAAAAATCGGAACAGACTAACATCGGCAAAATTATGTCTCCACAATCTTTGGAAGTTGTGCTTCATCAGCGAGTAATCTAGCATTTTGAAGTTAGTAAGCAGGATGTCGGGAGGAGAATCAAGAATACTGTTTCTATCTTCCACGATATTCTCTCTACTCATGAGCTTCGGATACTGTCCTTTGGGATTGTTCCCTTCTCCAATAAACAATCCGGCACGAATTCTTCCTTTTAGGCGCTCGTCGCCATCAATGATTTCAGCCAATCGTTTCGCTTGGTCGGTCGCCAGTGCATTCATGGGATACAGGATGATTACCTTGATACCCGGGCGATGTTGTTGACGGAAACAGTAGTCCAGAACCGGATAGAGAAAAGCCTCGGTTTTTCCCGAGCCCGTACCTGTGGTGATGATGGTTGGTTCGGGTTCTTTACCCTGAGTGGAAAGCCTGATCCAGGAGTGTACCTGATGATCGTAGGGTGTCCAGTCCGGTTTTATGGTCAGAGGAATTTGATCAATCGTCCCTTGTTCCGCTTTTA
>Ga0209075_1004878_pt1 | contig 10550 bp, 11 predicted proteins | sample Stecom2011_FD_187523 | JGI IMG/M metagenome (GOLD analysis project Ga0209075, IMG submission 187523) | Agricultural soil microbial communities from Utah to study Nitrogen management - Steer compost 2011 (SPAdes) (version 2) | ecosystem: Environmental > Terrestrial > Soil > Agricultural land...
CAGTGTGAAAAAGTTTTTAAGCAGAACAAAAATAGCTGTTTTTCGCTTTAATCAAAAAAGTTAAGACAAGTTCAAAATATAAAAAACCGTTGTTAATTTCTAACAACGGTTTTTTATATTTATATTTTTGAAGTGTTTTTGTAGAGTTCTAATAACTCCATTGCTGCTAAAAATGGAGACTTTCTATGTGTTAAAACATCTTGTTCTTTTTGAGGAAATTCTCGTGTAATTCGCTCATTCAAATAAAAATTTTGGAGTAAATGTTCATTGATGGTTTCCTTTAACCAATAGATGTTTTGCTGGCTTCGGTGTGTTTCAAAATAATTGTTTTCTTTGGTTAATTTCACATAAGCTTCGATTAATTCCCAGATTTCTGAAATACCTTTTTTGTAATAGGCACTTGCCATCAATACTTTAGGCTTCCATTGTGAATCCTTCATCGGAAATAATTGCAAACCTCGATTAGCATCTAATTTGGCAAGTCGGGCGCGTTCCAGATTATCTCCGTCGGCTTTGTTGATGACAATAGCGTCTGCCATTTCCATAATTCCACGTTTTATTCCTTGTAATTCATCGCCTGCACCAGCTAAATTCAATAATAAAAAGAAATCGGTCATACTGTGAACGGCAGTTTCGCTTTGACCTACACCCACTGTTTCAATCAGAATGGTATCAAAACCAGCAGCTTCGCATAAAATAATCGATTCGCGGGTTTTTCTCGAAACGCCACCTAAACTGTTACCCGATGCCGACGGACGAATGAAAGCATTCGGATCTTTAACCAAATCTTCCATCCGGGTTTTATCGCCCAAAATACTTCCTCTACTAATAGTGCTACTTGGATCAATTGCCAAAACAGCTACTTTTTTGCCAATCGAAGTCAGATGCATTCCAAAAGCTTCAATAAAAGTACTTTTTCCAACTCCAGGAACACCTGTGATTCCTATACGTATCGATTGATTCGCAAAAGGTAAACACTCTTGAATGATTTGATGTGCCTGTTCCTGATGATTAGGCTGAGTGCTTTCAATCAGCGTTATAGCACGACTGAGCGAAGGGATATCTCCTTGTAAAAGCTTTTTGATCAATTGTGAAGTATCTAAAGGTCTTCTACGAAATTTTTGAACCGTCTGAATCGATTTTTGATTTATATGTTCTGGTTGTTCAACGCCTTTTTTTTCGTGCAATGCCTTTCTGAAAGAAGAGTTTTCCTTGTTCATTAGTTTGGAATTATATCGCAACCAAAGTTAAGAAATATGATGAAGAGCACCAAGTTTTTTTGAATGCTTCTAAAATCAAAACTCAGGAAAGCTTTCACAAAAATCAAAGTAAAGCTTTTTAAACAAACCTTTTTTTCTTTGAGAATGGAGCAGTAGATTTTGAGTACCTTTGTAAACTTAATCAGAAATATAATGTCAGTATCAAAATCTGTAGCTATACAAAAACCGGTATATTCCATTTTGATTGCAATCAGTGCAGCGCATTTACTCAATGATTTGCTTCAGGCAGTGATTCCAGCAATTTATCCAAGATTGGAGCAAAAATATGAGTTAAGTCTGGCGCAAATTGGAATGATTACGTTGTGTTATCAATTAGCAGCGTCTGTTTTTCAGCCGGTAGTAGGAGCTTATACAGACAAAAATCCCAAACCTTATTCCCAAATTTTTGGAATGTTTTTTACAATGGCGGGCATTGGACTTTTAGCGTACGCTCCAAGTTATGGTTATATATTACTTTCGGTTGTATTGGTAGGAATTGGATCGTCTGTTTTTCATCCCGAATCATCAAGGGTTGCTTATATGGCATCGAACGGACGACGGAGTTTTGCTCAATCAGTTTTTCAAATCGGAGGAAACATCGGAACAGCGTTGGCACCACTTTTAGTTGCGTGGATTGTTTTACCCAATGGTCAGCATTATATATTATGGTTTGTAGGACTGGCCGTTTTGGCTCAAATTATCCTTTCTTATATTGCTAAATGGTATTCCAATACACTGAAAAATACCGTTAAAAATGCTAAAAAAGCCATCAAAATGCCTGATTTAAGTCCTTTAAAAATTTCTGGGTCGATAGGGATTTTATTGGTTTTGATTTTCTCTAAATATTTTTATGTAGCCAGCATCACTAGTTATTTTCAGTTTTATACGATGGATAAATTCGGATTAAACGAAGTTCAGGCACAGGTTTATCTGTTTTATTTTTTAATCGCTGTTGCTGTAGGAACGTTGTTAGGTGGCATTTTTGGCGATCGTTTCGGACGAAAGTATGTAATTTGGTTCTCAGTGTTGGGAGCAGCTCCGTTCACTTTAGTGTTGCCTTATGTGGATATGCAGCTTACCGGAATTTTAATTGTAATAATAGGATTAATCATATCTTCGGCATTTCCAGCAATTTTGGTTTACGCACAAGAATTATTACCCAAAAAAATCGGAATGGTTTCCGGACTTTTTTATGGATTTGCTTTTGGAATGGGCGGATTGGGTTCGGCAGTTTTAGGCTGGTGGGCAGACGCAACTTCCATTGAATACATTTATCACATTTGTTCTTATTTACCTTTAATAGGAATTATTGCCTATTTTTTGCCTGATATGACGAAAATCAATTATAAAGAAGTGGAGTTATGATAACAGATGAACTTTTTTTAAAGCTTACAGAAATAGTCGGAATTTCTAATGTTTTTATCGACGAAGAAACCCTGAATGAATACGGAAAAGATCATACAGAGGATTTGGTTTTCTTACCAAATATTGTAGTTAAACCTCATACAACAGAACAAATCAGCCAGATAATGAAACTGGCTTTTAATTACGAAATTCCAGTAATTCCGATTGGTGCACGTACTGGATTGAGCGGCGGTATTTTGGCAGTTCATCAAGGAATTGGTTTGTCTTTGGAACGATTAAACAAAATCGAGAAAATAGATGAAGAAAACTTACAAGTCATCACGCAACCTGGGGTAATTACTGAAGTACTTCAGAATGCTGTTGCAGAAAAAGATTTGTTTTACCCGGTAGATCCAAGCAGTAAAGGAAGTTGTTTTATCGGCGGAAATGTTGCCGAAAACGCAGGAGGAGCAAGAGCCGTGAAATATGGTGTGACCAAAGATTATGTACTAAATTTAGAAGTGGTTTTACCCAATGGCGACATTATTTGGACAGCTGCCAACACCCTAAAAAATGCCACCGGATATAACTTAACGCAACTGATGGTAGGTAGCGAAGGCACTTTGGGAATTGTAACGAAGGTGGTATTAAAATTACTTCCGATGGTTCGTCACAACGTATTGTTGTTGGTACCTTTTTTTAAAATGGAACAAGCAGCAGCAGCGGTTTCGGCAGTTTTCAGAGCAGGAATTGTGCCAAGTGCGCTGGAATTTATGGAACGTGATGCGATTGAATGGACACAAAAATTCACAGAAGTCCCCGATTTGAACATCAAACCAAAAATTGAAGCTCATTTATTGATAGAGGTCGATGGAAATTATCCTGATGTATTAATGAACGAAGCAGAGAAAATCCTAAATGTCGTAGAAAAATATGAGATTGATGAGGTGTTGTTTGCAGATACTGAGGAACAAAAAAATGCACTTTGGAAATTGCGTCGGAATGTAGCCGAAGCTGTGAAACAAAACACCGTTTATAAAGAAGAAGACACGGTAGTGCCGCGTTATGAATTGCCAAAATTGTTAGTTGGTATCAAGGAAATCGGAGCGAATTATGGTTTTAAAAGTATTTGTTACGGACACGCAGGCGACGGCAACTTACACGTAAATATTGTAAAATTAGATATGCCCGACGAACTCTGGAAAAGTGAAGTACCAAAGGGTATAAAAGAAATTTTTGAGTTGACAAAATCATTAAACGGAACCATTTCTGGTGAACACGGTATCGGCTGGGTTCAAAAAGAATTTATGCCGATCGTTTTCAGTGAAGTTGAATTAAACTTAATGTATCAAATCAAAAAGATATTCGACCCGAAAAACATTATGAATCCTGGAAAAATATTTCCTTCAACTTTTCAACATTAATGAGGCATCGACACTTTTTGTTGTATAAACCAGCAAGCTATATTTCGCAGTTTGTTTATGAAAAAAAACGAACCAAGAAAAAGTTGGGCGAATTGTATGATTTTCCTGAAGGAACAATGGCAATTGGCAGGCTTGATGAACATTCGGAAGGCTTATTGATGCTTACCACTGATGGGAAAATAAGTGAAGAAATCCGAAGTTCCCATTACGAAAAAGAATACATCGTTCAGGTAGATGGATTGATTACAAAAGAAGCTATAAATCAGTTACAAAATGGTGTGGAAATAGGAGTGAAGGGCGAACGATTGCTTACAAAAGAATGTTCCGCAGCAATTATTGACAAACCCAACGATATCGGCGAAGGACATCGCATCCGAAGTGACCGCCACGGTCCCACAAGTTGGATTTCTATTACCCTGACCGAAGGCAAATTCCGACAAGTTCGGAAAATGACTGCAGCTGTTGGTTTTCCTACATTGAGATTAATCCGTGTTCGTATCGGTAACTGGAAATTAGAAGGAATGAAAGTAGGAGAGGTGAGAGAAATTGAATTGTAAAATCAATGCTTTCTCAGATGACGATAGCTTTTCTTTTGTAGTGTTAAAATCACCTTATTTACCTTTTCCTTTTTGCAATTTACTCAGATGACAAATGTGTTGAAAATAATTTAATTTTTATTTGGACTGTGTCTAAATAAAAACTAAGTTTGCAGAAATTTTAAACACAAAACATCACTTTAAGTCATGCGTTTTCTTTTAATTGCATTCTTTATTATAGTAACTACAAGTGTTCGTGCACAGTATAAGGTGTACGGTACTGTTTATGGATTAACAGGTGAACCTATCATTAATACGCAGATTTCCTTACATCAAGGTGCCACCCGTTTCACCACGCAATCTAATGGAGAAGGTGGCTATGTATTTGAAAATATCGCTAATGGTTCTTATCAAATCAAGGTAAGTAATCAAGCTTTAAAAGATGTTTTTGATCTGACGGTGACAAATGATGATTTAAATTTTGATTATATACCTGATGTTTATTTCTGGAGTGACGAAACCTTAGATGATCTAGTAATTCAGATTGAATCGGTAAAATCGAAATTAGAGAAAGAAGGTTTTGCGGTAAATGTGATAGAAACCGAAGAAGCCGCTTTGAGAAACATTCAGACTAATGAATTGTTAGATCGATCGGTAGGTGTACGTGTTCGACAAAGTGCAGGATTAGGTTCATCGGTAGAATATAATTTAAATGGGATGTCTGGAAACAGTGTCAAAATATTTATCGACGGAATTTCTATTTCAACTTACGGGCCTTCCTTCAACTTAAACAGTATTCCACCCGCGTTAATTGAACGCATTGAAGTTTATAAGGGTGTGGTGCCCATTCATTTATCAGATGACGCTTTAGGTGGAGCCATCAACGTTGTTTTGAAGCAAGGTGTACGCAATAGTTTAACCGCTTCTTTATCTTACGGGTCGTTTAATACGTGGCAAGGAAATTTTAGCGGGATTACCCGCAATAGCAAAAGTGGCTTTACCTTAAAGGCATCAAGTTTTTATAATTTCTCTGACAACGATTACGAGGTGTGGGGTAAATTTGTTACGAATACGTTACCAAACGGTCGATTAGAACAAGTTAGAGCAAAGCGATTTAATGATGCATACCGATCAATAGGGGGACAAATAGAAGCAGGCTTTACAGATGTTAGCTGGGCTGATCAATTTTTTGTAGGTTTCAATGCTTCTGATTCTTATCGTGAAATTCAGCACGGCGTTTATATGACTAAACCTTATATGGGGAGATTTGAAGAAGCTGATGCCCAAGTTATGAGTTTAACCTACCGCAAAAGAAATTTGTTTACCAACGGTTTAAACCTAAATGTAACTGCCATGTATAGTAAGCGCCACCAAGTAGTTAACGATACGGTGAAATGGAATTACAATTGGCACGGTGAATTGGTTAGAGATTTAAATACAGGAAATCCTATTTTAACCACAGGTGGCGGTCAGCAAGGGGCGGCTACTATTAATCATTCTAACAGAGAAGTGTTTAATGTTCGAGCCGATTTATCTTACGAGATTAATCACAACCACCGATTTGTTTTAAACAATATGTTTTACACATTTGATCGAAAAGATAACGATGAAATGAAATCGGTGATTGAGCGTGAGTTTGTGGAAGATCGTGGATTAACAAAAAACATTACAGGTTTGGCGTATGAAATGAAAGCTTTTGATGCCCGTTTAAAGACCAATCTTTTTACAAAGTACTACAAACAAGAAATAGAAAAGCTGAAACCAATGCTAAAAGAAGTAGACGGACAAAAAGTACGTGCTGACGAACATTTTAGCAATAATTATGATTATTTAGGTTACGGAATCGCTGCTTCGTATCTAATAAAGCCTGCAATCACCGTTTTGGGATCCTATGAAAAAGCCATTCGCTTACCGATAGATAGTGAGATTTTTGGCGATGTCGGAGAAAATATTGTAGAAAATAACAGTTTACAAGCCGAAGTAAGTTTAAACAGCAACTTAGGCTTTAAATTAGGTCCTTACCTAATCAATAAACACAAAGTGTCATTTGGCGCCAACGGATTTATACGTGATACCCGTGATCGAATTGTACGACAATCGAGTACCCGAATCAATGATGCTATTGAAACAGCGCCGTATGAAAACTTGCAAAGTACCGTATCCAGAGGGTTTGATGTTGAGTTGATGTATGAATACAATAAACGTTTTATTTTGTTTGCTAATATGTCAAAATTTAATACGTTGAGAAACGAAGAGTTTGATTCTAAAGGAGCTCCGCATCAATATTACAAAATGCAGATTCCGAATGAACCTTTTTTAACAGCTTCAGGAAGTGCACAATACACGATTCCCAATCTTGTGCAAAAAGATGGAGTGATGAACCTACACTACGGTTTTAATATGATTGCGCCGTTTTATACCAATTGGTTACAGACCGATTATTTTAAAACCCCTAATCAGTTCATTCAAGATATAGGATTAAGTTACCTCTTTCCCAACAAGCAATTTGTTTTAAGCTTTGATGTGAAAAACATTTTTAACCGTGAGAGTTATGACAATTTTGCTTCTCAAAAACCAGGAAGAGCCTTTTACGTAAAGTTAAACTATTCAATAAATAAATTTTAATATTATTATGAAAAACCGATTTTTAAAATCAATCTTTCTAAGTGTATTTATAGCAGGTGCTGTATTGTCCATAAGTTGCGAATCTGATGATGCGACACCCGATGACGGTCAACAAACAGCCGACCGTTGGATTACGGTTGCAGGTGCTTTAATGCAAGATGAAGCCGGCGACGGTAATGGAGGAACAAAAGTTTATTCTGTAAGCAAAGCCGATGCAAAGAACCCAGAGTTCTCTATTGATGTATACGATAACGGATTCCCTGTGCCATCAAACCGTACGGCTCGTTTACAATCTTCTGAAGATGGTAAAACCCTATTCAATATTGCTTATACAGGCGCTAATGGCGGACACTTTTCAAAATACAATGTACTGGGTGGCAGTCAATTTTCAGCCGCTGATGTGGTAGTTGATATTTCGAATTACGCAGGAACTTCACCACGTTGGGCAAAATTATTTGATGGTGACAAAACAGGTATTGCTGTAAACGTAACCTCACCTGTAGTAAGCACAGAAGAAAATGGAGATTATAAATACACCAGAGGTACAGCTACTGTGTTGGCGTTGGATTTAAAAGAATCATTGATAGCCCGATACCAACAATATGAAATTGCTTTATCTGAAACTGAAGAAACAGCTGGACATCACATTTTCCGTTTAGATTCTCCAGTATTGAACAAAGCAGGTAATAAATTGATTATTGGAACTTGGATGCGTAAAACAAATCCTGAAACAGGTGGAAATGAATCAGGATTTACTCGTTTAGGATCAAAATCTGTGGTAGTGGATTATCCATCATTAGAAAATCCAAAAGTAATCACTTCAACAGTTGGCGATGGTGATACAAGTGGTTACCGTAGTTTTAATGCATTTGTTGGAAATGACGGTAATATTTATCAAGCAACACAACGCGGAAGTGACGGATCGCACATCTTAAAAATAAACCAAAGCAACGAGTATGATAATTCATACGTATTTAGCTTAGACAGTGCTTTAGGTGTAACCGGAACCTATGTAGACTCATGGAGATACGCTGGTAATGGTATCGCTTATGTAATGTACACGCACAATGGAACAGAGCAAGGATATGTGGCTCGAGTTGATCTAAATGCAAAAACAGCAGCTAAAGTTGATTTACCTTACGACGCTGATTTAGATTTTGGTCAATACCAAGGATTTGTAGTAGATGGCGATGAGGTTTATATTGCTGTAACTCCAGTAGGTAAAAATGGTAACATTTACATCTTAAACAGTAAAACAGGTGCTGTGACAAAAGGAGCTAAATTAATCAACAAATCGGGTAACCATTATATTGGCGTATATTAATTCCCGTATTTTCTGTAAAATAATATAGGTACTAACCTCAAGGATATTTATCTTTGAGGTTAGTGTTTTTACAGAGGTATGCGAAAGCTGAAAAAAATATTCGATTGGTACATCAATGCAAGTTTGCATGTAGCTTTAGCTACCACTGCATTGGTTGGTATCACCAATTATTATTCTAAATTACCGTTTGATGTAATGGTTGTGCTTTTTGTATTTTGCGCCACCGTTAGCAGTTACAACATCATAAAATATGCGGGTTATATCCTTTCTAATACCACTTTCAAAAATACCTTAAAACTCATTGTAGCATTAACGCTTGTGTGTTTATTGGTTTGCGCCTACGGATTTTTAAACTTTCAGCCAACTACCCGTTGGGCAATTGTTGTCTTTGGATTGTTGAACTTGTTGTACGTGGTACCTTTAGGCAGTAAGCAGTTAAATTTACGCAATGCAGCAGGAATCAAAATATACATTGTAAGTGCTTGTTGGGCGGGTGTTACACTTTTAGTGCCGTTATTAGAAGCGGGTATGGCGGTAACCACCGATGTGGTATTAAAGTTTTTTCAACGGTTTATCCTTACGCTTATTCTTATTTTAATCTTTGAAATACGCGATTTAAAGCACGACGATTACCGTTTAAAAACCGTACCGCAAAGCATCGGGATTTCAGCAACCAAAAGTCTCATTTACTTGCTAAGTGTTCTTTTTTACACATTAGATTTTTTTAAAACCGGTTCCTATCCGTGGCAAGGTTTAGTAAATGCCTTTTTAGTAGCCCTTATGGTTGTGCTCACGTATTATGTAACGCCCAATCGGTCTAAATACTACACTTTATTTTATGCCGAAAGCGTTCCTATTATTTGGTATGCGCTCATTGTGCTCTTCAGTAGTTTAACTCCCTAATATTTTTGTTCCAAATCGTAAATAAGATGTTCAGTTTCAACGGTTTTTTTCAATTGGTTCAACATTAAGAAATCACTGTGTTTTTTCTGGTATTTCTCAATAACTTTATACAAATTCACTTTAAATAAATTACTGCTGTGTTGTTTACTATGCATTTCAATTAGTTCGTAAAAGTTTTTTATTTGGGTGTTGCGCAAGCGCCGGGCTTTCCGCTATAGTTTTTGTTTTTGCAAAACAAAAAGCTGCCGCTGCTATCCCTAACACAAAAGGAAATCTGTCATAATTTTAAAATAAAAAGTAAAGTTTACTTGTCAAATTGAAAAGTGTACTTATATTTGTAGCAAATAAACTTAACACGATTAGATATGAAATCAAAAAGTACCCTTATTCCAAAAAGAAAAATGTGGATAAGTTTCACATTTATTTTTCTTCCTGTTTTAATACTTGTTTTTTTAAAGCTATTTAATTTTAATGAATATTTAGATTCAGATAAATTACTAAAACTTATGGGCAGTATCTCACTCATTGGAATGTTTCTGTTGCTTATGACTCAATGGACTAAAGATGATGGAGATGAAATGCATTTAAAATTTAGATTAATTGCAAGTTTACAAGGTATAATTTCCGCTATAGGCTTTTTATTTACCATGGCTGTTTTTGAAATGTTTGGAATAGAAAACATAGATTATTCGGGACATGTTGTATTATTTATGATTATGTTGTGGTCACTTTATTCATTGGGCAGCCATATTTACAAAGCAAAAAAAGAATTAAAAGAAGATTCATGAAAAATACCATAAAAATAGAACGTGCCCGACATGATCTTACCCAAGGCGATTTAGCAGAAAAAGTAGGTGTTTCACGTCAAACCATTAATTCTATCGAAACAAAAAAGTACGTTCCTTCTGCGGTATTGGCATTAAAAATAGCCCGGGTTTTTCAATTGCCGGTAGAAGACCTGTTTGAGTTAGAAGAGGACGATTGATGGGGATGGTTAAGGTATTTGATATAAAGCCTCCTGATTATGGACAAGAGGTAAAATACATGTTTTATTCGTTTCTTTCTTTTATTAAGGCACTCATGAAATCGAAGACCCAGCGGAGCCATACATTCAAATTTAAGTAAATAGAAAAAG
>Ga0209075_1004879_pt1 | contig 10550 bp, 11 predicted proteins | sample Stecom2011_FD_187523 | JGI IMG/M metagenome (GOLD analysis project Ga0209075, IMG submission 187523) | Agricultural soil microbial communities from Utah to study Nitrogen management - Steer compost 2011 (SPAdes) (version 2) | ecosystem: Environmental > Terrestrial > Soil > Agricultural land...
CCAAGGAGAGGGGAGCGAGAATCTGAATTTTTTAATTTTATGTGTTGTATGTTTTTTCGCATTTTCACAATGATTTATTTTTTTCTCTTGTAATGTAGTTGTGTTAATCCTGTATCATAACTTTTTGCACTTACAAGTTCAAGTTGTTGTTCGGGTCTTCCGTCTTTAAAAAGTCGTATTCCGTTACCAACTAATACAGGAATAACCGAAATAATAAACTCATCAATCAGGTCTTTTTTTAAAAGTTCGTTTATTATTTCCGCACCACCGTCACAATAGATATTTTTTCCGTTCTCTGATTTTAACTGTTGTACTAATTTCGTTAGATTTCCTGTGTAAAATGTTGTTTTTCCACTACTTTGTCTTTCTGTTCTTGTAATAACATACACATTTCTTTCTCCATTATCATAGTGGGAAGAACCAATTTCTTTAAGAACCCAATCATAAGTTCTTCTGCCAAGAATTATAGTGTCAATAGTTTCGGTAAATTCCTTATAGCCATAATCCTCTCCCTCTTTTTCTACTAATTTCAGAAAATTAAGGTCGTCATTCGGTTTGGCAATATACCCGTCCAAACTTGTAGCTATGTAAATTGTTAATTTTCGCATTGAGTCTGCGTTTTAATGGTTTATTTATTTCTTCCCAATTTGCTTAACTGTATCTTTTCCTTTTAAAGTCGTTTTTGCATTCAAAGAAGTAACTACTTTTTTGCCTGTTTTTTGTTCTAATTCCAATCGTGCTACTTTGGCTACGTTTCCACCTTGAAAAGCTACTTTTGCATTGTCTTCAAAAGTTTCGGGGTTTACTGCCTGTGAAATATCTTTTGTAGAAGCCTCTGCCAACATATTCAAAATCAGTTCGGTATTAGTCATATTATCCCGAAGATTTTCTTTTTTCAAACCTTTGAGAACTTTGTATTCTTTGGTTGTTTTGCCACTCCACGCTTTGGTAATAATGTCCGTTAAAGTAGCAAACTGCATTCCCTCTTTCATTCCCCGTTTTTTCCATTCGTCTGTCAATTCCTTACGGATTTCGATACTTTTCAGACGTTGGTTTATCCAATTTTCGGAATATCCCAATTTCAGATATTGCTCCAAAGCCCTGTCAATGGTAATTTCAGGGTCTTGCATTTCGTCCAAACGTTCCGATGCCAACTGTGCCAACCACAACTTAAAAGGCTCTGCTTTTGGTGACGGAATAGATTGTATTAAACGGAAAATCTGCTCTGTATCAGCAACATCGGTCAATCGCATTTTACCGTCAGGTGCAAGCATTTTCAACTGTCCGATTTTTTCGGACAGTTCACTTCCTTCTTTATTGAGCTTGGTTTTCAGGTCATTCCAATATTTTCTTGGTCGGTCTGTTTCTGTTAATGCTTCAATTACATCAATAATTGAAATAAACCATTTTTCCTGTTCTTCGTCCCAAAGCGTACGGACTTTCTTTTCCTCAAATAATTTTATTTCGTTCTTTTCCATAAGATGTAAATTATTTTTCAGATGACTACAATTTGTAGCCAACTGACTTTCAAATATCCAAAAAAATCGGACACTTCAAACCGTGACAAATTGTAACGGTTTCATTTGCCTGTAAAAATAAGAATTTTATGTTAGAAAGAGGTGATTTTTCGGACTTTGAAAAAGATTTCAAACTGCTTAACGTCTTTTCAGCAGCGGAATAATAACCATAACCAAACCAATGACCAAAACTATTCCCGAAACAAAAAACACATAAAACCAAGGTTTTAGCTGTGCTATCATTTCTCCGTAAGGAATTTCGGGATTGTTAAACTGCCAATATGCTTTGGAAAATCCGGCAACGATAAGGGCTATCCAAAAAACAACCAAAGAAACATTGATAAGCCAATAACCGAATTTTGGTTTCGTTTTTGGCTTTAGAATATCATACGCAAAAGCCAAAAGCAGCATACTGTTGATTCCGATAGTTGCTCCCATAGTGTGAGCTACAACCGTATGAGTTCCGTGCATATAAATATTCAGAGCGGGAATCGACATCAGAATTGCCAATCCCAAAGTGAGAAAAACCCAAACATCAGCACCTATCAAAAAACGATACGAATTGATATGAAAATGCTTTTGGGCTGTCGTAACCGATGATTTCCAAAGGTAAATTATCCTCCCGAAAATAAGCAATTCGGTCATACTTACCACATAAGCAATGTGTTTTACGTAAGGTTGCGTAGGCAGAGTATAAATGTGATGTCCCCAGTTGAACATCAAATTAAAAAGCCCCAGAAAATACAACCAAAACGCAATATTGGAAAAGCTGTATTTTTTACTTCCCGAAATTTTATCCAACAAATAAATGGAACTTCCGTAAATCAGCATATTCCACGAGCCAACCATAGAGCCGTAAGATTTCCACTGAATCGTCATATCTTTGATTAAGTGATTCCTAATGTTGGGAATCAGCCACAAATTGGATTCGAGATACGTAAAAAGGAAAAATAAAGCTCCCGTAAACCACATCCAGACATAAACAGGTTGCTTTTTCAGGGTTTTGAAATTGGACAGGAATACAACAATAAAAAGAATCCAACCCATACTAATCGGAATGGAAAACAACGGATTAAACTCCCAATATTCCCGACCTCCGAAAATTCCGAAACAATATGAAATAAGGATTCCTACAAACGAAAAAGTAAAAATATAAAAGGCTAATCGTATGATTTTAATATTTTTAATATTTTGTTCGTTGTGTTCTTTCAAGAAACAAAGCACACTTCCGATTGCTGTGGTTAAAATCCAGAAAACAGCAGACGAAACGTGAAGCGGACGGATTTTTTCAAATGAAAATATATTTCTCCAAACACCGGGAACGACATATTCTAAAGCTCCTGCCAACCCGAAAAACAAAGCAGAAAGCAGAAAAAGTAGCCCCGTTGTGATGAAAATCTTGATGTATTTATTGTTGTGAGATGGTTCCATTGAGATGTTTTGAAAATGATGCAGGGTCAGCAACACCTGTAGTATTGGTGTATTTAAAAAACTCCAACAATTCCTGAATTTCCGTTTCAGACAACTGATAATCAGGCATTACTGTTGTTCCCGACTTCAGAAAAGCCTTGATGTATTCTTCACTTCGGATAGCGTAAACATTGGTCAAATCGGGACCTAGATGACCTCCCAAACCATATAATTGATGACATGAAACACAGTTTTTCTGTTGCCAGAGCATTTTTCCTTTTTGGGCTGATTTGTTTGGAATTTGCGGTTGTTCCGTTTCGGTAAAATACAAAATAGCACTGTATCCAAAAAAAACAACGGACAGAAATAAAAAAACGATAAATTTAAAACGGAATCTCTCCATACAAATCTTATAATCAATCTGTAAAAGATGAATTGATAAATAACATTTGTAAAGGTAAAATGATTAGAAACCACAATATATGATTAAAGTCATATTATGGCGGTTTCTATTGAAAAAGTAAATTTATCTGCTTTCTTTTTCCAACCTTTCCTGCTCCAATTTTTCAGCCAAACGCTTTTCGATAATTGGAGTAATTAAAGTTTTTCTTGGATTTTGTTTTACAAACGGAAACAATTCCAAATCGTGTTTCATTCGGTCTTCCTTGTTCGGATATTTGTTTGTCCCAAGTAGGATTTCTTTTCCTTCATCAAAGAGTTTTTGCTCTTTTTCGGACGCTTCAGATATTTTTCTCTGGATAGTTCCCTCAATAAGTTGTGTTATTAATCCTCCATTTTTCTCGATATCTTTGAATAGTTCCAAGGCTTTTTCGGCTAATTGTTCGGTTATGGTTTCGATATAATACGTTCCATCAGCAGGATTATCTACCTTGTCGAAATAGCTTTCGTGCTTCAAAACCAATAATTGATTTCTCGAAATTCTATCTCCAAATTCGTTTTCTTTATGGTACAAAACATCATAAGCCAAATTGGAAACTGCATCTGCCCCTCCCAAAACAGCACTCATACATTCGGTAGTTGTTCGGAGCATATTTACGTTATAGTCGTAAAGGGTTTTGTTTCGTTTGGTCGGTTGAGCAATGATATGCAAATCAACCTCCGAATTATATTCTTTTTTCAAAGCATCAAACAACATCCGTAAAGCACGAATTTTAGCGATTTCGAAGAAGTAATTTGAACCTACACTTACTTCAATTGTTATTGGGTGTTGGGTGTTGGGTGTTGGAAGTCTGTTCAGATATTCATTAATATGTGCTAAAGTATAAGCTAATTGCTGAACGATATTTGCTCCTGCATTCTGATACAATCCCGAGTCCACACTCAAAAACGGAAGTTCCAATTTGGAATTTATACCATTCAAAACCGAAAAATCAGTGTCTAAATTTGTAAACCAGTTTCCGTCTTTTTCTAGTTGTCCGATTGGGTCGAGCAATAATTTTATCTGTAAATCATTCGCTTTGGCAAAATCATTAATTTTAGTAGAAAACTCTTCCGACAAAAACAACGGTTTTACATAATAAGCCACTTCTTTCGGGAGCTTCTTGAACAAAACAAACAAATCTGTTTCTTGTTTTTCGATAGTAAAATAAATACTTTCAGCTCCACGATTCAGGATTTCTTTGGCTCTTTTATTTGATTTTTCTATGTCAAAAACATAGATTCGCTGTAAGATTTTAAAGTTTGAAACCTCTGTATTTACCGAGATTTTATTCTCAAATTCATCATTGTGGTAAAACGGTTTTACTTTAATTCCTTCGGGAGATTCCCAAATAAGCGTTTGGTTATAATCGGCTCCTTTTAAATCAAATTGGATTTGTTGTTTCCATTGTTTGGAAGAGACCGAATCAAAATCCTGAAATAATTTCTCACTCATCACTTTATCGTATCGTTTTCGTACTCAATAATATAAATATCTTCGTTGTTTTTTTTCATAAAATATTTTTCGCGAGCATATCTTTCGATGTACTCGGTATTTTTGAGTTCTTTAATTTGTTTTTGATCGTTTCTGATTTCTTCTTTGTAATAATTCTTGTTAGATTCTAGAGTTTTGATTTCCTTATTCAAAACCCTATGTTGAAAAAATGAAGCATCGTCCAAAAACAGAATCCAAATAGCAAAAAACAACAATACCACAAAATACCTGTTTCCGAAAATTTTCAGAATAGGATATTTTTCAACGCTGTTTTTAAAAGGATTTTTCATACTTGTAAAGTTGGACTTGCATTAAACGAATCAAAGATACAAAGGTTAATCAGAAAATTGAAAATAGAGAATAGAAAAAAGAGCTAAACACGTGAATTTTATTGTTTTCAAAGAGAGAAAAAACGCAGTTATTTTCTACTCATAAACAAGACCAAGTCAATCAATCTTGAAGAATAGCCGATTTCGTTGTCATACCAACCAACCACTTTTACCATATTATCAATAACCGAAGTCAATTCAGCGTCAAACAAACACGAAAGTTGATTACCGATAATATCTACCGAAACAATTGGATCTTCAGTATAGCCCAAAATTCCCTTTAATTCTCTTTCAGAAGCTTCTTTGAACGTTCGGTTTATTTCTTCGATAGTAACTTTTCTTCGTACATGGCATGTTAGGTCTGTAAGCGACCCATCAGCAACGGGAACTCTGATTCCACAGCCTCCGATTTTATTGTTTAATGTTGGAAAAATTTTAGTAAGTGCTTTGGCTGCTCCTGTAGTTGTCGGAACAATCGATTGAGATGCACCTCTTGCTCTTCTCAAATCTTTGTGAGGTTGATCGTGCAGACTTTGGTCCGTAGTATAGGAATGAACTGTAGTGATATACGCTTGTTCTATGCCACAAAGTTCATCCAAAACTTTGAGCATCGGAGCGGCATTATTGGTCGTACAGCTCGCATTGGAAACGATTTTTTCGGTTCCGTCCAGAATATCGTGATTAACTCCCAAAACAACCGTTTTTATTTTGTCATCTTCGGGGGGAACTGATAAAATTACTTTTTTGGCTCCAGCCAAGATGTGCTGATATAACAAACCGAAAGTCTTGTGTTTTCCGGTGCATTCAATGACAAAATCAACGTCTAATTCTCTCCAAGATAAATCTGCAATATTCTTTTCGTGGAAAAAGCGAAACTTCTTTCCATCAACCGAAATATGGAAACTATCATGCGAAACCTCATAAGGCAAAACTCCGTGAATACTGTCGTATTTCAGCAAATGAGCCATCGTACGATTATCTGAAATATCGTTTATGGCAACTACTTCGATAGTTGGGTGATTCAGAAGCAATCGAAAAAGATTCCGTCCGATACGACCGAAGCCGTTTATTGCGATTTTTATTTTCAAGGTTGTGAATCGTTTATTTGTTTAACAGGTACTTTGATTATTCCATAACTATATTCTGTATCATTTATTCCTTTGAATTTCAGTTGAATTTCTAAAGTATCTGATATGCTTTTTTCGTAAGGATAATTGATTTCCGTTATAGATTTAAACCCTAAATTATCTTTAATGTTTTTAATATCTACCATTCTAATACCTCGTCCTTGAATTCACCAAGTATTCTGTTCAATATTTTCAAAAACAAGATCTGCTTTTGTAGGTGTGTCATAAATCAAATAATCTGCATTATCTTCGAGGATTAACTCAACTCTTTTGTCATCAACTTGAACAACAAAAGGATTTTTAGTTGCTGCTTTTTTACAGCTTATCAGTACAGAGAATAGAATTATTAAAAATATCAGAATATGTTTTGTTTTCATAATAAATAGAGATTGCTTCGTCCCTCGCAATGACAGAAATTACGATTTACAAAATATGCTTCTGTGCTTTGTACGATGAACGTACCAAAGCTCCGCTTTCTACGTGACGGAAGCCTAATTCTTTCCCGATTTCTTCGTATTTTTTGAATTGCTCGGGAGTGATGAATTCCTTTACAGGCAAATGTTTTTTACTCGGTTGCAAATATTGTCCGATAGTTACGATATCTACTTTGGCATTTTTCAAATCGTGCAAGGCTTCAATTACTTCGTCTTCTCGCTCACCCAAACCAAGCATAATTCCCGATTTGGTTCGGTTAACGCCTTGTTCTTTGAGGTATTGTAATACACCTAAACTTCTTTCGTATTTGGCTTGAATTCTTACTTCTCTCGTTAATCGTTTTACGGTTTCCATATTGTGAGAAACCACCTCGGGAGCTACTTCAACAATTCTATCCAAATGACGTTCTATTCCTTGAAAATCAGGAATTAGTGTTTCCAGAGTCGTTTCAGGATTCATTCTACGAACAGCTTTAACGGTTTCTGCCCAAATGATGCTTCCCATATCTTTTAAATCATCTCGGTCAACACTTGTCAAAACCGCATGTTTGATGTTCATTATCTTGATAGAACGGGCTACTTTTTCGGGTTCGTCCCAATCCACCGTTTCCGGACGACCAGTTTTTACTCCACAAAATCCACACGAACGCGTACAGATATTTCCTAGAATCATAAAAGTTGCGGTTCCTTCACCCCAACACTCTCCCATATTCGGGCAACTTCCCGAAGTACAAATAGTGTTCAAATTATATTTATCAACCAAACCACGAAGTTCGGTATATTTCTGTCCGGTAGGCAATTTCACCCGAAGCCATTTCGGTTTTGCCTGCCTTTGTTCCAAGATACTTTGCATTTGACATTGGTTTTGACTTGCAAAGATACAAATTTTAGGTCTTTGTTTCGAGTTAGTATTTCCATAAAGTTTCTGAATCGTCAATTAGTATGTGTCAGAATTATAAGTAGGTATAAAATAAAGAACGTTTGCCAATCTGACAAAAATTCAGTTATTTTTTAAAGAAAAGTTAAACCCTGTTAATCAGCCGTTAAAGAGTTTTTACGGCACACAAAATGTAGTAATTTTAGGGTAAATTTAAAAAACGCTCATATTATGAAAAGACTTTCATCTTTATTTTTGGTTGCTCTTTTGAGTGGAGGAATCACTCTTGGAGCTTATAAATTGTTTATCGAAAAACCACCCGTTCAACTTCAAAAAGACGGAATTACAACAGTTTCTGCATTTCCAGTTGCTCATTACAAAAACGTCGGATTCACTTCTGAAGCGCCTGATTTTACAGAAGCAGCAGAGCTAGCTCTGAATTCGGTTGTTCACGTCAAAAACGTCTCGTACCGACAAATAAGTGACCCGATTATGGAATTCTTTTACGGATACCGACAAGGACAGCAACAGGCTCAGATTGGAACAGGTTCAGGAGTTATCATTTCCGAAGATGGATATATCGTTACCAACAATCACGTTATTAATAACGCCTCAGAAATCGAAATCACACTAAACAACAAAAAAGCTTATAAAGCAAAACTTATCGGAACGGATTCTCAAATGGATATTGCTCTTCTGAAAATCGATACTAACGAAAAACTACCCTACACCGTTTTTGGAGATTCTGACAATATACGAGTTGGAGAATGGGTTTTGGCTGTCGGAAATCCGTACAACCTGAACTCAACAGTTACAGCCGGAATTATTTCGGCTAAAGCTCGTAATGTAGGAAATAGAATGCAAAACAACATTCAATCATTTATTCAAACTGATGCGGTTGTAAATCCTGGAAATAGCGGTGGAGCTCTTGTAAATACCAGAGGAGAACTTATCGGAATCAACACGATGATTTCGTCTACAACAGGTTCGTATGTAGGATATTCTTTTGCAGTTCCATCAAACATTACTCGAAAAATCATTGAGGATATTATGGAGTTCGGAAATGTACAAAAAGGTGTTTTGGGTGTAAAAGGAGGCGAACTCAATCAAGCTGTTTCAGAAGAGTTAGGCTTGAATAGAACCCAAGGGTTTTATGTAGCAGATGTAACCAAAGATTCTGGAGCCGAAAAAGCGGGAGTGCAAAAAGGAGATGTTATTGTACGAATCGACAATCAACAAGTGAATTCGTTTGCAGAACTTACAGGATATATTTCGACCAAACGACCAAATGACATTGTGAATGTGTATGTAATTAGAAATGGAAAAGAAATTGAACTACCTGTTACTCTTACGAAGTTTGAATTATTGACCACCGAGTTTCTAGGAATGGAAATCGAAGATTTATCTAATGCTGATAAGAAAAAATTTGGAATTGACTCGGGAGTGAAAATCATAGACAGTAAAGAATACCAAGAGGTTAAAGGGAAAATTATAATCTCGGTAGACGGATATAAAGTCCAGAATACACAAAAACTAAATGAGATTACTTCTCGAAAAAAAGCCAATTCTTCTACACGAATTGAACTTTTGAACCAAAACGGAGAAGTTGAAAGATATATTATTAGATAAAACTACAGGGATTGTAATTAGCTCATCTAAAAAAATAATAGTCTATTATTTAAAGCCTGACTTTTTAAGTCAGGCTTTTAAATTTACCGTATTTTGAATAAATGTAATTGCATTTACAAATTAGAATCTTTTACACCTTTAACTTCTTTTGAGTGTTTTTTTAATTACAACTCTAAAAAACAACAACATACACTCAAAACAAGGAATTAATTATAATGAAATCTCAAACATTTATTTCTTAAAGAACAATTTTAACAGATAAATTCCGTTTGTTTAATTGGAAAAAAGATTTTTTATAAATTATTTTTTTGTACATTTCGCATCTTAAAAAAATTATAACTAGTATTATGTTAATCTAACCAAGTATAGGTTTAATTTAAGTTTAATTTAAGTATGTTTGACATCCGTTTATCGGATTGACTTATGGCAAGGCTATAATATTTAGTAGAATTAAAAGCTAAATGTTCGAGATTATATGGAAATTTATATCTTTGACCATTTTGAAAAGCTATTGATAAAACCACGGTTGATAAAAATAGCTTTTTATAGTTTTAGAATAACACCAATTTAGGAGTGTTTTTTTAATTTTAAAAAGTAGAAAATTAGTAATTTCAAGAAAAGGATTTAAAGATCCTTTCGTTAAAAACGACAAAAATATGCAATTAAAAAAGAGATACTTAGCCCTATTGCTTTTGTTATCGCAATTTTCATTTTCTCAAGAAGGAATGGCCGTTTATTCTGACTATTTATCAGATAATTACTACCTGATACACCCTTCGATGGCAGGAGCTGCAAATTGTGCTAAAGTCAGACTTACGGCAAGACAGCAGTGGTTTGACCAGAGCAATTCTCCTATGTTACAGACCTTGAGCTTTAATACAGCTTTAGGAGAGCGTTCAGGGGTTGGAGTTATCGCTTTTAATGACAGAAACGGATACCACTCTCAAACAGGAGCTAAACTTACTTATGCTCACCATTTGCGCTTTTCGAGAAGTGTTTATGACTTAAATCAATTATCGTTTGGTATAAGCGCAGGAGTTGTGCAAAGTCGTTTGGATGAGAGTCAATTCCTAGGTTCTGCTCCAGATCCAGGAGATCCGAACATACACGGAGGAATGACACAAAAGGATTCTTATTTTAATATAGATATAGGAGCTTCTTATCACTACCTTGATTTTTTTGCTCACGTAACTATTAAAAATGCTATCGAAAACAGAAGGGATTTATATACCGATATGGAACCAGACAACCTAAGAAAGTTTTTGCTTAGTGCTGGATATATATTCGGAGATGC
>Ga0209075_1004880_pt1 | contig 10546 bp, 7 predicted proteins | sample Stecom2011_FD_187523 | JGI IMG/M metagenome (GOLD analysis project Ga0209075, IMG submission 187523) | Agricultural soil microbial communities from Utah to study Nitrogen management - Steer compost 2011 (SPAdes) (version 2) | ecosystem: Environmental > Terrestrial > Soil > Agricultural land...
AGAAGAATTTGACAATGATGAATTGGAAGAAGCAATAGACAACGGCAAACAAGAAGAAATAGATTATAGTGAATTAACAAATTTAGAATACTATGAATATTTAGATGAAAGTAATCCAATTGTAAAAATAGAAGTTAAAGACTTTGGCGTAATGGAAGTGGAACTATTTCCAAACTTAGTAAAAACAACCGTTGATAACTTCTTAAGATATGTAGAAGAAGATGCATTTAAAAATAATTCATTTCATAGAATTATTGAAAATTTTATGATTCAAGGTGGAGCTGTTGAAAATACTTATCCACCTATTATCGGAGAATTTAGTAGTAACGGAGTTAATAACGATTTAAAACATTATAAAGGTGTTATTTCAATGGCAAGAACAATTATTCCTAATAGCGCAACCAGTCAGTTCTTCATAGTTCATAAAGATAGTCCACATTTAAATGGAAGTTATGCTAGTTTTGGTGGTTTAATAAGTGGTTTTGATGTTTTAGATAAAATTGCTGAAGTTAAGACTAATTATAACGACGCACCACTAGAAGAGGTTGTAATAACAAAGATTACAGTTAACCTTAGGGGATATAGTAGAAATGAATGATAAAGTTTTGAATTTAGCAAAATATATTTCAAAATACTACTGAACGATGTAAATTTTGATTTAATATCCATTAATTTTCAAATGTTTTTATTGTAATTGTTTTGAACTGTAAAAGATGAGATTATATCATCAAGTAGTACACAAAGTATATGGAAAACCTTGATAACTAACTAATTTTAATTGCATTCATATATAAATATGTTAAATGTTTTTTCTTGTGATAATTATTGGTAAACTTTGATAAAGAAATTTTTGTTGTATATACACTTTGAACTAAAACTAAAAAATCATTTATATCCAAATTGTATAGGTCTACATATGATTTATATTTAATAACGATTCCCATAAGTTCATATAATTGATCATCATTAATAATTTTTTGTTTATAAATGTAAAATATTTTATCTTTGAGGAGTTTAACTAAGGATTTTATTTGTTCATTATAAGGATGAATATATTTATAGTTTTCACTCAAACCTATAACAAGACTGTCTTTGCTACTAGAGTTACTAATAAGAACGTATGTTGAACAAAACAAACTTATTCTTTCACGCAAAATATTATAGTGAATTTGCGAATTGTTTTTTTTGATAGACTTTTCAAATATAAGAAACATTTTGTAAAGTCTGGTTCGATACTTATTAAGTTTCTTGGGTGAAATATCAATTTTAAAACTCACATTATCGTCTATAATTTTCCAAGAGAATCTATAACCTAAATAAGTGATTGTAGCATTTTTTTTATAGTGCTTATGTAGATTATTGTTTTTATCGATACTGTAAGTATAAATTGAGTAGTTGATATTGCGGCATTTTTTAAAGGTAGTTTCATTTGTAGTAATGTCTAAATAGTTATGATTTTTTTTAGTGTCTATCGATATGCTCAATATTTCAGTTTTTGAAGTGTTGAATTCAAGTCCCTTCAATTCTATATGTTGTGTTAAGCATTTTAAAATGCTAGCCACTTCATTTCCGTTCAATGTCTTGTTAAAGACAATAAATATATCATCAACATATCTTTTCGCAAATATTGTTGATGGATGGAGAGATATAATTAACTCATCTAAGGATTTCATATAAATATCAGCTAATATATTACTTATCTCTGTTCCTTGATGGACACCACTAGTAATATGTGGATTTGATTTCAAATAATTTTTTAGTAATTTAAGATCTTCTTTATTAAGAATTCTATTTTTTGCAATTTGTAACATTAGACTTTCGTGTGGTATATTATCATAAAAGGATTTTATGTCTAATTTAATTAATGTTAAGTTTTTTTCAAAACTAAAAATATTTTTCAAACTTTTAATATTATCATTTCTAATTGAACTATTTAGTTTAAAATATCTTTTTAAATTAATAGACATATTACTAATTATCAACCGATCTTTTAAAGTAGGTTGATAAACACTTCTGGATTTATTTAATTTTAAGATACTCAGATTATCAAAAGGATTTTCTTGCAATTCATATAACTTTAATATTTTTTCAATGTTAAAATCAGTGGTAGGAACCATATTTTTAAATTTATAGTTTTTTAAAATAATACGCTGTAACGATTTCTCAGATAACAATTTCATACCAGGCTCCTAAAAGTAATGAAGGGGCAAATGTGTGTGTGTTTAATATCAAAACAGCTAGACAAAATAATATTCGGATTAATGAATAAATTAAGCCATTGTATAAGCCCCTTAAATTTATTATAATGGATATAAAGATATATTGCAAATTAAGGAGTGATGAAATGTCAATAAAGAAAAGTGTAAGGTTTATTTTAACAGATGTGTTACCTTTTGAGTTACCTATCATATTTGACAACAAGGATTTCGCCGAATATTTATCGTTAAATTTTGAAAAAATTAGGAATTTAAGTTTTGGCAAAATGTTGAAACAACTTTCATTGCCATATGACTATAACATAATTAAAGATAATAAAAATGTTAGAAGAATATCTTTGATGAACCCACTGTCACAAATTCAAAGTAGTTATTTTATAGATAAATATGACCAAAACTTATTATCGTTCTTTAACGTTTATGGAAGGCATTCACTTAGAGTTCCAATTGGCATTAGTAAGACGCGTTTTAATAAAAAAGAAAAAGAAAAGTATCAAATTAAGATTGAAGAAAATACAAATTTATATTCAATAGAATTATCTGAAGCAGAAGAAAATATTGAAGTCAACAACGAAAGCTACTTTAAATATGACAAATTTAATAGAATACATAAATTCGAAGATGATAGACACATAAAGACTTTTGAAGAAAGATTCAAATATTTACTTAAAACGGATATAGAAAATTGTTTTAACAGTATATACACTCACTCTATATCTTGGGCTTACTATGGGGACAAAGATTTTGCAAAATCTAGTATGGGAACAATTGGATTTGATAGTAGGTTTGATACTTTAATGCAAAAATCAAATTATAGCGAAACAAATGGAATATTAATAGGGTCTAATTTATCAAGAATTTTTGCAGAAGTGATTTTAACAAGAATAGATACAAATATAGTTAAAAGTATTGTTGAAGAATGTGGTCTGAGGGAGGAAAAAGATTTTAAATATTTTAGATATGTTGACGATATATATATTTTTTTAAATAATAGAAATTTGGAAGAAAAATTTCTGAACATAGTTAATGATAAGTTAAGTGAATTTAAATTAAGAAGAAATAAAGAAAAAACATTTGTTGAAGAAAGACCATTTATGTTTAATAAAAAGTGGAGAATCGAAACAAATAAGATGTTAAACTATGTAAAGGATTATTTAAATAATTTGAATACGGGTGAGCCTATTATTAAGCAAAGTTTTAATATGGCTAATTTTCATACAATGGTAAAAAATGTCGTTAAAAATAATCCAAAAGATAAAATAAGAATTAGCAATTTTTTGATAAGTTCATTTTTAAACATAATAAGAAGTGACATAATATTGAAGAAAGAGATGGAAAAATTAAAAGAAATAAAAATAGGGTTTTATCTCAATATAATTGAGATCTCACTATATATAGTTTCATTGAATATAAGTTTTAGTAACGTTAATTATTTATTTCAAATTATTATGATGGTACATCAAAATTTTTCTAGTAGTTGGGATTATGAAAAACAAAATAAATTTAATGATCTTTTGTTAAAAGTAGAAAGAATAATAGAAGTTAACTATACAAAAGTAGAAATATCTAATCTAGTAATACTATTGAAATACTTAGAACATGACATTAATTCTGATACTATTAAAAACATTTTAAATGAGTTAGATGATGGATTAAGCAAATTATTTGTACTTATTTCTATAGCTTTTTATACATTGGGAAAGAACGAATATAAGGAAAGAATTAATAATATAGTTAACAAGAGAATTGATGAATACATAAATTCTTCATATTACCCTGGTTATATTGAAAATAACAACAGAATATATAATGAAAGCAAAAATTCGACATTAAAATCAAAAGAATATTATTTCTTTAATGCTTTTTACCACTATCCGGATATTAATAATGAAAACAAGTCTTCAATTGGAAAAATGATTTACTCAAAAACAAAAAATCCAGACAATATAATTTATTATTTAGAAAATTATAAAGGATCGTTTATAAATTGGAAACAAACTAAAGAGAAGTCAATTAAAGAATTTATATTGAATAGAACCAATATATTTGAATATGATAATAATTAAATAAAGTTAATTAGAACTGTCAATATCTATTTAGGGTAGAGTAAAAATGTTTTATAGAGCGGTTTTCAAATGTTAAATAGGTGTTTTATCAATAGTGGTTTTTGAAGAACGATTATAAGAGTCAACTTTTCATTTTATCTGATTCGATTTACACAAGTTAATTTCATTATCATAGAATGATGAACGAGCATATCCAATATAGTTGATACTATTGTTTTATCGTTAATTATCACAATAGCAACATCTAATAAAGCGAAAAATACCAATAATGTAAAAACAAAGTGATAATCTCATAGTTTTCATTCTTTAATCCTCATATGAAATTATAATTATTGACTAAATCATGCTATTATATTAGTAGTAAGTAATAACAATACATAGGAGGAAAGGGATTATACTTTAATAGAATAACTACAATATAAAATCTCATAATTAGTTAATGGGGATTATTAGGTGGATAGGTTGTTACAAAAGTAACATAAAAAGGGACAAATTGAATAATAATAAGTTGACCGGCTTAAAGAGATTACTAGTTCATTAGTGGAGTAGTAGTTTGTTTAAGTCGGTTTTTATTAATTACAGAGGAGTTGAAATTAAATGAAGATTATATTAGAGTCTCAAGTTTGGGATTTACATTTACATACAAACAAGTGTCCGAAAGGGAGCGGTAAGTTTGTAGAAAATTACAAAGATGATACAGCTGGTTTTGTTGATGAGTTGATTAAAATATTTGATATGCCTAAAAACAAAGATTTAGGTATGATATCTTTTACAGATCATAATCAAATATCTTATGATGTTTACAAAGAATATTATAAAAGAAACCATAGAGTTAAACTCTTACCAGGAATTGAAATAGATTTTTTGATAGATAAAAATGCCATTAAATCAAAACATTTAATAGCATACTTTAACATAGAGGAAGAAGAACTTGAATGTTTTGCAAATAAAATAAATAAAATTTTAGAAAATACTAGAAATGATAAGTTTTTAACAATTAACGAATTACTTCAAGAACTATTAAAACTTAATGTAGAATTTCTAATTAGTCCCCATGCAATGAAACAAGGTAATAGAGGTATTGATCACGATTGGACAGATGAAGAAACCTCTAAGCAAAAAGCATCAATGTTCACTGACCAGTTCTTTTGTTTTTGGGAATCGTCTGGGCACTCAAGCGTTACAAAGGCGGAAGAATTTCTAAAAGACTTTGAATTAAAAAATAGAATATCAATTATTAGTTTTTCAGATTCAGATAACTTTGAAACTTTGCAAAACTACATACTTGAGCCCAACCAATATTTTCAAAGTTTACCAACATTTAAAGGACTGGCATTAGCTGCGAGCGATATAGGGAGAATAAAGAAAAAAAAGAATGAAATTAATGAAGGGAAACATTCGAACTATATTGGGTTTATTAATATAAACGGCAAAGAAGTTGAACTTTCCAATCAACTTAATACTATTATCGGTGGAAGAGGGAGTGGGAAGTCTATATTGTTGGATTCTATCGCTATAGAAAGAAACAAAACCATTAATAATCAGAGTAGAAAAAAATATATCGAAAATAATATGACAATTTCTTTGTTTGATGGGAACAAGGAAAAAATGGGAGCTTCATTTTCAATAGATTATTTTTCACAATCATTTGTTTCAGAAATATTCAGTAGTGAAAATTTTGGTGCAAAATTGAATGACAAATTCTTTGAAGCATTTCAAAAAATCAGTGATATCCAAACGGATGAAATAAAATCAGAAAACAAATCAAAATTCACCGAAAATTACAATATTAATTCAGACCAAAATATTGAAAATTTGGAAGGTTTTTCAAGTGGTTTTCCTATAGTTAACAACGATGGGTTAAATTTAAAAATAACAAAAGGTCAAAAAAATAAAGAATCAGAGATTAAAGTGGATAGTTATAAAGATGCACTTGAAAAAATCGACAAACAATTTAGTAATATTATTCCGAAAAGTATCGTAAACAACAAAAATATCTCTAGCCTAAAAAAACTAGTTAAATATGTTGTTGCAAAAGAACTTTTTAATAGTAATGATCAAATAATAAAAACTAAATTATCTGAAAATAAATTAATTGAAAAGTACTTTGATGTGAAAGATAATAAATCGAAAGTAAATAAAACAAAATCTTCGCATGAATTGAGTATCAAGAAAAATATATATCGCTTATCTGAAGGATACATAAAAAGAGCAAACTTAGTAAATGCGTATTTAACTTCAAATAAAAATTTTAAAATTAAACATTCTAAATACATACCTATTCATGGTTCAACAGAAAATAAATTTATTTTTTCAAAAGAATTAGAAGTTGAGTCACCACTTCAGTACTTTGCAAAACAGATAGATAAACACTACAATCAAATGAAAATTAAAAATTACACTCTTAAAGATAAACTTTCAATGTTTGTTAAAAATCCTAATGATCACCTTAATGATTCAAAATCTTTAGATGATTTAATTGAATTATTAGAAGAATTTGACTTATATTATACTGAAAAAAACAATATTTATTACGTTGATAAAGATGGAAAAGTTAAAGACATATCACAGCTGTCCCCTGGTTATCAAACAAATATACTAATGGAATATATTGTTCATAAAGAAACAAGTATACCACTATTAATTGATCAACCAGAAGATAATGTTGACAATGAAACTATATATTCAGATTTAAGAGAATGGTTTAAAAGCATGAAGAGTAAAAGGCAAACATTATTAGTTACTCATGACGCAAATTTAGTTATAAACGCGGATTCAAACAATATTATTATCGCTAACCAAGTTGCAGAGAATGAATTTGAGTATCATTATGGAGCATTAGAATATGGGAACATAATTGATAGAGCAGCAACGATTCTTGATGGAGGAAAAAATGCAGTAGAAAGGAGATTGAAAAAATATGAAACAGGAAATAAAAAATAAAGTTTATATATCTCTTGAAGGTGAAATACTTATTACTATAAATGCAGATTCACCTGATTTATCTGAAGTCATAGAAAAAATCATATTAGATTTGAGTATTGATGTTGATAAGATAACTTGTGAAAGTGATATTGAAAATTTTGACAAAGAAGGATTCTTAACAATAATAGTTGAAACATCTAAAGAAATTAGAGAATTAATTCAAACTAATGAAGATGATATCAAATCAATACTTGATTCAGAGGAACAAGATGAATCAGCAATAGAGTATTACAAAAAGCTAAATGAAGAAAACGAGAAATAATAATATTATTAGGTTTTAAGTAGAGCATTTATATAATAAATGGTAAGCATATTTGGAAGTTGTTAATAAAGAAAAGAGAGATAATATGGAGAAAATATTAATAATATTAAGTGGATCCACTAATTCTGGAAAAACTCAAACACTAAATAAGTTAATTTGTAAATTACAAGATGAGTACCCACTAGCAAAGACAAAAGATTCTAATGGAAAAGAATTAAAATTTGAAACCCAAATAATTGAAGGAGACCGCCTAGTTATATTTGATAGTATTAACGAAAAGAAAATTGGAATTAATACCGCTGGAGATAATTCAAAACAGGTCATTGAATCAATTGATTTGTTTGATAATAATGATTGCGATATTGTTGTTTGTGCTACTAAAGTTATATCAAACTCAGATAATGGGTCTGTATCTACAATGCAAAAGAAAATCCCGAGTTTAATAAAGGATACCAAAGTAATTCCTCTTTTTAAAATATTGCATAAAGGTGAAAATCAACAAACTTTGGATGATAACGATGATTATATGGTGAAAGTTATTTTGGATCAGTTAAATCGATTTATTTAATAATGTATTAAGTAATTTGAATAAACATATCAATAGATTAGTTTTAATAAAATAGAAGAATAAGCTGATTATATTATTTGTCCTTATATTAAAGGTTAAAAATAAATATGTTTAGAAATCTAAGCGAAAGTAGAGTAAGTATGGAATCAAACAATAAATTTATAGGAATAGTAAATGAAATTAATCAATTTTTAATTGATAAATACAATTTACATAGTAATTCGACATTTGGTGCAGCCATTGAACATGTAAAGAATGTAGATAGGTTAGTTAAGTATGAATATGACTTTCTTGATTTAGTAAAAGACCTAAGAAATGTAATTGTTCATAAATCTTACCAAGAAGGTCCAGTAGCAGTTCCAAGAAAAGATGTTGTAGATAGATTAGAAGTGATATTAAAAAAACTTAAATATCCAACATTCATAGCAAGCGAGTTTAAAAGTAACGTTATTTCTTTTAACGACAAGGATACTTTAGATATGGTTCTTGATGAAGTTAGTGCTAATGATTACACTCAATTTCCAATATTTAGCGATAGTGGTTCAGTAGGTTTATTAACAGAAAATGGAATTACCAAATGGCTTGCTAGTAAAAAGAATGACGGAATAATTGAGTTTAATGATATAAAGATAAAAGAAATACTATCAATTGATGAGAACAGTGAATCTTATAGAGTATTAGAACATAATAAAACTGTTTACGATGTTATTGATGTCTTTAACAAAAGAAGCATTACTTACGGTAGTCTAACAATATTAATAGCTAAAGCATTTGAAATTAATAAATCAGAAGATATTGCGGGTATTATTACTCATTGGGATATTAAAGATTATATTCAGAAGTAAAACAATGAAATAATTATGAGGACAACTTAAATTTAATAACCCTTAATAGAAAGGAAACGTTATGAGCAAAGTATATAATAATGTATTGTTAATGATTGGCAATGGTTTTGATTTAGCTGCAAAGTTAAAGTCATCATACATAGACTTTTACAATGAAGTTATAAAAGAAAGTAGTTCAATAAAACAAGCAAATGCTTTTATTGATAAATACGTTGGCAATTCAACAATTTCTATTTTAAATTTATCAACAGAATTTAAAGGAATAAAAAGACAATTTCTAAATAATGAGATTGATTATTGGAGTTTACTTTTTGACAGATATAAAACAAAAGAATTAGAAAGTTGGTACGATATTGAAAAAATAATATATGACACTTTAAATAGAATTAATTTTACGGAAATTAGAAAGTACTTGAAAACGTCAGAAAAAGATTCATTAGTCGAACCCAAACTGACGAATGATGAAAATAAAATTTTCGCATTAATACTATATATGAACGAAACAAAAGATACAAAATCGAGACCATTATATCAAGAACTAATAGATGAATTATATAAATTTGAAAAAAAGTTCAAAAACTATATGAATAAAGTGTTAGAAAATCATCAAGACTATGGATCAAATGCTAAGGATATATTAAACAAGATACTATACGGTTTAGAAAAAGTAAGTGCTCGAGAATTAATTGACAGAATAAATACAAGGGGCAAAGTTTATCTTTATAATTTTAATTACACAAAACCTTTTAGTGGGTATTATAACCAGTTTGAAATTAAATCTAACAACATTCACGGAACATTAGATACGAGTATAATATTTGGGGTTGATCACTCAACAACCAATTTTGATGATGATAAGAACATATTTACTAAGGCATATAGAAAAATGATGATTGATACCACAAATAATGTTGAATTTATATTAAATAAAAAAATGAAAGATGAAGTAGAAGTAATTAAAATCTTTGGTTTATCATTAACCGAACCAGATTACACATATTTTCATACGATATTTGATTTTTATGATATATATAACTCGAATATCGTATTAGAGTTTTATTATGATGTTTATGATGGAAGAAGAAAAATAAAAGAAGACTATGTTTTATCAATATATAACCTAATTAAAACCTATGCTAATAAAAGCAAACAAGAATTTGATACTAAAAACAACACCTTAATCACAAAACTAATAATGGAAAACAGATTAAAGATTATTGATTTAAAACTTAGTCAAAAATAAATTCATATTATGATTGATTAACTTTGTGAAAAATATAAAAACTTTAATTATAATTAGATAGATTTGATAATAGTAGAATATTATTAAGGTTGCATCCAAAGGGATTATTTATAGTCCCTTTGGATTCTATTCTTTTATCTTTCAACTCCCTTTTACAATCTACTTACAAAAATCTCTATTAAAATCTTTTAGATTATGATATAATTAAAATAATTAAGATTGTTCGACAAACAAACAGAGGTAATTTAGTATGGGAAAGAAACTATTTTTTAATACAACAGCACTCTATAAAGAGTTCATTATCTTGGATTCTATTGAATTTGATTCTAATATTACCCAAAGAGATTTAGCGAGGTTAATA
>Ga0209075_1004881_pt1 | contig 10543 bp, 13 predicted proteins | sample Stecom2011_FD_187523 | JGI IMG/M metagenome (GOLD analysis project Ga0209075, IMG submission 187523) | Agricultural soil microbial communities from Utah to study Nitrogen management - Steer compost 2011 (SPAdes) (version 2) | ecosystem: Environmental > Terrestrial > Soil > Agricultural land...
ATCAATCATACAGCGCCCCTTGGCTAGAGGTTGGGGTGTCGATCAGGCAGCCTCGATCGCTAACTGTCGCACCCGGTTCTCGAGTTCAATCTGGTCTGCGGCAAACCGGCGGATACCATCGGCCAGTTTCTCGGTGGCCATGGCATCCTCGTTGGATTCCCAGCGGAATCGTTTCTCGTCCACGTGGTGTGGTTTGTCGGCGGTGTTTGCGCGGCCGGCGTTCAGGCGCTGGGGCAATTCGCCATGATCGTCTTTCAGTTCCTGCAACAGGGCAGGGCTGATGGTCAGGCGATCACAGCCGGCCAGCATTTCAATCTCACCCTTATTACGGAAGCTCGCACCCATCACCACGGTATTGAAACCGTTGGCCTTGTAGTAATTATAGATGCGGGTGACCGACTGCACGCCCGGGTCTTCCGCCGCCGGGTAGCTGTCGCGGCCAGTGCTGGCCAGGTGCCAGTCCAGAATGCGCCCTACAAACGGTGATATCAGATAGGCACCGGCTTCGGCGCAGGCAGCGGCTTGCACAAAGGAAAACAGCAGGGTCAGGTTACAACGGATGCCTTCTTTTTCCAGCTGCTCAGCGGCGCGGATGCCTTCCCAGGTAGAGGCAATTTTGATCAGCACGCGGCTGGTGTCTACGCCCTGGCGGTCATAGTAGTCGATCAACCGGCGTGCGCGTTCCAGGGTGGCACCGGTGTCAAACGACAGGCGGGCGTCTACTTCTGTAGAGACGACGCCGGGAATCAGGTTCAGGATTTCCTTACCGGCCAGCACCGCCAGCATGTCAGTGGCGATGGTCAGTTGTTCGGCGGTAGAGCCCCCGCGCTGGCTGGCAAAGGCAACGGCCTTGTCCAGCATCGGGCGGTAGGCGTCCGAGGCCGCGGCTTTCAGCAGCAGTGAGGGGTTGGTGGTGGCATCTTGTGGCCGCCATTGGGCAATGGCGTCAAGGTCGCCGGTGTCGGCCACCACGGTGGTCATGGTCTTCAGTTGGTCCAGCTTGCTGTTCATTCGTCCTGTCGTCCCGGTTGTGCGGTGTTATGGCGGTACCCAGCTCCAGAATACCTTTGTAACCCCTACAATAACGGCAGCTTACGACAGGAACAAGACAACAAAAGGTATGGGGATGATCAACTTTCCGTAATGAGTTCCGGTTCCCTGACTTTGGCCAGAGCCTGCTCCACCACTTCCAGGCCGGAACCCGGCTTGTTGGCGTTCTCGCTCAGGTGTCGGCGGAACTGCCGCCCGCCCGGCTGGCCCAGGAACAATCCCATGATGTGGCGAGTCATGTGGGTGAGGTACACCCCCCGGTCCAGTTCCTGCTGGATGAACGGAAACATGGCGCGCAGGGCATCATGACGGCTGGTGACAGGTGCCGGCTCACCAAAGAATTCGGTATCCACATCGGCCAGTAGCCAAGGGTTGTGGTAGGCCTCGCGGCCCAGCATCACGCCGTCGGTGTGGGCCAGGTGCTCATGGCATTCCTCAAAAGTTTTGATGCCGCCGTTGATGATGATTTCAAGGTGAGGGTAGGCCTGCTTCAGCTGGTACACCCAGTCGTATTTCAGCGGCGGGATGTCGCGATTTTCCTTCGGGCTCAGGCCTTCAAGAATGGCAATCCGAGCGTGCACGATGAACGTCTTGCAGCCGGCGGCGGCGACGGTTTCAATAAACTCGCACAGCTCATCCCAGGATTCCCGGCCATTGATGCCAATCCGGTGTTTGACGGTGACCGGCAAATCCGTGGCTTCTATCATCGCCGCCACACCTTCCGCCACCTTATCCGGATGTCCCATAAGACAGGCGCCGATCATGTTGTTCTGCACGCGATCACTGGGGCAGCCGACGTTCAGGTTCACTTCATCAAAGCCAAACTGCTGCGCCAGCTTTGCGCAATGCGCCAACTCACCGGCATGGCTGCCACCAAGCTGCAGCGCCAGTGGGTATTCGGATGGATCATGGCGCAGAAACCGCTCGGTATCCCCATGAATCAACGCCCCGGTGGTCACCATCTCGGTATACAGCAACGCCCGGCGGCTCAGAACTCGCGCCAGGTAGCGAAAATGCGGAGTCGTCCAATCCATCATGGGGGCCACACAAAAACGGCGGGAGGGGCCGGAATCAGCGGCACAAGGAATTGGCGATGGAGCAGACGACATAGGTAATACCTGTAAACAGCAAGGGCGCAAAGCATACGAAAATCGAAGCGCTATAGTTTATCAGCAATACCCCATATTCGCAGTCTGCAAAGCCCCCATCCTCAAATGTAACGAAATGTAGCGGGGTCTGACCCCAGTACATTTGAACGGGCGAAATGTCTTGGGGTCTGACCCCAGCATGTATAATCCGCGGTGGATGAACCGGACAACAGGATATTGAATGACCATCACAGCCTTTGACGCCTTAGCCTGCCCCCTGGACGGCGCTGCCTTGCAGCGGGAGTCGGGTTCGTGGCGGTGTGCCAGTGGCCATAATTTTGATGTGGCGCGGCAGGGCTATGTGCATCTGTTGCCGGTGCAGAAGAAGCGTTCGCTGGACCCGGGTGACAGTAAGGTGATGGTGGCGGCACGCCGGCGGTTTCTTGAGGCAGGGTATTACCAGCCGATTGCCGAGGCGGTGTCGCGGGCGACGTTGGAAGGTGCGCCGGCCAGCACCACACTGAGTTGCCTGGATGCCGGATGTGGTGAGGGCTATTACCTGCGGCAACTGGCCCGGGCGGCGGGCGAGGAAAGCACCCTGGCGTTATTGGGGCTGGATATCTCGAAATGGGCCGTCCTGGCGGCAGCTCGGGAAGACAAGCGGCCAAGCTGGGTAGTGGGCAGTAACGCCAATCTGCCGGTGCTACCGGCTTCCCTGGACCGGGTTCTGTGCCTGTTTGGCTTTCCCGTGTACCCGGAATTCGGCCGTGTTCTCAAACCGGGCGGCAAGCTGATTCAGGTGGACGCAGGGCAGGATCACCTGCGGGAGCTGCGGGAGATTATCTATCCTGAAATCCGGAGCGAATCGAAGAAAGGGACGCCAGCCCCGGAAGGATTCCGCCGGGTAGCCTCGGAAGATGTTCGGTTTTCACTGCATCTGGCGGGTGCAGAGCCCATCGCAGACCTTCTGGCGATGACGCCCCATTTCTACCGGGCAAACGCGGAAGGCCGGGAGCGGGCGGCTGCCCTGAACTCCCTGTCACTCACGGTAGATGTTTGCCTGCACACCTTTGAGCGGGTTGCTGAGGGCAATTAATCCGCGCTTTCCATACCTAGTCGGGTACCTCGGGCCTTAAGCCGGTAAAACTCCTCAACAATACCGGCCATGGCTTCCGGGCAGTATTCCCGGAGCCCGCCCAGCATCAGGCGTTTGGACACTTCACCAACCGAGCTGCCACCAGACATCAGGTGGTACGAGAGGGTTACGTTGCCGCGCTTGCCTGCCACTTCCAGGTCCGCTTTGTTCAGCTCGAGCTCGGGCTGAAGGTTGTCACTCTTTTTGAGCGCCACGCTCATGCTTTCATACATCACCATGGGGCGGTCCGGGTTAAACATCACCCCGTGGGATTCCATCAGTGGTTTGAGCGTGTGGGGGAAATTCTTGCCAGAGGCTGCCACGTAGGCGCGGGTGAAGTCATCAATCACTTGCTCGTCCCGTATTATTGCACCGCTGCGGCTGACTTCCAGGTAGACCTTGCCGGCTTCGTCGCAGACTTCGATGGTGTCTTCACCGGTTTCCCGGAATTCCAGGGGAATTTCTGCCCCCAGCAGATTGCGGAAACGGAACGTCATATTCTCTGATAGCCCAAAGCGCCCGACCACAATGGCAAACAGCAGATCGCCAGGCACGCAAAAGCGGCGGGCGTCTGGATCGTGGATAGGATTGAAGTCTCCGGCAATCTCTTTCGCAAAATGGCTGGCCTGGGGCGCAGTAATAACAACTCGTCCGTCCTGGACGGTATAAAAACGTTCTGAAAGCATGGTGTACCTTTTACGGATCGCAGAGATGAGGGAACGAGGTGTTGGTCGGTCCGCAGTTCGATCCTGTCATTCTAAACGATTAAACGCCGCAGGGCCCTCCGGCTTTCGTACAATGCCCGGTGGCAACGTCAGTCATCGTCTTCGGCATCCCGCAGGCGTTCCTGGCGCTCCCATTCCTCTTCCTTTGCGGCTTCAATTACATCGAGCAGTTCATCCACGTTCGCGCTTTCGGTGTCATGCTCAAAGCAGCCCGTCAGCTGGCTGTCGGGGTGCAGGTCGCCGGCTTCATAAAGGGCCCAGATCTCCTTGCCATAATCGGTATTCAGCAGTTCCGGGGCAAAGCGGCCGAAATAGCGGCGCATGTTGTCTACATCCCTCTCGAGCATGCGCTCCGCGCTGTTATTGCCAGCTGCATTAACCGCCTGGGGCAGATCGATAATGACCGGGCCGGTGGCATCAACCAGAACATTGAATTCGGAAAGGTCACCGTGAATCAGGCCAGCACTGAGCATGCGCACGACGTCGGCTATCACCTTGCTGTGGTAACTGCGGGCCTGTTCGGGGGGGAGGGTAACGTCGTCCAGCCGGGGCGCTGCCTTGCCTTCACTGTCGGCAATCATTTCCATCAGCAGCACGCCGTCAACAAAACCGAAAGGTTCTGGCACGCGAACGCCGGCGTCCGCCAGGCGGTAGAGGGCGTCTACTTCGGCGTTCAGCCAGGCGTCTTCCTGCTCTTTCTGGCCATAGCGGGTTTTCTTGCTCATGGCCCGGGCGCGGCGACTGTTCCGTACCTTACGGCCTTCCTGGTACTGAACGGCCTGTTTGAAACTGCGCTTCTGGGCCTCTTTGTACACCTTGGCGCAACGCACCTGGTCGCCGCAGCGCACCACAAACACCTGGGCTTCCTTGCCGCTCATCAACTGGTACAGCACCTCATCCACCATGCCTTCATCGACGAGGGGTTGTAATCGTTTTGGTATCTTCATATAAGTTTCTGTGCCCGGTTCAGCTTGCTGGCTCTGTATGGTCATGGCCAGCGTTTATCGGCACATACTACCTGATTGTGAGCAAAGGAGTGTTGTATTGATCCCGCGCGGACGATTTCCATGGCGACCGCTGATCATCCTGTTGGCCTGCTTGCTGTGGGTGCCGTCAGCTTCCGCGCTGGACTGGTCGTTCTTGCTGCAGCAGGGGCGAATGGGCATTGCCCTGCCGGATATCGAGACTGCGGATTGGCGCGTGACCGGCATCCGGGCTGAGGTGGTTAACTCGGTTGAGGCAGACAACCAGGCGGTTATTGTCCGCTTCAAACCCGGTTCACGGCTGACGGCCGCCACCTTTGAGCAGAACGCCGGAGATTCCCCGGTTGTCTTAAACAGCGTGCAGTTGGATCTGACCGATGTAACCGTCACCATCAACCTGGGTGGCGCCGGAGCCTTCGCGGACCGCACTGCGGTGGCTGGCCAGGTCACCATCGAGATTGAAGACTTGCAGCACCCCAGCCTGAGACCCCAGGGTTGGCGGTTCGATGGGCGGGTGAGTGGCGTTGTGTCTGATCTCAGCCTTGAGGGCCAGCTGCGATCAGATTCCGGCCTGTTGGCCGAGGTGGTGCTGAGAAACCGGAATGAAGAATTCATGGCTGGCCGGGTAGCTTTGGCCATGGCCGCTGAACAAGCCGGCACGGCAATCGCTGATACACTCGCCCAGTGGCCCCCGTTGCTCACGTTAAACCATGGTCAGCTTGAGGCGGCCGCTAGCTTTCGGCAGGAACCGGATGCCCCCCTTGCACTGGATGCCCGGCTGAATCTGGCGGGCGTGAGTGGGGTCTTCGATCGAACCGCGTTTTCCGATATGAGTGGCCGTTTGTTATTCAGCCTTGAAGACGAATCACTGGCTGCCCGCCTGCGCGACATCACCATTGCCCAGATCAACTCCGGCATTGGCATAGGTCCGGTGCGGTTGCTGGCGGATTATCGAGCGCCGGCCGCCGAGCCGCTCACTGGCCAGCTAGAGATTCAGCAGGCCACAGCCGAATTTCTCAATGGCCGCCTGAGAGTTGCACCGCAAACCCTCGACCTGACCAATCATCCCGTTAACGTCCCGTTAGACGTCTACGAGTTATCGCTTGAACGGCTGTTGGAAGTTTACCCGGCCGAAGGCTTTGAGGGCACCGGCAGGCTAAACGGCCGGATACCGCTAATGATCTCCGGCACATCGGTAGAGGTTGAGCAAGGCACCATGGCGGCTATTGTTCCGGGCGGCCGCTTGCGGTTACCGGGCGAGCGATTGCAGGCCATGCTGGGCAGTAGCCAGGCCGTGGACCTGGTGGTGCAAGCTTTGCAAAACTTTCACTATTCGGTGCTGGATAGCACGATAGACTACGATAAGAATGGAAAGCTGATGCTAGGTCTTCGGCTGGAGGGAGAGAGCCCGAGCGTTCGTGGCGGCCAGCCGGTGGTGCTGAACATCAATCTTGAAGAAGACATTCCTGCGCTGTTAACCAGCCTACAGCTGAGCGGCAGGGTGAACGAAGCGGTTACCGAACGCGTTCGGGAGCGGCTGCAACAGTCCGGGCAGGAGGCACAACCATGATCAATGTGTGGCGGTCGCGCAGACCGCTGGCCATGAGAGTTCTGATGATATTGGTCCTGCCGCTGGCGTTCATCGCCTGCACGCCAACCGTACAGATGGCAGCACCGAAAGAGCCAATTACCGTGAATCTGAACGTTAAAATCCAGCACGAGATCTACGTAAAAGTGGACAGGGAAGTGGATGAACTGTTCAGCGATAAAGGCCTGTTCTGAACAACAGCGGCCTGACCAAGGTCAGACAAGGGGTTGAGGATGAAACGACTGATGCAAATGGGCGCTTTCCTGCTGGCTATCAGCCTGGCATTGCCGGCGCTCGCCATGGGCCTGGAAGAGGCCAAGCAGAAACTGGAAACTGTCAAACAGCAGGGCCTGGTGGGTGAAACGCCAACCGGTTACCTGGAAGTGGTGCGCGCGGAAGGCGATGCGCCCGCGGTGGTGCAGGCCATCAACAGCGCGCGCCGGGATGAATATGCCCGTATTGCCGAGCGGCACGACATACCGGTTACCCAGGTGGAAACCGTGGCTGGCAAGAAGGCTATTGAGAAAACACCGGCCGGGCAGTTCGTTCAGGTCAATGGCCAGTGGGTGAAGAAATAGCGCTTACTCCAGCTCAAGGATCAGTGGCTCCATCAGCCTGTATACCCAGGCTGATCGGCCATCCTGCAGTGTTAACTCCACCCTTTCGTAGCGCACACCCAGCCGCTCGTACCTGTCCAGTGCCCGCAACTCATTAGCGCTCACTTCAATCACTTCTCCGGCTACGCTCGCATCAGGGTCTGGCTTGATGTCCAGTTTTTCCTTGCGAAACCCCGGCAGGGTGGCCGGTTCGCTGGTGCCTGCACGCCCTGTCACCAGCCAACGCACCCAAGGCCGGGTGAGGGTGCCGTACACAAACACTGAATAGGTTTTGTCTTCTTCTATAGTCGGCAATTCCCCAGTTGGGTTGTAGCCAAAACTGCTGACAAAGGTAAGCCAAAGGTAGGCCACGCCCACCATCAGCAGTGATAGAATCAGCACCAGTGAGCGTTTGATCGATTTTCTCATAGATCGCTACGCAGTCTCTCCGGCATGGCTGATCAGTACACCGGGCGCACCAGTTTGCAGCTTGTCTCTCAGGCTGCCTGGAATAGCGACCTTGGCCATTTTTGACGGCTGGATAACCACGTAGGTGATGTCGGCATCGGCGATAAACTGCCCGTCACCGTGCCGGAAGAATTCCAGGTGCAGCGTGAACGACGTATTCCCCAGCCGCCCGGCCTTGATGCGGGCTTCCAGCACATCGTCAAACTTCGCTGGTGCTTTCCAGTTCACCGTCAGGCTGACCACCTGAATGTCTAAATCCTGCTCCAGTAAGTGCTGATAGTCACCAAACAGGGTGCGAACGTACTCGTTCACGGCAATATCGACAAAATCCGCGTAGCGGGCATTGAACACCACGCCCTGAGCATCGCATTCGCCATAGCGAACCCGGAAGCGGAAACGGAAAGGATTGTTCTCGTAAGTCATTGGCCTTTGGTCCGATCGGGATATTTATAAGCCCCGCATAGCGAGCGCTGATTGGCCCATCAGAATGGCTTAATTGCTGCCTTGTGCCAAGTTTCGTAACAGCTCCGCCGCCGGAACCTCCAAGCACCCCGATGCATTCTGCCCACACCATAAAGGCGAGAAATCCCCGGAGCCTTGTGCCTCGGCGGCCGCTCGCAATGGTGCTATGGCGTTGGTGGCCAATGGGAAAGCGGGAGCGAGGGCTGATATCGGCCCCAGCTCTCGCATCACCCGGTTCATAATGCCTCTTGCCGGCCCCCCGGAGAACAGATTAGTGATGGCCGTGTGCCGGGCCGCATCGCTCTTTAGCGCCTCGCGATGAACCGCCCGGGTTGTGGCTTCCGGGCAAAGCATAAACGCCGTGCCCACCTGGGCCGCCGCAGCGCCAAGTGCCAGTGCCGCCTTTACGCCCCTGGCATCGGCAATGCCACCGGCTGCAATAACCGGCACACTCACCGCAGTAACCACCTGGGGTAAAAGGGCAAACGTTCCCATCTGCGTGCTCATGTCCTTTGTCAGGAAAATGCCCCGGTGGCCACCGGCCTCAAGCCCTTGCGCAATAATGCCGTCGGCACCGTTACTCTCCAGCCAAACGGCTTCTTCTACCGTGGTAGCCGATGACAGCACCGTGGCTCCAGCGGCTTTGACCCGTTGCAGCAACTCGGGCGCCGGCAGGCCAAAATGGAAGCTCACAATGGCTGGCTGGAATTCCTCCACAATGGCAGCCATCTCGGCGTTGAAGGGTTGCCGCCCGGGGCCATTGTTAATAACGCCTTTGTCCAACCCGTATTCCCGATAGTAGGGCGCTAGCGCCGCCCGCCACGACTTTTCCGCTGAGGTATCAGGTTCTGGTGGAGTGTGGGCAAAGAAATTCAGGTTGAATGGCCGGTTTGTGCTGGCTTTCAAGGCTTCAAGCTCTGCCCGGAGTGCAGCCGCGGTCAACATCGCGCAAGGCAGCGACCCCAGCCCGCCGGCATTGGAAACCGCTGCCGCCAGCCGGCTGTCTTGAACGCCTGCCATGGGCGCCTGAATGATGGGTAAATCTGTTCCCAGAAAGTTCAGCATGACGTTTTCCTATCCTGCATGACGGGACCTGCTGTTGCTGTGGACCACAGCGGGTAGGGGATGCCGGCCAAGCGATTCATGACAAAAGCATGCGCCAGCAGCAAGCCGACACCGGCCATCAGTATAGGTAATTGGGCCGGGTCTGGCATCAGCCCCAGGGAAACGATCAGCGCCGTAGCGCCCGCTGGTGGGTGCGCTACCCTGAACACCACCATCAGACAGCTGGCCAGCCCCAGAGACAGGGCCGCTGCGCCCACCCGAGGCAAGTCGACACCCGTCATAAAAGCAGACGGCTGATCCTGCAAACCGAACAGGTACAGGCTGAACAGCCCAGTGAGAGCGCCAATGAGGTGTCCGCACAGGGTGTTTCTTGGTGAAGCGGGTTGGGCCATGGGCACATAGAACAGAATAAAGGCGGTGGCGCCCAGCGAGGGAAAGATAAACGCTTCCTGGGTGACAAGTGCAACAAAAGAGACCAGCGCAATACTGAAACCACCATTGATCAGATTGAACACAGCCATAACCGTGGTTCGACTGTACCGCGTGGCCAGTCGTTCCAGATGAAGTGCATTCAGCAATCCTTTGGCCAGCTGCCAGCGCAGCTGCTCGTTCCTGCGTCCCATGATCTTGGTTTGCCCTGATTTGGTGCATTAATTGAAAGGGGCGCGATGGTAAACACTGATGATTATCAAGGCAAACAGGGATTTTCGATATGGGTTAAGGGTATTGTGGATAAGCTATTGGGTATTCAATATTCACGGAGATACGAAACACATGTTTTAGGTCAAGACTGGCTACTAAGCATCGACATAGGCGGCCTGGTTGGCGAATACCTGAAGCCATGCACAAAAACACCACCGAACGACACAGTCTGTCGCCCCCGTGACTAAACTGGAAGAACGGGGGCGCCAGAGGGGAGAGTACCGTGCGAGCAAGCACCGTTGCGAAACACCTAATGATTGCACTGGCCATAGCGCTGCTTGTGCTGGCATCCGGCTGGCTGTCCGCACAGGAAAACTGCACCTACCGCCAAGACGCTCTGGGCAACCTGGGCTACCAGTGCGACAGCGGCGAACAGGGCACACTCCGCAAAGACGCATTCGGCCACTGGAACGACAACCGAACCGGCAACCGTTACCGCAAAGACAGCCTTGGAAACTATCGATCTTCTGATGGTGAAGAGGTGTGGCGGAAGGATTCGCTGGGGAACTGGCGGGACCGGGACGGGCGGCGGTGCAGGGAGGATGCGTTGGGGAATTTGGTGTGTGAGTAGGGTAAGTGGTTCGTAAACAAATGCAAAATTCAGCCGAGCCGGATAGAAAGTCTTAAGATTTCCTTGGAAACCGGGACGTTGAACGCTACGGTTCTTGCCAGATGTGCCAT
>Ga0209075_1004882_pt1 | contig 10543 bp, 6 predicted proteins | sample Stecom2011_FD_187523 | JGI IMG/M metagenome (GOLD analysis project Ga0209075, IMG submission 187523) | Agricultural soil microbial communities from Utah to study Nitrogen management - Steer compost 2011 (SPAdes) (version 2) | ecosystem: Environmental > Terrestrial > Soil > Agricultural land...
GGAGGCATCTGATTCATCGAGTATAAGGGTTCGTCTTGCGGAAGGCCGTCTGTAGGCGCAGCAAAATTGTTTCGAATAGCTTCACCAACTATTCCATTCCACAAATCGTTGGGAGTAATAATCTGAAGGGCGTTGATGTTTCCTACAGAATTGGGCACAAGAGATTTATCCCTTTCCCCGCCGTTGTTGCAAGATGTAAAAACAACAAATAGCGAAAACAGTACAATATAAAATGATCTCATCAAAAGGATATTTATGGAACTATCCTTTATAAATTTTTAGTTTAGTTCCAGGCTTCAAACTAGTACCACTAATATCGTTCCATTTTTGAATATTTTGGATTGAAACTCCCGGAAACTTTTGAGAAATACTCCAAAGGGAGTCACCATCGCGCACGGTATAGATTTTTTCGGAGCCACTGCTCTGGCTGGAAGAGGTATTCTGTGCAATGTCTTCAGTGCGTTTATTTGGATATATTATTAGATTTTGTCCTACACGGATGGTAGAATTACGCATTCCATTCCAATTCTGGACCTGGCTTACTTTTACCCCGTAACGATCGGCAATACGCCCTAAGAAATCGCCACTTTTAACGCGATAGCGTATTTTTTCAGGTTGATTGTATAGCTCAGGAGTCGATTTTTCTGAGCTTTCTTCTTTTTGCTGGGCGTAAGCATAAATGGCCTCCTCATTGTTGACGAATGTTCCAACGGCTGTTAGAGGAAGTCGTAACATATATTGTTTGTCTTTTACCACCGGGATAATTCCCAACTTATAGGCTGGATTTAAAAATTCCAGTTCCTCTATATCCAGATTAGTAAGTTCTGCGACTTGTTGAAGTGTGATCTGCTCCTTAACCATAATTGTATCGGTAGCAACGTATGGAATGCGATGTGGTCTCTTCTTAAAACCGTGTTCCGTGGCATATTCAAAAATATACATGGTGGCTAGGAATGCCGGCACATAACCAGCGGTTTCACGAGGGAGAAAGGAGCGAAGATCCCAGTAATTGGTCTTACCACCAGAACGGCGAATGGCCTTAGAAACATTTCCGGGGCCAGAATTATATGCGGCTAGGGCTAAATCCCAGTCATTAAAACTGTTGTTCAAGCTTTTTAAATATTTACAAGCAGCTTCGGTGGCCCTGATTGGCTCCGAACGATCGTCTACATACGAACTCACGTCCAGACCAAACATTTTGCCAGTGGAAAACATAAACTGCCAAAGTCCTGTGGCTCCTACTCTGGATTGGGCGCGAGGATTAAGGGCAGATTCGATAACGGCTAAATATTTTAATTCCAAGGGCAGATTGTGTTTGTCCAGTTCTTGCTCAAACATTGGGAAATAATAATCACTTAATCCCATCATGCGCTCCAAGGTTCCACGTCGATTTTTTAAGTATTGTTTAATAACACTTTCCAACGAAGGATTATACTCTACATTAAAGGGAGTGCGAGCGTCGAGTTCTTTTAGGCGTTGTTTTAAAAGTTCGGTAGGAAGTTCATCGTAATCAACTGCTTCGTATTCCTGATTTACGATACTATTGTAAACATCGTCGAAAAGATCAGACTTATAAAGTTCCTTTAGCCAAAGACTATCTTTCTTTCTGGCAATCGCCATATCCTTAAGGTTGAGGATGGTGCTGTCTTTCAACGAAGTGGCAACTACGGTAGAGGGAAGCTCCGATGAGATAGTTGTAACTCGAATAGAATCTACCACTTCGATGGTTTTCGTATTTAGTTTTTTGCTTTTCTTTTTGCCTTGTTGGGCAAAACCAATACTGAATACCATCATCAGTATAAGTAGGAGGATTTTGTTTCGTTTCATCAGATTTCTTGTTGCATTGGGGATTTAGGCAAATTTCGCCCGATTTTACAATTTATTGAATGTAAGATTTCAACACCATAAAAACACTAACGTCTTTTTATGGAATTAATTTTCTCAAAATTAATGATTTAACAAAAATAAGCAAATTTTTAAAGCAGAATACCTAAGGGCTTGATTTTTAACCTTATTCCATTAACGCTGTTATACCTGGCAGGGTTTTCCCTTCCAACATTTCCAGCATGGCTCCGCCTCCGGTTGATACATAGCTCATCTTATCGGCCAGTTTAAATTGTTGAACCGCTGCCACCGAATCGCCACCACCCACCAGCGAAAAGGCTCCTTTGGCCGTAGCCTTAGCTATATTTTCTCCCAAGGTTTTGGTGCCTTTAGCGAATTTTTCCATCTCAAAAACTCCAACGGGTCCATTCCATAATATGGTGTTGGAAATGCTAAGAATCTCAGCAAAAAGCTCGTTAGATTTTGGTCCCGCATCAAGACCCATCCATCCCTTAGGAATATTATCAATTGCGCAGATCTCGGTATTGGCAGTAGGAGAAAAAGCATCGGCAATGACCGCATCCACTGGTAAATGAAGAGCTACATTCTTGGTTTTACATTTTTCCAGAATCTCTAAGGCCAGATCCATTTTATCTTCTTCAACCAAAGAACTTCCAATTTGCCCTCCTTGGGCCTTGATGAAGGTAAAGGCCATACCGCCGCCTATAATTAGGTGATCCAATTTATCTAGAATATTCTCGATAACAGTGATTTTGGAAGATACTTTAGCGCCTCCAATAATAGCGGTAACCGGTTTTCTGCTATTATCGAGAACTTTGTTTACATTTTCTACCTCTGAAGCGAGCAACAGTCCAAAACATTTGTTTTCTGGAAAGAATTGAGCAATAATCGCTGTGGAAGCATGCGCTCTATGTGCAGTTCCAAATGCATCATTGACATAAACATCTCCAAGCTTTGAGAGTTTCTCCGCAAATTCCCGATCGCCCTTGGTTTCCTCTTCATGATATCTGAGGTTTTCCAAGAGTAATATCTCTCCAGACTTCAGTTTGGATACTGCCGCTTCTACGTCGGCACCTATGCAGTTATCCACAAATTTCACCTGCACCCCGATTATTTTTGATAAGGGTTTAACGAGGTGTTGTAACGAAAACTCAGGTTCCCGATTCTTTGGCCGTCCTAGATGCGACATCAACACACAGCTTCCGCCATCCTCGAGAATTTTTAGAATTGTGGGTTTGCTGGCTTGTATCCGTGTATCGTCGGTAACAGTGAAATTCTCATCCAAGGGGACATTAAAATCAACACGGATCAAGGCTGTTTTTCCTTTAAAATTTATATCGTTAACAGTTTTCATCATAAGAATATTTCTTCTGCAAATATAGTATTTTGGCTTAGCTTCTTGAATCGAATAAAATCTAAACCCAAATATTAGGTTTCTACGCTAAATAAAGTACCCTAGTTACCAGATAATATCAGTCAAGAAAATTGTTTAGATTTGCCAATGGATTTTTCAGAAGTCATAGGTCAGGAACACCTCAAAACCCATCTTTCAACCACTATCCAAAATGGTCGGATTCCTCACGCCCAGTTGTTCAGCGGGATCAATGGCAGCGGTTTGTTGCCCATGGCCATTGCTTACGCATCTGAATTGCTTTGTGTTCAATATGAAAAGGGAAGTCCGTCTTACATTGCTTGCAAAAACAAAGTGACAAAATTGGCCCATCCCGATCTGCATTTTATTTATCCTGTGAATACCAATGAAGCGGTGAAAAAAAATGCCATTTCGGACGATTATGCAACAGCTTGGCGCGAGTTCGTTTTAAATAATCCATATGCATCCTTATTTGAATGGCTTCAAAGTATTGGCATAGAAAATAAACAGGGCAATATCAGCAAATTCGAAGCTGAACAAATTGCAAAAAAACTGTCGTTAAAATCCTTTGAAGGCGGTTACAAAGTTATGATTATCTGGATGGCTGACAGTATGAATGCTGAATGTGCCAACAAAATCCTGAAATTGGTTGAAGAACCAACGGATAAAACAGTGCTATTGCTGTTGACAGAAAGGGAGGGTCAAATTCTCACTACCATCCGCTCCAGATGTCAGAAATTGGATTTTCCTCTACTTTCCGAAGCTGAAATCGCTGGGCAATTAGTGAAAAAGGAAAATTTAAAAGAATCATTGGCATACCAAACTGCCAGAAGGGCCCAAGGGGATTATAACAGGGCGTTACAATTATTAGAGGAAAGTGGAGAACACGAGGTCTTCGAAAAATGGTTTATAGAATGGGTGCGATCTGCATTTAGGGCGAAAGGAAATAAGGGCGCTATCAACGATCTCCTGAAATGGAGCGACGAGTTGGCAAGTAAAGGCCGGGAGACCCAGAAAAAATTCCTTTTATATTGCATTGATATTTTCAGACAGGCCTTATTGGAAAACTATAATCTCAGTACTTTGGTGTTTTTTGAGGCGGTGGACAAATCATTTGAAATTTCAAAATTTGCTCCCTTTGTACACCCTAATAATATTTTTGGAATACAGACGTCATTGGAGGATGCCATTTATCACATTGAACGCAATGGAAATGCCAAAATCATTTTTACCGATCTTTCCATCAGGCTAACACGTTTGATCCATGCTAAATCCGCGGCATAATAATTATCTATAGCTTAATAAAGCTGATAGGTTTTAGCTATTAAAAAAGCCTGCGTAGCAGAAGTTTTCCCAATTGATATCCACGATACCCTAGCCAAGCCCTCACCTTGGACCTAAACCCGGCCTAAAACCGATTATTTAAAGCCATTAGTCCTTTTTGAAGCAATAAATGTGTGAAGAATACTCTTTTGAGCTTCGTCCTTTAATATTGGATATAAAACCTATCCAAATTCCTTTTAGCGAAAATTTTTTGCCCGTTTTATATTTCTCGGATAGCAAACTCACATAGTAGGAATCAAAAATCATCGGTAAGGTTTTTTTCAGTTGAAAATGATTGTCAAATAAAAGCATTAATGATTTTCGAGAAAAATGCCAAAGATGTCTTGGGGTATCATAAGCGGCCCAAAACTTTCCATAATGTAGAGCGTCGAAAGATTTAAAATTTGGAACCGCAATTATCAAAGTCCCATTTGGTTTTACTAAACTGGACAGCTCCAAAATGGTTTCCTCAAGATTTGGCACATGCTCTAAAACATGCCAAAGAGTAATCACGTCAAATTGATGATTCTTAAATTGATCTAGGGAAGATTTTAAAACCAATCCTTTTTCTGAAGCCAACTTTAAGGCATTCGTATTCGGCTCCATGCCATAAACCTCCCATCCCTTTTCTTTGGCTGCTATCAAAAAATCGCCGGTTCCAGCTCCAATATCGAGTACGGAACCTGTTCCATTATTTTCCTTTTGGATTAATCGAAGTTTATTCTTTATAGACCATTTTTTCACCCATTGATATAAAGTGGCAAAAATTCCTCGATCCTGGTCGGTATGAGAAATATAATCTTCACTCTCGTAGTAATCGGCAAGTTTTTCGACTGGAGGTTGAGGTTCAGTTTTGAGCATCTCAAATTGCGATTCGTAAACCAAATTGAAAGATTCTCCCGACACGAGATAATCTTTGGTGGTCAAGTATTTTTCAGCGGGATTGTTCAAGGAAAGAATTTATTTTATTCGGAACTAATATGTTCCACGTGAAACAATGCTCTTAACGCCCCATATACACAAGGAGAACGGACACGTCATTAGGGGAAACACCACTAATTCTAGACGCCTGGGAAACAGTTGCCGGTTTTATCTTTGTCAATTTTTCACGTGCCTCAAATGAAAGGGATTTCAGTTTTGAATAATCGAAAGAAGATGGAATTTTCACGCCTTCCAACCTGTTAAGTTTATCGGCATTATTTTTTTCCTTTTGAATATAGCCTGCATACTTTACCTGTATTTCGGCTTGCTCTATCATTTCAGTATCCAATTCATTTTCCGAAATAAATTTTTGAACAGAGGGAAGAGTTTTCATATCCTCCATAGTGACTTCTGGACGGGAAAAGAACTTAAATAATTTATCGCTCTGATTAACAAGTGCCGAATCTTTAGCTTCAAAAATCGGATTTATCTCTTCCGGAGCAGAGCTAGTTTCCTTAAAAAACTCAATAAAAGCTGTTGATTTTTTCTCCTTTGCCTCCATCTTTCTCATCCTTTCTTCTCCTGCCAACCCGATGGCATAAGATTTAGGTGTAAGTCTAAAATCAGCATTGTCCTGACGAAGAAGAGTCCTGTATTCCGCGCGGGAGGTAAACATTCGATAAGGCTCTTCGGTCCCTTTAGTAATCAGGTCATCAATAAGTACCCCAATATAGGCTTCATTTCTTTTCAAGATTAGGCTTTCTTCTTCCCGAATTTTCAAATGGGCGTTAATACCGGCCATTAAGCCTTGAGACGCGGCCTCTTCATAACCAGTAGTTCCATTTATCTGTCCGGCAAAATAAAGCCCAGAAACCAATTTAGTTTCTAGAGTATGCTTTAATTGAGTAGGCGGGAAAAAATCGTATTCAATAGCGTAGCCTGGACGAAAGAATTTCACATTTTCAAATCCAGCTACTCTCCGAAGGGCCTTAAATTGAATATCCTCAGGAAGGGAAGTTGAAAAACCATTCACATAGTATTCCACAGTGTCCCATCCTTCGGGTTCAACAAAAATCTGATGGCTTTCCTTATCCGCAAATCGATTAATCTTGTCTTCTATGGAAGGGCAGTACCTAGGACCAAGACTTTTAATGGCCCCATTAAACATAGGAGATCTATCAAAGCCTTCTCTCAAAATATTATGGACTTCCAAACTCGTATGGCTCATATGGCAAGACCGTTGTTTGGTCAAAGGTTTGGTCAAATCGGAAAAGGAAAACTTTTCGGTAACTTCATCCCCGGGTTGTTCAATCATTTTGGAGAAATCCAACGATCGCCCGTCAACTCTTGGGGGTGTTCCGGTTTTCATCCTCCCGGTTTCAAAACCCAAATCGGCAAGTTCCTTAGTAATTCCAGTAGAAGCCTTTTCCCCCGCGCGACCTCCACCAAATTGTTTATCACCAATATGGATCAATCCATTTAAAAAAGTGCCATTGGTTAGCACAACCGCCTTGGATCGAATTTCCAATCCCAGAGACGTGCGAACACCCTTAATACTACCATTTTCAACGATAATTCCGGAAATCATTTCCTGATAAAAATCCAGATTGGGAGTTCTTTCTAGCATAAATCGCCACATTTCTGCAAAGCGCATTCTATCACTTTGAACACGAGGACTCCACATAGCCGGTCCTTTGGACTTATTAAGCATCCTAAATTGAATTGCGGTTTTGTCAGAAACTATACCGCTATATCCTCCAAGGGCATCAATTTCACGCACAATTTGCCCTTTGGCTATCCCTCCCATGGCAGGATTACAGCTCATTTGGCCAATAGTTTGCAGATTCATGGTAACCAAAAGGGTCTTAGATCCTAAATTGGCCGCAGCGGCTGCGGCTTCTGAACCTGCGTGTCCGGCACCTACAACAATAACATCATACTCGGTTGAAAACATATTCTAAATATTGTTCCACGTGGAACATTTGATTTTTAAATTTTTTGGGGGATGCAAAACTACGATAATTTATTGGAAAGAAAAGGCCCAAGCCTCACAATTCTAAGCTTATACAAGCGGAAAACGCCCAAGGCATTCATCCTCCTTTAACCGCATACTGCGTTCTTCTGAAGAAGTTTTGTCTTTATAACCCATAAAGTGTAAAATACCATGAATCATAACGCGCTTTAATTCCTTTGAGAATTCAACTGAGAATTCACCTGCATTTTCTACAACTCGTTCAATAGATATGTAGATCTCACCATTAATTTCTTTGCCCAATCCATAGTCGAAACTTAGAATATCGGTTAAAGTATCGTGATTTAAAAACTCTAAATTCAACTTGTGCAAATATTCATCATCGCAAAAAACATATAGAACTTCTCCCAATTGAAAGCCCTCAGAAACAATAATATCAGCAATCCATTTCCGATGTATTTCTTCATCTTCCAAATGGAAATCCGTTTCAGAATGAAAATCAATCATGGCTGTTTTTAAAATAATCCTGTACCTTAATTTTGTAATCTCCACGCAAAGGTAAAGCCTCTCGGTTTAGAATTTCCGTAGTATTAAAATATTTTTTAATTTCTTCAGGACTTAGGCGAATTTCATTTCGGAAATCCCTCCTATTGGTGATAGCTTCCCTTCTGCTTTCTTGGCCCTGCTCAAGTTCGGCTTTGTCCAATTTCAATAATTCGTATTTAAGGTTTAGCATCTGTTGAAGGGTATTTTGATTGAACCCCTTGTCTAATAGCTGTTGTTCAATTCCCTCCATTCTTCTCAATAAATCACCCCCTGGGCCTTTTAATCCTTCTTTACTTAGCCTATCTTGAAGTTGCTGTCGCAATAGTTGCTGTTGCTTATAAATTTCGAATAATTCACCACTCATTTCTTCTCCCTGGCCGTCGCCTTGTTTAGAGCCGTCCTTTTCATTTCCTTTTTGACCATCCTTTCCGCTTTTTCCATCTTTCCCATCGCCGTCACCATCACCCTCACCTTCACCTTCTCCCTCGCCTTGACCTTCACCTTCCTTCTGCCCCTTCTCTAATCCTTCCTTCATCTTTTCGTTGAGGTCTTCTTGTTTTTGAATTATATCCGGCAACTGAAATTTTCCTTCCCCGCTGGACCCGGGACTAGGATTCCCTTTCCCTCCTCCAGCACCCATAGCCATTTGCATCTGCATTTGCATGTTGTTGAGCAAATCGCTTAATAGCACCGCCAAATCATTGGCTCCAGTAATCGTATATTGCTGATTTCCAATACCTTGCCTGCCTTGATTCTGAGCCAATCGCTCTAGCGATTTATCAATATTATATTGAATTTCGGTAATTGTGCTATTGATCTGGTTGCCGAGCATGGGTTGCCTTAGCGCTAATACAAAAAGGCTATCGTCAATATGCTCGAAGTTCAATTTCAAGTCATTTTGAACATTCAGTTTCTTCCCGTAAATAGGATTACCGTATTGAATGTTCTTAAAAGTTTCCATCAAATCTTCTTGCCCGAAAGAGAATACAACAAGGTTTTTAACTATTTGCCTAAGCATCTTTACATCCTCATCCAAGGCCTCCATTTGCCCTCCTTGCATCTGCATTTTCATCCCTTCGCCCATCTCCTTCATTTTCTGTCCTGCTTTCTTCTGATGTTTGCCAGCATCGGCAGGCTTTTGATCTTGCAGCTCATCTGTTGCCTTTTGCTGCTCTTCATCAACTTCTTTTTCTCCAGCTGGATCTTGTGGGATGTCCATAGGCTTTTTTAATCCCTCATTTTCTTTTTGGAGATCTTCCATTTCCTTTTTGAATTCATCAAACTTTTGGTTGAGATCCTCTTGGGCCTGTTCCGTATTTTTATCATCAGGTTTCTCGGCGAGTTTCTCTTGGTCCTCACCTAACTTATAAAGTTCCTCTGCCAATTTTTCGGCTTTCTTTTCAACGTAATACCGCTTAGTTAATTCGAGTAATTGTTCTAGATTTTTCTCTTGGTTTTTATTTTGTTTAGAAAGTTTCTCAAGCTTATCCGTCAATTCCTCTTTTTGGATTTTATCTTGGAGCTTCTCCAATTCATCAAGCAATTTTTCATTTTCCTGTAGCCTTTCCTCGTTTTCCTCCAAACGTTTTTCCAATTGCTCTTTAAAGGGGTCATTCTCCTCATTTTCAGGTTGAAAATTCTGGAGCTCTTCTTTTAATTCCTTCGAGAAATTCTTCATCATCTCCTCTTGTTGTTGCTGTCTCTTTATAAAGTTCTCCAGTTTCTTTTTATCGTTATAATTCAGTTCGTTCTTTTCCTTTTGAGTGCGAGATAATTCTTCAAGCGTTTGTTTTCTATCCTTTAAGTCCTCCAGCGATTTATCCAATCCTTCGATCGCTTTTTGTTGGTTTTGAAGTTGTTCATTTTCCAATTCGTCCTTGGTGAGCTTTCGGAAGGAATAAATTCCAGATTTCGTGGACTTATAATTATGGATGGCATCATTGTCAAATACCTCGAAGTAATATTGATATGCCACACCTTCCTCCAAATTTAGATTGCCAGGAAAAACATAGGTAAACTGGTCGAAATTGGTCTTGTTTATAGGCAATTCCTGTGTTTTGGCATTCTTTTCTTCGTTTTCGGGATAATATACCAACCGAAGTTTAGTAAGCCCGTAATCATCAGATATACGGCCTAAAAAGAAAACGCGTTGACTACTAGTGCTATCTTGTTTAGATTCAACATCTATTTCGGGAAATTGGTCTTTTACAACATTCAGGGAAAAGGAAAGGTTTTCATAATCCTTCAATTTTTCATTGGAAGTGGTAATTGCGTAATCAAACTTATTGTAGATTCCTTTCTCAAAGTTGAAATTAGTTCCCTTTGAATGGAAGGAATATGAAGTGTCCGCCGTTTTCAAAGCCACCGCTTGGGTATTCTTTGTGGAAACTTGCCATTTTACTCTAGTGCCTTCAGGAATGGTCGCATTACCCGTGCTCTTTAAAGTTTCATCGGTCTTCTTGGTGTAGGCTGGATAATTCAAAACCATTTCAAAATTGAGGAGCGATGGTGTTTTTACAACCTCCAGAGTGTATTTTCTAGAGTTGACCTTATTGGCTTTTAGG
>Ga0209075_1004883_pt1 | contig 10542 bp, 8 predicted proteins | sample Stecom2011_FD_187523 | JGI IMG/M metagenome (GOLD analysis project Ga0209075, IMG submission 187523) | Agricultural soil microbial communities from Utah to study Nitrogen management - Steer compost 2011 (SPAdes) (version 2) | ecosystem: Environmental > Terrestrial > Soil > Agricultural land...
GATCTTTACAAAAGCCTAGAGCTTTCCACTCTTGATGTATTTGCTTGATGGCCTTTGCTTTTTCAACGGCTGGCATATCATTAGCGATTAAGTTTTCCATTTTCTCGCAAAGGGCGTCACGTTTTGGATCAGTGGCGAATTCTTGCCAGTCGTGTAAAGCCTGAGTGGTCGCTTGCATACGTTGTAAGCCAGCATGGTATTTATGCTGCTGGTCGCGAGTGAGGCTTTTGCTCAGTTGTTGGGCTTGCTGATGCAGCTTTTTGACCAAAGAAAAGTCGCTGTTGGCAATGGCGTCATCGGCTTTTTTTACCAAGGCATCCATATTGTTAATAGCGGCATCTTGTTGTTTTTTCTGTTGTTGTAAGCCTTGTTTGAGCACGCTTTGTCGTTGTTGCAGTGCGGCAAAGTGCTGATTTTTCAGTGTGCTATGGCGCTGGCAAGTGGCTAGGGCTTGCTCGACTTTTTCTAATTGCTCCGATAGTTGCTGCGCATCCATTTGCTGCGCATCATTGCTATGGATGGCGCTTAGCTGCTGGTTTAATTGCTGACTGAGCTGATGCAGATTTTCTATCTCTAGCAGTATGCGTAAGACGGCGGGCTGTTGTTTTGCTTGTTCTTTCTGCTCGGCTAGCTGGGTGAGTTCGTCATCGCTGAGTGTGAGTGTTTTATTCAGTGTGTCTAATTGCTGCTGTGCAGTTTGCAGCAGGGCTTGTTCTGCTAATTGCGCTTGTTCTGCCTGCTGTTGTTCGGCCAATTTGTCTTGGCAAGCTAGCAGGGCTTGTTGTATGTCAGGAAACAAAGCGTGTTGCTGATCCAAAGATGGCAGCTGCTGTTCTATATTGAGCAGAATGCCCTCTAATAGCGGCGTGTGTTCGCTGCGTAAAATGCTTTGCAGCCTTTCTAAAGTATGCTCTAACTGTTGTAGCGCCTGTTGCTCTGCCTGTTGTTGTTTGGCTATTGCTTCTAAGCGTTGGCGAATATATTGCGAGGTTCTTTTATCGCGGCCTTTAATTAAGTTGGCAGCGTGCTTTAGGCTGTCTTCGCTTTCTAGTTGCTGTATTAACAAGGGCCAAATAGGGTGATTACGGCTGTCTTCCAATAGGCGATAGATGATTTTCTCATCATTTAAGCCGGTTAAGGCTAAGCGCTGTAGCGATGCTTCGTGACAGTGGGTAACAATGGCTGCTAGCCACTGAGGATCTTCACAGTCGAGTATGAAATTCTCGGCCTGAAGCGCAGGTGTTAAGTCGTTATTGCACAATATTGAGCAGTGGCATTGCTGAATAAAAGCTTTATCGCCACTATGCGGGCTGTCTTGATAGAGTTTGTGCAGGGCCTCTAATGATTCAATACCTGCAATAGCCGCATTACGCACACGCGGTTCGGCATCGTTAAGAGCAATAGTGTTTAATGTGGACAAATCTTTGCTAGGATGCAGTTGTTTTACTGCGAGTAAGCGAACTTGCCAGTCTTTATGCTGCCACTTAGGGCGAAATAGGGAGCTTAACATGATTTATATTCTTAACAGCCTGTTAGGGATAACAATGGTATCATACCGACTTTATTGTACCGCAACAAAGCTATAAAGCCCTATGTTAACGCAAGCACTCAAGCAGGAGATTCAGCAGGCTTATAGCCACTTTCTGCAAAGTAAAAACTTAAAGCCTCGTTACAGTCAAAAACTGATGATTGCAGAAATCGCCCGTTGTCTTGGCGCGATTGAAACCGATGCTGAAGGTAATAGAAATAATCAGGCCGGTTTATGCGCGATAGAAGCGGGCACCGGTACGGGTAAAACCGTGGCTTATCTATTAGCTGTATTACCTATTGCTAAGGCCTTAGGTAAAAAAGTGGTGATATCAACAGCAACTATCACCCTGCAAGAGCAAATTGTACAGCGGGATTTACCCGATATTTTACGCCATAGCGGTTTAAGCTTTCGTTTTACCTTAGCGAAAGGCCGTGGTCGCTATGTGTGCTTGAGTAAACTCGATCAAAAGCTGCAAGGCAGTGCCCTGCAAGATAATCTATTTGAACCAGCCGACCCCAGCACAGTAGCCCCCAGTGAAGAAGGGCAAGCGCTGTATAGTAATATGGCTAAAGGCCTGCTAACAAAAGAGTGGAATGGCGAGCGCGATAGCTGGCAAGAGCCGATTGATGACCAGCTCTGGCAGCCCTTAACCGCGGATAGAAACCAATGCATAGGGCGGCGTTGTCAGCATGTTACCCAATGCAGTTTTATTAAGGCGCGTGAGAATATCAATGCGGTCGATTGTATTGTGGCAAACCACGATTTAGTCATGGCTGATTTAGCTTTGGGTGGCGGGGTGATTTTACCGGCACCTTCTGAAACCATTTATATTTTTGACGAGGGCCATCATTTACCTGAGATCGCGTTGCGTCATTTTACTGGCCAACTTCGCGTGAATGGCAGCCTGCATTGGGTTGATCAATGCATAAAAAGTTTACAAGAGATCAACAAATCCTACCCAAAATTTGGCGAATTATTGGATAAGCTGGCGGTTTTACCGGGTATTTTTTTAGAGATAAAACAATATTACAACCAGTTAAAGCCAATGGTGGAAAACCTCGTTGAAGACCTACACAGCAGTTTGCCGGGTCATCAAGGGCCATTGCCGCATTTTCGTTTTGAGCATGGGCAAATACCGGATGATTTAGCGCAACTGGCGCAAGCCTTGGTGAAAAGCTTCCAGCCTTTATTGGATGATTTATCTGCCGCTCACGATAAAGTGACAGGCGCTTTGGATGAAAATAAAACCGGTTACTCCTTGGCGCAACTAGAAAGCTTGTTTGCTGATTTAGGTAGCATGCTCAACAGTGCGGAGCATCAATACGGCTTATGGCAGGCTTATAGTAAAGATTTTTCTGATTTGCCGGATTCACGTTGGATTCAGCTGGTAGAGTCCGGTAATTTTTTAGATTACGAATTGGCAGCAAGCCCTTTACTGGCCTCAGAAACCTTAAACCGGTACTTATGGCATAGTTGTTACGCCTCGGTTTTAACCTCGGCAACGCTAACCGCCTTAGGTGAGTTTAACCGATTACGTATGCATTCGGGCTTGCCTAAATTTGCGCAAACCGCAGTATTGCCTAGCCCCTTTGATTACCCAAATATCGCCCGCTTTGTTGTGCCTGCCTTGCAGTATGAGCCGAATCATCCGCAGCATAGTGCGGAGGTGGTCTCTTTGCTAGATGATTTGGTTGAAGGGCATTTGGGTGTACTCACCTTATTTGCATCGCGTAGGCAAATGGACGAAGTGTACGGCTTGCTGAGTGACGAATGGCAGAGCAAAGTTTTGTGCCAAACTCATATGAGCCGGCAAAAACTATTAGAGACGCATAAAGAACGTGTGGATGCTGGCGAGCAAAGTGTTTTGTTCGGTATGGCAAGTTTGGCTGAAGGTGTGGATTTGCCCGGCGCCTATTGCACCCACGTGATTATCGATAAATTGCCTTTTGCTGTACCCAGTGATCCGGTTGGCGCCGCTTTAGATGAATGGTTAAAATCCCAAGGACGTAATGCCTTTGTTGAGGTGAGCTTACCCGAAGTATCACAAAAGCTGGTACAGGCTTGTGGTCGTTTAATTCGTAATGAAAATGATAGTGGGCAAATCACCTTATTGGATAAACGCATACTCAGTAAACGCTATGGCCAGCAACTATTAAATACTTTACCCCCCTTTCAACAGATTTTGGCGACATCTTGATGGCAAAGACGACGATTATTCAAACTTTATTAACGGATCTGGAAAATCAGCTGCGGGCCGTGCAATGTTGGGATGCGCAAGCGCCTGCTGCAGAAGCCTTAGCCAGCACTACGCCCTTTGCCGCCGATAGCTTAGAGTTTTGTCAGTGGCTACAGTGGGTTTTTATCCCAAAGATACAAGCGATGTTAGAGCAGGGACCATTGCCTGCCATGGCTTGCGGTATCGCGCCTATGGCAGAAGAATGGATCAAAGTGCGCGGTATTCGGGCGGCTGAATTAATAGCCTGTTTGGCAGAGCTCGACACGGCCTTAAGCCGATAAAATGATCGAGGCCTTAGAAGTGGAAATGCAGGTTTTGACTGACTTGGCCTAGCTGATCAAAGCTACGCTCATAGACTTGCACCTTATGTTGTTTATCCACACAAATAATCGTGCTGCAGCGTGTGCCATAGGCTTCGCTTTGAATAAACCGTGAGGACAATAAACGCTCGACGGCGCTATCCACGCCGGTATTAGGTAATACGCTATCGTCTGCTTGGTTTCTATCAGCTAATAAAGCAAACCAATCTTCTGCATGAAAAGACCGTTGCACTAACTGCGCCATAATCGGTTTGGCACTGGTAATTTTTGGCCATGGGCTATCCAATAAAGCATTGCTGAGGCCGTAGAATCCGCTATGAATCGCCTGTAAGTCTTTGCTGCGATTGCTGAGGTGATAAAGGTTTTGTTGCTTAATATTGCCAAATAATAAATTAAAACCCGCATAATCGGCTAGTGGCAGCTGTTGGTGAAAATGTTCGGCAGCGATGTCTTGATGTAACCACTCTAGCGCTAGCTTTCCACGGCTATAGCGGCCAACGGTGATTGGCATTTCACGGTAATTGGTTACCGTGGCAAATCGGCCGCTTTCTGTTAAGCCCAACCAAGTGCCGCCCTCCTGTAAATCTTTACCGGCTAATAGCGGGGTGTCACTTGGCCACCAGTGCATACTTTTGCTAGGGCGCGGATAGAACTCATCACGATTAGCAGCAATAATGAGAGGATAATCTTTATGCTGATTGACGGCTAATAAGACTAAGCACATTTAACTGTCTTCCCTTAAAGGCTGTAAGCTACGATGTAAAGCTTGTAAATGCTGCGATATATGCGGCCCGATATTTTTAGCGACCCCCACAGCAAGCAAATCGATAACCACTAAATGGGCAATACGCGAGGATAACGGCGTGTAAATTTCCACCTCTTCTTCGGCATCGATACTAATAGCAATTTGGCTTTCGCGTGCTACGGGTGAGTGGCTAGGCGATAAGGTAATTGTGCAAGCACCGTTTTGATTCGCTAAGCGTAAAGCTTCGATTAAAGCTTTAGTTTGCCCCGATTGCGATATAGCCACAACGACATCGTCTGGGGTTAAAGACATCGCCGACATGGTTTGAATATGCGGGTCGGAATAGACGTTGGATGAAATTTGTAAGCGAAAAAACTTATGTTGCGCATCTGATGCGACAGCCGCAGAAGCCCCAAAACCATAAAACTCTACCCGTTTAGCGTTGGTTAATGCGGTAATCGCCGCCTCTATGGCCACAGGGTTTAAGGCATCGCGCACTTGGCTTAAAGTGGCGAGTGTGGCGTCAAAGACTTTTTTGCCAAGGTCGCCAATTGAATCGCTATCATCAATCTGAAAGGCTTCAAACTCATGTTGCGTGGCTTGGTGCTGCGCTAAACGCAGTTTAAAATCTTGGAAACCTTGGCAGCCAATAGCCCGGCAAAAACGTACCACCGTAGGCTCGCTGACGTTGACTGCTGCGGCCACATCAACAATACGCATATGGATAACGCTGCTTAAATTCGCCAACACATAGTCGCAGACTTTACGTTCGGATTTGCGCAGGGTGTGCTTGTGTTGATGCAGTTGCTGTAAAACGTCTGAATTGCTCATAGTGCCTACGGTTTTTTTGTTGATTGTGCCTATAGATTTACAGGGCTGCAACTTGCAATGAAAGTCGCATTCACGCAGTATGCCTTCATTTCAGCGTAATACTATTAGTCTAATGGATGTATCAACTCTTCTCGATGGTTTAAATAAAGCGCAACGTGATGCGGTGAGCGCGCCTGCCAGTAATCTCTTGGTTCTGGCCGGTGCAGGTAGCGGTAAAACGCGTGTTTTAGTACATAGAATTGCTTGGCTAGTGCAGGTGGAAAACTACTCCCCACACAGCATTATGGCAGTAACGTTTACCAATCGCGCCGCTGCTGAAATGCGTGGCCGAATTGAAACCATGCTGAACCTACCTGCACGTAGTTTGTGGATAGGTACGTTTCATGGTTTAGCGCATCGCTTGCTGAAAACCCATTGGAAAGAAGCCAAGCTGCCGCAAAACTTTCAAATTATCGACAGTGATGATCAGCTGCGTTTAATCAAGCGGGTGATGAAAGAGCTGGCTATCGACGAGAAATCTTTTTTGCCTAAGCAGGTGCAGCATTTTATCAATGCTAGCAAAGATGAAGGCAAACGCGCCAATCATGTAGACGCCTTTGATTACTATCAAAAAACCATGCAGCGCATTTACTTAGCGTATGAGCAAATGTGCCAACGCGGCGGTTTGGTGGATTTTGCTGAGATCTTATTACGCTCACACGAAATCTGGCTAAATAATCCGGATATTTTGCAGCACTACCAGCAGCGCTTTCAGCATATTTTAGTGGATGAGTTTCAAGATACCAACACCATTCAATATGCTTGGCTGCGTGTTTTAGCCGGTAATAGCAGTTATATGATGGCTGTCGGCGATGATGACCAATCCATTTATGGCTGGCGTGGTGCGCGCATAGAAAACATTCAGCGCTTTACCGAAGATTTTGCTAGCACACAAACCGTGCGTTTAGAGCAAAACTACCGTTCTACCGGTGTTATTCTACAGGCCGCGAATGCGGTGATTGATAATAACCCCAGCCGTTTAGGTAAAAAATTATGGACCGATGGCGAGCAGGGTGAGCTTATTGATGTTTATGCCGCGTTTAATGAATACGATGAGGCGCGTTATGTGGTCGAGCGTATTCAAGAGCTGATCAGAAAAGAACACTGTAATAAGTCCGATGTGGCCATTTTATATCGCTCCAACGTGCAGTCACGCGTATTGGAAGAAGCCTTTATTCGTAGCGGTGTAGCCTATCGCATTTATGGCGGCCAGCGATTCTATGAGCGTTTGGAAATTAAACACGCTTTAGCGTATATGAAGTTAGTTGCCAACTATCATGACGATGCAGCATTCGATAGGGTGGTGAATGTCCCAACGCGGGGTATCGGTAATAAAACCATTGATGATTTACGCGAAATAGCCCGCGACCACGGTTGCAGCTTATGGAATGCGGTGGATACAGCGGTTGAACACAGCTTATTAACGCCTAGAGCGCGCACGGCTTTACAAGCTTTTCAGCAGTTAATTGGCGAGATGCAAGAGCAAACTGCAGCGCTGACTTTAGATGAGCTAAGCGATCAAATCATTAAGTTATCAGGTTTGAAAGCGCATTTCGCTAAAGAGAAAGGTGAAGTTGCTCGCAGCCGTTTAGAAAACTTGGATGAGTTAATAAATGCCACGGGTCAATATGTTAATGAAGAAGAAAGCGAAACGACGGTATTGCAGCAGTTTTTAAGCGATGTGGCGCTGGATGCGGGCGATAATCAGGCCGAAGAAGGCGATGATTGCGTGCAGTTGATGACCATGCACAGCGCTAAAGGCTTAGAGTTCCGTTTTGTCTTTATTGTTGGGGTTGAAGAGAATATTTTCCCTAGCCGCATGAGTAGCGATACGGTGGAAGGCTTAGAAGAAGAGCGCCGCCTGTGTTATGTGGGCATTACCCGAGCCATGCAGCAGTTGTTTTTAAGTTATGCAGAAGCCCGCCGACTGTATGGTGAAGAAGTGCATAATCCGCCTTCACGTTTTTTAGCAGAGTGTCCGCAGGAGTTATTACGTGAAGTGCGCATACAAACGCAGATTAGCCGTCCAGTGAGCGCAAGGCCCATGCGTTCGTCTGTGCAGCATACGCAGATTCAAGGTTTTAACTTAGGCCAAAGGGTGCAACATAGTGTTTTTGGTGAAGGCATTATTTTGCATATTGAAGGTCAAGGTGATAATGGCCGTGTGCAGGTAAATTTTGATGGTGCAGGCAGTAAGTGGTTGGTATTACAGTACGCTAATTTGGAAGCTTTATGAAAAAAGCGATCGATAGCAAAGCACTGGTTATTCTGCTGTTGATGGTGCTGCTTGCTTTGCTCGCTGCAGCGTATGTTTTAAAAGGCGCTGCGCCGAAAAATACTGCAGGCTATGCTGTCACAAATCAAACCGCGGAAACTATCCATTGGCGTATGGTAACTGCATGGCCTAAAGGCTTTCCCGCCTTAGGCACGGGTTCTGAAAATTTCGCAAAAATGGTTAATCGCATGAGCGATGGCCGTTTACAAATCAAAGTCTATGGCGCCAATGAAATCGTCCCTGCAATGGGTGTTTTTGATGTGGTGTCTTCTGGCAATATTGAAATGGGGCATGGTGCTTCTTATTACTGGAAAGGTAAATCACCAGCGATGCAGTTTTTCACCACCGTACCGTTTGGTATGACCGCGCAAGAAATGAATGCGTGGTTGCAGTACGGCGGTGGCATGGACTTATGGCGTGAACTCTATCAGCCTTTTCATGTGGTTCCTTTGGCTGGCGGGAACAGCGGCGTACAAATGGCGGGTTGGTTTAATCGTGAAATCCATTCCATGGACGATATTAAGCACCTGAAAATGCGTATTCCCGGTATTGCGGGTGAAGTGTTTGAGCGTATAGGTGGTACCGCAGTAAATATTGCTGGTGGTGATTTATTTATCGCGCTAAAAACCGGTGTTATCGATGCGCTAGAATGGGTAGGGCCGTATAACGATTTGGCCATGGGTTTTCAAGAGGCCGCGCGCTATTACTATTACCCCGGTTGGCATGAGCCAGGCTCAACAATGGAATTGATAGTGAATCAGCAGGCGTTTAATAAACTACCTGATGATTTAAAAGCCATCGTCATAGCTGCAGCACGCGTGACTAACCAAGATATCTTGGACGAATTAATTGCTAAAAGCAGTGATGCTTTAACGACGTTGGTTGATGATTATCACGTTGAGCTACGCCCATTGCCCGATGATGTTTTGCTGAGTCTAAAGCAGGCATCGGATGCGGTGATTGCCGATACGGTGAAGCATGATGCTTTTGCACAAAAGGTTTACCAATCGTATTACGCGTTTTTACAAAACGTACATCGTTATCAGGCAATATCTGAAGAAGCGTATATCAAAGCACGTGCACTGGCGCACCCAACAACAGCCAAGTAATACAATAGTTATAAGTACAGTGGGCATTTATTAGTTGGAGCTTGGTGGGTAAGTATTGCTCAGTGAACGCACAAATCATTTAGGCGTTCTGTTGGGATTTTTGCCCACGATCAACGAGATTTAGGCTTTTTAGCAAAGCAAACTGCATAACGTGAAGTAGGGAAGAACCGTCGTTTTGAAGCTGGAATCATACAGAAAATACCGTAACAAAAGTAAAACTTAAAAATTGTAAATGTAAAGTATTCGCATCGTTTTTGGATGAGCGGAAGTGTAATCCCCCCATTTCACACAGTAACTATTTATAGAATTTAAGCTACCAGCAATCGCTGTCTCGGGGGCATACCTCCAATTGCTGTGTTTGGACGTTCGTTGCTATAACTCCAAAGCCATCGTGTGGCAAGTTCTTGAGCGTGCTCAACACTCTCGAATATATTTAAATCTAGCCATTCATGGCGAGCCGTTCGGTTAAAACGCTCAATATAGGCATTTTGTGTTGGCTTACCAGGCTGAATATAAAGCAAAGTGATTTGTCGCTGTATCGCCCAGTTTATGAGCTCTCCTGATACATATTCTGGCCCATTGTCGCATCGTATTGCCTCAGGTTTGCCGCGCCATTCGATTATTTGCTCTAACGATCGAATGACACGGGCGCTAGGCAAAGATAAATCAACATCAATTGCCAAGCATTCGCGATTAAAGTCATCAATGACATTAAACGTTCGAATGCTACGGCCGCTGGCCAAACTGTCCGACATAAAATCCATAGACCATACTTGGTTAATGGCTGAGGGTACATTTAAAGCATCAGGCTTATCACGCTTTAAGCGCTTACGAGGTTTAATTCTAAGATTAAGTTCTAACTCACAATAGATGCGATAAACGCGCTTGTGGTTCCATCGAAAGCCTTTCACATTGCGAAGGTAGAGAAAGCATAAACCAAAGCCCCAGCGTTTTTTGTTTTCTGTTAAACGTATTAGCCAATCGGCAATCTGTTCATTTTCAGCATCGAGCTTACTTTGATAATAAAAGCAGCTTTCGCTAACACTCATGCACTGGCAAGCAAAGCGAATGCTTATGCTATGCTTAATTACCGCAGCTTTAGCCATCTCTTTTCGTTGAGATGGCTTTATAACTTTCCCTCAAGTGCCTCCAATCGAATTTCGGCCTTGAGGCGTTCTTCCGCATACATTTTCTTGAGCCGACGATTTTCGTCTTCGAGTTCTTTCATACGCTTCATTAGCGAAACATCCATACCGCCAAATTTAGCGCGCCACTTATAAAATGTGGCAGAACTTATGCCATGCTCTCGACACAGTTCTGGGACGGGAACACCACTTTCATTTTGTTTGATGATCGTCAATATCTGACTATCAGTGAATTTTGATTTACGCATAGAAAACTCCTTAGGTTTATTTTAATAGAATTTTCTATAAATAACTGCTGCGATTTTTCGGGG
>Ga0209075_1004884_pt1 | contig 10539 bp, 11 predicted proteins | sample Stecom2011_FD_187523 | JGI IMG/M metagenome (GOLD analysis project Ga0209075, IMG submission 187523) | Agricultural soil microbial communities from Utah to study Nitrogen management - Steer compost 2011 (SPAdes) (version 2) | ecosystem: Environmental > Terrestrial > Soil > Agricultural land...
TGGATATTTCGGATGTATGCTCAAGATAAAAGGAGGAAAAGAGGCTGTAAAACAGATGATTGATAATTATAAAACACAATACAAGAACCGGAAGGCAATGATGGAGATATTCACACGTTTCAGTAAAGGACGTTACGGTCATTCATCGCATTGTTACCAATAATCGAGAGTGAACATGAAAAAATTAACCCTATTATGAGAGCTTTATCCCGGATGCACACTGCACGATCGTGGGCGTTGAGAATCCGGAAAGCTTTCGGTATGTAGAAAAACAGAAACGACTGTTCCAACACGTGAAACCTCTATTTATTAGTCGTTACCCGCAAGAGCAGCATACCGACATTATCCGTTGGTTAAGGATGATAACCAATCCATACCTTCATTTTGGGGATTTTGATTTGGCGGGCATTAACATCTACTTGAATGAGTTTAAAAGGTATATTCCTGAAAAATCGACCTTTTTTATTCCTCCAGATATCGAATATCTAATTCGCACCTACGGTAACTATAACCGGTATAATCGTCAAAAGCTTCATGTTGACCCCGCCGATATTCAGGAAGAAGGATTGAAAGAGTTGATCAAGATGATTCATCGCCAGAAAAAAGGATTGGATCAAGAGATATTCCAAACTATATGAGATACCTCGTGTGCTAACAGTACGTTTGGTTTGTCAACTACGATGTAACATCTTATCCCGGTCAGCTTTACTCGAACTGTTTCCTTAATATTCGAATCGAGTTTAGTATCGCGATGAGGGAGACGCCCACGTCGGCGAAAACTGCCTCCCACATGGTGGCGATGCCGAAAGCACCTAACATCATCACGAGCAATTTAATACCCAGCGCGAACAGGATGTTTTGTATAACGATAACCCGGGTGGAACGAGCAATCTGTATGGCGGTGGCTATTTTCGTGGGCCGATCGGCCTGGATGACCACGTCTGCTACCTCGATGGCGGCATCCGAACCCATGCCTCCCATGGCGATCCCTACATCACTCAGTGCTAACGCCGGTGCATCGTTAATGCCGTCGCCGACGAACGCGACCACGTTCGAAGGATCCTTCTTCAACTCCTCCACCTGTTTCACTTTGTCGGCCGGTAAAAGATCGCCGTGAGCTTTGTCGATGCCCAACTTCTCGGCCACATCTTGCACGATGGACAACTTGTCGCCGCTTAGCATGGTAATAGCTTTTACTCCTAACTTCCTCAATCGCCGGATGGCTTCTTTCGAATCGGATTTTATCCGGTCGGCTATAACCAGGTAGCCCTGGTAGGTGTGGTCGATTGCAATTATCACGACGGTTTCTTTAATGGTATCGATCCGGGGGTCGTATTCAATCCCGTGCATTCTCATTAATCGGCTGTTCCCTGCCAAGACCACGTGCCCATCGACCAAGCCTTTCATCCCGTGCCCTGCGATCTCTTCCACGTTTTCAATGCTAAAGTCAGACGGCCGGATTTCCGGATAGTCTTCTATAATAGCGTTAGCAACGGGTTTTATCTTTTTGATCAGGTGAGGAGGTGTCTCGTTGTAGTGTTCGAGGATGGCTCTGGCGATGGGGTGGTTGGATTTTGATTCAAGAGCGACCGTGTACTCACCCAACATTTCATTGTTGGACGACACCGATTCCACATGTTGTACCTCAAAGACCCCTTCGGTGACCGTACCCGTTTTGTCGAATACCACGTGGCTTACTTTGGCGATCGTGTCGAGGTAATTTGCCCCTTTAAAGAGGATGCCGGCTCGTGAAGCGGCGCCGATACCCCCGAAATAACTCAGCGGGATAGAGATTACCAAGGCGCATGGACACGAGATGACTAAGAATACCAGTGCACGGTACAGCCAGTCGGCAAAAACATAATCTGGAACAACCAATGAAGGAGTCAATGCAATCGCCAAGGCGAGCAGAAACACTATTGGCGTGTAAACGCGCGCGAACCTGCGGATGAACAACTCTGTTTTGGCTTTGCGCGAAGTCGCCTCCTGCACCATTTCCAGAACGCGGGAAAGTGCGCTGTCGTCATACACCCTCTCCACACGAACATCTACCACGTGGCTCAGGTTGACCATCCCCGCGAGCACGGTTTCTCCTGCTCTTAGTGTTTCGGGAACACTCTCGCCCGTTAGCGCGGAGGTATTGAAACTGCCCTGCACCGATAACAAGGTTCCATCCAATGGAATTTTCTCGCCGACTTTGGCTTGTATGGTTTCGCCGATCGATACCTCCTTGGGTGAAACATCCATGGTATGTCCGCCCCTTATCACCGTGGCCCGATCAGGTCGCACGTCGAGCAACGTTTTTATATTCCTCCGGGCCTTTTGGACGGCCGAATCTTGGAATAGCTCCCCTATGGTGTAGAACAGCATCACGGCGACACCCTCCGGGTATTCGCCGATGAAAAATGCACCCAACGTGGCAACAATCATCAAGGTGAACTCGTTGAAGAAATCTTTTCGGACCATCGCCGTGCTCGCGCTCTTGAAAGCAGGCAAGGCAACCGGCAGGTACGCGGCGATATACCAAATGAACCGTGTAAAGCCGGTAAAGAACATCGGCCTTAGAAGAAAATCAAGGATAATTCCGCTTGCAAGTAGTATCACGCTAATGATGACCGGTAGGATCGTTTTCCAACGTGTCTCCCTCCCGATCGAATTGTCGTGCGAGTGAACCTCCCCGCAACCGCAGCCGCTGCTTTCGGGAAAGGATGATGGGGTGGTGTGAGTTTTATTTTGTGCCATAATAGATGATTCTTCTTCTATTGCAAAGGTAGGAAGAAGAGCTTGCAACCGAGTTGCAAACGCATTAACGGCCCGTTTTATTTATCTGAACAAGCTCTTTGGTTAGAAGAGGAACATTTGTCACACAATCCTTTCATCACGAAGTTTATATTTTCCAGTAGAAATTTTTCAGGCAGCTGTACCGGTGGGATCGATATGCTTTCTAGGCAGAACGTTTTTTTGCAGCCGGTGCAATTAAAATGAACATGAAGCTCATTTATTGAACATTGGCAATCATCGCTGCAAACCGAATACTTCATGGAACCCGAACCATCGTCGATGCTATGAATCACCAGGTGTTCATGGAACAGTGAAATGGTCCTCGAAATGGTCGATTTATCGACGGTTTCCAATACTGTTTCCATATCCGAAAGGCTGAATGCTTGCGGGTACTCTACCATCGACTTAAATATCAACAGTCTCACGGCTGTTGGCCTAACACCGCGATCATTCAATTTTCGTTCAAGTTCTTTCATACTCGAATTATTTCACACAAACGTAGTGATTTTCTTTTATATTCGAAAAATAGTTGCTTTCGTTGAGATTTAAACTTTTGCATGTTCTCACCTCAAGGATGAGGGAAGCTGTGTCCATGTGAAGCGTTGCTGGAAGGGAAGGAAAGATTTTTTCTCAGTCGAAAGGCTTTTCAGCCAGGTAGAGGGTGACGACTCCCAGCGTGTACCTCCTGAGCCGGATATTGGTAAACCCGTTCTTTTTCAGGATCAACATCATTTCTCGTCCCTGCGGGAAAGCGGCGATAGAGGAGAGAAGGTAATCGCATGAATGTCCTTCATTGGAGTGGAGACGTGCCAGAGCGGGTATCACGTGACGGCAGTAGATCGTGTGAAGTTGTTTCATGGGTGCCTTTTCGGGCTTGGTGAGTTCGAGCGAGAGAAACAGACCCCCGGGCTTTAAGACACGGAGCACCTCTTGAAAGCTTTTGTCGATATTCTCGAAATTGCGTACTCCAAAACAGGTGATGGCCGAGTCAAAACTATTGTCGATATAAGTGAGGTTCGCGCAGTCTTGTTTTTCAAGCGTGATGAGGTTTTGTAACCCTTTTGATTTTACTTTTTGTTGACCAATTTCGAGCATGTGCGGGCAGATATCGATCGCGGTGATCTTTTTTGGCCGCAATATCTTTCGTGCAATAATGGCGAAGTTGGCAGTTCCCGTAGCGATATCCAGTATCTGATCGTGGGGGTACTTTCTCAGTTCTTTCAGGGCATCGCTTCGCCAGTAATAATCGATACCCAATGACAAGGTGTCGCTCAGTTTGTCGTACACTGGGGCGATATCGTTGAATAGATGCACCATCTGCTTTTTCTTGGAATGGCTGGCATTATATGGATTTACCGTTTCTACTTTGTAATTCATTTTTTGTTTTAAGGATTACTTGCTTAATGCAAACGGATTCATTTTTCTAAATGGACAGGTTGTATATATATACATTTTTTTTGAACATATCAAAATTTACGATCAGGATTTCCTGCAGAAAATAGGAGATGGATCAAGAAATATTCCAAACTGTATGAGATATCCCACCCATGCAAACTTCATGCTTGCCTTCTCGCCAGTAATAGAGATTATATCTTTCGGAAACGGAGTGATTAAGCAGATGAGTTCCTACAGAAGATTCTACAAGCCTTCCCCATAGAATGGGATCAATAATTGCTTTTTCATGGGTGTAATCGCTTTGAGCCGTAATCGGGCAGACTCCCATACTTGGGCTAACCAAATTGAGTTTGTTGCTGAAATAGCATCTGCCGATTCAATATATCGTGTAAATTTACTCAATACTAAAAAAGGATTTACTCAAAATTATTAGACGAGTAAATAATTTGATATAAAACTCATATTTACAGGTGACTTTGACTGAAAAAGGTTGCAATAATCAATGTTTTTGACTATTTTTGTAATTATGTAAAACAACACAATAAATGAAGTTTTACTGTATTAATTGTGGATATTGACGTATTTATAAATAAATCTCCCGATTCTATTCTGAAAGGGATCGCGGAAAGAATCAGGGCGAGAAGGCTTGAACTCAACCTGACGCAAAAGGCTTTTGCCAAGCGCGCCGGTGTTGGATACGATGCTTATCGTGCCTTTGAAAATACCGGAGAAATTACTCTCCGGAATTTGGTCATGTGCGCCATTGCTTTAGACGATACCGATGGGTTTAATGAACTATTTACAAGACCGTCTTACCAGAGTATCGACGAGCTGCTGAAATTCAAGGAGACGAAAAAGAGAATAAGGGGGGCGCGCAATGAATGAAATAAACGTTATAAGCGTTTTTATGAACGATCAAAAAATCGGGCGAATCGCCTTGACTCCCGACTTTCTTTGCGCGTTTGAATACGATCCCGCTTATTTGATGTCCGGCCATTCTATCTCTCCTTTTATTCTTCCTCTAAAACAAGAAGTATTTATCGCGAAGCGTATTCCGTTTAACGGAGGGTTTGGTGTATTTGACGATAGCCTGCCTGATGGTTGGGGAAACTTTATTTTAGATAGATACCTTAGAAGCAAAGGCCAGGATCCGGATAGGCTTACTATTCTCCAACGACTGGCTCTGATTGGTTCTACAGGACGGGGAGCCTTGGAGTATCGACCCGATTATAGTGAATCGTCGGAAGATGAAATTATCGATTTAAATCATTTAGCCAATGAGATTGAGAAGATTATTACTACCGATTATGATGGAGATTCACTGGATAAATTATACCAATTCGCCGGCTCTTCAGGAGGTGCGAGGCCTAAAGTTTTTATAAAGATCGAAGACAAAGAATGGCTTGTTAAATTTAAAGCAACGATGGATCCAGAAAATGTCGGTGAAATAGAATACAACCATTCCCTGCTCGCTAAAAAATGCGGTATCCGTATGCCCGAGACCCGGTTGTTTGAGGGAAAGTATTTCGGTACGGAACGATATGATAGAACGTCTCGAGGAAAATTACATACGGTAAGCGCGGCCGGGTTGTTGAATGCCGATTATCGAATACCGAGCCTCGATTACGGTGATTTATTGCAACTATGTCATATCCTGACTAAAAACATGGAAGAGGTGTATGCACTTTTTCGTCAAATGGTTTTTAATGTGGCAATCAAGAACCGTGACGATCATGCAAAGAATTTCTCTTTTCAGTTGATAAACGGCGAATGGAAGCTATCTCCCGCTTATGACCTGCTGCCGAGTAGAGGGTTCAACGGATTTCATACCACAACCATTAATAATAACGGAGATCCCACCCACGATGATGTCATGGCGGTAGCAAAAAGAGCCGGATTGGATAGGAAACGGGCTGAAAAAATCGTGGAAGAGGTGAATACACTGGTCAACGAGGCTTGAGTTTATCCTTTCTGTTGCGCCTTATCCCTAAGGTTATCTTCCTCAACTTAAAAAGACTTTGCTCACTTTGCGATGTGCCGCCATACAGGGGCGTTCTAAACCCCTGTGGAGTCCCCTTAAAAAGTAGCGGGACCGTGCTCCATGATCGGGATTTTTAATACTCGCTCCACGTACTGAAAGTAATAAAACAGCTTGTGGTTCAGTTCAAAACCGTAATCGACTCCCCTTTGGTACCCGTGAATGGGTTGGAAGAATGATCGCCTCCCTGATGTGGTGGCGTTGTAATTCCATGCCGAAACATACTGGTGATTCCAGCCCTCGTAGTAGGATTGCGAGCGGTATTTCGCGGGGGTACCGTGCAGCAGGTACCACGACTCGAATCCGGGATCCAACACGATCAACTCGTGCTTAATGGAGTCTTCCTCCGTGACCGCCTCATCATTGGGCTCGATGGCGACCACGCCTTTGGGCCCTGAACAAGCAGCCATCGCTGCCGTGAGGGCGAGAATATAAAAAAATAGTTTTGTTTTCATTGCCTATCTGTTTTGATTGTTTTATCAGGCCTTGTTTTATCGGTCTTGTTTTTATCCAGCTTTATCTCTTTATCTGGTCTTGAGGCACGTTTACACGTGATGGAAATTAAAGCGCGATGATCCCGCTCTCTATATATAACAATTTCAAAGCGATAAGTTATAAAAAAAATGCAAAAAGTGAATCGCGATTCATTTTGTTTCGTATATTTGGAATAATAAACATCTGTGAAGTAAAAAACATCGCTGAATATGAAAGAGCTATCTCGTCGCCATTTTTTACGCAAAGGACTTGCAAGTATCGCTGGATTAACGACGATAAGACCGGGATCAATTGATTTCGATCTCAGTCGTGAAGTTACCGTCGATAAAGTAGCTCTTGGTAAATCAGGATTGAATGTGTCCCGTATCGCGTTTGGAACCGGATCGAAGGGCAATGTCAAAGAATCCAACCAAACCCGACTGGGCATGGATGCATTCATAAAATTGGCTCATCATGCTTACGACAGAGGAATCACTTTTTTTGATATGGCTGACTCTTACGGTTCCCATCCTTACGTGGCAAATGCATTAAAAACTCTCCCTCGCGAAAAACTTACCCTTCTAACTAAAATTTGGACACAACCGGATGGTTCAGAAAGAAATGTTCCTGTTCGTGAATCCCTTGATCGTTATAGACAAGAGATAGATACTGATTATATTGACATAGTTCTGATGCATTGCTTAGTACAAGGAGGTTGGAGCAACGATCGTAGGCACTATATTGACGGGTTATCTCAAGCAAAGGAACAGGGCATCATTAAGGCGGTAGGAGTTTCCTGCCATAACTGGGACGCCATGGCAGAAGCAGTCGACAATCCTTGGGTTGATGTGATAATGGCACGCATTAATCCTTTCCAGAGCCACATGGATGGTACGCCGGATGATGTGAAAGCATTACTGGGAAAAGCCAAACAGAACGGGATAGGAATTATCGGCATGAAGATTTTCGGTGAGGGAAACCATGTGAAAGATAGCGAACGAGAACAATCTATCCACTTTGCACTTACTGAAGCCAATATTCACTGCATGACCCTTGGAATGGAATCCATTGCTCACGTGGATGACGCCGTAGAAAGAGTGATGCGGTTAGTTTAAATTTTAGGAAATACCCAAGGCTCTCTATATATTGGTTTCAAATATTTGTTAGCTTCTGCCACATTAAAAGATTTTCTTTCATTGTCGTATTTCAACGAAACCCCGTTCATACGTGCCGCGATATTTCCTAAATGCGCGTACTTGGCACTAAGGCTTGCCGTTTCTATGTTACACGCTGTATTTCTATCCCCTCTTTTCATGCAGTCCAAGAAGTTCAACACGTGAGCTCTATGCTCTTTGTGATCGGCCGTTACGATTTTCGCTGGGATTTTTTCACCTTCCGGGTACACCTGCCAGTCGTTTCTATCGGCAACTAACGTGCCATTTTTACCGGTAAAGATTAACCCGTAATTTTTTCCATAGGGACCCGATTCAATGCCCGCGTTATTTTCCCAAGATAGGAGGTGGTCATCAAGCTGGTACATCACAGACAAGGTGTCAAACGTTTCGTGCATCCCTTCAGGAAAAAGGTTATTAGCGCCGACAGCTTGTATGGAACGAGGCATCGCGGTTTGTTTTTTCCACCACAGAGCCATATCCAATAGATGTACACCCCAATCGGTCATCAATCCCCCGCCATAATCCCAAAACATCCTCCAAGAACCGTGAAAACGTTTGGTGTTGAACGCTCTCTTTGGTGCAGGCCCCAGCCACGTATCATAATCGACACCATTAGGAACCTCGGAATCACTTACCGTATCCTTGATTGCCGCGTAGTTAAAATTACAAAAGATATGAACACGTGAAATTTCGCCCATGAGCCCGGTGTCCAGGTAATCGATCATATCTTTCCAAAGCCGTGCACTTCTTTGTTGTTGTCCCACCTGCACGACTCGATTATATTTTTTCGCCGCATCCACCATCACATCGCATTCCGCGATGGAGTTGCCAATGGGCTTTTCCACGTACACGTCTTTCCCCGCTTTACACGCGTCAACAAACTGCAGGCAGTGCCAATGATCGGGTGTAGCAATAATCACAGCGTCAATGTCTTTTCTGTCAAGGACTTTTCTGTAATCATTATACAGGTCGAATTTTGCTGTTTGTATAGCTGATAGTTCCTTCGCTCTTGAATCCAAAAGTGATTGGTCTACATCGCATAAGGCTGCACACTGCACCTCTTCCGATTGCAGAAAGCTAGATAAATTCCCCCATCCCATTGAGCGACACCCTATCAACGCGACATTTATTTTGTCGTTTGCAGATACGGTTGTAGTAGATCTCAGGTAGGTAGGCATGGCAATACCAGCCGCGATGGCGGAGGATGTTTTCAAAAATGAACGTCTCGAGATTGTCATAATAATCGTTTTTGACTACAAATTTCGAATCCATACATTCCTGAACGAAACGGCTGTGCCATGATCTTGGAGCATCAACGGTAGTCGTCCATGGGCATTATATTCAGGTAAACCGATGTAGGGTGTGTTCCCTTTGAGGATGAAATTGTTTTGAATGAGAACACCATTTAAAACTACCGTTATCATAGCCGGTGATTCGAGCTTACCCTCCGCGCCAAAAACCGGTGCTTTCCAATAGATGTCATACACTTGCCATTCCCCGTTTTTAGTGTACGGATTCACTGCCGGGGCTGATTGTTTGTATATACTGCCTACCATTCCATTAACGTAAGTGGGGTTATCGTCGCCATCCAGTACTTGTACCTCGTAGCGGCTCATAAGCATGATACCACTATTCCCCCTGTCTTGTCCGTTATAATTCTCTGGATCTGGAGATCGAAACTCAATATGCAGTTGGCAGTCGCCAAAATGATCTTTAGTAAAAATGTTTCCGGTGCCCGGTTTTACAGAAAAACTTCCATCGGATATGGTCCATTCGGGTGCCTCACCTTTAGAGTCTACCCATTGCGACAAATCATTACCGTCAAAAAGAATAATGGCATCGGCGGGAGGGGCCCCCGGAGTTTTTCCAGGTGCAACTTTTTCCGGTACAGGATAATACCATTCGGTTTGTTGTGGTGTCCACTGCGCGATGGCACCCCACGTGATAAATAAGCCAAGTATAACAAAAACGTTCTTCTTCATGTTGATTATTTTTAATGTATAAGTCAATTGGATCTCACTACTCGAATAATGCATCGATTCTCTACTACTCGTTTCGCGGGTAAATTACTATATGAAGCCCGACAATTCACAAAAATACACAATTTATTAGAAGTATCCTTGCTCTTTTGAAAACTTTTCGGTTACCCTGAAATCGTTCGAAGTTATCTGTCGAAGCGGTAATAGTGAAGCAGTGGATCCTCTTCTTCGGCCAGCAGCTTCAATACCAGTTTCATGCCTTGCACCGAGTAGGTGATGCCATTCCCCCCGAAGCCGAGAATGAACAGCGCGTTCTTGTAGCGATGATGAGTTCCCATGTAGGGTAATCCGTCTTTGGTCACCCCGAAAGGGCCCGCCCAGTTATAGTCTTTCGTGAAGTGGAGAGAAGGGAATAGCTTCCGCGCTTTATCTATCAGTCGCTCCGCTTTCTTGTTTTTCAATTTATCGCTTATCCCGTCGTACTTGTAACCAATATCTTCACCTCCCACCAGCAACCGTTTGTCGTCGGTGGTGCGCAAGTAGATATAGGGATTGGCCGTATCCCATATAACCACGTCTTTCAGGTCGTTATACAGGTTAATGTTTTGCTCGCTCACCGTGACGAAGGTTGATTTAATCTTCGCGTACTTTTCGCGGAACATAGAGAGTGCCTCGTAGCCGGTACAAAATACCACTC
>Ga0209075_1004885_pt1 | contig 10539 bp, 9 predicted proteins | sample Stecom2011_FD_187523 | JGI IMG/M metagenome (GOLD analysis project Ga0209075, IMG submission 187523) | Agricultural soil microbial communities from Utah to study Nitrogen management - Steer compost 2011 (SPAdes) (version 2) | ecosystem: Environmental > Terrestrial > Soil > Agricultural land...
GGGGCTGCCGTCAGCCGGGCGGCGTTCCGCGGGGCTGCCGTCAGCCGGGCGGCCATCCGCGGGGCGGCCCTCTGCGGAGCGCCCGTTCGCGGTGCCGGCGGCGACAGCGCCGCCGGCCGGCGCCGGGGCGACCCGGCTGGCCGCCTGACGGGCCGGCGGCGCCACCGGGGCACTGGCGCCGGCGCTGCCGTTGCGGGCGCGACCATCGGTGCCGCCATTCTCGGCCAGCCACTGCTCCACGTCGATCGCCTCCACCTTCACCCGGCCGGTGCCGCTGTCGAGGATATCCAGTCGCGCCGCCGCGGCATAGGAGAGATCGATCTCGCGGTCGTTGTGGAAGGGGCCGCGATCATTGACCCGCACGATGACCGAGCGCCCGTTGTCCAGGCTGGTGACCCGCACGAAGCTCGGCAGCGGCAGCGAGCGATGGGCGGCGGTCATCTTGTACATGTCGTAGATCTCGCCATTGGAGGTGGCGTAGCCGTGGAACTTCTCGCCGTACCAGGAGGCGGTGCCCTGCCGCGCATAGCCCCGGGCCTCGGGCAGCACGCTGTAGGTCTTGCCCCACACCTCGTAGGTGGAGCGGTTGCCGCCCCGGGAGGGGGGCTCCAGGCGCGGCACCGCATCCGGCACCCGGCTCACATCCGGCGGCGCCACCGGGTAGGCGTCGCCGGTCATGGCATAGCGTCCGCCGCTGCCGGCCGATGAGGCGGCCGGCGCACTGCCGCCATCGGCGGGCGCGGATGGCGCCTGGCCACCGCTGCCGGCACAGCCCGCCAGCAGCACCGCCACCGCCACCGCCAGGTACCAGAGCCGGGTGCTCATGGGCGCTCCTCCGCGTCGACGTTCACCGCTTCCAGCCAGTGGGCATCCAGGGCGCGCGCCTCGGCGATGGCCTCGGCCAGCTCGGTGACGGCCATGGCGTAGAGATGGCTGTGGTTGTAGCGCGTGATCACGTAGAAGTTGTGGTCGCCGAGCACGTAGCGCCAGTTCCCCTCGCCGTCCTCCAGGGAGACCGGCAGCAGCGGATGGTCGTCGGCAAGCCCCTCGGGCACGCTTATGCCCGCTTCCGCCACCGTCGCGGCGGAGACCGCCGGCGGGCGGGCCGCACGATTGAAATCGATACCTTCGGGCGGCACCTCCGGACCCGAGGCGTCGTGGTAGATGGGCTCGCCGCCCCGCCAGCCGTGCTCGGCGAAGTAGTTGCCCACGCTGCCGATGGCATCCACCGGGTTGGTCCAGAGGTCGCGGATGCCGTCGCCGTCGAAGTCCACGGCGTAGGCGCGGTAGCTGGTGGGGATGAACTGCGGGTAGCCCATGGCCCCGGCATAGGAGCCGACCAGCTCGCCGGGCTCCACGCCCTGCTCATGGGTGATCTCGAGGAAGGCGGCCAGCTCGCCCCGGAAGAAGGCCCCACGACTGGGGTGGTGAAAGGCCAGGGTGGCCAGGGAGTCGATCACCCGGTGGCGGCCCACAAAGCGGCCGTAGCTGGTCTCGACGCCGATGATGGCGGCGATCACCTCCGCCGGCACCTCGTAGGTCGCCTCGGCCCGCTCGAAGGCATCTCGATGCACCTCGAGGAAGGTCACCCCGCGATGGATACGCTCGGGCTGCAGGAAGATCTCGCGGTATTCGTCCCAGCGCAGGCGACGCTCCGCGGCGCCGGCCATGGCGTCCAGCACGCCCTGCTGGAAGTCGGCGCTGGCCATGGCCGCCTCGAGCCACTCCCGCTCGATGCCACGGTCGGCAAGCTCCGCCACCAGCTGGCGAGTCTCCTCGTGGGTGCGCGGGTCGAAGTCCGCGGCCAGGATGCCCAGCGATGCCCCCATCGCCGCCAGCCCCACCAGCATTCGCTTTCCATGGTTGCCAATCCGCATCTTGCGCTCTCCCTGACTCGCCATCCGAAGCGGCCTGCCGGCGCTAGCGCGGCAGCAGGCGGCGGTGTGCATGAATGGCCATGAGAATACCGAAACCGGCCATCAAGGTCACGCTGGAGGTGCCGCCATAGCTGACCAGCGGCAGGGGCACCCCCACCACCGGCAGGATGCCGCTGACCATGCCCACGTTGACGAAGACGTAGATGAAGAAGGTCAGGATGATGCTGCCCGCCACCAGGCGCCCGAAGGTCTCCTGGGCACCGGCGGCCAGCCAGAGCCCGCGGCTGATGATGGCCAGGTAGAGCACCAGGATCGCCAGCATGCCCACCAGGCCGAACTCCTCGCCGAGCACGGCGACGATGAAGTCGGTATGGCGTTCGGGCAGGAACTCCAGCTGGGACTGGGTGCCCTGCAGCCACCCCTTGCCGAAGACCCCGCCGCTGCCGATGGCGGTGGTGGACTGGATGATGTTCCAGCCCGACCCCAGGGGGTCGCTGTTGGGGTCGAGGAAGGTCAGCACCCGCTGGCGCTGGTAGTTGTGCAGGTTCATCCACAGCAGCGGCAGGGCCGCCGCGGCGAGCACAGCCAGGGCGGCGATGAAGCGCCAGGAGAGCCCCGCCAGCAGCACCACGAAGATCGCCGCCGAGGCCACCAGCAGGGAGGTGCCCAGGTCCGGCTGCTTGGCGATCAGCACCACCGGCAGGCCGATCAGCAGGGCGCAGACGGCGATGTCGCGAAGCTTGGGCGGCAGCTCCTGGCGGCTCAGGTAGGCCGCCACCATCAGCGGCATGGCCAGCTTCATCATCTCCGAGGGCTGGAAGCGGATCACCCCGGGAATCACCAGCCAGCGCTTGGCCCCCATGCCCACATCGCCCACCAGCTCCACCGCCACCAGCAGCAGCACCCCGGCCGCATAGACCGGCAGCGCCCAGCGCAGCAGGGTCGACGGCGAGAGCTGGGCGAGGGTGAACATCACCACGAGGGCCACCCCGAAGCGCAGCGCCTGGGCGATCACCGCCTCGATGCGCTGGCCGCTGGCGCTGTAGAGTACCAGCAGCCCCGTGGCCATCAGCGCCAGCAGCAGGCCCAGCAGCCAGGGATCCAGGTGCAGCCGCTCCCAGAGGCTGCGCCGCCGGGAGATGCCGCTGGCCGGGGGCCGGACCGGATAGGGTCGCAGGACCCGTGAGAGATCGATCATGCCCATGTCAGTTCCCCGCTACCCGGCCGTCTTCGTCATCCATCGCCTCGCGCAACTCCTCCACGTCGGGCTCCTCGTCCTCGAGGATCCAGGCATCGGTCATCGCCCGCGCCAGGTGCGCCGCATGGGTGCTGCCGCCGCCGGCGTTCTCGACGATCACCGAGACGGCGATCTGCGGCTCCTCGATGGGGGCGAAGGCCATGAAGAGGGCGTGGTCGCGCAGGCGCTCGGCCAGCTCCTCGGCGTTGTAGCGCTGATCCTGGCCCAGGGAGAAGACCTGGGCGGTGCCGGACTTCCCCGCCATGCGGTACTCGAGCCCCACCCCGGTGCGCCGCGCGGTGCCCTCGTGGCCGGTCAGCACCTTCTCCATGCCGGAGAAGATGCGGTCCCACCAGCCATCCACCGGGATCTCGATATCCCCGGGGGTATCGGCCAGCCGGACCGGCACCGGCGCGTCGCCGATGCGGCTCGCCAGACGCGGCCTGACCCACTCCCCGCGGTTGGCCAGTACCGCCGTGGCGGTGGCCAGCTGCAGCGGGGTGACCTGCCAGTAGCCCTGGCCGATGCCCACCGAGAGGGTCTCCCCCGGGTACCAGGGCTGGTTGAAGCGCGCTCGCTTCCAGTCCCGGGAGGGCATCAGGGCGGTGCTCTCGCCGAAGATGTCATAGCCAACCCGCTGACCGAAGCCGAAGGCGCTCATGTTCTCGTGGAGGCGGTCGATGCCCAGGTCGTGGGCCAGCGAGTAGTAGTAGGTGTTGTTGGAGACGGCGATGGAGCGCTCCATGTCGACGCGACCGTGGCCCCAGCGCAGCCAGTTGCGGTAGCGCCGGGTGTCGTTGGGCAGCTGGTAGAAGCCCGGGTCGTTGATGGTGCGGTCCGGGGTGATCGCCCCCTCGGCGAGCCCCGCCAGGGCGAGGAAGGGCTTGATGGTGGAGCCGGGCGGATAGTGGCCGCGGATGGCACGGTTGTAGAGCGGCAGGTCGAGGTTCTCCTGGAGCGCGCGGTAGGAGGCCACGTCGATGCCGGTGACGAACTGGTTGCTGTCGAAACCGGGGGTGGAGACCATGGCCAGGATCTCGCCGGTGCGCGGCGCGATGGCCACGATGGAGCCGCGCCGGCCGTCGAGCAGCTCGTAGGCGAGCTTCTGGAGCGACTTGTCCAGGGTCAGGGTGATGTTCCGGCCGGGCACCGGGTCGGTACGTCCCAGCTCCCGCAGGACGCGCCCGCGGGCGTTGGTCTCCACCTTGCGCAGCCCCGCCTGGCCGTGCAGCTCCTCCTCGTAGAAGCGCTCCACCCCGGTCTTGCCGATGAAGTGGGTACCGGCGTAGCGGCCGGCGTCCAGGTTGGCCAGCTCCTCGGCATTGATGCGCCCTACATAGCCCAGGGCATGGGCCATCACCTCGGCGTCGGGGTAGTAGCGCAGCAGCTGCGCCTCCACCTCGACCCCCGGCAGCAGGTGGCGATTCACCGAGACCCGGGCGATCTGGTCCTCGTCGAGGTCGCTCATCAGCAGCGCCGGCTGGAAGGGGCGCTGGCGCTGGCGGGAGCGCACCCGGAAGGCCTCCGCTTCCTCCTCCGGCAGCTCGAGGAGCTCCACCAGCAGCCCCAGGGTGGCGTCCAGGTCATCGACCCGTTCGCGCACCAGGGTGAGGTTGTAGGTAGGGCGATTCTCGGCCAGCAGCACGCCGTTGCGATCGAAGATGAGCCCCCGGTTCGGCGGCAGCGGCTCCACCCGCACGCGATTCTTCTCGGAGCGGGTGCTGTAGACCTCGTGCTGGACCACCTGCAGCCAGGCCAGCCGCCCCATCAGCACGCCGGTAAGGGCGAACACCAGAACCACCGCGAGCAGCGCCCGCACCCGGAAGATGCGCAGCTCCTGCTCGGGGCTCTTGAGGTTGTCGCGTTTCTTGCGCATGTCACTCCCGGCCGGTGGCGGGCTCGCTCAGCGGTGGTAGGGATGGCCCACCATCAGCGTCCAGGCGCGGTAGAGCTGCTCGGCGAGCAGGATCCGCACCAGCGGGTGGGGCAGGGTCAGGGGGGAGAGCGACCAGCGCTGGTGGGCAGACGCGGAGAGCCCGGGCTCGAGGCCGTCGGGGCCGCCCACCAGCAGCACCACGTCACGCCCCGCGAGGCGCCAGCCCTCGGCCTGCTCGGCCAGCTGTTCGGTGCTCCAGGCCCTGCCCGCCACCTCCAGGGCGACCAGGTGCTCGTCGCCGCGCAGGCGGGCGCGAATGCGCTCCGCCTCCTGGGCCATGGCGCGGGGGATGTCGGCATTCTTGCCGCGCTGGCCGGGGGCGATCTCCTCCACCTCCAGGGCGAAGTCCCGGGGCAGCCGCTTGCGGTACTCCTCGACCCCCTGGGTCACCCAGGCGGGCATGCGGGTGCCCACGGCGAGCAGGCGAACCCTCATGCGCCGTGGGCCCCGCCCTCGCTGCGTTCGAGGTCGCTGGGCAGGTCGGCCCAGAGGCGCTCGAGGTCGTAGAGCTGGCGGGTTTCCGGCAGCATCACGTGCACCACCACGTCACCGAGGTCCACCAGCACCCAGTCGGCGCCGTTCTCTCCCTCCACGCCCAGGGGCTGGATGCCGGCCTCCTTGGCCTTCTGCACCACGTTTCCGGCCAGGGCCGCCACGTGGCGGCTGGAGGTGCCGCTGGCGATGATCATGCGGTCGGTCACGCTGGTCAGCTTGGAGACATCCAGCTGGGCGATATCCCTGGCCTTGAGATCCTCCAGGGCGTCCACCACCAGCGTCTTGAGTGCGTCGATATGCATAGGGTCTTCTGTCTGGCTGTCGTTGAACCACCATTGTACCGGGTTGACCGCCCGCTGGCAGCGCTCGTTCCAGGCCTTTCTGCCAGATCGCCGCGGGGCTCGGGCTGGCCCGGCGGCAGGCCTGGGAGGCGTCGTCCCGGCAGGGTCAGTGGCGATAGAGCCCGTGCTCGAGGAGGCGGCGCTCCACCGCCTCGGGCAGCAGGTAGCGCACGCTCCTGCCTTCGGCCAGGCGGCGGCGCACCTCGGTGGCGGAGATCGCCATGCGCGAGGGCAGGCTGAGGCGCAGCAGGCCGCCGGCGGGGCTCGCCATCAGCGCCTCGGCGTCGGCGACCTCGCGGCCGGCGATCAGCGCCTCCAGCTCCGCGGGCAGCGGCGCCTCGAAGTCGGGGCGGTCCACCACCACCAGGTGGGCCAGGGCGAAGAGCCGCTCGGGGGCGCGCCACTCGGCCAGGCGCAGGAAGGCGTCATGGCCCAGGGCCATCACCAGGCGGGCCTGCCCGCCGAACTCCTCGCGCAGGGAGGCCAGGGTATCGGCGCTGAAGGAGGGCCCCTCGCGCTGGAGCTCGCGCGGGTCGGCGATCAGCCCCGGGGTGTCGCCGATCCCCAGGCGCAGCAGCGCGAGGCGCTCCCCCGGGGAGACCCGAGGCTCGCCGCGCAGGGGCGGCACGCTGGCCGGCACCATGTGGACCCGGTCCAGGGCCAGCGCCTCGCGCAGCTCCACGGCGCTGCGCAGGTGGCCCAGATGCACCGGGTCGAAGGTGCCGCCGAGCATGCCGATGCGCGGCGGGGCGGAGGGGTCCGCAACCGGCAGCGGCAGGGAGGCGCCCGGGCTCACCGGCGGATCTGGCCGTCGCCCAGCACCACGTACTTGCGGGTGGTCAGCCCCTCGAGGCCCACCGGCCCGCGGGCGTGGAGCTTGTCGGTGGAGATGCCGATCTCGGCGCCCAGGCCATACTCGAAGCCGTCGGCGAAGCGGGTGGAGGCGTTGACCATCACCGAGCTGGAGTCCACCTCGGCCATGAAGCGCCGGGCCAGGGCGTAGTCCTCGGTGACGATGGCGTCGGTATGGTGGGAGCCGTAGCGCTCGATATGCGCCATGGCGTCGTCGATGCCTTCCACCACGCGCAGGGCCAGCACCGGGGCCAGATACTCCGCCGCCCAGTCCTCCTCGCTGGCCGCCGCCGCCTCGGGGAGGAGCGCCCGGGTGCGCTCGCAGCCGCGCAGCTCCACGCCGTGCTCGGCATAGGCCGCCGCCAGGCGCGGCAGCAGCGCCTCGGCCACCGGCGCATCCAGCAGCAGGGTCTCCATGGTGTTGCAGGTGCCGTAGCGGTGGGTCTTGGCATTGACGGCGATGGCCAGCGCCTTCTCGAGGTCGGCGGTGGCATCCACGTAGACGTGGCAGACGCCGTCCAGGTGCTTGATCACCGGCACCCGCGCCTCCCGGGAGATGCGCTCGATCAGCGACTTGCCGCCGCGGGGGATGATCACGTCCACGAACTCGGGCATGGCGATCAGCCGGCCCACGGCGGCGCGGTCGGTGGTGGCCACCACCTGGACCGCCGCCTCGGGCAGGCCGGCATCGACCAGCCCCGCGCGGATGCAGGCGGCGATGGCGGCGTTGGAGTCCCGCGCCTCGCTACCGCCGCGCAGGATGGCGGCGTTGCCTGACTTGAGGCAGAGGCTGGCCGCCTCCAGGGTGACGTTGGGCCGCGACTCGTAGATGATGCCGATCACGCCCAGCGGCACCCGCATCTGCCCCACCTGGATGCCGCTCGGCCGATAGCGCAGGCTGTCGACCTCGCCGACCGGGTCGGGCAGCGCGGCGACCTGCTCGAGGCCCTCGAGCATGGCGTCGAAGCGCCCCGGGGTCAGCTCGAGGCGGTCGAGCAGCGCCGCGTCGAGGCCGCCGTCGCGACCGCGGGCCAGGTCCCGGGCATTGGCCGCCAGCACCTCGTCCCGGGCCGCCGCCAGGCGCTTCGCCATGGCCAGCAGGGCGGCATTCTTCGGCCCCGTGGGCGTACGGCGCATCACGGTGGCGGCGGCACGGGCCGACTGGCCCAGGCCGTCCATGTAGGCCTCGACGTCGCGGATCGCCTCGTCGGTGGGAGTGACTTGTGCTGACATGCCGAAAGGGGTCTCCTGTGGGCGTGGCCGAAAGAGCCGGCCACGGCGTTATACTGGCGCGGCCAGGCCACGCAAATCCGCAAAGAGGATCATAGTAAGCCACCATGCAGAGCAAGTACAAAGTCGGCCTGCTGCGCCTCAACCTGCTGCTGGCCGCCCTGCTGCCGGCGCTGCTGGCGCCGGCCTCGGCCAGCCTGACCGAGGCGCTGCTGCTGTGGCTGGCCGCCGGGTGGCTCGCCGTCTCCGCCCTGCTGGTGGAGTTCAGCCACCGGCGTCCCGCCCTGGTCCCCTGGCAGCTGCTGCCCAGCCTGCTGCTCACCGCCCTGCTGCTGACCGCGCCGGAGCGCTTCCCGCTCTGGCTGTGGGCCTGGGCGGGCCTGGTGATGCTCCCCCAGCCGGCCTGGATGTCGGCGCTCAACCTGCTGCTGGCCGGCCTCGGCTGGGGGTGGCTGGCGCGGGGCATGGCGCCGGAGCAGGCCCTGCTCTCCGGCGCCCTGCTGGCAGGCCTGCTGCTGCTCGGCCTGCTTCGCTCCCGGGACCTGGCGCCGCTGCGGGGCGCGGCCAGGCGCCGGGTCCACCTGGTGCCGGGGATGCGCCTCTGGCCCCGGGCCCAGCTCGCCCGGGACCTGGCCCGGGAGCGGGCCCGGTCGCAGCGGGACGGCGTTCACGGCGAGCTGGTGCTGCTGCGCACCGGGCGGCGGCGCTTCTGGCCCCAGGCCCAGCGGCTCTGCGAGCTGACCCGCCGCTTCGAGCACTGCTACCGGCTGGACGGCCGCACCCTGGCCGCCCTGCTGCTCTCCCGGGATGCCGAGCAGGCCGCCCGGCGGCGGGCCGACCTGCTCGGCCGGCTGGGCCCCGTCCAGCGGCTGAGGGCCACGCCGCTCGCCCAGGTGGTATCGGTCAGCGACGAGTGCCGGGCCCTGGAGCAGCAGCCCGGCAGCACGCGGTTCCCGGAGGAGGCCGGCCATGGGTGACACCGTTCACGCCAGGATCCACGCCCTGCTCTATGCGCTGGCCGCCCTGCTGCTGCTGGGCCAGGCGGGCTGGCACTACCTGGCCGGGGAGTACACCCGCATCCTGCTGCCGGCCATGCTGACCCCGGTGGTGCTGACCGCCGCGCTGATGCGGCTGGGCCAGCCCGAAACCGCCCGGCTGTCGGCCTACCTGGTGCTGGTCACCGGCTACCTGCTGGTGGCCATGGAGCTCCCCGGCCCCTCCTCCCTGGCCCCCTTCTGGCTGGGCCTTCCGCCGATGCTGACCCTGCTGCTGCTGCCGCTGGGGTCGGCCATGCTGCTCAACCTCACCCTGACCCCGATCTGGCTGCTGCTGGCGGATGCCTGGCTGACCCCCGATCTGGTGCTCGGCTACCTGGCCCTGGTGGTGGTCGCCGGCCTGGCCCCCTGGGAGATCCTTCACCAGCGCGCCCTGCTCAAGGCCACCGACCCCATGGACGAGGAGTGCGACGCCATGCGCCGCAGCGCCCTGCACGACCGCCTGCAGAGCGAGTGCGAGCGCGCCGAGCTGCTGGGCCAGCGCCTGGCGGTGCTGTTGATCCACCTGCCCCAGCTGGAGATGGCCAGGGAGCAGTTCGGCAGCGGCGCCCACCGGGCCCTGCTCTCCGCGCTCTGTGACACCGTGGCCCGCTGCAGCCGCGACCATGACCTGCTCGGCCGCGAGGGCGATGCCGACTTCTGGCTGGTGCTTCCCGACACCAGCGAGAGCGGTGCCCTGCTGGTACGCCAGCGCCTGGAGCTGGCGCTCCAGCGTCGGGTGCTGCTGGATACCGGCCAGCTCGAGGCACGGCTGAGCGTCTGCTGCCTGCGCCCGGGGGAGGAGCCGGCGTCCTTCGTCCGACGCCTGCAGACCAGGGCCCCGCACGCCACCTGACCCTGCCCACGACACGGAGTCACCCTTGAATCTCGCCGATGCCCTCTACCAGCTGACGCCCTCCCCCACCCTGCTGCTGCTGATCATCGCCGCCATCGCCCTGGTGGAGTCCCTGGCGCTGATCGGCCTGCTGGTGCCCGGGGTCGTGCTGATCACCGCCGCCGCCTCCCTGGCGGGCCACCAGGAGCTGGCGCTGCCGGCGATCATCCTGGCGGCCTTCCTGGGCGCCGTGCTCGGCGACTCGATCAGCTTCTGGCTCGGCTACACCCAGCACGCCAGGGTCACCGGGCTGTGGCCGCTCTCGCGCCACCCGGAGTGGATCGCCCGGGGCGCGCGCTTCTTCCAGCGCTACGGCACCCTCTCGGTGTTCTTCGGCCGCTTCGTGGGGCCGGTGCGTCCGGTGGTGCCGCTGATCGCCGGCATGCTGAAGATGTCGCCCCGCGCCTTTACCTGGGCCAACCTCGCCTCGGCCCTGCTCTGGGCGCCCGCCTACGTGCTGCCCGGCTACCTGCTGGGGCGCACCTGGCAGCAGCTGCTCGACGTGCCCCCCGGCATGCAGGCGGCGCTGGTCGCCCTGGCCCTCCTGCTGGTGGCCCTGGCGGTGGCCTTCTCCTGGCTGCGCCAGCAGGTCACCCGCAGCGGCCGGCTCTACCGGCTGCTGGCCCTGGGGGCACGCCGCCA
>Ga0209075_1004886_pt1 | contig 10538 bp, 7 predicted proteins | sample Stecom2011_FD_187523 | JGI IMG/M metagenome (GOLD analysis project Ga0209075, IMG submission 187523) | Agricultural soil microbial communities from Utah to study Nitrogen management - Steer compost 2011 (SPAdes) (version 2) | ecosystem: Environmental > Terrestrial > Soil > Agricultural land...
TGCAGCCTTTAGAGCAAAGCGCCGCAACGTGTCTGCATTGCGAGAGGTTTCCAAGAAGAGCAAATAGCCCGTCACGCTTGGATCATCCACCGTTGACTCGCATATTTCACCAACTGACAAGTCGCATTCACTGCCTACGGATACAAGCGTGTGGAACCCTATACCTCGTGACCGTCCCCGAGAGGTAAGGGCGCCAATAAGGCTTCCGCTATGAGATGCACAGAAAATCCCGCCCTTTGGTAAGCCAGGTTCTCCAAATGCAGCGTTGGCAGTCAGTGTCAGATTTTGGTGGACGTTCACGAGACCAATACTTGATGGACCCAACAAACGGACACCTGCAGCCTTGGCAATTTCTTTGAGACGCTTTTCCCTCTCAATGCCAGCCGCTCCCTTTTCCGAAAACCCTCCCGCGAGAATTGTCGCTACAGGAATACCGAGCTTTCCACACTCCTCGACTGCTGCGATGGCCTGCTCTGTATTTGTCAGAATAAAGGCGTGATCAGGGATCTCGGGGAGGGCGCTGAGGGATGTATAGGCCTTTTCTCCTTGTACCTCCTCGCGCGAAGGGTTGATGTTATAGACCGTTCCATCAAAGCCGGCGCGTCGAAGAAACTGAAGAGGGCGAGCTGCCGTTTTCTTTGTATCATTCGAAATGCCAACGAGTGCAACGCTCGAAGGGTTTAGCAATGCTTTTGCCAAAGCTTGGCCATTAACTGCGTTAGACATGATCTGACCTCGTTAGCTATTAGGCACGCTGGTTAAAACGTCGATCGAATACGGACTCAGCAATTCTGTTTTTGAGGATCTCCAGCGATCCACCAGCAATCATCCAGCCACGGGTTCGTTTTACACAGTATTCAACGAGGCATTCGGAAGAAAAGCCATAGGCACCCATAGCCTGCATCGACTCGTTAGCTACATTGAATCCCGCTTCGTTACAGGCCAACTTCGCGATTGCAGTATCGAACGCGGTCGGCAGAGCGTTCTCTCCATTCACCGCGGCGCGATAAAGAAGCATCTGAGCGGATTCTAACTGCATTGCCATTTCGGCAAATTTCCATTGAAGACCTTGGAATTCACACAGTGGCCGACCAAATTGCGTACGAGTCAAACAGTGGTCTTTGGCAATGTTGAACGCATAGCGCCCGAGAGCAAGAGCCCGTGACGCATTGCCAATTCTCTCGACATTGAAGCCGGAAATCTGTTTTTTGAAGCCGCCTGGGCCAAGTAAAAGATTGGATTTTGGAATTCGGCAGTTGTCAAAATAGAGCTGACACCATTCTTCTCCACTCATGAAACTGGAGGGTTGACCTACCTGCAGTCCTGGGGCATCTCGATCAATAATCACAGACCCAATACCGTCGAGCCCCGGGCCGAAGCGAACGTAGACAAGGTATGCGGTCGCATCGACACTGTGAGTAGAAAAAACCTTTGTTCCGTTTATGACGTAGTGGTCGCCATCCTCCACGGCACTGGTTTTAAGCTCAGTAACAGCTGAACCGGCTTCCGGTTCGCTCATGCCCAGACCCAGCAAAGTTTTTCCCGCCAGAAGGTCCGGTAAGTAGCGCTCTTTTAATTCCGGCGAAGCATATTCTGCGAAGGTCCGGATAGCTCCAAAGTTACCAGCCTGTACAATGTCAGCACTTTTAGGGCATGAATACGCCAGTTCTTGGATGGCGATTACAGCGTCCATCAGCGTCCCGCCGATGCCGCCATCTTCCTCTTTTACGAGAATCCCAATGAGCCCCTGTTCGGCGAGCATTCGGGCGACTTCCCAAGGGTAGTTATGTGAGTGCGCTCGTTCTAAAGCGCCACTGGCCAAATGAGCCTGGCCAAATCGCCGAACGCTGTCAGAAAAGGCTTGTTGCTCGGGTGTCAGATCAAAATTCATAGCGATAACCCAATATATTTGTTTGAGGGAATGGATAAACCATGGCTATAGAGTCGCTCCGAACCATAAGGCTAGGCAACTTCGCATAAGTTAAGGCCGCCATGACTTATTTGAATGCTACGGGCTAAGACTTTCGTGTAATTGCGTCGGGAATAGCCTCGAAAGGCCCTAACAGATTGATCTGTGCAGAGTAAAGTGGAGCCCCGTTGGTGATCTGTGCGAAGGGGGCATCTCGATGCTCAAGGGCATGACGAATGCTCATGCCCCTATTCGAAATGGTCTGTACGCAATGCCCGCACAACTGGGATAGGCTGCAAATCACCAGTTCGTCATCGAATGCACATTGCAAAACAGATGAAGGGCTGAGTTTGCCAGGTTCCTGAGCGGCTCATGTATGAGGCTAGGAGCAGTAGGCCGAACAATATTCGCTGAACAAGTTTCATAAAAACAGAGCAGATAAGAGGTTCGACATGAAAATAAAAACGTTTTTTAAAACAATGGTATATGCTGGTATCTCTGCGTCACTTTGCCTTGGGGCGACAGCGAGCGCCACCGAGTATCGGAAAGTTGCTACAGCTTCTACGACCGGCGCGTTCTATCCAATCGGAGGTGTAATTGCTTCGATTCTGTCTGACGAGATGAAAGGATATAACTTTACTGCCGAAGCCACAGGGGGCTCGGTTGAAAATGCTCGTTTGATTGGTGCGGGTGAGAGCGACATTGGTTTCTTCGGTGGTGATACGCTTTGGAACGCAAACCATGCCACAGGCCCCTTTGAGGGTCGGCCAGCTATCCCACTCGCTCCAATAGCTAGAATTTACAGTATGCCGTTGCACTTTGTGACGCTTAAAAACAGCGGAATCAAGACTATTGCCGACCTCCAGGGAAAGCGTGTAGCTGTTGGCGCGCCAGGGTCCGGTACCGGAAGCAAAGCGAAGATTGTGCTTGAGGGTGCTGGCTTCAAATATGGTGAAGACATTACGCCACGTCTGCTCAATTTCCGGGAGGGAGCGGATGCATTGGTTGATGGTAATGTTGATGCGGTTGTTATCTCTGTTGGTATGCCATCAGGCAACGTTCAAGAGATTGCAGCTACGCATGACGTTGTTCTGGCAGGTATTGGTGAAGAGCATCTGGAGCTAATGGTAAAAGCCGCGTCCTACCTTGAGCCGTTTGTGATCCCGGGTGGTACTTACACTAAGGTTGATCAAGATGTTCAAACGATCAGCACGTCCACATATCTTGCGGTTCATAAGGACATGGATGAGAAAGAGGTCTACAACATCTGTATGACGCTTTTTGATAAAAATCTTGACCGGTTTAAAGCAGGTCATGCCGCACTGAGAACTACGCCGGTGGATGAGTATCCTCAGGGTATCATGGCTCTGCACCCTGGCGCAGAGCGCTGCTACAAAGATATGGGTTTAATTGAGTAAATCGCCATATAACCTTGCTCTCGCCAAAAGGCGAGAGCGCTTTATAATTGCTGAGGTGATGTTATGGTGCGGCGCTACACCATTTTTCTGTTTGCAATGCTTTTGTCCGGGTTCAGTCTATATACCGGTATATTTGGAAGTTTAACCCCAGTTCTACAGCGAGGGTTCCACGTAACGCTGGTAGTGGCGTTGATATTTCTTATCCACCCTATGAAAAAAGGTGGGATAGTTGGACACATACTCGATATTCTATTTTTTGTCGTAATTATTGCCTCCGGTTTCTATTTATATGAGGCCTATCAAACAATTGATCAAAGGATTGGCTATCTAACAATATGGGATCGCTTGTTTGGAACGGCGTTCATTATCATCTTGTTGGAGGCATGTCGGCGAGTCGTTGGGTGGCCGTTGACGATCATTGCTGTGATTTTCCTCGCCTACAGCTTTTTTGGATACGTAGTGCCCGGTTCATTCGGTCATGGTGGATACAGCCTGGATCGAGTGGTTACAACCATGTTTTTGACGACCGAAGGCATTTTCGGGCCGGCCGCCGCCGCTGCAGCGACCTTTGTAGCAATATTTATTATTTTCGGTACGTTCCTCGAAAAAACTGGTGGGAGCCAGATCTTTATTGACTTGGCAACAATAATTGGTGGACGTCGCCGTGGCGGACCTGCAAAAGTGGCTGTGTTTGCGAGCGCTCTCACCGGCTCCATAAATGGAAGTCCAGTTGCTAATGTGACCACAACGGGTATTTTTACAATCCCGCTGATGAAGAGAGTTGGTTATAAGTCGCACGTTTCAGGTGCTATTGAATCCGTGGCATCCTGCGGTGGATCTGTGTTGCCTCCCGTTATGGGTGTAGGTGCATTTGTTATGTCCGAAATGGCAGGTATTGCCTATGCGGACATCGTGATCGCAGCGATCCTACCTGCCGCGCTCTATTTCTTGTCGATTTTCTTTGTGGTCGATTTTGAAGCGGCGAAACGCCAGCTTAAAGGCCTGAGCAAGGAAGACTTACCTGACCTTAAGCAAACCCTGAAGGCTAGTCTCTTACTACTCATTCCGCTGGTAGTGCTCGTGTACTTCTTGGTTTTCGCAAAGGTGTCTGTCACTCGTGCAGCTCTTTTTGCCATAGCGGCGACAGTTGTTGTTGGGTTCTTGAACCCAGTAGAGCGGTTGACGTTTAAGGGCATCGTGGAGATTCTCGAAGTATCAGCAAAGCGTATGTTGCTGGTATCCGTTGCATGTGCAGCTGCAGGCTTGGTTGTAGGCGTCATTACCCTTTCAGGTGTTGGCCTTAAGTTATCAGGTGTACTGCTAAGCCTTGGGGAAAACTCGCTACTATTAAGCCTCGGTCTCGTTATGCTCGGAACGCTTGTGATCGGAATGGGGCTGCCTCCCACTCCTGCTTACATAGTGTTTTCGGTTCTTTCTGTTCCGGCGTTGCTCGAGCTGGGAGTCGGTATGCTGGCGGCCCACCTGTTTGTCTTCTACTTTGCGTCGTTCGCTCCAATCACGCCTCCCGTTTCGCTTGCAGCGTATACGGCAGCCGGGATAGCTGGAAGTAAACCGATGAAGACAGGGATGGCGGCTTTTTTGTTCTCTCTACCTGCGTTCATGATCCCGTTCCTCTTTATCTATGGACCAGGATTATTGTTAGAAGGTGACCTGACATCCATTGTGATTACGTTTGTAACTTCGGCTCTCGGGATCGTTGCATTCGCAGCAGTAACCGTTGGCTGGTTCATCAGAAATCTCAATTTCTGGCAGCGAGGGTTAATTGCAATTGGAGCGTTCACGCTTGTTATTCCGGACGGTACGACCGATATGATTGGCATGGCAATTATTGGCGCTGTGTTAGCTCAAGTCATTATCTGTCGGACAAATGAGGTACCAGAGTCTGTTAATGGTTGCGCGTAGCGCAACCATTAACGCCTCCGGGCAATATACTCGGGAGAAGATAATGGCTTTGCTACAAATAGCGTCGAAAAAGGCATGCGAACTACGAAACGTATCGCTATCTGAGAAAACACTACACGAAACCAAAAGAGTCATTCTGGACTGGTTCGCTGCGACGATTCCTGGAGCGGTCACTCCGCTGATTTCGGCATTGGAAAGTGCCATGTCCGAGGAAATATCAGAAGGTAGTGATGGTCGGGCGACAATTCTGGGCGGAGAGAAATTTGGCTCATCCCGAACAGCTGCTTTCGTTAATGGAACAGCATCTCATGTGGTTGAGTTTGACGATATTTTCAGGGATGCCCTTTATCACCCAGGAAGCCCCGTTATTGCTGCAGCTTTGGCTTTGGGTGAAATCAAAAATGTTACAGGTATGGAGCTGGTTCGCGCCGTTATTTGTGGATATGAGATCTCCACAAGAATTGGCGCAGCTGTTCAGCCCGCGCATTATAGAAATTGGCATACAACCGGCACCGTTGGTTGTTTTGGGGCTGCAGCCGCTGCGGCGACCATTCTGCAGCTGTCTCCTCAACAGTTCGGTCACGCTCTGTCAACCGTAGGCACATTTGCGGCGGGCTTGAGAGAAGCCTTTCAGTCCGATGCGATGAGTAAACCTCTTCATGCTGGTCGCGCTGCGGAAGCTGGAGTGACGGCTGCATTGTTGGCGGAAAGTGGCTTCACCGGCGCCGAAACGATTCTAGATGGTAGGTCAGGCTTTGGTGTTGCCATGGCTGATGGTGACGTCGATTGGGACGGCATCTTCGATGACATCGGCGAAAATTTTAATGTTGAAGCCGTCACGTTGAAAAATCACGGATGCTGCGGACACACGTTTGCCGCTATTGATGCCGCATTGGCTCTTACTCGCGCCCATAGATTTACCTGGAAAGAAATTGAGCACGTCGAAATAGAGACATACCGGACTGCGGTAGAGGTGGTTGGGCGAGATAACGTTACAACGCCGTTTGACGCACGATTTAGCGTTTTCTTCACAGTAGCTTCTGCGCTGGTACACGGAAGCGTCCGTCTTAACGCTTTCGCACCGGAGCGTTTGTCTGACCCAGCTATCCGTTCGATTATGGACCGGATTAGCCTGACAGTTAGCGATGAGCTCACGCATGCCTACCCCAGGAAAAGAGGCGCTCTGGTCAGAATCACCTATCGCGGAGGGCAAGTCGTAGAGCATTTGCAGCGATACAGGCATGGTGATCCAGAGGAACCGCTGACGGATGAGGAACTTCTGAGCAAGTTCAACGAGTTGGTTGTGCCCGTCATTGGTGACGGTCCGGCAAATCTGCTCCACGAGCGAATTATGACTTTGGAAAAGTTTAGTGTGAAAGACGTAATCACCTCCGTCAAAGGTATCTGACCAGATGCCTTGACGGCGCTTGGACGATTCAACGATTTAAAGGCTTCTTGAGAAGGGAGATACGCTTTGGGTAATGAAGTTGTGTATGAGCGTAAAGGCGAATTGGGCATCATCAGCGTTAACAATCCGCCCGTAAACGCACTGGGGCAGGCCGTCAGGGAAGGAATCTTGAACAGTTTAAAACTTGCTCTTGATGATGCTCTGGTTTCAGCAGTGTGCATCCGTTGCGAGGGAAAAACCTTTATCGCGGGGGCTGATATCCGGGAATTCGGAAAGCCGCCAGTAGCACCTACATTGCCCGAAGTCACAGTCGCAATAGGGGCTAGTCCAAAGCCGGTAATCGCATTAATTCACGGCTCCGCTTTAGGGGGAGGGCTTGAGATTGCGATGGCCTCGCATTATCGGTTTGCAACTCCTAACTCTCAGTTTGGTATGCCTGAGGTTAACCTTGGGCTTTTACCGGGAGCTGGCGGAACGCAGAGACTTCCTCGTTTAGTAGGAATCTCACTGGCTATAGAAATGATTGTGCGTGCTGAAAAGATTGATAGTTCCGCTGCGCTGGAGTTTGGTCTGATTGATCAGATTGTTTCGGCAAACGAGCTATTTGATAAAGCGGCTGACTTTATTCTGAACAAGGTGCATAGCGGCGCGCCGCGTCCGTGCAGCAGTAACCTCTCGGTTCCTGATATAGAAATAGCGGGACAGGAAATTGAGAAGGCCAGGACCCTGTTGGAGAAACGTTCAAAGGGTCGCAGTGCTCCCTCAAAGTGTTTGCAGGCTCTGGAGGCTGCAGTGGAGCTTCCATTCAATGAGGGAGTCGCGAAAGAGCGTCAACTGTTCCTGGAATGCAGAGAGTCTGACGAGCATAGGGCCCTTGTTTATGCGTTCTTTGCAGAGCGCGAGGCCTTTAAGTTGCCGGATATTGATCAAGGTCTTGCAAAACCCATCCGATCTGTTGCGGTACTCGGTGCAGGAACGATGGGACGGGGTATAGCGATATCTTTTCTCGACTCGGGGATGCTCGTGCGTCTATTTGATATTGATGGTGATGCTCTCAACAAAGGCCTCGAGGCTATAGGTCAACATTATGAGCGTATGAAGTCTAAAGGCCGGTTAAGCAGCGCTCAGGCTGATCAACGTATGAGTCAGTTAACGTCAACCCTGACTTACGACGACCTCTCCGATGTTGATCTGGTAGTTGAAGCAGCTGTAGAAAGTATGGGTGTCAAGATCAGCATATTCAAAGAACTTGACCGTGTGTGTCGTCAAGGTGCGATCCTGGCAACTAACACCTCAACATTGGATGTTGACAAAATTGCAGGTGCAACGAGCCGACCTCAGGATGTTATCGGACTACATTTCTTCAGCCCTGCCAACATAATGAGGTTGTTGGAAGTCGTTGCAGGCAAAGGAACATCGGATGCAACCAAGGCGACCGCAATGCGCTTAGCCAAAGATCTCCGTAAGGTTGGGGTCCTGGTTGGTAATTGTTACGGTTTTGTCGGGAACCGAATACTTTATCGTAGATTGCCTGAAGCCCTGGCTTTGGTAACTGATGGTGCGACCCCGTCCCAAGTTGATAAGGCCTTGACCGAGTTTGGCTTTCCTATGGGGCAGTTCGCCATGTCGGACTTGGCGGGGTTGGATGTCGGGTATCGGGCTAGAGAGGAAAGGCGAAAGGCCGGAGAAAACGTTCCTCGATCTTGGCTGGACAGCTTGGTTGAAAAGGGTAGATTAGGGCAAAAAACCGGTGCTGGTGTCTATTGCTATGAAGCGGGTAGTCGAACTCCGATTGAGGATCCCGGTGTGCTCCAGTTAATCGCCGAGTATAGAGACCGTCAAAACGTTGTTTCACGAAAAGTCACTGACAGTGAGATTGTTGAGCGGTGTCTATATGTAATGGTCAACGAAGCCTTCAAAATCTTGGATGAGGGTATTGCGCAGCGTGAGGTGGACGTTGATGTGGTGTGGAATTGCGGCTACGGGTTCCCAACACATAAAGGAGGCTTGCTTTATTGGGCCAGACGAGTTGGCCTCGATAAAGTTCTGGCTCGCATTGAGCATAACTATAAGGTCTCAGGTCTAGAACAATGGAAGCCAGCAAGCGGTTTGATAAAAGCGGCAAACACTGTTGGTTCAAGAATGGAATAATCGGGTTAAGGCTATGGTCGTTAAGGGCTCGTGTCAGTGTGGGGCGGTGAAATACACCGCCTCGGGTAGGCCGAAAATCGTTGTTGCTTGTCATTGCCTGGAATGTCAGAAGCTATCTACCGGGCCGTTCAGTGTAACTGCCATTTATGACGCCAAATCTATAAGCTTTCAGGGGCGTATGGGGGAGTGGAGCAGAGTTGCGGATAGTGGTAACTGTAATGTTGCTAAATTCTGTTTGAGCTGTGGAAATCGGATTTACCAATACAATCCAGACCAAATGGAAATTGTGAAGCTGAAACTCAAACCCGTTGATCGTGAACTGGCGGCTTTTTTCGAGCCAAGCGTCCACATATGGACAAGCCAGAAAGTACCTTGGTACGTGATTCCTGAAGGCGTAGAGGTATTTGATGCTAATAGAGTTTAGAAGAAGCTGAACGCATCTATTACGACCTCGGTGTGTGATATTCAACAGTATTTTGGAATTTGAATTTCGCTTGAATTATTGGTTTTCTTAGAAGTTTGGATGAGTGGGGTGGCTTATTGTTACTGTATATCGTTCTGGGAACCGTTAACTTTTCAATTTGTCCACATCGATGAGCGGTGTTTAATACCCGATATTACTAATTTAATTTTTTGTTCCATCTGGTCTTCGATTGGCAGGCCGGGCGTCATGCTTATTCACATTCTTGTAGATCCGGCGTCAATGGTGTTTTGGCCAAGATTAAAAGGTTCTCGCAATGGTTGAAAAACGATATAGGGACGCTGCTGACTCCCAGATTATATTGAAAGAATTGATGATTCCATCTTACGGGAATTTTGGCGGGAAAGTCCATGGTGGGGTGATCTTGTCATTGATGGACAAGGTTGCGTATGCGTGTGCTGCCTCTCACTGTAAGAGCTACTGTGTTACGGCCTCAGTCGATAAAGTTGATTTCTTAAACCCTGTGGAAGTTGGTGAGTTGTTAACGTTGTATTCTTCAGTTAACTACACGGGTAACACGTCGATGGAGATCGGGATCAGAGTCGTTTCTGAAGACTTTAGATCAGAATTGATAAAACATACAAATACGTCTTATTTTACGATGGTGGCTTTGGATGAAGAAACAAAGAAGCCCACCAATATACCCGGTTTGATTTTAAGGACAGACCAAGAGATTCGAAGATATGTTGAAGGTAGGCTGCGACGGAAATTAAGGCGCATGCAAAGAGAGAGTTTTAGTGTCGCGAAGAATGAAATCGATCTGATCAATGAAGTCAGCTCTTTGGAAAGGGAAAACTGCCAAGTAATAAAAATATAATTTATCATTTTCGCGCTGGTATAGTTGTGAGCGCATAGTGCCGGTTCTGTGTTGAATTTAGGAAGCACGATCTAGTCTTTGGTGGGTGGGTATAGTAGCTCCTAGGGTTTCCCTATTTTATCGGACTTCAATGACTGGCTCGGTCACTGATGAAGTGTTCGACTATCGCAGCTTTGTGATTCGATAAAAGAAGCAGTGGGCTGGATTCGGCAACCACATAGCTGACACTCGGGGCGATTAGTGTAGAGTTCAGACTACCAATAGCTAAAGAGCCAGTATCTGTCAGGTCGATTGACTACAGCTGAACTTTTCCAAGTAATCGAGTGTTCTTATCTCGTCCGGCGGCACGTTAATCCGGAAGAGCTGACTGCGTCGATGGGAGGGCGCTAGAAAAGCGAGGGAAAGCGACTTAGTCTGCACATCTGATTGAG
>Ga0209075_1004887_pt1 | contig 10538 bp, 7 predicted proteins | sample Stecom2011_FD_187523 | JGI IMG/M metagenome (GOLD analysis project Ga0209075, IMG submission 187523) | Agricultural soil microbial communities from Utah to study Nitrogen management - Steer compost 2011 (SPAdes) (version 2) | ecosystem: Environmental > Terrestrial > Soil > Agricultural land...
TTTTCATAATGTTTTAGCAGTGTGGAAGTAACAATCTTTGTTCCGTCTATCAGGTTAAAGGTCGTATAGTTTCCTTCTCCCTGACAAAACATAATATCTTCAGGGGAAACAAAAAAGATTTCGGATTGGGTCTTTAATGTTATTTTATTGAGTGACTCCGGGGATTCATTAAACTTTCCCTCTGGAAAATGCTCTATGAGCTTCACTTTGCTGTCAATTACTTTTCGGACTGCGTCTTGCAACTCTTCGTCCCCAAAAGGTTTGAGTAAATAATCTATAGCTCTCTTTTTTATGGCCTGCAACGCATACTCTTCATAAGAGGATATAAATATCACTTGAAAGTCATAGCTGTTTATATTCTCAAGAAGCTCAAAACTGGTTTGATTTTCAATTTGTATGTCCAATAATAATAATTCCGGTTGAAGTGTATTTACTTTTTCGATAGCATCTTCAATTGTACTCGCATACCCTACAACCGATAAATCCTCAATAGACTTTAGTTGTTTAATGAGTATTGGTAGAAATTGAACGTCGTCTTCAAGAACAAATGCACTTATCGGAGTCATATCAGCTTTGTATATTTTTTTATATCACAGGTTTTAAGCCATTACCAGAGGTAAAGTTAAATGCACATTTGTAAACTGCTCATTAAATTGAATACTTAAATTGTCTTTGATGTTGTATTTTTTATTCATCAATACAATGCGTTCGCGAGTGATGGAAAAACCAAAACGCTTTTCTTGGCTTTCGTCGTCTTCCGGCTTTATTTTAAATTTCCCGTGATGTCGGTTTTGCACCTTGATGGAAAGAATATTGTTGTCTATATCAATGTGTATGGCAATTTCATCGGTATCGTCTGGCGCATTTTGAACCCCGTGAATGATGGCATTTTCAACTATGGGTTGTAAAATCATTGCGGGAATCATATAGTTAGACCAATCTTCATCACTATTTACTGTCAATTGAATGTTTTTTCTTAATCGCAACCCTTCTAATTCCACAATTTTATGCAATAAATCCACTTCCTCTTTTAGACTGTTCATATCTTTACTCATACTTTCCAAAGCGGCACGCATTACTTTTGAAAAACTCAACAAGTATTTTGAAGCTGATTGTTTGTCTTCATTCAAAATAAAAGTATGAATGGAATTCAGCACATTGAATACAAAATGAGGTTTGAGTTGCGATCTCAAAGCTTTTAGCTCTGACTTCGCGACTATAAATTTATATTTCGCTTTTCTATCACGAACAATAAACCAACTAACTCCGGCGATAATTAAAATTATTACAACAAAAAGAATAATCATTATATTTTGTTTCTGCTGTTTTTCCAAAAGTTTTTTCTCGGCTATGGCATCCTTTTTGGCTTGTTCAGCTACCAACAGTGCCTTTTCTTTCTCATAGTCGTATTTATATTGTTGGCGTATTAACTCTTCTCTGTTCTCCTCTTTATAGATGGAGTCGCGCAATAAGACATACATTTCGTAAGTGTCTAAAGCTTGACTAGACCGATTTAAGGATTTATTCGATTCATAGAGCAGTTTAAAAGCATCTTTTCTTATCGTGATATTTCCAACTTCTGTCGCCATTTGTAAGGCTTTTTCTCCAAATTCAATCGCTTTAATGAATTGTTCTTGCCTGGCATAAGCACGTCCTAAATTGTATAAACTTAAGGCTTCTCCGTTGCGGTCTCTTGATGCTCTATTAATCGTTAGACTTTGCTCATAATAATCTATAGCTTTTTCATATTCGCCCAGTTCCCGATGAATATTTCCAATATTAATCAAGGATTCAGCAATATCTCTTTTACTATTCATTTCCTCCCTGATTTTTAAACTTTGTTTATAAGTATCAAGTGTCTTATCAAGATATCCTTGCCCGGCATATATCAGTCCTAAATTATTTAAGGTGCCGGCTACGGCTAATTTATTGCCAAGTTCTTCAAACAGCGGAAGACACCTGTTAAAGAAATCTATGGCTTCATCATATTGACTTTGACTCATAAACAGTAAACCTAAACTACCTAAAGATGTTGCAACTCCTCGTATATCATTAACATCTTCTCTAATCTTTAAACTGCGGAAAAAATAGTCTGTCGCTTTTGCAAAATTTCCTTGTTTTCTATAAATATTTCCAATGTTATTTAATATTGTACCTATACCCCTGTCATCTTTCTGAGCTTCATTAATAGCTAAACTTTGGTTATAGAGTTCAATTGCATTATCAAAGTCTCCTTTAAAATTTAAAGCCGTAGCTTGAACATTAAGTGCAACAGCCATTTGAAGTGAGTCATTTCTATCTTTTGCAAAATCATAATGTAACTGTGCATAATAAAATGTGCTATCGGGTTGTGAAAACAAATATCCGTGCCAGGCTAGGTGCCGTATGGCATCCATACGAATGGAGTCCTTTTCACGGGAATCATTCCAAATTGATAAAAGTGAGTCTTTTTTAGCCGGAGGAAATTGGCTTAAAGCATTGTTGCTAAAAAATAAACTAAAAACAAATAAAGATGATATGTATATTTTGATGAAACAATTCATGACTTTTGAAACTTTAACATGACTTTTGAACTTTAATCTAAATAATTGTACCAAAAATACATAATCTATCTCTAATTTACTGTATAAGACAAATGAAAATTTAAAGGCTGTGTATTTTTACACCACAAAAACCGTAAAGCCAGAAAGTTATATTAATAATTGATGTAGCGGTATATTTTTTTGAGGTTTATTATTTGTTATATATGGAACTCATCTTAAATTTATTCTAACCGAATAACCTCCGGTTGTTCTATTCTAAAGTTTTGAAGAATGAAATCATCGTTCTTAAAAGTATTGGTTTTAAAAATATTATCGCCTTCAAAAGGAATTGTAGGATAAAAAGCAACCGAGAGTTGGAATTGGTTAAACACCAAAAAGTCATTTGAAACCAAAACTCCCAAACCTATTTTTGTATAAAGTCGGCTCTTAAAAAGAGAATGATTTTCTTCTCCAATCGCTCCGAAGGTAAAATTCAAAAAAGGACTGAAACGGAAACCGTACCAAATCCCGGGGGCATACGATTGGGTTTGCAAGTATAACAGCGCTTTTTGTGTTCCGAGTACTCTGCTGTTAAACCCCTCAATTCCGTTTCTTCCACTTAGTGTAAATTGGTCTTTGATAATGGGAACTCTGTTGAATCCGAAAGCGATTTCGGGTTTTATAAACTGTCGGAAATACCATGAACCAATTTGTCGGAGTTTTGTAAAATAGATGGCTCTAGCCCTGATTATTCCTTGTTCTGTTTTTCCGTTATTGAAGAATGTTCCTACCTCAAAATCACTTCCAAAAAAACCGAAATCATAGTAATTTCCGAACGAATACTTTGTTCCGAGATACATTCGTCGGAGGTTATTTTTATCCTGAAAACCACCTGTGATGGAATATACTTTTCCGATAGCTACATCTTCTGTTCGGTCATATTCAAAGAGGTATCTGTCCTTTACAAATCGTCTTGAGGTAATACCGATGCTCATCAGATAAGTCCTGTTATTAGAGAAAAACCCGATGCTGTCATACTCAATACTTGGTTTTTCGGAAAAAGCGGTAGAATAAAACCCCAATGTAGTAACCAGATTGAGCGTTCTGTCTGCCTCTTCATTGAATCCCGACAGATTAAACGCTCTTCCGCCCCAGTACTCCTGATTTCGAGATTTGAAATTCTGTAAGGCAAATTCTCCCGAAATATCGGGCAGAGAGTCTGTTAAAAATCGTTCGTCAAAATAAACTCCTCCTGCCCATTTGGTAAGTGGAGAGAAAAAATCCCTTTGTATTTCTACGCTTTTTAACGAATTATCATTCACATCTAAATCATAAGTAAAGGTAGTGTTGATGTAGGTATTTCTGATATTTGGGATAATATATCTGGCTCCGTAAGCATTTTCCGAATCGTCAAAACGTTGCTGAAAGTCATTTCTGAAAGTATGTCCTAATCCGAGAAAATTACGCTCCGAGATTTCAAAATTCATTCGGGAAGAAGAAATACTTCCTGTGGGAATTAAACTCCAGGAGTCTAAAACTCGAATGTTTATATCAACCGAATCTGATGTTTCGGATATTCGAATGGGCTCGACTAACACTCTTCTGACATATCTCTGGCTTCTAATAAGACGTTCGGATTCTTGTGCGATAAGTGAATCCAAAGGTTGATTTTTTTTGAAAAGCAATAAGTTCCGTATGGTGCTGTTCATTGACTTTATATGTAATGAATTTCCGGCTCTTTCACCCCAATTTTCCGGTTTTCTGAGCGTATCTGAAACAGAAAAACCAAAAGGGTCAAGTGTGGTAATGTTTATATTGCGAATGATTTTACCTTCAAATTCTTTGTACAGAATCGAGTTTTGGTCAGGTAAATTACTGCTGGAACGCCTTCGTATAGGTCTGAAAATCAATTTATGGGTAAACCTGGCAAAACCTCCTTTTTCTTTTGCTTTTTGTTCTAAATTTTGAAGGGCTTCTTTCTGTTTGGGGTTTATGGTGTCTTTACTGATTTGACTTTCGGGCTCTTGCGAATGTCCCAAAGTACAAAAAAGCAATACGGCAAAAAAGCATAATATTCTAATTCTTTCAGACATTTAAACATACAAGTTTTTGTCTTGGCTAATTTAGTAAAACCAAGTGAAGCAATGTATAAAAATAATCGAGATTGTCAAAGGAGCTAAGATGTTTTGTAAGTCCCTCCATTTTTCCAACAGATCAAAAATAGAGTGTTAGTTATATTGCGAAAAATGATTAAGCGGAGTTACATTTCCTAAAAGGGAGAACAAAAACTTTCGCAATTCTCCGTAGTGCACGATTTCCGAAAGAGCCTCCGAGTTATCGGTTTGGCTATCTTTGCCTTTAAGTTGATTCATCAAATCTCCAATGAGTTGATAGAGCAGATAACAACGGAAATTCAGAATGGTTTCGTTTACGTTTTGCAGAATTACAAGGTCTTGGTCTTTTGTTCTGGGGAAAATATTTTTGGACTCCCATTTATCCAATCGGTATTTTTCTTCGGACATATACAAATCTGTGATTTCCGAAACTAATTCTTGTGGAGTTTCAGAGATGAATTTTTCTTTGTTAAACACTTCGTTAGCCTGAAGATATGACATTACGTGATGGTAAACAGCACGGAATTTTTCGTTTGAAAACTCCAACTCATCTTCCTGAAGACTCAAATAAATTCGGTCATAAACTTTGTAGTTTTTTTTAAAAGCCTTTAACTCAATCTCTTTGTCTTGGGTTTCAACGTGAGTGTAGTCTTCAAAGGTTAATACTTTATCTCCGTGATTCAAAAGAATTTTAAGAATATTTTCTTCAATAACACTCAAAAAATCAACTCTTTCGAGTTGTGATTCTTCACGCTTTACTGCTTCTATTTTTTTGTTTTCTTCAAACGATTTTTTAGACGAATCGTATTGTTCTTTTCTTAGGATTTGAGCCAGTGTATTTGCCAAAACATCTTCCGAAATATCCATAATTCGTGAAGTTTCTTTGACATAAACCTCGCGTTTTATCCTATCGGGAATTTTAGAAATACTCGTTACCATATCCCTGATGAGTTCTGCTTTTTTTATTGGGTCGTTTTGAGCATCTTGGTTCAGAAGTGAAGCCTTGAACTGAATAAAGTCTTTCGCATTTTCTTCTAAATACAGCGTCAAATCCTCAAACGAAGTTTTCTTGGCAAAACTGTCAGGGTCTTCTCCGTTTGGAAACGTACAAACCTTGACGTTCATTCCTTCTTCCAGAATCAAATCAATTCCTCGAATGGAAGCTCGAAGCCCTGCAGCATCTCCGTCAAAAAGCACCGTGATATTGTTGGTCAATCTGCTTACCAGGCGGATTTGATCCGGAGTAAGAGCCGTTCCGGACGAAGCCACTACATTCTCAATTCCCGATTGGCTGAACTGAATCACATCGGTATAACCTTCGACCAAATAGCAGTTGTCGTTTTTGGCAATGGTTTGTTTTGCCTGATATAGTCCGTAAAGAATTTTACTTTTGTGATAGATTTCGCTTTCGGGCGAATTCAGATATTTTGCCGCTTTTTTGTCTTGGGTCAGGATTCTTCCTCCAAAGCCCAAGACCCTACCCGACATACTCTGAATCGGAAACATTACTCTGCCTTTGAATCGGTCGAATTTTTTATCGTCTTTAACAATAGTAAGCCCTGTTTTTTCTAAGAACTCCAATGTATATCCGCTTTTTAGAGCTTCATCTGTCAGAGCTGTCCAACTATCAGGCGAATATCCTAAACTAAACTTTTCGATGGTTTGATTGGTAAATCCTCGTTCTCTGAAATACGAAAGTCCGATGGCTTTTCCTTCTTCGGTGTGGATTAATGCCTCGTTAAAGTATTTTTTGGCAAATTCCGAAACCAAATACATACTTTCTTTTTCCGAAGCCTGTTCTTTTTCTTCCGAAGTTTGCTCGGTTTCTTCGATTTCGATATTGTATTTTTTGGCTAAATACCGAATGGCTTCCGGATACGAAAAATGCTCGTGTTCCATCAAAAATGAAACCACATTTCCTCCTTTCCCCGAGCTGAAATCTTTCCAAATCTGTTTGGTCGGAGATACCATAAATGAAGGAGATTTTTCGTCAGCAAACGGACTGAGGCCTTTCAGGTTACTTCCTGCCCGTTTGAGTTGTACAAAATCTCCGATGACTTCTTCTACTCGAGCCACTTCAAAAACTGTATCTATCGTATTCTTTGAAATCATTTTTTTGCGAAAGCTCAAAGATACGGATTTTGAAAGAAAAGAAAACAGAACCCTAAAACATATAACTGTTTTTCAGTTGGTCAATGCGACCACAGGTTGATATGGGAATAAAACCAAAAAACGAATTCGTTTTAATTATTCAAAACGTATGGCTTTTACGGGAGAGATTTTAGTAATGATGTACGATGGAACCAAAAGCATGGTCAGGCAGACTACAATTGTTCCGATATTCAGAGCCAAAATATAATCCCAATTCAGATATACAGGAGCTTGATTTACGTAGTAATTTTTAGGGTTGAGTTTAATCACACCAAAATATTTCTGAATGAGCAACATTCCGATTCCGATGATATTTCCCCACAGAATTCCTCGAGTTATCAAATAAAAAGCATTGTACAAAAATATTTTTCGCACGCTCCAGTTATCAGCTCCCAAAGCTTTGAGAATCCCAATCATTTGGGTTCTTTCCAAAATCATCACCAAAAGAGCCACAGCAATGTTGATGACCCCGACAAGCAACATCAAAACGATAATCAGATAGATGTTAGAATCGGTTATTTTCAACCAATCGAAAATAGAATAGTATTTCTCTGCAATGGTTTGTGTATCGAGTGTAGGAGGAGTCTGCATGTGAATTTCATTCCCTTTTTGTGCAATTTGATCAAAATCGTCAATAAAAACCTCAAAATGCCCGATTTGGTCAGCTCCCCAACGGTTCATTCTTTGCAAATGCCGAATATCTCCCAGCACAAAATTTGCATCAAATTCCTGAAATCCCGAATTGTAAATTCCTACAATTTCAAAGTGCCGTAAATTTGGTCTTTCGCCCGGATCGTCTTTCAGAAAATGAGTGGTAAACTTATCTCCAATTTTGAACTCCATTCTGTTTGCCAAGTATTCCGAAATCAAAACTTCGGCATTTTCTCGCTCTTGGGCAACATTCGGAATTCGCCCCTCAACCAGATATTCTTCTAAATTCTGAAACTTATAATCTGTACCTACTCCTTTAAAAATGATTCCTTCAAAAGCAGTTTCTGTTCGGATAACTCCTGCTTTGGTAATGACAGCCTGAATGTGATTTATTCCATTTACCGATGTAAAGTTCGGATAAAACTCCTGCTTTTTATCAATAGGGGTAAGGCTTACTTCCGATTGGTTGTTGTCGTAATTAGAAATGATAATGTGTCCGTTAAAAGCCGAAATCTTCTCTCGGATTTTTTCTCTAAGCCCGATTCCCGTGGCTACCGAAACTAACATCATAATGATTCCCAATGCAATGGCAATAACCGCAATAGTCAGTATCGGACTTGAAATGCTTACTTGTTTTTGGGTTGTTGTCGTAAGTCTTTTTGCTATGAAATAAGGTAGATTCATCGATTTTTTTCGCAAGAAACAAAGATAGTTTTTTGATTTGATATCTGAAAACAGAAAAATACGAGGTTTTATAATTTCGTTAATTTATATCTGACTATGAAATCCTTATCTTTGCCGCCAACATCAAACACAAAAATTTCAATGTACATAGCCTACCATTTTACTGTTGAGCCAAGAGAGTTAGGAAGCGAAATATTATTGGCAGAGCTTCAGGATACAGCCTTTGAGAGCTTTGAAGAAACAGACAAAGGACTTTCTGCTTTTGTTCAGGCGGCTTTACATACAGATGATATTTTGTCTGATGTGATGATTCTGCAAAATCCGGAATTTGAGATTTTGTATGAAGTTGAACATATTGAAACGGTAAACTGGAATGAGGAATGGGAAAAGAACTTCAACCCGATTGAGGTAGGAGAGGAATGTTATATCAGAGCTCCGTTTCACCCGAGTAAAGATGTAAAATACGAAATCGTAATCGAACCGAAAATGAGCTTCGGAACCGGACATCATCAGACGACTTCAATGATGATCCAGCATTTATTGGAAACGGATTTGATCGGTAAAAAAACTTTGGATATGGGTTGCGGAACAGCAATTTTAGCTATTTTGGCAGAGATGAAAGGAGCAAAACCTATTGACGCCATTGATATTGACAGTTGGTGTTACTTGAATTCGATTGAAAATGCAGAACGAAACAATTGCAAAGAAATTTCTGTATATGAAGGAGATGCTTCGCTTTTGCAAGGAAAAAAATACGATGTGATTATAGCCAATATCAATCGAAACATCTTGCTTAACGATATGAAAGCATACTCCTCTTGTTTAAATAAAGGAGGTTTATTATTTTTGAGCGGATTTTATACAGAAGATATTCCGATTATTGATGAGAGTTGTAGGCAAAACGGACTCCAATTTCAGAGCCAACACGATAAAGATAATTGGGTAGCCCTAAAATACGAAAAGAAATGAGCACCAAAGAAAGAGTTTTAGAAGAGGTTTTAATTGAAGAAGCTGTTTCGAATTTGAACAAAATCATTTTGTTTAATGATGATGTAAATACTTTTGATCACGTAATCGAAATGCTTATTACCATTTGCGATCACGAACCGCTACAGGCCGAGCAATGTGCGATCTTAGTGCATTATACCGGAAAATGTGAAGTAAAAACAGGAAAATTATCGGAACTTGTCCCGAAATGTTCCGCACTTTTAGAGGCAGGACTTTCTGCAGAAATTCAATAAAAAAATACAAGCATTGTAACATTTTGTTTTTAAATTCGTCTTACTAATAATTTCGAATCTAAAAACATTTTTCTTTTGAAAACGATACTTACATTAGAGCATCTTTCTAAAAATTTTAACGGATTACAAGCTGTCAATCAGGTTTCTTTCGAAATCGAAAAAGGCAATGTGTACGGAATATTAGGTCCGAACGGAAGTGGAAAATCAACTACCCTGGGCATTGTTCTTAATGTGGTAAACAAAACCGGAGGTAATTATTCTTGGTTTGGAGGTACTGCCGACACGCATCAAGCACTCAAAAAAGTGGGAGCAATTATCGAACGTCCTAATTTTTATCCGTATATGACCGCTTACGACAATCTGAAATTAGTAGCCCAAATCAAAAAAGCACCTTATTCCAAAATTGACGAAAAATTAGAATTAGTCGGACTTTTGGAGAGAAAAGACAGCAAATTTCGAACATTTTCGTTGGGAATGAAACAGCGTCTGGCTATTGCTTCTGCTCTCTTGAACGATCCCGAAATATTGATTTTAGACGAACCCACCAACGGACTCGACCCGCAAGGAATCCGCCAAATCCGAGATATTATCCGCCAAATTGCCAATCAAGGTACGACCATTCTGCTGGCCTCACATTTGCTTGACGAAGTAGAAAAAGTATGTTCGCACGTTGTAGTACTCAAAAAAGGCACGATGCTCTATTGCGGAACCGTAAACGGAATGACCTCAAACGAAGGTTTTTTTGAATTGGATTCTGACGATAACCAAAAGCTGAAATCAGTTTTAACCGGTCACCCATCAGTAAAAAATATCGAAATCGAAGACGGAAAATTAGTCGTGTATCTCAAAGCTCCACTCCAAGCCAAAGATTTAAACCGATTGGTTTTTGATAATTATATCACACTAACTCATTTAGTAAAACGCAAACACAGCTTAGAAGAACAATTCCTTCAAATTACGAATAATAATTAATTACGAATCCTTCTGCAATCATCAATCATCAATCATCAATCATCAGTCGTCAATCATCAGTCGTCAATCATCAGTCGTCAATCATCAATCATCAATCATCAATCATCAATCATCAATCAATGAAAAGACTTCTCTCTATAGAACTTCAAAAACTTTGGAAAAATCGAGCTTCAAAAGCGCTTATTATTTCTTATTTTGTGATT
>Ga0209075_1004888_pt1 | contig 10535 bp, 7 predicted proteins | sample Stecom2011_FD_187523 | JGI IMG/M metagenome (GOLD analysis project Ga0209075, IMG submission 187523) | Agricultural soil microbial communities from Utah to study Nitrogen management - Steer compost 2011 (SPAdes) (version 2) | ecosystem: Environmental > Terrestrial > Soil > Agricultural land...
AAGGGCTGGCCACGCCAGGCTCCAGGTTGATGAGGCAGGTCTGGCTGAAAAATGGCCTGATGCTGGGCGGTGCGGCGACTGTGGTCATGGCGGCACTCACGCTCCAGGTTCAGACCTACCGGCACAGTGAATCGGTCTTGTCTCATCTTCTGCACCTGAGCGCCCGCCAGGCCGATACTTTTGAGTCGGCCTCTCAAAGTGGTCCCGCGGTGGCTCTGCGCCAGATTCAGACCTGGATGGATGCGCTTGCGCAATTGCGCCACCGTCAAGGTTGGCTGACCTGGCCCGGGCTGGCGGTGGCCGATGATGTGTCAGCCAGTGTCACCGGCTATCGCCAGCAATTGCTCCGTGAAAACTTAATGGAGCAGCTCCGCAACGAGCTGGAAGACGCTTTACGTCAGCCTGAACAGGGCGCGGACAATCGGCTGGTCACGTTGCGGGCTTATTTGATGCTGGCAGAGCCGCAACGGCGTGATGAGGCCTTGATCGGTCAGTGGTTCAGTGAGCGGATGCGGGAACGTTGGCAGGGGGGCGATCGTTTCGCGCCCGACTGGATCAAGGCTCGGATCGCCGAGGCACTGGCCCTGCACCCGCAACCGGTGGCAGTCGATCGGGGGCTGGTGGCTGAGGTTCGAGAGCAGCTGAATCAGATGCCCCATGAGCAGCAGATTTACTTGCGGATCAAACAGGTGGCCCGCTATCAGGGACTGAATGATTTCCGCTTTGTAACAGAGCTGGGGCAGGAGATTGCCGAGGTTTTTGAAGGGGGCAACTTTGCCATTCCCGGGCTTTATAGTCTGGAAGGTTATCTGCAGGTTTTTGTGCCGGAGCTGGAACGTCTGCTTGAGGAGTATGAGCAGGAGCATTGGGTGCTGGGGAGCCGCTCCAGCCAGCCTGCCGGGCAGGAACTAAAGCGGGTCCGCGCTGCGGTGGAGCAGGCTTATGCCGATGACTACGTGCGCTACTGGCAGACCGCCTTGAATGAATTGCGCCTGACCCAGGTGAAGAACCTGGATCAGATGCTTGCCCTGCTCACCGAACTGAGTGCGCCGGCTTCTCCCATCCGCAAGGTGTTGCAGACCAGCTCGGTTCAAACCAACTACTCCCTCTCGGCGCTGCGCCAGGAGCTGGCGGATAAGGCCGCGATGGCCGGCTCCTTGGGGGGAAGTGCCGCAAGGTTTGCCAACCGTGTGCAGAAGCTGGACAAGTTCCTGGAGGGACAAGACAGCGCAGCCAGCCCCCTTTATCTAGCGCAGATTCGTGAGCGTTTCTCGGATTTGCAGCGGCTGGTGTCCTCCACTGAAGGACAGCGCCCGGCCATTGATTCGGTGCTGGCACGACTGACGGATGTACAGAAGTATCTTCTGCCGCTGGCGGCCGGCCACCAGCCCGAGGGGATTTATCAGGCGGTTGTGAAACGGTTTGAACAGGGAGGGAGCGATGTGCTCGGGCAATTGCGCCTGTCGGCACGTCAGTACCCGGAGCCGCTGCGCTCCTGGATGCTGGACTTGACCGATCAGGTGTGGTCCATGTTGCTGCAGGATGTGCAGCAGCAAATCCAGGTTGCCTACGCGGCGGATGTCAGGGCCTTTTATGAGCGCCACTTGGATCGGCGCTACCCCCTGTATAAAAACGTGGATCAGGAAGTGAGCCCAGCCCGTTTCGCTGAATTTTTCAGGCCCCAGGGGGTGGAGCAAAGTTTCTTTGATGCCTACGTGCGCCCCTTTATTCAGATGGGACGGCAGGAGTGGTCGCCCCGCACCCTGGATGGACGGAGCCTGGCCTTTAGCCGGGAAATGCTGGCGCAGTTCCAGCGGGCGCAGCGGGTGCGGCAAGGGTTGTTTGGGACAAAGTCCGAGCTGCAGGTGAAGATGGTGCTCCGTCCGGTTTATCTGGATGCCAATGTCAGCCGGTTTGAACTGCGCTTGGATGACCGGCGGCTCAATTACCGCCACGGACCCCAGCGGCCGATCTCCCTGGAGTGGCCGGTGGACAGTACCGCGCCGGGGCTATCCATGTCCTTTGAAGACTATAACGGTCTGTTGACCAAACGGACGTTCCAGGGAGCCTGGTCTTTGTTGCGCCTGCTGGACCAGTTCAAGCTGGAGTCCGAGCTGGAGGGCGGGCCTTATCAGTTGAGTTACGAGCTGGAAGGGCGTCGGGTGGTCTATAGCCTGCAAGGGGGGAGTGACCTGCAGACGCTGGTGCGGGGGGAGCTGCAGCGATACCGGCTGAGCAGTTCCCTGGGAGGCTGAGCAGTGGACTCCGCTCTTTACAGCCTGACGTGGCGCTCAGCAGGGATTTCTCATCCGGGACACCAGCGACCGCGCAATGAGGATGCCTGGCTCGCCCTGCCGGAGCTGGGGCTTTGGCTGGTGGCGGATGGTTTGGGTGGCCATGACGATGGCCACTATGCCAGCCAGGCGATTGTAGATGCCATGGCTGCCGAGGAGGCAGAAGGGTTCATGCCGTTTAAACCGGACGGCCGGGCTCCGGTACTGGCCACTTACGTTGATCGGGTCAAGGAAATCCTGTTTGGCGTAAACCGCCAGCTCCATGCCCAGGCGACGGCGCGGGGGCCTGACTGCTGCATGGCGAGCACGGTGACGGCACTTTTGGCGGTGGCGGATCGCTGCGCTTGTATTTGGGCAGGGGACAGCCGCCTGTATGTGTTGCGCCAGCAACAACTCTTTCAGGTCACCCGGGACCATAATCTGGAGCAGCAAGGGTTGGAAGAAGGGCGCAGCCCCCAATTGACCGGCGGTCAGGGACAGGTGCTGACCCAAGCCATTGGCCTGGGGCCCGCCCTGCAATTGGAGGTGCGAACCTTTCAGCTGATGCCGGGGGATATTTTGTTGTTGTGTAGTGACGGGATCTACCGGGAGCTGAGCCCCGAAGAAATAGCACGGTGGATGGCCTTGGCAGAGCCCGCAAAGGTTGTGCAAGCCCTTTCCGATCAAGTGTTGAGGGGGGCGGCCCCCGATAACCTCACCGCGGTGGTGGTTCGCATCGCTAGTTAGGGATTTGCTGGTTTAAAAGGTTAGGACAAGGATGTCGGTTAAACAGGAATTGCAGCCGCTGAATCCCAGTCGGGTCTTATTGGCTTCTTTGCAGGCTGAAAGCGACGAGGAGCATGAAGGCTATGACGCCAGTTCGCCGGAACAGTTGGTAGGACGTATTCTCAATCAGCGTTACGTGCTGGATGAGCTGGTGGGTTGGGGCGCTACGGCTTGGGTGTTCAAGGCCCGGGACTTGCGCAAGGTGGAGGTCTGTTCAGCCCATCCCTATGTGGCTATCAAGGTGTTGCGCCTGGACCTGCGGGGCCTGCCGGAAGCCCGGGTGGGGCTGGAGCGGGAGGCTGCGCGCTCCCAGCAATTGAACCATTCCGGCATTGTCTCGGTCTTCGATTTTGATCGTGACGGTGGGCTTTTCTATCTGGTGATGGAGTGGATCAGCGGCCCGACCCTGGAAGCCCATCTCCGCAGCCTGTCCTCTGGGGAACGCCGCTCCCGACGCATCTACCGCTTAATTGAAGGCTTACTGCAAGCGCTTCGCTATGCCCATGGAAAAGGGGTGGTGCATGCGGATTTCAAACCCGCCAATGTGATCATTGATGAAGCGGGGCAGCCTCGTATCCTGGATTTTGGGGTGGCCCGGATGAGTTATACCCTGGCCCAGAGCCAAGGGTGGCAAACCGGTTTTAACGGCTATACGCCAACCTACGCGACGGTCTCCCGCCTGAAAGGCGGAGCGGTTTCCGTGGCGGATGATACCTATGCCATCGCCTGCGTGATCTATGAACTGTTAACCGGCCAGCACCCTTATGGCCGACGTACCGCACTGGAAGCCTGTGAGGCCAAACTGAAACCACGCCGTCCCAAGGGGCTGGAGAGCAAATCCTGGCGGGCGCTGGCCAAGGCCCTGGATACCGCAGGGCCCGGTATCAGTCTGGCTGAGCTGTGCGAGGCTTTTGCCGAGCCTGGCTCCGGCGCTCCAATCCCGGCCTTGGTGGCGACTATTGTATTCACGGCGCTGCTGTCAGCGGGGCTGTTTAACTGGCAAGCCGTCGACCGTTGGCTCGTTTCAAGTTGGTATCAATGGTCAGGAGATCGGGAGTTTTTCCTGGGCAAGCTCTCCGGCGTGTCGATGGCCGAGCAGGCGGCTCTTTGGGAGCGGGCTGGCCCTTCCATCAAAGCCCGGTTGGATGACCTGGTGGAGCACTACCAGCAGACCGGGGAGCTGCATGCGCTGGTCCAGGCCCGCAGTCGTGCGGGGGATTGGTTGCAGGTGGGTGTTCAGGATGCGGACTTGGCCGCTATCTTTCGTTGGTTGGAGCAGGAGACCACACGGGTTGCTTATCCTGAATATCGGGTGCTGAACCGAGTGCTGCCGCGCCAATGGCGGACCAAGGGGAGCGGACAGTCGGCCCTGGAAACGGCCCACGCCCGCTTGCGCCTGTTGGACCCGTTACAACCCGCGCTGGATCAGGGCCATTGGCGGTTGCAGTTGCATCACGAACTGGAACGGGCGCTGGGGCAGGGGCGCTGGAGCGAAAGCCTGGCACTGGCCGAGCAAGGGTTAACTCTGTTGGAGAACGACAGTTATCTGCTGGAAGTCCACTCCCGGTTATTGATGGCGGATAAGGCCTCGCTGGAGGGGGCCTTCTGGCCGCAACCTCCTCGGATTGACGCCAGTCCCGCAGCATCTGAAATGCTGGCTGAACTGATCCGTAATGGTTTTTTAGAAGAGGCCCGACAGGAATACCGATTCTGGATTGGGCTGGAAGGCATCAATCCGGTGACCTTTCTGGCCCAAATCCAAGCGCACTACCAGAACCGGGTTTTGGCCGCCCCCGCAGCTCTTGCTGCTGAATCGCAACGCTGGGGCCAGCAGTTTTTTGCTGAGCTGGCCGCCGACAGTGTCGTGGCTCACCAAGGGTTTAAAGAGCTACAGGCCGCGTCTCTGGAGCTGGTGGACGCCCTGGAGCGAAACGCCTCTTACCGCATCGCCCAGCAAAACGTGGCGCTGCAATTAAACCGGCTGGCGGGAGATGCTTATACCCTGCGCCAGGGGCAGGCTTATCTGCGCCAGCTCTTTCAGCGCCAACTGGCCTGGCACCAGGGACAAGCCCGGAGTCTGGAGCGTTATCAATCGGTGGCCCAGGCCTTGTTACCCGAAGAGGAGTGGTTGTGGCAGGAGGCTCCGCCGGATTTGGATTGTCGGGATGTGGCCATTTCCGGCCAGCGGCTGGTCAATCTGTGTCGGGATCATATCTTGCCGGGGCTGGTGGGGCCGGAGCTGGTATTGGTGTCGGATCTGTCCCGTCGGCGGGCGTTCTATATGAGTCGGCATGAGGTCACGGTGGGCGACTTTAACCTCTATTGCCGGTTAAGCCAGGAGTGTAAACCCCGTGGCGAGCCGGAAGCCCTGCCGCTCACCCAGGTTAGTGTTCGTGAGGCCCGTAACTACAGCCGTTGGTTGAGTCGACTCACCGGTCAGCGATACCGTTTGCCGCTCCTGGATGAATGGACCCTGGCGGCGGAGCAGGGGGAGGCTCCCGGTGGATGCCAGGTGGACTCGCCGTTGATGGCGGCCCAGCAAGGGGTGCCAGACCGTCTGGGGCTGATGCATCTGGCTGGCAATGTTCGCGAATTCGTGACCCGCGGTGGCCAGCTTCAGGTGAAAGGCGGCAGTGCGTGGGACGAGCGGGAGCGCTGCTCGATCACCCAGGGCCGCGTCCATCATGGCCAGGCTGACCGTCAGACCGGATTTCGTTTGGTACGAGAAGTAAACGCAGGAAGCTCGTGAAGGAGCCGCTTTGGGCCGCTTGCTTCATTGGGACAAAAGGATTTGTCCGACTTCTCCAGGGCCGTTGCGTCTCCAGGGTTTGGGGGCAAGGCGGCATTGGGTGGGTTGGTCAAGGGAGCCGCGCCAGCGGCATTGATATCAATACTTAAAAGGAATGGAATTAGTATGCCAACACCAGCTTATATGACGATTCGTGGTGAGAAGCAGGGATTCATCACGGAAGGCAACTTCACTGAGCCTTCGGTTGGGAATATCTTTCAGGAAGGTCATGAGAATGAAATCCTGGTGGAAGCCTTTAAGCACAATATCGTGCTGCCCCGTGATCCGCAAAGCGGCCAGCCCACCGGGCAACGGGTGCACCAGCCCATCGTGATTACCAAGGTGTTCGATAAGTGCTCGCCGTTGCTTTACCAGGCGCTGACCAGTGGCGAGCGCCTGCCGGAGTGCGAGATCAAGTGGTACCGCACCTCCGCCACCGGCACCCAGGAGCATTATTTCACGATGAAGCTGGAAGATGCCATTATCGTTGACATCAAAGCCTATATGCCGAACTGTCAGGACCCCTCCCAGGCGCACTTCACCCACCTGGAAGATGTGTCCTTCACCTATCGCAAGATCAGCTGGACCCATGAAGTTTCCAGCACGTCGTCCTTCGACGACTGGCGAGTACTGAAAGCTTAATCAGCACGCCTTGGCCATCCTCCCGCTGGGGAGGATGGCTTTCTTCTTTTAGACCCGCCGGTCGACAGGCTGCACAACGGCTCAGGCAATGCGACGGGCAGAGCCTTAGAAACAAGCCTGCACTTCATTGATGGCTCTGGCATACACCGTGCCGTAAAAACTCCGGTCCTCATGGTTCATGTCAATCACCCAGTCCCGCCACTGGCTGGTACGGAACTGCTCGGCGATCTGGCGCTCGGGGAAGGCACTGGCGACGCTGAGTTTATCGGAAAGATCCCAAAGCCCCGGGCGGGCATACTGACGGTCCATGATCTGGTCGACGATACTGCGCCGGTTGAGGTGGTCGTGGTACACCAGCGCCACCTGGTCCGGGCCCTCAATCAGGGTAAAGCTGTGGCTGCCGCAGTGACGGGGAAACTGATAGTGACACAGGCTGATCGCCGGAATTTCCGCAGCGGCGGTGTTCAGGCTCAAGGTGCGGGGCGCGCAGTGGATCTTTGCCGTTTGCAGAATCCGGCTGATATGGCCGGCGTGCCCATAGCGCAGGGCGGTCAGCTCATTTTCATCATAGCCATCGGCGCTGTATCGCTGTGGCGTGGGGGCGGGCCGGGGGGACGGACTGGCTGGCGAGGCCGCCTGTCGCGGGTTGACCGGGTCGATCTGGCCCAGGGGGCGGTAATGGTTATCGTCAAATTTGCTGTTGTGGGCACAGGCGACCAACAACAGGCTGAGGCTGGAAACTGCCAAAACATTCAGGCAACGGTGCATGGGCGACTCCTTCGCCGGTACGACTATCTATCCATGATGATGCCTTGGCCGGGCCTACAGGCGTCGGGGCAACAAAGCAACCAAGACGCTGGATTTTAACACAAGTTATCAGCTTCTGAAGCCCTGTCAGTTCTCACCGATTGATCGACTGGCTCGACAATGAGCGGATTAACCCTCGTCGCGACTGGTGGGGGTGACCCGCATGACTTCCGCAATGGTGGTCAGGCCTGAGGCGACCTTTTGCGCGCCACTTAAACGCAGGGTTTTCATCCCTTCCTTGATGGCCTGCAGCCGTAACTGGTCGATGTCACAGTGGTTATCGATCCGTTTCCGCAAGCTGCTCGATAGGGGCATGATCTCGTAGACGCCGGCCCGCCCACGGTAGCCGGTATTGCGACATTCCAGGCAACCCACCGGTTCACAGGCCTTGGTTGGCTCGGCGGCTTTCCAGGGGGCGGTGAGTTCCTGCCACTCCTGGGGATCGACCTGGGTCGGCTTTTTACAATGAGGGCAAAGCGTACGCAGCAGGCGCTGGGCCATCACTCCCAGGACCGTGGCGCGAATCAGGTAAGCCGGCACGCCCAGTTCCAGTAATCGGGTAATGGCACTGGGTGCGTCGTTTGTGTGGAGGGTGGACAGCACCAAGTGCCCGGTCAGCGCGGCCTGGGTGGCCATCTCCGCGGTTTCCAGGTCACGAATCTCGCCGATCATGATGATGTCCGGGTCCTGACGCAGCAACGCGCGAACGCCGGCGGCAAAGGTGACGTCGATATTGGTTTGCACCTGCATCTGGTTGAAGCTGGGTTCCACCATTTCAATCGGATCTTCAATGGTGCATACATTGACCTCGGGCGTCGCCAGGGCCTTGAGGGTGGAGTAAAGCGTCGTGGTTTTGCCGGAGCCGGTGGGGCCGGTGACCAGGATAATGCCGTTGGGCTGGCTGGTCATGGCCTTCCAGCGTTTGCTGTCTTCCTGGCCAAAGCCCAGCTCGTGAAAGGACTTCAGCAGTACATCGGGGTCGAAAATCCGCATAACCATCTTTTCGCCGAAGGCGGTGGGCAGGGTCGACAGCCGCAGCTCCACTTCCAGGCCATCCGGATTTTTGGTTTTGATACGGCCATCCTGGGGCTTGCGCTTTTCGGCGACGTTCAGCCGCCCCAGGATTTTTAAACGGCTGACCACCGCGGTAGACACCTGGGCCGGCAATTCATAAACACTGTGGAGGACGCCGTCGATCCGAAATCGCACCACGCCGACCTCACGGCGTGGCTCGATGTGAATGTCACTGGCCCGTTGGTCAAAAGCGTATTGCAGCAGCCAGTCCACAATGTTGACGATATGTTGATCGTTGGCGTCCGGGTTGGTGACGTTGCCCAGTTCCAGCAACTGCTCGAAGTTGTTGGTGCCCGTACTGGACTGGCCAGTAATTGCCTTGTTGACCGAGTTGGCCAACTGATAGAACTCCACCGTGTAGCGGCGCAGGTCGGCCGGGTTGGTGAGCACCCGGCGGATGTCCTTGCGCAGCACATGGCGGAGGTTCTCGGCCCAGTCGCTGAAAAACGGCTCGGCACTGGCGATCACTACCTCATCGCGGCTGACTTCCACCGCGAGAATGCGATGGCGCTGGGCGTAGGCAAAGGACATGACCGCGGCGATGGCCCGTGGGTCCATCTTGAGCGGATCGATATGAAACACCGGCTGCCCGGCATGATCCGCCAGCCATTGGGTGAGGTAGTCCAGATCCAGGGTGCGACCGTTTTGTGGGTGGCGCAGGTTGGCTTCGGCCACCAGCTCCAGCGGGTGCAGGTGCAGTTGATCGCGCCCCCGGGGCGTGCTGCTCAGCTGGTCCGCATCCGCCTGGGTGAGCAGGCCATCCCGTACCAGTTGCGGGAGAATATCCACCAGGGTGAGGAAGCGGTCTTTGGGGGCTGAAAACACAGTCGTCATGAAAGGGCTGCACTTGGGGTCAATGGATTCCCCTGGGTTTGGGGACAATGGATGTCCCTTAGTATAGATGGGCTTGGCAACCGGGGAAAATCCGGGGCGGGTGTCGCGGTCCGCGGCGACACCCGGGAGCGGCGTCAGGAGGTACGGGAGGACGGCGGTGGGTTCAAGGGAACGCCCGCTTTCTTGCTCCAATGGACATGCATCATCGCGGTCAGAAACACCACAATGATGAGCACGCCAAGCAGGGTATACAGCCAGTACCAGTCGGTCTGGGTTACATAAAGAACCGCCTGGGTGAAATAGAGCAGCAACACGAAGCACAGCCAGATATAGGGGCGCAGCGTGCCTTTTAACATGCCCGGCAGCAGGATCAGCAGGGGCAATAGCTTGATACCCAGCACCAGCGCCAGGGAGGTGCCTTCCGGCGGTGGGAACTGAAACGTGGTGACGATCAGAATGGCCAGAATCAGGGCATAGCCGATCAGGCTCAGGCTGCGGCTTAGTTTGATCTTGGAGGCGAGGGTCGTGTCGGACATGGACGTTCCTGTAACAAGGTATTCCTGAAATTAGGACTGAATCAGCTCAAGGACCGCTTCGGGTGGGCGTCCCAGTGCGGCGTGGTCACCTTTGACCACAATCGGGCGCTGGATGAGCTTGGGATGCTCGACCATCGCCTGGATCAGTTGTTGCTCGGGCAGGGCGGGATCTTTCAGGTTCAGCGCCTGGTAGGCTTCTTCGCCACTGCGCAGCAACTCCCGGGCCGACAGCCCCAGCTGGCCCAGCAGGGTTTCCAGTTCTGCCGCGGTGGGGGGAGTTTCCAGATAAAGAACCACCTCGGGCTCAATGCCATGATCCTGCAATAGCTTCAGGGTTTCACGGGATTTGGAGCAGCGTGGATTATGATAGATGCGAAATGTTTGGCTCATGATGATCTCCTGCTTCAAAATCGATGGCGGCTATTCTACCAGTTGCGGGGGGAGCTCACACCTTGGCCGTGGGGCCTGAGAGCAGGGCGGGGTGAATGGAGTGGTTGCCCCTGTCTGCTTCTCCTATAATGGTGCCCCATTAAACTCTGTTCCCGTCCGTTGTCAGGTTTTTGCTTATTCATGTCCAATCCCAGTTTTGTCCATTTGCGTATCCACTCCGAATACTCTCTGGTAGACGGTCTGGTTAAGGTTAAGCCCTTGATCAAGCAGGTCGCGCAGTATGGCATGCCGGCCGTGGCCCTGACCGACCAGTCCAATATGTGCGGCTTGGTCAAGTTCTACAAAACGGCCATGGGGGAAGGGATCAAGCCGATTGTGGGCTGTGATGTCTGGGTCGAGAACCCG
>Ga0209075_1004889_pt1 | contig 10533 bp, 7 predicted proteins | sample Stecom2011_FD_187523 | JGI IMG/M metagenome (GOLD analysis project Ga0209075, IMG submission 187523) | Agricultural soil microbial communities from Utah to study Nitrogen management - Steer compost 2011 (SPAdes) (version 2) | ecosystem: Environmental > Terrestrial > Soil > Agricultural land...
CGCTACTATAACGGCACCGTACGGGTAAACAATATCTATGGTGAAAGTTTTCCAGGGGTTATGTTTGCAGGCATGTTCAAATATCAGCATTTCGACTACTTCGAAGCTGAGGAGGCCAGCCGTGAAAATGTGAAGGTGAGCTTCAATTAAAGTAAAGTCATGAAAAAAATTTCCCTTCTTCTTTTTGGGCTGCTGTTTTATATAAATGGTTTCGCCCAAGATTTTGAGGTCAAATATGCCAGCGTCGATATTTATATAAGCGACAAGGGCTACTTTGATGTGGTAGAGAATTACGATGTAGATTTTCAAGATTATAAGCACGGTGTTTTTAGGAATATACAGACCAAATACGATTTGCTCACGGAAGATGGCAACCATGAAAAACGAAGGATAAAAATTAGAAATGTAAAAGTGCCAGGCCATAAGTTTCAGTCTGATCCTGATTTTGTTCAAAAAATTAGTGACGAGCTTGAGATAAAAATTGGCGATAAGGATGTTACCGTTATCGGGCCGCAGCACTACGAGATAAGATATCGAGTTTACGATGCTTTTCTGTTTGAGAAAAAATACATTCGGTTTTATTGGAATATAAAGTCAAGCGGATGGCTTTCGGTTTTTCATAAAATTGATTTTACTATACACCCTCCTAAGAATGTTGAGGTTGGATTAGCAGATTTTTTCGTTTATTCTGGCCGAGCTAGAACCACCGAGGAGAGTAAGGAATTTGAAATTACTCTAGGGGACGGGGTTTTTATAGGTAAAAGTTATTCCGATTTTCAATCGCTTCCCGGAGAGGATGTCACGGTATTATTAAATCTTCCCCTCAATTCGGTTGAGGAAATTAAACCCTTATGGCCATTTTGGACTAATTACGGTTGGACCCTTATCATAGGCGCTCTATTATTCGGATTTTACTGGATTTGGAACAGATTCGGGAAGGATGATAGAGTAGTGGCTACCATAAGCTATTTTCCTCCAGGAGGGATGGATCCGGCAATGGCGGGGTTTTTAATCGATGACAAAAGCGATACACGCGATCTTATATCCCTAATACCTTCTTGGGGTTCGAGAGGAATTATTAAAATGGAAGAAATTCCGAAATCTGGATGGTTTGGTAAGGATGACAGCAAGTTAACTATGTTAAAGCCTTTGCCAGATGGTGCTCCGACCTACGAGCAGGAAATATTCAACGGACTTTTTGGTAGCACCCCTGAACCAGGAGAAGAAGTGCTGGTGAGCAGTTTAAAGGATAGTTTTTACACAACTATGAACAGCGCAAAAACGGATTTAAAGACAAAGGCCCAGATTTACTACGATTCAAAAGCTAAAAAAATTCAGACCCAAACCATTGTAGGGATAATAGTTCTGGGCATTTTATTGTTTCTTGTTTTCTTGTTTACTTGGGGATTATTACAGGCATTGGCCTTGATACCTGTTACGATTTTTCTCCTGATTATGACTCCACACTTGGTGAAAAAGAATCCTAAAGGAAATGATGCACTTTCCGAGTTGAAAGGATTTAGACAATTTATAAAGGTGGCTGAAGAAAATAAACTAAAGATGCTGCTACAGGATAGCCCCAGCTATTTTGAAACAACTATGGCCTATGCGTTAGCATTTGGACTATTTGACCAATGGGCCAAAAAGTTTGAAGCGCTCAACTTGCAACCTCCCAGTTGGTATAGCTCTCCTACGGGACTCTATACTATGAACAGTTTTACAAATTCTTTTTCCAGTGCTATGTCATCGGCGCAAACTACCATGGTAAGTTCTCCGTCAAGTAGTGGTTCAAGTGGAGGAGGAGGCTCTTCTGGTGGAGGTTTCGGAGGAGGAGGTGGCGGAAGCTGGTAAGTTCGAAGTGCGAAATACGAAATACAAAACCTTCAGGCAGGTATGAAAGGGGGAAATAAAAATTGGGATAGCTATTAATTCCCAAATTCCTATCATCACGATTTTGGAGTGATGAGACCAACATTAGCGAATATGGGCATAACTAGATTTTACAAATACTTTATCCATACTCTATTCATACTCTATCTAGGGAGTATCTATGGAGTAAATACGGGTGAACCTAGGCTTTAATCCGTTCTTGACCCGGGTGTGGGACTACTTTAATCTTCACTTCCCCAAGGAGCTCCTGGCGCATCAACTTCTTTTGTTAGATCAAATTTAACTGTAAAAAGTCTATCGCTACCTATTGAACGAAGGTTGTAGGTTATAGATGCATCATCAATGGTAAACCACCATACGTTGTTTGCGGCGCGGGCAAGAATATTGGTTGTATGTTGATCTGCCGGGAAAAATTGAATATGGGGCATACCTGTATTGGAGCTCATTCCACCGTATTGAGTAAGTTCTTCTTCAGAACCATCTTCATGACGGTGGTCGTGTTTTAGAAGGATACGGTTATCTTCTTGCAATGAAAGAACCCAGGTTCTGGATTTATCTTCCCCTACAAAGAAGGGAATACGGATAACTTTTTCTTCACAACTTCTCACGTGCATTACCAATTTTTCTCCCGTAAAACCATCTCCTTCCTTGGCACCTTCTGTTATTGTGCCTTCATAAGCCTTGCCACAGTGATTTTTCAGACTGTTCCAAAATTGAATTGAACCTGGAGCTTCTTGCGCAAGTAGGTGTAACGGAAAAAGAATCAAAAGGAAGAAGAGTTTTTTCATTATAAGAATTTTTGGAATTGAATTATTTTAGATTTTGATGGCAATATAAAGGATAATTCTGATACATAGCCAATCCTCGGATAAGAGCCGAGATTTTTATTGCTTATTGATGTTTTAAAATATCAATAATTCACATAAACCCAACCAATAAAAGGCTTGGGATATTTTGGATCGTTTAGCGTCAAGACATAATAATAAGTTCCAACGGGTATTTTGTAGCCATTAAAAAGAAGACCCTTAGTAGCTGTTCCATCCCAGAAACCATCTTCATTGTGGGCGGTATGAATTAAATTTCCGTTTCGGGTGTAGATATTTAGTTCAAATTTTTCATAGATATCCAGGAGATTGCTGATTTCAAAAACGTCATTAATGCCATCGTCATTGGGTGAGAACCCTTGAGGGATAAAAGGCTTGCAGTTTTCTATTGTCAATTGAAAGGATGCAGTCGTAAAACAAATTTCGTTTTCGAGTCGAACATAGATGGTTTGAGGGTCTGAAATATTTTGATACTGAGTTGGATTTCGGATGGGTTCTATATTTTCCATCGCATTTTCCAAAGAAATGAAATATTCAATAACATCGTCAGGGCCACTTCGTATTAAATCATCCTGCATTCTGAGATCAAAACTGCCGGTGCGAAAACCTTCGTTGCATTCCATCAGATTGGGTAACATCGCAATAGGAGGGATGCTTTCAAAATTTATTTCCCTTACAAAGCTATTATTGTCTTCCCGCAATTCTTCAATTTTTCCATTGCCGAAACCATCGTCATCCACTACCGCCGTCAATTCAAAAATATCGGGCAAGTTATCAGGTAAATACAATTCCACATATCCATTTTCACTGCCATCAATGGGAATTATTTTCAGGGTTTGTGATAATCCAAGTAGCGAATCTTCCCAATAAAATGCAATTGAAACATCAGCGGGTAAAGGGGCTGTGGCTTCAAGATTATACACTGTAAACGGCAAATACAACAACCTATCCCTACAGGCGGTAATTTCCGGAAAATCAATAGTGGCATCCGGAAGAGGACAAGGGATAACCGTTATGGTGAAGCTATCCACCAGAAAACAATCGGGATTTGCTACGCGGATATAAATAGTCTGTGGGTTTTCAGTATTCTGAAATCTTTCGGGATCGAGGATAGCATTTTTATTGTTTTGTGCATCTTCTTCAGTTACGTGATAACTCAATTCGTAAATAGGATCTATTTCTGAAGTTGCTTCAGTTAAATCGAAATATTCTACACCGATGATCTCACATGTCTCTAAATTTTTAAGACCTTTTATTACGGGGTTTATCAATAAATGAAAAGTAATTTCATCTTCGTTATTGTTCTCATTCGATTCCAAAACGATACCAGTTCCATCGCCAACATCATCTACCACTGCTTTTAAAATAAAATCGGATTCAATGCCAACGGGTACTGTGAAATTGATGGTTCCGCTTTCTTGTCCGTCTATGGGGATTTCGATTTGAGTAACAGCTTGGGCCACCAATATTTCATCGGCGTAGAAAGCAATTGGTGTTGTTACGGGCAAGGGGGCGGTGCTATTTACGTTATATACCGTATAGCCCACTTCAAGCTCCCGTTCGCCACAATTTTCGCCGCCAGAAACCTTATCTATGGAAATGGTTGCATCGGGTAGTTCTGTGTTTAACACAGTGATGATATTGTTGATCATCACAAAATCTTGTCCGCTGGTAAGTTGGATTTCCGCAGAAGTATCGCCCGTTTTGATATAGTCTGAGATGGAGAAATAATCGATATCCATATTGTAAAGCACATCGCTACCGGTGAAGCTATTGGTACCATTAAAAACATTGTTCGCAGGATTCAATGGCGGATTGCTCAAAATATTCCCATTGATCCTTAGGGTTTCGTTTATAGCCAATTCGCGATCACCTTCCCACGCAAGAAAACCAATTTTTGCACCTGTGGTTTCCATAACCATCAAATTATTTAAACTGATAGTCAAGGTTTGATTGATACGTGAAACACCTTCCAAGCCGTCAAAAATATTAACTTGGTTTAGAGGTAAAGCGTCATCCTCATAAACCACGGTTACCGCCCAACCGCCAAAATTGGTGCCTGAACCGGGGGGACTGCAATAGGGCGGGATCACTTGGGTAAGATCCAAATTGGCTAAATTGTAATTCTCGTTTCCGGTGGTTTGGAGTTGGGCAGTTACATCGGCAAACGCGGCAAAATAGATATATTCCACACCACCGCTAGTGTACCAATAGTTGAAGGTGCGTTCTGCAATAAGGGGAACTTGGTTAAAAGTAACCTCAAAATCCCCTGGACCCGAGCCTGCCCAATAGAGATAAGCCGCGATTACTTTTTTTGTGGATTGCAACTGGAAATCTGCACTACTACTGGTAAGAATAAAACACTGACCTCCTGAGCCATTTTCTTCAATGTTTAGGGTATTTCCAAAGGAGGTGTAATCATAATGCCCATTAAATTGCTTAAAAAGACTTATCTCCTGTGAAAAAAAAGCGGGAGAGATCAGAAGGGAGATTATGAGAAAATAAAGCTTCAAAGAAACAGGAGGTTGATTGTCTGCTAAATATAGGGAAAATCAACGGATCAGAGTTTTTACAAATCTCTTTTCTTCAGAATTGCGTAAGACCAATACACGAAAAGCGCAGTCCAGACCAGAACAATGATAATATTTAAAAAGCCAACATGGTAATCCTTTGAAAAACTTTCGCCTAGCTGTGTTGCAGCTGATTGTATGGCACCTAAACGGCTTAACGGTTCTTTAATTAGGTTTGCCATAGCGTTTAACGGGAAGAATATCGAAATCTTATCTGCAATCTCGGTATCCCTGAAAAATTGCCATTTCATCAGGCCGTAAAGAATCCATTCTATAATCTGCCAAACAATCAAAAAGCCTAAAGCGAAGGCCGAACGCTTTACCAAAACTCCCAAAAATAAACAGAACGAGAAAAAAGCTACAAGCTTTAAAAAGTAGGCCCCAATGTATTCCAAGCCACTAAAAATGATGCCGATTTCTTTGTAATCCGAAAAAATTAGACCGAGAATCAAGGATACGGCAAAGATGAAAATTGTTGATAATGCCGCAAAAAGCAGCACGGTAAGAAATTTTGAAAGCACAAACTCTTTCTTGCTCAAGCCGTCAATCAGGTTTTGTTTTAAGGTGCGATAGCTGTATTCGTTGCTCATCATGGAGACAATGACGATGGCGAGAAACAATTTTAGAATCGCCGCCATATAGGTATTGAAATGCCAAATAAATGGAAAGTTGAAGATACCTTGGTCTGCAACCCTAAAGTGGAATTGACCAAAATTAAACTCTATGGACGCAATGAGTGCGATAAAAGTGATAAGTACAAAGTAGATAATGGAAATAACCTTGGCCGAGCGATTATACCGTAATTTATGAAGTTCTATGTTTAATAATCTCAGCATCACTTAATTTTGATTGGTTAGTTCTAAGAAGCGTTCTTCAAGACTTTCTTTGCGTTTTACTAAATGTGAAAGGACTATTCCTTTTTCAAAAAGTAATTTATTTACTTCGGAGGCGTCCAAGGGCTCGTTGAGGAGAACTATTAAATAGTCATCCTCCAGTTTTATATTTCCAAAAACTGGATTATCTTTTAAAACCTGCTGTAGCGCTTCCAGATTATCGCTTTTTAGGGTCAAGAATCCGTGGCTGGCTTTCATCGCATCCACACTTCCGGCATACAGGCTTACTCCCTTTTGGAGCACGACTACATGGGAACAAACTTTTTCTACTTCGTCCAGTAAATGTGAGGCCAGTAAAATGGTAGTCCCTTCCGAGGCTATTTTTTTGATAATTTCCCGAATTTGATGAATTCCCTGTGGATCCAAGCCGTTGGTTGGTTCATCGAGTATCAGGATTTCAGGATTGTTAAGAAGGGCGGAGGCGATGGCCAAACGTTGCTTCATTCCCAGGGAAAATGTACTGAACTTACTATCTTTTCTATCAAATAAACCGACGAGTTTCAGTTTTTCAGAAATATTCGTTTCCGGAACAGTCTTTATTTTGCAAACCAGTTGTAAATTCTGATAAGCTGTCATATAGGGGTAAAAGTTGGGGCGTTCAATAATGGCTCCCACCTTTTTTAAAGCGTCGTGAGTTGTAATGGTTCCGTCGAACCAACGAAAGTCGCCCGAAGTTTTGTTGACCACATTCAATACAATCCCCAAGGTGGTACTCTTTCCACTTCCGTTGGGACCTAGCAGGCCATATACATTTCCTTTTTCAATAGTAAATGATAGATTGTTAACCGCAGTAATGGGACCAAATTTTTTGCTGAGGTTTATAATACTGAGTATATGCGACACTTAGAAGTCTTTAAAGGTTGTTAGCAATAAGACGAAGGGGTTTGGTTTTTGTTACAAGCCTAGAAGTTTAAAATCCTATGCAAAGTGGCAATTGAAAATTAAAATCCCCGTTGTCGTTTAGCTTCAAATATAAGGATTCCAGCGGCTACCGAAACATTGAGGCTATCGATTTCCCCAGCCATGGGAATGATGATATTTTGAGTGCTGTTTTGTATCCATGCTTCTGAAAGCCCAGTATCCTCGGTGCCAACTACAATAGCGGAAGCTCCGGAAAAATTGACAGTGTGATATGGAACGGAGGCTTGGAGTGCTGCACAGTAAATATTAATGTTGTTTTTTTTCAGAAATGAAAGGATTTCTGATGTATTTCCTGTGAAAACAGAATTGGTAAACAAACAGCCTACACTGCTGCGAATGATATTTGGGTTGAACAGGTCAGTTTTCGGATTTGCGATTATTACCGCATCTACTTTAGCTGCATCGGCCGTGCGAAGAAGCGCTCCTATATTTCCTGGCTTCTCTGGAGCTTCTGCTATCAGTATCAATGGGTTTTTAAGTGGGAGATTGAAATTTGAGATGTCCAAATCTTTAGTGTTAACCATGGCTAAAACACCTTCTGTAGAACTTCTATAAGCGAGTTTTTGATATATTTCTGTAGTTATTTCGATAAGTTCTACTTCATTCTTCATGGATTCTTTTAATTGGAGAATTTCTTCTTCAGCAATGATTTGGGCGCAGAAAAGAAGATGGTTTATTTCATAACCTCCTTTTATTGCCAAGGAAATTTCTCGAAGCCCTTCAATTATAAATTGATTCGACTTTTTACGTTCACGCGACTTCTCCTGAAGTAAAACAATTTGTTTAATAAGAGGATTTTGTAAACTGGTGATGGTTTTATACGTCATTTAAAATGCATTTTAAAACTGTGATACAAAGAATAAAGGTAAGAGATATAGGCAGTTTTTCAGCTAAATGAAAAATCCAATATAAGTAATTGAATCATTTAAATGTGATGCCGAATTGACTGACAGCCTTATAATTCCCTATCTTCAAAATAATTCACCACCAATGCCACCATATAGTTATAGCTCAAAATACCTCTACTTTGGTTATTTGCTTTGAGGAAATTATCCCAAAATATTTTGGAAAAAACCTCAAATGGATTTTCGTAGCTGGTCCAAAAATCGCGCATTTCCTTATATCCTGCCAAGATTCCGGGATTAATGGTATCTAGAAGTTCGTAGTATTTGTCTTCGTCGTTTCGGGCCACTTCATTTATGAGGTAGCGAAGTGTAAAAATATAGCCGGCATACTCGATATATGGATCATCATTGTTTATTGTGGCTAAGGTAGCGATGAAATTAGCTTCGTTTTCAGCGGCATAACCAATTTGATGTGCTTCCTCGTGACAAGCTACAACGGGAAATTTATACGTTTTAATAAGGTTATTAACTTGGGCTTCCCCGGAAAAAGGATTCAAATAGCCGCTATATCCCATATAGGTAAGTCCCAAACTCCATCCGCTTTTTTTTATACTGCGTGGCCCATATGATAACTTTGGAAATTCACTTTCCAGATTTTGGTAACCGTTTAAACTTTTCTCGAATACTTGGGCTTGGGTATATGGCAAATCTATTTTAACACTGTCCGCATAGCCAAGTTGTCGATGAAGGGAGTTGCTTTTTTCTATAAAACGCTCTGTGGTTTTCAATAATTCAACATAGCTGTAATCGCTGTCCAAATTCAATGATTTATGAAGTGGAAGCCGGTAATAATTGAAACCCCATAATATGTGGAACATAAAATACACCAACGAAACGGCGGCAGTAATATCAATCAGAACTCTTAGAGGTTCAAAGCGAAGTCGGTAAAAGTTTTTGTAAATCCAACGGATGGCAACAATACCAATCAATAGATAAAAAACATCTCCTAATGAAAAAGGTATCCATCCAAAAAGATAACGCGAGATTTTTGAGAGGAGCGGATATAGCCCTAGACTGTAATATTTTTCAACAAATTCCGGAAAATGTTTCAGGATTTGCAGAAAAATAATCTGAATGGGAAGCAATAGCGCAAGGATTAGCGCAGTTCGTCTTTGCATAAATCAAACTTACAAAGGAATTCTGATATTTTTGAAAATTTTTATTGTCTTTGGAACTTATTAATATTTAAAAAAATCCAGAAATTTTTACAAAAACAATGAGCCGTCAAAATCTCGACGGCCCATTATAAAATTATTGTTGTATGGCTGGAAGCAATTTCGTTCTGCATTCCCCAAATCCAATCCGGACATTATCTTTCTTGCAGTAACCTTTTAAAATTACGGTGTCGTTGTCTTCGATGAATTTTCGTTCTGTTCCATCCGATAACTTAAGAGGTTTTTCGCCCCGCCACGTTAGCTCCAGCATAGAACCATAAGAATCGGGCGTAGATCCAGAAATGGTGCCACTGCCTAACATATCTCCACTGTTTACGTTACATCCGTTAACTGTATGGTGTGCCAGTTGTTGCGACATATTCCAATACATATATTTAAAATTGGAGGCAGAAATTTTATTTTCTTCGCCGTTTTCAGGTTCTATATATACCTCTAAATTTATATCGTAGCTCTTCTTGCCGTGAGATCTGAGATAGGGGAGTTGTTCAATTTCGGGTTTTGGACCTTCCACCTTGAAGGGATAAAGTGCGTCCAAAGTTACAATCCACGGAGAAATTGATGTGGCAAAGTTCTTGGCCAAAAACGGTCCAAGGGGTACGTATTCCCATCTTTGTATATCGCGGGCACTCCAATCATTCAATAGTACCAAGCCAAAAATATATTCTTCCGCCTCGGCTACTGGGATGGGTTCACCTAACGCGTTGGCATCGGTGGTGATAAAAGCCATTTCGAGTTCAAAATCCAATAATTTGGAAGGTTCAAAAACCGGTTGGGTAGCTCCGTCCGGCATAGTTTGTCCCCAAGGTCTGCGAACGTTGATCCCACTGGGTATTATAGAGGAGCTTCTGCCATGATAACCTACGGGAATATGTAGCCAGTTGGGCATAAGCGCGTTTTCCTTGCCGCGGAACATGGTGCCGACATTGGTAGCGTGCTCCTTGCTGGAATAGAAATCGGTATAATCGCCTACCTGTACTGGGAGTTGCATTTCCACTTCGTCTATCGTAAAGAGTATATGTTTGCGGTGGTCTTTATTGTCTCGTAGTTTCGGATTCTCCTTGTCGAATATATCGGCAATTCGGTTACGGACTAATCTCCAGGTCTTTCTTCCATCGCTTATAAAATCGTTTAGGGTGTCCTGAAGGAATATATCGTCGGTAAGATCGATTCCCTTAAAATATCCCAGTTGATGCAACGCACCAAGATCAATGGCATAATCGCCTATTCGGGTTCCAATGGTAATAATATCATCGCGCGTCAGGAAAACCCCGAATGGTATATTTTGAATTGGAAAATCAGTATCCTGCTCGGTTTCGAGCCAGGTTTTTCTTTTTGGATCATTCGCTGTTATGGAC
>Ga0209075_1004890_pt1 | contig 10531 bp, 7 predicted proteins | sample Stecom2011_FD_187523 | JGI IMG/M metagenome (GOLD analysis project Ga0209075, IMG submission 187523) | Agricultural soil microbial communities from Utah to study Nitrogen management - Steer compost 2011 (SPAdes) (version 2) | ecosystem: Environmental > Terrestrial > Soil > Agricultural land...
AAGTGGAACGTATTATGTAGGTCAGTCTATCGGAGATTGTCATTCACCAAAACAGGCAGTTTCTGTCAGAATATTAAGTGTGAATGCTCCTACTATTAGTCCTATCAGTATTTGTGGTGATGCAACAGTTGCTTCATTGCCATTGAGTGGAGGAGCGGGAGTTGCTTATAAAGTATATGATTCTGCTTTTGCAACTACAGAATTAGGTCAGAACACAACGGTTACTTCTGGGACATATTACATCTCTAAAGTAGAATCAGGATGTGAAACAGCGCGTGCAGCAGTCCATATTACTGTTACAGCTCGTCCTGCATCTCCAACCGGAAATACACAGCAAGAGTTTGAAGACTACGCTCAGGTTTCTGATTTGGTAATGAACGAGTCAAACATTGTTTGGTATGCTTCTTATAGTGACGCAGTGAATGGTGTAAATCAATTGCCGTCATATATTGCATTGCAAAAGAATAAAACATACTACGCAGTAATCATTGGACCAAACGGATGTGCGAGTTTACCAACAGCAGTAGAGGTGATAATTACTTTAGGAACAAATGATTTGGATTTGGCATCGTTGAAATACTATCCAAACCCTGCAGATTCTGAATTAACGGTTTCTTATAAAGAACCAATTCGTTCTATTGAAGTTTATGACCTGGCTGGAAAACAAGTGAAAGTACAAAAATTCGAAGCGAATGAAGTACGGATCAATGTTTCTACCCTGGCATCAGGAACTTATATGATGAAAGTTCAGACCGATACAGGTTCACAATTTATCAAGGTTGTGAAGAAATAATCAAAAAAAGGAGTTGCGATAAGCAACTCCTTTTTTTATTTCATAACATAAAAGCAATGTTTTGTTAAGAAGGTTTCCGATTACAATGTTGTTCTTTGCATGATGAAAGATCAACGAATCGATGGATAAATTGATTGATTTCAGTGTGTGTGAAAGCCCTATTTTTTTAGGGCTTTTTCATTTTTCATTTATTTCGGTCTTTTCATTTAAAAATAAGATGAATTATTTTTTGTTATACAATTGATGTCTTATTTTTGCTTATTGCCAAATTAAGAGGTGTTGGCAATTAATAGATATTCGTATTATGAAAGAGATTACTAAAGAAGTATATTTAAAATGGTATGAAGACATGCTGTTCTGGCGCAAGTTCGAAGACAAATTAGCCGCTTTATACATTCAACAAAAAGTAAGAGGATTCCTACATTTATACAACGGACAGGAAGCCGTTTTAGCCGGAGCTTTACATGCTATGGATTTATCAAAAGATAAAATGATCACGGCATATAGAAACCATGTCCAGCCCATTGGTATGGGAGTTGATCCTAAAAGAGTCATGGCTGAATTGTTAGGAAAAGCAACAGGAACTTCTCAAGGATTAGGTGGTTCTATGCACATTTTCTCTAAAGAACATGGCTTTTACGGCGGTCACGGAATTGTGGGAGCACAAATACCTGTAGGAGCCGGAATGGCGTTTGCAGAAAAATATTTAGAAACCGGCGGTGTGTCTTTAACTTATTTTGGAGATGGAGCTGCACGTCAGGGATCTTTGCACGAAGCCTTTAATATGGCAATGTTGTGGAAACTACCAGTAGTATTTATTTGTGAAAACAATGGATACGCAATGGGAACTTCAGTAGAGCGTACAGCTAACCATACCGATGTTTGGAAATTAGGTTTGGGGTACGAAATGCCTTCGTATGCTGTGGACGGAATGAATCCTGTGAAAGTTGCTGAAGCTATGTATGATGCCATTGAAAGAGCTCGTCGTGGGGAAGGACCAACATTCCTGGAGATGAAGACTTATCGTTACCGCGGACACTCTATGTCTGATGCGCAGCATTACCGTACCAAAGATGAAGTCGAAGAATACAGAAAAATCGATCCGATTACACAGGTTTTAGACGTAATTAAAGAGAATAGCTGGGCTACAGACGAAGAAATCGAAACGATTGATAACCGCGTACGGGAGTTGGTTTCTGAATGCGAGAAATTTGCTGAAGAATCACCGTATCCGGAAACAAATGTGATGTACGATGTCGTTTACGACCAAAAAGATTATCCGTTTTTACCTCATAAATTATAAGATATGGCAGAAATTATAACCATGCCTCGGTTGAGCGATACCATGACCGAAGGTACCGTTGCAACCTGGCTTAAAAAAGTGGGTGATAAAATATCAGAAGGAGATATTTTAGCCGAAATTGAGACAGACAAAGCAACAATGGAATTTGAGTCGTTTTATTCCGGGACTTTATTACATATCGGAGTACAGGAAGGCGAAACAGCTGCTGTAGATAGTGTTTTGGCAATTATAGGAAATGAAGGAGAAGATTATAAAGCATTGTTAGAAGGTGGAAAATCTGACAGTAGCGAAGAAAAAAGTGAAACAAAACAAGAAGCTACTGCTTCAGAAGGAGAATCTGTTTCGGAAGAACCGACTGCTAAAGCAGAAATTCCTGCCGGTGTTGAAATCATCACAATGCCTCGGTTGAGCGATACCATGACCGAAGGTACCGTTGCTGCCTGGTTAAAAAAAGTCGGGGATAAGGTTTCTGAAGGAGATATTTTAGCCGAAATTGAAACGGACAAAGCAACAATGGAATTCGAATCATTTTATTCCGGAACTTTGCTGCATATCGGCATTCAGGAAGGAGCGTCGGCACCGGTTGACAGTGTCTTGGCAATTATAGGTCCGGAAGATACTGATGTTTCAGGAGTGCTTTCGGGTGGAGCAAAACCTGCTGCCAAAACTGAAAAGAAAGAAGAGATCGCTGCTGAACCTAAAGAAGAAAAGCAACCGTCAACGAGTGAAACAATAACAAACAATACCGGACGGATCTTCGCTTCGCCCTTGGCTAAAAAAATTGCTCAGGATAAAGGAATCGATCTTTCACAAGTAAAAGGAACCGGAGAAAACGGACGTATCGTAAAAAGCGATGTGGAAAACTTTACACCGGAAACTAAAGCGCAGACAGCTGAAGTGAAATCTGAATCTGTAAAACCAGCTCAAGTTGCAGTTCCTGCAGGTGAAACGAAAGTTGAAGAGGTGAAAAACTCACAAATGCGTAAAACCATTGCACGCAGATTGGCAGAATCTAAATTTACAGCTCCTCACTATTATTTAACAGTTGAGTTGAATATGGATAATGCAATGGAAGCTCGCAAAACCATCAATTCATTGCCGGATACAAAAGTTTCGTTCAACGATATGGTGGTAAAAGCATGTGCTATGGCGTTGAAAAAATATCCGCAAGTAAATTCAACCTGGACCGATGCAGCTACCATCATCAATCATCATGTGAATGTGGGTGTGGCAGTTGCTGTAGAAGACGGATTGGTAGTGCCTGTGGTAAATCATACCGATTTATTAAGCCTGTCGCAAATTGGTACGGCTGTTAAAGATTTGGCGGGAAAAGCGCGTAACAAAAAATTACAACCTAAAGAAATGGAAGGTTCAACCTTTACGGTTTCTAATTTAGGAATGTTTGGTATCGAAGAATTTACCTCAATCATTAATCAACCTAATTCGGCGATTTTATCGGTAGGAGCAATCATTGAGAAACCAGTGGTAAAAAACGGACAAATCGTTGTAGGAAATACGATGAAGGTTACCTTGGCGTGTGACCACAGAACGGTGGACGGTGCTACGGGAGCAGAGTTTTTACAAACATTGAAACATTATATTGAAAATCCGGTAACAATGCTTGCATAAGTATTAACTATGAATTAAAATACCAACCCGTTTTTGATTATTTCATAAACGGGTTTTTTTGTATTTTTGTAAAAATCATGAGCAAATGAAAAAACTATTTCTTTTAGTTGCGTTGTCGCTGATGGCGTGTAAAACAACAAAAGTTGTTGACGCAAATCATTACCAGGTTAAAGAAACCGATGTAAGTACTACCTTGCAATATTTGTCGTCGGATGCGTTAGAAGGACGAGATTCCGGTTCGACTGGTATTGAAAAGGCAGCGAATTATTTAGAAGAAATTCTAAAAGAATCCAATATTAAACCTTATTTCTCTTCTTATAAAGACACACTTTCCAATTTTGAAAACGCGTTTAATGTTGTTGGATATTTAGAAGGGACAGATCCAAAACTGAAAAACGAATTTGTGATCTTTGGTGCACATTACGATCACATTGGTATTACCGAAAAGGGATTTGAAGGCGATTTCATCAACAACGGAGCCAATGATAATGCTTCGGGAACCACCGTTTTAAGCGAGGTTGCAAAATATTTGGGTAAAACCAAAAATAACAAACGCAGCGTTTTAATCGTTTTTTTCTCTGCTGAGGAAAAAGGCTTGTTAGGTTCAAAACATTTGGCGAAAAAGCTAAAAGCCCAAAATATTGATATTTATGCTTTGTTGAATTTTGAGATGCTGGGCGTACCGATGGATTACGACTTTGAAATGTTTTTAACGGGATACACCGTTTCCAATATGGCAAAAAAAATCAACGAATATGCAGGAATGAATTTGGTAGGAAAGTCGGAAGGAGCCGAAAAGTACAATTTGTTCAAAGCATCGGATAATTATCCTTTTTATGAAGAGTTTAAAATTCCTTCGCACAGTGTTTCCTCTTTCGATTTCTCTAATTTTGATTATTACCATCATCCAAAAGATGAATTTGAAGTAATGGATGTGCCGTTTATGACGAATCTTGTACAAAAATTACTTCCCGTAGTAATCAAAATGGTAAATGCTGAAACAAGGGAGATAAAGATGAATAAGTAGTTGGAATGCAGAGGTCGGTAATTATTATGAATAACCTGTGCTTTCAACGTTCAATTATTAAATCAAAAAATATTAAAGTTTAAAATTAAAAAAGCAATTGAAAACCATCATCATAACAGGTACAAGCCGGGGAATAGGGGCAGCGTTGGTCAAACAATTCGCTGCCGAGGGACATCAGATAATTGCAATTTCGCGCAAATCCAATCCGGAGTTCGAATCCTTAAACAATGTGTTTTACAAATCGGTCGATTTAAGCAGCGAAGCACAATTAATATCTTTTGCCAACAATTTAAAAAACGAATTTGGGAAGGTGGACGTGTTGATTCACAATGCCGGAACTATAGTAAATAAGCCTTTTGCAGAAATCACTGCAGAGGAATTTGAATATGTGTATAAAGTCAATGTATTTGGTGTTGCGGCATTGAATCGGATGGTTTTGCCACTGATGCCAAAAGGCGGACACGTGATTACCATCAGCAGTATGGGTGGTATTCAGGGAAGTATGAAGTTTCCGGGCTTGGCGGCTTATAGTTCAAGCAAAGGAGCCGTAATTACGTTGTCTGAATTATTGGCGGAAGAGTATAAAGAACAAGGAGTTGCGTTTAACGTTTTGGCATTAGGGGCTGTGCAAACTGAAATGTTAGCAGAAGCATTTCCGGGTTATCAGGCACCGATTGATCCGGAAGGAATGGCAAAATATATTAAAGATTTTGCTTTGACCGGAAATAGGTATTTCAATGGAAAAGTATTACAAGTTTCATCAACAACCCCTTAATTGAAAGATACTTTATCAAAATATTTGCCCGAACACGCTGTTGATGCTGTTTTTGAATTGATAAAAATACATCGGATTCATTTCAAGATTGTAAATGAACGAGCGACTCGTCACGGTGATTATCGAAGAAATACTGATGGAACTCACCAGATAACGGTCAATTCTAATTTAAATAAATACAGGTTTTTAATTACAACCATACACGAAATAGCGCATTTGGTAGCGTTTGAAAAATACGGACGAAACATTAAACCGCATGGAATAGAGTGGAAGCACACCTTTCGTTTGTTGATGGTTCCCTTTATCAATCCGTTGATTTTTCCAAATGGAATATTGCCTGTTTTGGCAAATCACTTTAAAAATCCAACGGCAAGCAGTGATACAGATGCCATTTTATCAATGACCTTAAAAAAGTTTGATCTGCCTTCTGATAAAGTTTTTATTGATGAAATTCCGGTTGGCTCTTTTTTTAGAATTGCTGACGGACGAATTTTTCAAAAAGGAAAATTGCGTGTAAAATTATTTGAATGTACCGATATAAAAAATAACCGGGTATATTTGTTTAAACCCAATGTACAGGTTGAACTTTTGAATACAAAAAGCAATGAATAAAAATTATTATGCCATCATAATGGCAGGCGGTGTGGGGTCGCGTTTTTGGCCGGTGAGTACTCCTGAGTTTCCAAAGCAGTTTCACGATATGCTGGGAACGGGCGAAACGCTGGTGCAAAAAACGTTTACACGTCTGAGTCAATTGATTCCAAAAGAGAACATTTTAATTCTTACTAACGATAAATACTGTGATATTTTAAAAGAACAATTGCCTGCGATTACCGATGAACAGATTGTTCTGGAACCTGATATGCGCAATACCGCACCGTGTATTTTGTATGCATCGATGAAGGTTAAAAAGCAAAATCCCCATGCAGTAATGATTGTGGCTCCGTCTGATCACTGGATTGAAGATGAAGTACAGTTTGTTGCCAATTTACAGCGGTCGTTTGATATTTGCGAACACGATAAAGTGTTGATGACTTTGGGAATTTTGCCTACTTTTCCCAACACCGGTTATGGCTATATCGAATACGATAAATTGGATTCACGTCAGGTAAAAAAAGTAGTGCAGTTTCGTGAAAAGCCCGATTATCAAACGGCAAAGAAATTTATTCAGCGAAGAAATTTCCTTTGGAATTCAGGAATTTTTATTTGGAGTGTTGAATCAATTTTAGACGCTTTTGAGAAATTTCAACCGGAAATGTATCAATTGTTTGCAGAAGGGTATGATAAATTGAATACGGTAGAGGAAGGGGTTTTTATAAAAGAAAACTATCACAAAGCCGACAATATCTCGATTGATTATGCGGTAATGGAAAAAGCAAATAATGTTTTTGTATTGCCTGCTACTTTTGATTGGAACGATTTGGGAACCTGGGGTTCACTTTATGATAAATTACCCAAAGACGAATACGAAAATGCAATGGTCAACGGTAAGTTGTTTGTAGAAAATGCAACGAATAATATCATTAGAACCAATCCGGACAAAATGGTAGTCATCGGAGGACTCGACGATTTTATTGTGGTGGACAAAGACGATGTATTGCTGATTTATCCCAAAAAGAAAGAGCAGGACATTAAACAGATCGTCACAAAATTAAATGAAGAAAAACCGAAGCTTTAACTTCGGTTTTCTGTTTTTTTAAGGTAATTCAATACTTTTTTTGGGCTTGAAAATAACAAATTTCTGACGATGTTTTATTAGGAAAACCACTGTTATAAAACCAGAAAAAAGTATTAAATTTGCGGATTACACAACTATTATTTTTGGATGATGAAAACAAGCGCATTTGCTTTTAGGCATATCGGTCCAAGAACCGCCGATTTGCAGTATATGTTTAACACCGTTGGGGTGAAAGACATGGATCAATTATTGTACGAAACTTTTCCGGACAAAATCCGTTTGGAGAAAGATCTGGAATTAGACCCGGCAATGACCGAGTACGAATATTTGGCACATGCAAATGCTTTGGGAGCAAAAAACAAAGTGTTCCGTTCTATGATCGGATTGGGATACCATGAAGCAATTGTTCCTGCGGTAATTTTGCGAAATATTTTTGAAAACCCGGGATGGTACACTGCTTATACTCCGTATCAGGCAGAGATTGCTCAGGGACGTTTAGAAGCTTTATTAAACTTCCAGACTACCGTTATTGAATTAACAGGAATGGAAATCGCCAATGCTTCGTTGTTAGACGAATCTACAGCAGCAGCAGAGGCTATGGCATTGTTGTTTGATGTTCGCACAAGGGATCAAAAGAAAAACAATACCAATAAATTCTTTGTTTCAGAAGATGTATTACCGCAAACGCTTTCGGTATTGCAAACGCGTTCTACACCTATCGGAGTGGAATTGGTTATCGGGAAACATGAAGATTTTGATTTTTCAGAAGGCTTTTTTGGAGCATTATTACAATATCCCGGAAAATATGGGCAAGTTTTTGATTATGAAGATTTCATCAATCACGCACATATAAAAGATATTAAAGTTGCCGTCGCAGCAGATATTTTGTCTTTAGTCCGCTTAAAATCTCCGGGTGAAATGGGTGCCGATGTTGTTGTAGGTACTACACAGCGTTTTGGTATTCCGTTAGGTTTCGGAGGACCTCACGCAGGTTTTTTTGCTACTAAAGAAGAGTATAAACGTTCGATGCCGGGACGTATTATTGGTGTTTCACAGGATGCCAATGGCAACCGTGCATTACGTATGGCGTTGCAAACGCGCGAACAACACATCAAACGTGAAAAAGCAACTTCCAATATCTGTACAGCTCAGGTGTTGCTGGCTGTAATGGCGGGAATGTATGCGGTGTATCACGGTCCTAACGGTTTGAGAAAAATCGCAAACGATGTACACGCTAAAGCGGCTACTATTGAGTCTGAATTAACTAAATTAGGATTTACGCAATTAAACAATGCTTATTTTGATACACTTTTGATTGAGGCAGATGTAGCAAAAGTAAAAGCAATTGCCGAAGCAAAAGAATTCAATTTCTTCTATCCGAATCAAGGGACTGTGGCTCTTTCTGTCAATGAAACCACGTCTTTGAAGGATGTAAATACGGTTATCGGTATTTTTGCAGAGGCAGCAGGAAAATCATTCGAAGGAGTAACAGAACTTTCACAGGAAGCTTTAATTCCGGTAAAATTAGAAAGAACTTCAGCATTTTTAGAGCATGAAGTATTCAATACCTATCATTCAGAATCGCAATTAATGCGTTACATCAAAAAATTAGAGCGTAAAGATTTAGCGTTAAATCACTCCATGATTTCTTTAGGCTCTTGTACGATGAAATTAAACGCAGCGGCTGAAATGTTACCTTTGAGTAATCCAAACTGGGCAAATATGCATCCGTTTGCACCACTTAATCAGGCGGAAGGTTATTTAACCATGCTGCACAAATTAGAACAGCAATTAAATGTAATTACTGGTTTTGCCGGAACAACGTTACAGCCAAATTCCGGAGCACAAGGTGAGTATGCCGGATTGATGGTTATCCGTGCTTACCATGAATCTCGTGGCGAAGGACATCGTAACATTGCGTTAATTCCTGCATCGGCTCATGGAACCAATCCTGCATCGGCTGCAATGGCGGGTATGAAAGTGGTGGTTACCAAAACAACCGAAGAAGGAAACATTGATGTAGAAGATTTAAGAGCAAAAGCGGAATTGCACAAAGACAATTTATCTTGTGTGATGATTACCTATCCTTCTACTCACGGAGTTTATGAATCTGCCATTATTGAAATTACCAATATTATCCACGAAAATGGTGGACAGGTTTATATGGATGGTGCTAATATGAATGCTCAGGTAGGATTGACCAATCCTGCGAGAATCGGGGCGGATGTTTGTCACTTAAACTTACACAAAACCTTTGCCATTCCTCACGGTGGTGGCGGACCGGGTGTTGGTCCAATTTGTGTGGCAGCGCATTTAGTGGAATTTTTACCAACAAACCCTATTGTGAAAGTAGGGGGCGATAACGCAATTACAGCGATTTCGGCTGCTCCTTACGGATCTGCTCTGGTTTGTTTGATTTCATACGGATATATTTCAATGTTGGGTGCGGACGGATTGAAACAATCTACTTGCACAGCTATCTTGAATGCCAACTATATGAAAGCGCGTTTACAGGAAGGATACACCGTGTTGTATTCCGGAGAAAGAGGACGTGCCGCTCACGAAATGATCATTGATTGCCGTATGTTCAAAGCAAAAGGTATTGAAGTTACCGATATTGCAAAACGTTTGATGGACTACGGTTTTCACGCACCTACGGTTTCTTTCCCGGTTGCAGGAACGTTAATGATTGAGCCTACAGAATCGGAAGATCTGGCAGAGTTGGATCGTTTTTGTGACGCGATGCTTTCTATCCGCAAAGAGATCGAAGCTGTAACGGCAGAAGATACCAACAATGTACTGAAAAACGCACCGCATACTTTAGCGATGTTGACTGCCGAAACCTGGGAGCAACCCTATTCTCGTCAGCAAGCAGCATATCCGTTGGAGTATATTGAAGAAAACAAATTCTGGCCAAGCGTACGAAGAGTAGATGATGCTTATGGAGACAGAAATTTAGTTTGTTCTTGTGCTCCGATTGAAGCATATATGGAAGCTTAATTTTTGTATGAAGTAAATAGTATGAATGTATAATCAGATATTTTCTTAATAAAAGACATTCTGTTTTTAAGTTGATTATAATTCATAGGATATAGAAAACCGCCCGACTTTCTTGAAGTCGGGCGGTTTTTGTTATAAAAATCTCGTTCGATTAATAGCATCGGGCTTTAGCCCGATAAAAGAAATAAAGCATAAAAAAGGCTTTAGCCCATTCCAAAGGATAAAAATAATCGAACTCAGGTTAATACCAATCTGCGTGGTGTCTGTAATCTCCCAAATAAAATACAAAACCCGCATTTGCCGTCAAAAGAAAACCTGATTGTGAC
>Ga0209075_1004891_pt1 | contig 10529 bp, 6 predicted proteins | sample Stecom2011_FD_187523 | JGI IMG/M metagenome (GOLD analysis project Ga0209075, IMG submission 187523) | Agricultural soil microbial communities from Utah to study Nitrogen management - Steer compost 2011 (SPAdes) (version 2) | ecosystem: Environmental > Terrestrial > Soil > Agricultural land...
AGTCGGGTGTCGCGCTGCCAGCCCAGCTCACCGCCACCGAAGCGGCGGTCCAGCTCGATCACGCCGCCGCCGGCACCGGGGTTGCCGCCGGAGAAGCCGAGGAACTGCTGCATGTCCCGCTCGCCGCCGTAGACCATCAGCGTGAGCAGGTCGTCATTGCCCAGGCGCCGCTGGTAGTTGATACCCGCCTGGTTATGGGTGACGGATTTGCGGGTGTCGAAGGTCTCTGCCTGCGGCGGTGCCTGGCGCCGGTCCTGGCGCAGCTGGTCCCGGGTCAGTCCGAGGGGGTCCTGGGTGCCGGGCTGGTGCAGGCTGTTGATCAGCAGGGTCAGGCTGGAGGCATCGTCCAGATCCCAGCCCAGGCGCAGGTTGGCTATGTCACGGCGGGTCTCGCTGTGATCGCGATAACCGTCGGTCTCCAGCCGCGACACATTGGCGCTGATGTTCAGATCGCCATGCTGCCCGCCATAGCGCAGGCGGGAGCGCCACAGGCCGTCGCTGCCGATCAGGGTGCGGGTATCCAGGGTGGGGTGAAAGGGCGCCTCGCCGGTGTAGCCCTGGATGATGCCGCCCGAGGCATTGCCGTACAGGGTGGTGAGCGGGCCGCGCAGTACCTCGATGCGCTGCAGGCCGTCCAGATCGAACAGCGCAGGCTGCCCCTGGCCGTCAGGCATGGTCAGCGGGATGCCGTCCTGCACCAGGCGCACGCCGCGCACCCCGAACTGGGAGCGCGCGCCGAAGCCGCGGGAGGAGATCTGCAGGTCCTGGGCGTAATTCTGACGATTCAGGGCAACCAGTCCGGGCACCCGCTGCAGCGGTTCCGACAGGTTGGCCCCGGCATTGGCGGCGTGGATGCGCTCGCTGTCGAGGGTGTGCCGGGCCAGCGGCAAACGCAGGTCCCGGCCGTCGTTACCGCCGCCGAGTATGGTCTGGGCGGGCAGGCTCAGGGGCTCGGCCGCATGGAGAAGACCGCTCAGCAGACTGAGGCTGGCGGTGGACAGGGTATGGTACAGCCGGGGCATGGCACTCTCTCAGCATGCCGAGGATGATCGGCGGGATTCGGGGCTGCCCCGCCCTGAACGGACGGGACAGCCATGGTGGCAAGAGCTTAGTTTTCGTCCCTGCTGCAGGCAAATATCTGCTCCAGCGGCGGCAGCGGCGTCTCGCTGGACAGCGGCATGTCGGCATCGGTCTGCAGCTGGAAATGTTCCAGCGGGGCGTTGTCCCGGTCGTCCTGTTCGAATACCGGCGGGCTGAACACGTAGGAGATCAGCAGCCGGGTCAGGGCCTCGAGACTGTCCCTGTGGGTGCGTTCGTAGCCGTGGGTGGCGTCGGTACCGAAGGCAATCAGTGCCACACGGGTGTCATTACCGGCGCGCACCGCGGATTCGGCATCGCTGTGGTAGTAGCGGAAAAGATCCCGGCGTACCGGTATCTGCTCGCGCTGGCACAGGTGCAGCAGGTGGCGACTCAGGTGGTAGTCATAGGGTCCGCTGGAATCCTGCATGCACAGGGTCACCGCATGCTCGGTCGAGGACTGGCCGGGCGCAACCGGGGCGATGTCCACGCCGACGAACTCGCTGACATCCCAGGGCAGGGCGCCGGCGGCGCCGGAGCCGGTTTCCTCGGTAATGGTGAACAGCGGATGGCAGTCCATGGGCAGGGTGCGGCCGCTGTCGACCACATACTTGATGGCGGTGAGCATGGCCGCCGCCCCGGCCTTGTTGTCCAGATGGCGGGCGCTGATGTAGCCGTTGTCGGTGAACTCCGGCAGTGGATCAAAGGCGACGAAGTCCCCCACGCCTATGCCCTGGGCTTCGGTCTCGGCCCGGCTGTTGCTGAGGATGTCCAGCCGCAGCTCGACCGTATCCCAGCTCACCGGCAGGCTGTCGACCTCGGTGTTGAAGGCATGCCCGGAGGCCATCAGCGGCAGCACGCTGCCTCGCCAGCAGCCGCTTTCGCTGAACACGCTGACCCGGCTGCCCTCGGCGAAACGGCTCGACCAGCAACCCACCGGGGCCAGTTTGAGGCGGCCGTTGTCCTTGACCTCGCTGACCATGGCGCCGACGGTGTCCAGATGACTGGCGATGGCCCGGTCCGGACTGTTCTGGCGACCGGCCAGGGTGGCGCGAATGGTGCCGCGGCGGGTCAGTTCATAGGGCACGCCGAGGGTGTCCAGATGTTCGGCGACATAGCGCACTATGCCGTCGGTGAAGCCGGTGGGGCAGGGGATGGCGAGCATTTCCAGCAGTACCTGACGCAGGTACTGCATGTCGGGGCCGTGTTCACTGGGCATGATTAACCTCCCTGGGTAGCTCAGACTGCCTGGCTGAGCGGAAACAGCAGATCGATAAAGCATTCGGCGGTGGGCTGGGGCTCGTGGTTGGCCAGCCCGGGCCGCTCGTTGGCCTCGATGATGACGTAGTCCGGCTGGTCCGCCGCGGGCACCAGCAGGTCCATGCCGACCACCGGGATCTCCAGCGCCCGTGCGGCCTGGATCGCCGCCTCGGCCAGGTCAGGGTGCAGCTCTGAGGTGACATCCACCAGTACGCCGCCGGTATGCAGATTGGCGGTGCGCCGTACCTGCAGAACCTGGTTGGCCGGCAGCACCGAGTCGAAGTCGTAGCCGGCCTCCTCGACGGTGCGGCGGGTTTCCTCATCCAGCGGTATGCGGCTTTCGCCATGGGTGCTGGCCTGCCGTCGGCGGCTCTGCTTCTCGATCAGCTGCCGTACGGTCTTGCGTCCGTCGCCGCAGATCTGCGCCGGCTGGCGGATGGCCGCTGCCACGACCTGATAGTTGATCACCACCACCCTCAGGTCCTGGCCTGGGTGGTAGCTTTCCAGCAGCACCTGGCTGTCGTATTGCCGCGCCTCGGCGATGGCCCGTTCCAGGCTGTCGGCATCACGCAGATTGACCGCAACGCCATTGCCCTGCTCGCCGTTGTCCGGCTTGACGACCAAAGCGCCGTGTTCGGCGAGGAAGGCAGCGTTATCTTCCGGGGTACCCGCCAGCCGCCAGTGGGGCGTGTTCAGGCCCTGGCGCTGCAGCAGCCGGTGGGTCAGCTGCTTCTGCTGGCACAGGGTCATGCTCACGGCACTGGTCAGATCGCTCAGGGATTCGCGGCAGCGGATGCTGCGCCCGCCCTGGGTCAGGGTGAAGAGCCCGGCCTCGGCGTCATTGATGGTGACTTCGATGCCCTTGCGCCGGGCCGCGCGGGTGATGATGCGGGCATAGGGATTGAGCCCCTTGTCCTGCTCGGGCCCGAGGAACAGCGCCTGGTTGATGCTGTTCTTGCGTTTGATGGTGAAGGTGCGCAGCTGGCGGAAGCCGAGCTTGCGATACAGGGTCTTGGCCTGACGGTTGTCGTGCAGTACCGACAGGTCCAGGTAACTGCTGCCGCGGCTCATGAAGTACTCCACCAGATGGCGTACCAGCATCTCGCCCACGCCGAACCGCTGGGTCTGGCCGTCGGCCGCCAGGCACCAGAGGCTGGAGCCCTTGTCCGGATCATCGTAGGCGCGGGCATGGTTGAGCCCCATCACGGTGCCTATGACCTGACCGCTGTCGGCATCCTCGGCCAGCCAGAACTCCGGACCGCCGGCCTCCCGGGGGGTCAGCCGCTGGGGGTTGACCTGCACCATTGCGTTGGCCAGGTAGAGGTTGTTGATTGCTTGCCAGTCCTCGTCGCACTGCGGCCGGCGGATATGAAAGCCGCGCATGGGGGCGTGGGCCGGCCGGTAGTCGGTGAACCACAGGCGCATGGTGTCCGATGGGTCGAGAAACAGCTGCTGCGGGGCGAAGGACAGCACTACATGGGGGTCGGCCACGTAGAGGGCGATGTCGCGCTCGCCGGGGGTTTCCTGCAGCAGGCTGTCGGCCAGCCGCTGCGGGTCGCGGAAGGTGTGGCCGATCAGCAGCCGCCCCCAGCCGCAGTCGAGGGTGACCTCGGTCAGGCTGTCCTGCGGCTGCTGGCCCTGCTGGGCGTGGCCGGCCTGCAGACGTTCCCAGGTGGGGGTCTGGCCGCGGCGCAGGCGTTGCTGATCGGGGGGCAGAATTCGGCTCATCAGGGGGTGACTCCGTGGGTATCCAGCCAGAGTTCGAGAACGGCCAGCTGCCACAGTCGCGAGCCCCGCAGCGGCGTGATATGGGCGGCGGGGTCCTGCAACAGCCGATCGACATAGTCGGGATTGAACAGGCCGCGGGCCCGGGCATTGCTGCCGGTGAGGCTGTCGCGCACCCATTCCAGGGTCTGGCCCTGCAGGTACTTGAGGCCGGGGACCGGGAAGTAGCCCTTGGGCCGGTCGATGACCTCCGCCGGCAGCATGCTGCGCGCAGCCTGCTTGAGCACGTACTTGCCCTGTTCCGGCAGCTTGAAGCGTCCGGGAATCCGCGCCGCCAGTTCCACCAGCTCGTGGTCGAGGAAGGGCACCCGTGCCTCCAGGCCCCAGGCCATGGTCATGTTGTCCACGCGCTTGACCGGGTCCTCCACCAGCATCACGGTGGCGTCGAGGCGCAGGGCCTTGTCCAGCCCAGCCTCGGCACCGGGGCGGGCGAAGTGCTCGCGGATGAACTCGCCGGCGTAATCCTCACGTACCCAGGCCGGCTGCACCATGCTCCGGTAGGTATCGAAATCCTGATCCATGAAGGCCTGCTGGTAGGCGGTCAGCGGGTCGCTGGCCTCGGCCACGGTCGGATACCAGTGGTAGCCGGCGAAGATCTCGTCCGCGCCCTGGCCGCTCTGCACCACCTTGCAATGGCGGGACACCTCCCGGGACAGCAGATAGAAGGCGATGCAGTCATGGCTGACCATGGGCTCGCTCATGGCGGCCAGCGCATCGGGCAGGTGGCGCAGGATGTCCTGCTCGGGGATCATCAGCTGATGATGATCGGTACCGTACTGACGGGCGATCAGGTCGGAATAGGGGAATTCGTTGCCGGCCTCGCCACCGACATCGGCAAAGCCGATGGTGAAAGTCTTGAGATTGCGTGCGCCGGCCTCGTCCAGCAGGGCCACCAGCAGGCTGGAATCCACCCCGCCGGAGAGCAGGACGCCAACGTCCACCGCTGCCAGGTTGCGTCGCTTGACGGCATTGCGCAGGGCATCCAGCACCGACTCCTGCCAGTGCGAAAGGGGCAGATCCTGCTCGCCCTCGGCCGGGCCGTAGTCCAGCGTCCACCAGCGCTGCAGCTGGCGCTCGCCATTGGCTTCCACGCGCATCCAGTGCCCCGGGGGCAGCTTGGTCACGCCGTTGATCAGGGTCTGGGGCGCGGGCACCACCGAGTGGAAGGACAGGTACTGGTTCAGCGCCGCCGGGTTGAGCGAGGTATCCAGATCTCCGCCCCGCAGCAGCGCCGGCAGGCTGGAGGCAAAGCGCAGGCGCTGGGGCGTGTGGGACAGGTACAGGGGCTTGATGCCCAGTCGGTCCCGGGCCAGGAACAGACGGCGGCTGTCCCGTTCCCAGATCGCCAGGGCGAACATGCCGTTCAGGCGTTCGAGCATCTGCTCGCCCCAGGCATGGTAGGCCTTGAGTATCACCTCGGTATCGCCATCGGAGAAGAACTGATAGCCGAGGATTTCCAGCTCGCCGCGCAGCGCGGGGTAGTTGTAGATGGCCCCGTTGAACACCAGGGTCAGCCCCAGCTGATTGTCCACCATGGGCTGACCCGAGGCCTCGGCCAGGTCCATGATCTTCAGCCGGCGGTGGGCCAGGGCCACCGGCCCGCTGGCCCAGAGCCCGGCGGCGTCAGGGCCGCGGTTGACCATCTGTCCGCTGATGCGGCTCAGGGCCTCCAGATCGGCCAGTTGTCCATCGAAGCGCAATTCCCCTGCCAGTCCACACATCTACTTCTCCCTCGGGCGCCTGCGCGCCTGTTTCCAAACGATTGATTTCACATCTAAGGTTGCAGCAGGCTGCATGGGCACCCTGCTATCTTCCTTGGACGGCAGCAGGGCTGTTTGGTTTAGGGATTTTTGCGTTTCGCTCGATTGAAGGTTCTTTCTGCTGTAACGAAACGCTGGTCCAAGGGCACGGGGGCCAGCCAGCACGCTGGCAACAGGCCCTGATCTGTTCGGTTTGTGGCAGAATGCCTGGCATTCAGCTGGTTTGCGGGAGCACTACATTCATGATGCACGACCTGTATCTGGCCTTGCGGCGTCTGCAGCGAGCCACCGAAATTCATGCCAAGCGGCTCGGACGCCACAGCGGCCTGACGCCCATTCAGCTGCTGATTCTGCACAGCATTCAGGCGACCGGCGAGGGCACCCTGGGTACCCTGGCCAAACAGGTCAGCGTGTCCCAGGCGACCCTGAGTACCATCATCGACCGTCTGGAAAGCCGCGAACTGCTGCGCCGTGTACGCAGCCAGAGTGACAAGCGCAAGGTGCACCTGGCGCTCACCGAAAAGGGCGAAGCGGTCATCCAGGCCGAACCGGCGCTGCTGCCGGCGGCCTTCCTCGAGCGCTTCGGCCGGCTGGCCGACTGGGAGCAGCTGATGCTGCTGGCCAGCCTGCAGCGCGTGGCCGGCCTGTTCGAAGAGGGCGAGCAGCCGGCCAGTATTCTGATGGACGACGAGCCGCTGGTCTGAGCGCTGCTTTCCATCAATCAATGCGTTGCTCGCAATCGCCGGTCGAGTAGAACCGTGCAGAGCCTGGCACAGGCAGGGCGAGCTGCACGATAGCTCCCCGCGGGCTTTTTTCTCCCCTCCGCTTGTCTGTCCATGCCGCTCGGCATAGCATGTTCGAAATATCAAACGCGGCCGTGGCAAATGCGTGACGCCACCGCACAGCAGGAGGATCCCATGGAACTGCAAGCCCCCGAACTGTTCCGCCAGCAGGCCTTTATCGACGGTATCTGGTGCGAGGCCGACCAGGGCCGGAGAACCGATATCTTCAACCCCGCCACCGGCGATAAACTGGGCAGCGTGCCGGACATGGGAGCGGAGGAAACCCGCCGCGCCATCGAGGCGGCTCAGGCTGCACAACCGGCCTGGCGCAAACGTACCGCCAAGGAGCGCGCCGCCATACTGCGCCGCTGGTTCGAGCTGATCATGCGTCACCAGGAGGATCTGGCGAAAATCATGACTGCCGAGCAGGGCAAGCCGCTGGCCGAAGCCCGGGGGGAGATCGCCTACGCGGCCTCCTTCATCGAATGGTTCGCCGAGGAAGCCAAACGGGTCTACGGCGATATCATCCCGGGGCATCAGGGTGACAAGCGCATCCTGGTGCAGAAGGAGCCCGTCGGTGTGACTGCCGCCATCACCCCCTGGAACTTCCCCTCGGCGATGATCACCCGCAAGGCCGGTCCGGCACTGGCCGCCGGCTGCGCCATGGTGCTCAAGCCTGCGCCGCAGACGCCGTTCTCCGCGCTGGCGCTGGCCCATCTGGCCGAGCAGGCGGGTCTGCCCGCCGGGCTGCTGAGCGTGATCACGGCGGATGTGGACAGCTCCCGGGAGGTCGGCGCCGAGCTGTGTGCCAATCCGGTGGTGCGCAAGCTGTCCTTCACCGGCTCCACCGCGGTGGGCGTCAAGCTGATGGAGCAGTGTGCGCCGAGCATCAAGAAGCTGTCCCTGGAGCTGGGCGGCAACGCACCCTTCATCGTCTTCGAGGATGCCGATCTGGATGCGGCGGTGGAGGGAGCGATGATCTCCAAGTACCGCAACGCCGGGCAGACCTGCGTCTGCGCCAACCGCATCTATGTGCAGGATGCCGTCTACGATGCCTTCGCCGAGAAGCTGGCAGCGGCTGTGCGTCATCTGGAGGTTGGGGACGGCATGCGCGAGGGCGTGACCACAGGACCGCTGATCAATGCCGAGGCGGTGCAGAAGGTCGAGCGGCACATCAGCGATGCGGTCGCCGGCGGCGCCACCCTGCTGGCCGGCGGCAAGCCCCACGCCCTGGGCGGCCTGTTCTTCGAGCCGACCATACTCACCGATGTGAACGCCAGCATGCTGGTGGCACGGGAGGAAACCTTCGGCCCGGTTGCGCCGCTGTTCCGCTTCACCGACGAGGCGGACGTGATCCGTCAGGCCAACGATACCGAGTATGGCCTGGCCGCCTACTTCTACGCCCGGGATCTGGGACGGGTGTTCCGTGTCGCCGAGGCGCTGGAGTACGGCATGGTCGGCATCAACACCGGGCTGATCTCCACCGAGGTGGCGCCCTTCGGCGGCATGAAGTCCTCCGGGCTGGGCCGGGAAGGCTCCAGATACGGCATCGAAGAGTATCTGGAAATCAAATATCTGTGTCTGGGCGGCATCTGACCGCTGAACGCAAGGAGTATTGCCATGACCGAGAACAACGCCTCCATGATGTTGCGCCGGGAGCGGGCGGTGCCCAGGGGTGTCGGGCAGATCCATCCGGTCTTCATCAAGCGGGCCGACAATGCGGTGATCTGTGATGTGGAAGGCAACCTGTTCATCGACTTTGCCGGTGGCATCGCGGTGCTCAATACCGGGCACCGGCATCCGAAGGTGATCGAAGCGGTCAAGCGTCAGCTGGATCTGTATACCCACACCTGCTTCCAGGTTGTGGCCTACGAACCCTATGTGGCCCTGTGCGAGAAGATCAACAGTCTGGTGCCGGGGGACTTTCCGAAGAAGACCCTGCTGGTGACCACCGGCTCCGAGGCGGTGGAGAATGCGGTGAAGATTGCCCGCGCCGCCACCGGACGGGCGGGGGTGATCGCCTTTGCCGGCGGCTACCACGGCCGCACCATGATGACCCTGGCCATGACCGGCAAGGTCATGCCCTATTCCTCGGGCATGGGACTGATGCCCGGCAACGTGTTCCGCGCCCGCTTCCCCGATGCCCTGCACGGGGTCAGCGAGGATGACGCCATCGCCAGCATCGAGCAGATCTTCAAGACCGACGCCGAACCCAGGGATATCGCCGCCCTGGTGGTCGAGCCGGTGCAGGGCGAGGGTGGCTTCCGCGTCGCCTCGCCGCAATTCATGCAGCGCCTGCGGGCACTCTGTGATCTGCACGGCATCCTGCTGATCGCCGACGAGGTGCAGACCGGCGCCGGTCGTACCGGCAGCTTCTTCGCCATGGAGCAGATGGGCGTTACCGCCGACCTGACCACCTTCGCCAAGTCGGTGGCCGGCGGCTTCCCGCTGGCCGGGGTATGCGGCCGGGCCGAAGTCATGGACGCCATCGCCCCCGGCGGCCTGGGCGGTACCTACGCCGGCAACCCGGTGTCCTGTGCCGCGGCACTGGCGGTGCTGGAGGTCTTCGAGGAAGAGAACCTGCTGACCCGGGCGCGCACCCTGGGGGACATGCTGATGGAGCGACTGCAGACTCTGGCGGAGAAGGATGCGCGCATCGCCGAGGTACGGGGTCTGGGCGCCATGGTCGCCTTCGAACTCTTCACCGCGGACGGCCATCCCGACCCCGAGCTGGCCAGCCGGCTGGTGATCAGCGCTCGGGAGCGCGGTCTGTTGCTGCTGTCCTGCGGCCAGTATGCCAACGTCATCCGCATCCTGGTGCCGCTGACCGCCTCCGATGTCGAGGTGGACGACGGCATGAAGATCATCGAGGCCTGTCTGGCGGAGCTGTAACACTCTGCGGGTCGAGCGGGGCCAGGCTCCGCTCGCGAGTCTCTGCTTCAGAAGGTGGACAGGCCGCTGGCCTCCATCACCCGATACAGGCCGTAGCGGAACCGGCTGTGGTCGGCAAAGACCTCGTAGTCGAGGCTGTAGGACACCCCCTCGGCGTTGCTCCACAGGCGTTCGAACTCTTCTCTGGCCTGAGCCATGGGGTGATAGTCCCCGGGCGCATGCAGCTGCACATCGGTTTCCAGATTCAGATCATCCAGATTGCGCCGGGTGAAGTTGGCCGAGCCGCTGATCAGCTCGCTGCTGCCGTCGGCGCGGTCCAGCCTCAGCCATTTGCGATGGCACTGTTCACCACTGGTATTGCACCAGCGCACCGGGATGCCGGCGCGGTGCAGGTCCCAGGCGGCCTGGCGGTTGGGGATGCCGTTCTTCTCCCGACCGAAGGCGTCGCGGTTGGGGTCCAGCAGCACGCGCAGTTCCACACCCCGTTCGCGGGCGCTGATCAGCGCCTTGAGCAGCGGGCGGTGCGACAGATAGAACACCTCCAGATCCAGCCGGTCGCCGGGCCGGGCGTCATTGACCGTCTCCAGCAGTGCCCGCTTGATGGCGCCCTCGGTGAGGATGCGCAGGCGCGGGCCGGTGACCGGCTCCTCAGCCGGTGGTGTTGGCCAGTGACGCGTGTCCAGAGAGGCCATGCGGGTAACCGCCTGTTCGCTGTACAGCAGGTCCAGCGCTGCCGGGCCGTCGAAACGCAGCGCCTGGTTGCTGTGCCGGCTGCTGGCGTCGTGGGGATTGCCCGAGGTCACCAGCGCGGTCCAGCCGTCGCCGGCATCGGCAATCAGGGTCTTGCGGTGATTGGCGCGGAAGTTGATCAGGTGCAGATAGCTGCGCAGGGTAACCTTGCCCGGTCCCACCGGGTTGGGCAGCCAGCCGCCCTCGGTGCTGTTGCCGAGGAACTGGCAGCACAGCGCCCATA
>Ga0209075_1004892_pt1 | contig 10526 bp, 6 predicted proteins | sample Stecom2011_FD_187523 | JGI IMG/M metagenome (GOLD analysis project Ga0209075, IMG submission 187523) | Agricultural soil microbial communities from Utah to study Nitrogen management - Steer compost 2011 (SPAdes) (version 2) | ecosystem: Environmental > Terrestrial > Soil > Agricultural land...
CCTAATTTTTTATAGACTTTTTGAATTTTTCTTTGTGCTAGCATAGTTGCTTTTTCTCTTCCTTTATCTAATAATTCATCTAGCATTGGAGAAGAGATGATTTCGTTAAATTTGTTTTGAATTGCTTCAATTTCAGCTGCAACTATCTCTGCTAAATCGCCTTTAAAGTCTCCGTATCCTTTACCTTCATATTTAGATTCGATATCTTCAAAGCTTAAATTAGTTAATGCCGAGTAGATAGTCATAAGATTTGAAATTCCAGGTTTGTTTTCTTTATCATATCTAACAACTGCTTCGCTATCTGTAACTGCTGCTTTAATCTTTTTCTTAATCGAATTAATTGGTTCTAATAAAAAGATACAACCTTTATTAGCATCATCTGATTTATCCATCTTTTTAGTTGGATTTTGTAAGTCCATAATTCTTGCACCAGTTTTACTAATTAGTTCTTCTGGAACTCTAAATGTATTTCCGAAGCGATTGTTGAAGCGAATTGCAAGGTCCCTAGCTAGTTCTAAATGTTGTTTTTGGTCATCACCTACAGGCACATATCTTGTATCATATAATAAAATATCTCCAGCCATTAAAGTTGGATATGTAAAGAGTGCAGAAGTAACTCCTGTTACTTGTTTTTGAACCTTATCTTTATATTGGGTCATTCTTTCTAATTCACCCATATATGAGATGCTTTGCATAATGTATCCCATTTCTGAGTGTTGTTTAACTTCGGACTGAATAAATAATGTTAAATTTTTTGGATTAAGACCGCAAGCTAAATAAAGGGCTGCTAAGTTCTTGATATTTTGTTTTAATACTTTTGGATCCTGAGGAACTGTAATTGCATGTAAATCTGCGATGAAAAAGAAAAACTCAGCATTAGGCATTTCATTTTGCAACTTTACAAAATTTCTTAATGCTCCAATATAATTTCCTAAAGTAGGAATACCCGTTGGCTTAACCCCTGATAATACTATATTCATAAATTACTCCTTTTCCTTATTATATTATTACGATTATAATAGTATTATATATCTTTTTACAAAAAATTCAAGTTTTTTTGAAAAAACTTAATGTAAGCGCTTTACATAGCGAAAATAAGCCGTTTTTAAAGATTTTACGAAAGAAAATAACGTTTACATTTTAAAAAATTTAATTATTGTTATTTTTTTAGTTGACAATAAAAAAAAACAATGTATAATATTAACATACACAACAAAGTGTAAAAAAAACCTACAAAGGAGAGGAAAGAATGAAATTGTTTAGAAAAGTTTTCGTTTTGGCACTTGCATTTGTTGCTGTTTTAGTACTTAGTGCATGTGGCGGCAAAACTAGAACTCTTAGAGTTGGTACACCAAAAATGAGTGGTGACTTTGTTGCTGGTTTCTCAAACAGTGCATATGATAGATATGTACGTGACTTAATCCATGGTTATGGTACATTAGTTGAAAACGAATTCGGTGAGTTCGTTTGGGACACTACTGCTGTACTAGTTGATGAGCCAACAACAACAGAAGATGCTCAAGGAAACAAGACATATAGATTTGTTCTCCAAGACGATCTAAAATGGAACAACGGAGAAAGAATCACTGCAAAGGACTATGTAGCTCAAATGTTACTATATTCTTCAAAGGATTGGTTATCTATTGCTACAACAGCTAGTGCAGGTATCGATCTTGTTGGTTATACTAAATTCCATAAAGGTGAAGGAACTGAACAGCCAAAACTTGATGAAGATGGCGAACCTGTTCTTGATGAGAATGGTGATCCAGTGATGGAAACTGTATATGATGAAAATTATACAGTATTAGATCAACCATTTGCTGGTGTTAGATTATTAGGAGAATTTGAATTCTCATTAACGATCGCTGCAGAAAACTTACCATATTTCTATGAAGTTACTTCTGTATCAGCTGGTCCAATTGATTTAGATACTTATTTACCAGGCTTTGACATTAAAGATGATGGTAATGGTGCATACATTACTGCAGTAGATACTGACAAGTCAATTGTTGACACAATTAAAGAAACAGTAAATGCTGAAGATGGTCAAAGATATAAGCCTACAGTTACTGCTGGTCCATACCAATTCGTAAGCTTCGCTAACGATACTGCAACTGTAGAACTTAACCCTCATTTCAAGACAAATCATGAAGGTAAAAAACCTAAGATTGAAAGAATCGAAATTACTTATGTTAACAGCGAAGTTGACGTTGACCAAGTTATCGCTGGTACAATCGACATCGTAAGTGGTGTTATTGAAGGTGCGAAAATTGAAGCAGCTCAAAACGCTGAAAACGCAGGATTAGTTTCTTACTTCAGAAACGGATACGGATTAATGGCGTTTGCTCAATATTGGGGTCCTTCTCAATATGCTGAAGTACGTCGTGCAATCGCATATCTAATCGATAGAAACGTATTCTTAGATCAGTTCTTAGGAGGATTCGGTTCATTAGTTAACGGTCCTTATGGTGAAGCTCAATGGTTCTACCAAGAAACTAAGGCTGAATTAGACGAAGTATTAACTAACTATACATTAAACGTTGCTAAAGCAAACGAAGAATTAGACGCAAGTCCATATAAATTTGAAGCAGATGGAACTACTCCATTTGATCCTACAAAAGCTAAGAGTGATTATAGTTACTTACGTCATGATGCTGATGGTAATGCATTAGAAATCAACCACTTAAGTGCTTCTGCAGAAGTTGGTAACTTAATTAACTTATCATTACAAGAAGAAGCTTGGAAAGTTGGATTGAAGTTCAACTTCACTAATACTGAAGACTTCGACCTACTATTAAATCATTACTACTATGGTTCTTCATTAAGCGAAAGCGAAAGAACATACCACAGCTTCAACTTAGCTACAAACTTCACATCTGCTTATGATCCATATTATTCATGGCATTCAGACTGGGCTGGAACAACTAACAACCCAGGTGGATTAAAAGATGAGATAATCGATCGATTAACAGAAGAAATGAGAAGATTAGACCCTACTCAAAAAGATGAGTTCAAAGAAAAATTCGTTGAATTCGTAACTAGATGGAATGAATTATTACCAAATATTCCACTATACTCTAACGAATACTTTGACGTATATAACACAAGAATCAAAGGTCTACAAACAACTCCAGTATGGAGCTGGGCTAGAGATATTTGTGATATCGAGTGGGCAGACTAATTGAATTTTAAAATAAAATTATAACGTAAGGGAGAGAGACACTCTCTCCCTTTCTTTGCTATAAGGGGTATTTTGCTATTTTCATCTTTCTGACTCTTGAACCAGGACGATGAAAATGGTAAAATATACTATAATAAACAAATATGGAGGAAATTATGGGTAAATATTTATTAAAAAGATTCTTATCTTTAATCCCAGTCGTTATTGTGATATCAATAATATTGTTTACAGTAGTAAAGCTAGTACCAGGTGATCCTATTGAACTTGCGTTTGGTGACGTATTATCTCAAGAAGAATATGTTAGAAACCCAGAATTACGTCAGCAATTCATAGATGAAAAACGTAAGGAATTCGGATTAGACCAACCACTTCCAATTCAATATGTGAATTGGTTAGGTAGAACTATCCGTGGTGACTTGGGTTACTCACTTTCTCACAAGAAACCAGTTACTCAAGTACTAGGTCAACCTCTAAAAATATCGATATTAATTAACGTCATATCGATAACAATAGCTTTTATTGCTTCAATATTTATCGGAATAAAATCTGCAGTTAAGAGGTTCTCATTATATGATTCGACATGGCAAGTCACCTCGCTTGTATTTACCTCAATGCCAACATTCTTTATTGGTATGGGGTTAATCTTTATATTCCCGGTTTCACTTGGAATATTCCAATTTGGAGGTCTGCCTGCTGTTAGATCGGATATGAATTTCATTGAGACATTCTTTAAATATGCGGAGCACTTGTTCTTACCAGTACTTACGCTAACAATCGGAAGTTTGGCGGGAACTATCCGATATGTAAGAAATGCTATGTTAGAAGTGTTAAAGAAAGATTATATTAGAACAGCACGTTCTAAAGGTTTACGCGAAAAAGTAGTTATTTATTCACATGCATTTAGAAATGCTTTAATACCGGTTGTTACTATCGTTGCAGGTAGTCTTGTTGCAGTGTTTGGTGGTTCTGCGATTACAGAGAACGTATTCGCTATAAGTGGAATAGGTCAAACATTAATTCAAGCATTAATTGCTAGAGACTACTCAGTTGTATTAGCTATGAATTTCTTCTATGCAATCTTAGGTTTAGTCGCTAATGTTATCATGGACATATCTTATGCATTAGTAGACCCTAGAGTTAAGTTTGATTAAGGAGGGTTAACGGTGAAAAAAGAAGATAGTTTTTTAAGTAAAATCGGTAAAGCATTTAAAAATATTTTTATTAGTTTATTTGGATTTGGAAGACACAAGAAACAATTAGAAGAAGAATTAATCAACAAAAATGAGGAAGAACTCATTGAAAATAAAGATCTAATTGAATCAGAAATAATCAGTCCTTCAAGACAAATCTTTAGAAAATTTATTCGAAATAGAGTTGCAATTGTAGGATTAGTAATGTTTGCTGCAGTAATCTTATTTGTAGTTATTGGCAGCAATACAATTGAATTTAATGCTTCATATTTAGAGCCTTCACAAAGACATATTGAACCAGGATTTGGTTATACAAAAGTTCCTAGAGGACTTCAAAAAGAAGGTATTAAAGAAGTTGATGGCGAATATTTAATTGGAATTGGAACAGCATTTACTGTTGCAATTTCAAATGAAGATAAAATTTATGTTTGGGGGGCTAATATCGATGATGTTAAGAAAGTCCCAGCTGAAGTAAAAGATAGAGTAGGAGATATTGTTCAACTATCAGTTGGATCACGACATGTTGTTGCTCTGACTAATAATGGTGAATTAATTGGTTGGGGAAGTAATACTTTCCATCAATCACAAATCCCAGTATTTAATCCAGGGACTGACCAACAACAACAGTTTAAAAAATCTGTTGAAGCGTACTTTAATCCAAGTGCAAGAACAAAGTATCCTAATGAAGTAGTATCAAAAATTGAAGAAGATCCAATCAAGCGTGTTTATGCAGGAGATCAATTCACAATAGTATTCACTGAAAATAACAATGTTTATGCTTGGGGTGTTGTAAGAACTAAAGAGTTAGATAATCCAGCTAAAACATTTAATGCCCTTGAAGTAATGTTGCGTTACACAGAACAAGGCGGATTAAGATGGAAATATAGTGCTGAAGATAACCTTGCTTACAACTTAAGTGATAGATTAGTTCTTACTAAAGAAGAATTGATTTCTGAACTTGGTTTAGTTGAAGAAGATGGTGCAACACTAGAACTTCGTTATTTCTCAGATAGAATTCAGTACAGGAATAGAAAAACTGGAAATGAACCTTGGGAAAACGCAATTCTCAAAGAGCCAGAAACTGAAGATGATGATCCTGAATACTATGGCTATGATTTCTTAATGCAATATGTAGATGAAGAAGTTACTAATGCAAAAATTGTGGATGTTCATATTATGTTTGAACACGTTGCATACGAACTAGAAGACAATAGATTTATTATTGTCGGCGTTGGAGGATTAGTCAAAGAAGATTATCCAAGAATTTTATCTCAAACAGCTGAAGAAAGAGGCTATCGTATTGAAAAAATATTTGCTTCATCTAAAAATGGATTTTATATTGATGAAAATGGTGGAATCGTTGGATGGGGTGAAATCTCATCTGAAAATAGATTAAATACAGTTGATGATGTATTTGAAGATAAGAAAATTATTGATGGTGCTGGCGGAATGTACCATATTACTCTACTTGAAGATAATGGTACAGTTCATGTTATGGGGTTCAAGAATACACTTGGCCATTTAAATATGCCAGATGATATTAAACCTTCGAAGAAAGTTATTGCAAACTTCTTCAATAGTATAGCAATTGAAAATGATGGAACTATAAGAGCTTGGGGAAATAAGGGATATTTATTTGGTACTGACCAAGTTGGTGCTGACGTATATAAACGTATAGTTGCTGGTGGAAGCATGACACTATCTGTTGCTGCTGTAGCGGTTGTTGTATCGCTAATCATCGGTTTAACAGTAGGTCTAATTGCTGGATTCTATGGTAAATGGTTAGATAACGTATTAATGCGTTTCGGGGAAATCATTAGTGCCTTTCCATTCTTGCCACTTGCCATGACGCTTTCAAGTATTGTTCATAACGCATCAAGCATTAATGAAAGAGAACGTGTATTTATGATTATGTTCATCCTAGGTATCTTATCATGGCCAGGACTTGCAAGACTTGTGCGTGGGCAAATACTTGCTGAGCGTGAAAAAGATTATATCTTAGCAGCTAAAGCACTTGGTGTAAAGGAACGACATATTATTATACGTCACATCCTACCAAATGTAGTTAATGTTGTTATTGTTAATACAACTTTATCATATGCTGGTGCATTATTAACAGAATCTGGACTATCATTCTTAGGGTTCGGTGTTATGTATCCTCAACCATCTTGGGGTAATATGCTAACCGGTGCACAAAGTATGACAACATTAAAAAATTATTGGTGGCTTTGGATAATTCCTGCATTCTTTATTATCGCAACTGCTTTAAGTGTTAACTTAATAGGAGATGGTTTAAGAGAAGCAATGGATCCGAAGTCCAGCGAAAGATAGGTGAAAATGTATGAAATTATTAGAAATTGAAAATCTGCATACATATTTTACTACTAAACGTGGTATTATCAAGGCAGCCAATGGTGTGTCTTTGAGTATAGAAGAAGGAAAAACTTTAGGACTTGTTGGTGAGAGTGGTTCTGGTAAGAGTGTTACTGCGATGAGTATATTACGCTTATTTGAAGAGAATCAAAAAATTCATCAAGGTAAAATTACTTTCGATGGAAAAGTATTATCAGAAATGAGCGACGATGAACTAAGATCTATTCGTGGTGATGAAATCTCTATTATTTTCCAAGAACCGATGACAAGTTTAAACCCTGTCTTCAAAGTTGGAAGACAAATTAGTGAAGTATTAATGTTACATCAAGGGATGGATAAGAAACAAGCTTTAAATAAATCCATCGAATTATTAGAAGCAGTTGGTATTTCTAACCCGGAAAAAATCGTTGATGTATATTCATTCCAACTATCTGGGGGAATGAGCCAACGTGTAATGATTGCGATGGCTTTAGCTTGCCGTCCTAAGTTGTTAATAGCAGACGAGCCAACGACTGCACTTGACGTAACAATCCAAGCTCAAATCTTAAAATTAATGAATGATTTAAAAGAAGAGTATGGTACTTCAATTTTATTCGTAACACATGACTTAGGTGTAATTAATGAAATGGCAGATGATGTAGCTGTTATGTATTGTGGGCAAATAGTGGAAATGGCTCCAAGTTCTACGATCTTTGATCCAAACACTAAATACTCACATCCATATACTGAAGGCTTAATGGCTTCTATTCCAAGGTTAGATACACCTAAAGGAAAATTAGAAGTTATTCCAGGGTCTGTGCCACATCCGCTAAATTTACCAAAAGGTTGTAAGTTTGCACCAAGATGTAAGTACAGAACAGAGAAATGTGTTTCTCAAGAAATAGAAATGATTGAAGTAGAACCAGGACATTATGTAAGATGTCTCTACCCGAAAGTAGGTGCAAGACATGACTGATAAAATGAGAAAAGAACCTCTAATTGAGGTCAGAAAGATGAAAAAATATTTCCCTTTAAAAAAGAAACATATTTTCCAAAGGGAAGTATATAGTGTTAAAGCTAATGAAGATATTTCCTTAACAATATACAGAGGAGAAACATTTGGTTTAGTTGGTGAGAGTGGCTGTGGTAAGTCAACTTTAGGTAGAGTTATTCTTCAACTTTACCCTCCAACAAGTGGAAGTGCCCTATATTATGGGATTCCACTTCGTAAACTAAATCCTAAATATGTAATTAAAGGAATTAAATCTTTACCAAGAATTCAGGCTAGAGCAAAAAGATTCTTTGATAAATCATTAGTATATGATAAGAAAGTTGAAGAATTAGAAGCATTTATAAATTCTGAAGAACATAAAGCATTAAAAAAAGTTTCAGAAGAAAGCATTAGAGCACTTCATGAACAAATTGAAGCAACTAAAAAAGTTCGCGAGGAAAATGTAAAAGCAACAATTGGAGCTTTAGAACGCGATAGAACTAAATTCAAAGAAGCAAATCCAGATTTAGAAGTTATTGGTAAAGGTATTAGATGGGAAGAAGAAGTTGATAAGGTTCGTAAGTTCCTTGAAGAATATGATGGAAAAGTAGCAATTGAAAACTATATTACATTACTTCATATTCCTCACGGGGATACAATGAATGCTTATAAAAAAGTTATTGAAAACACAAAATTAATTAGTAAATTGGAAAGTGAATTAAAAAAATTCACTCTTACTAAATATGAAAAGCAATTAGCTAATTATAAATTCAAATCTAAAGAAGCTAAAAAAGAAGCTTCAAGAACTCTAAGACGCGGAAGCGAAATCGCTGGTGAATTTATTTTAGAGCCAAACATCAAGGAAATCTCAGAATTGATGTTAAAAGAAGAGATGGCTCATCGTAATAAATTCAAACGCGAACAAGAAATTGAAAACTTAGAGCTAAAGATTGAAATGGGTAATAAGCGTATTGCAAGGCTTGAAGAAGACTTAAAAGATCTTGCTTCCGATGAGAAAGTAGCTCAAGTTAAGGAAAACATTGCTAATATTAAAGCTAATATTAACAAACACAAAGACCGAATTGCTACATTACAAAAAGAAGTAGAAGATTATAAAGCTGAACAAGATCAATACTTGGCTGAACTTGAAAAATTCCATTTCAAAGATCCACAACCAATTACTGAGCGTTGTTTAGATCCGGAATACCAAAAGAAACTTGAAGGTAATAGAGAGTATGCAATTAACCTTGAGAAAGTAAGTAAAGAAGAAATGCGTAAATTACGTCAAAAACTTCAAATTATTTTCCAAGATCCATATTCATCTCTAGACCCAAGAATGACTGTAGGTCAAGCAATTAGCGAAGCGGTTGTAGAACATGGTTTATTCAAGAAAAACAGTCCTGAATTAGAAGAGTATATTATAGATACAATGGCAAAATGTGGACTTGACCATTATATGATTCACCGTTATCCTCACCAATTCTCAGGTGGACAGCGTCAAAGAATCGTTATTGCAAGAGCTCTAGCATTAAAGCCAGAATTCATTGTTTGTGATGAGTCTGTTAGTGCATTAGACGTATCTATTCAATCACAAATATTAAATCTACTTGAAGAACTGAAAGAAAAACACAGTTTAACGTATCTATTTATATCTCATGACTTAAGTGTTATTAAGCATGTAAGTGATCGTATCGGGGTAATGTATTTAGGTAATATTGTTGAATTAACTGATTCAGAAACATTATACGATAACCCATTACATCCATACTCTAAAGCATTAATTTCAGCAATCCCAACTACAACTAAGAAAACTCGTGATCGAATAATATTAGAAGGAGATATTCCGTCAAATATTTTCCCTCCTTCAGGATGTAAATTTAGAACTAGATGTCCGATTGCTAGAGATTTATGTGCAAAGGAAGTACCTGAATTAAGAGAGGTAGAACCAGGACATTTTGTAGCGTGCCACTTCTATGAAGAGACAAAAAATATTTAAAGAAGTCACACCTGAAGAGGAAAAGGAAATAAAGGAAAACCTTCTAAGAAATCCGGTAACAAAAAAAGATACTTGGGCAATGATTATTGCAGCACTAATAATTTTAGTGCCTGCATTGATCATAGTTATTGGTATATTCTTAGCTGTAATTTGGTTCTTCTTTATGAGATAATGTTTTAAATGTGGAAAAGAAAACGAGATAACTGTAAAGCTTATCTCGTTTTTATTATATAAAAAATAAAATGTTTTCAAGCGAATTTTTCATAATTTTTTCAAATAAAACATTTACAAATGTCAAAAAAAGTGATAAAATAGATACGATAAGAGAGGATGGTATTATATATGATTAAATTATATACATCACCAAGCTGTTCGTCTTGTCGGAAAGTGAAGAAATATTTTAAACAGTATAATATAGATTATGTTGAAAAAAATATATTGACAACTCCATTGACTCGAGATGATATATTTAAAATGTTGATTAATAGCGAAAATGGGTTTGATGACATCATTTCTACAAGATCGAATATATATAAGGAAAAGAAGGATGAAATCGAAAAGATGAAAATCCATGATTTGATCGATTTCATTGTAGCTAACCCTAGTGTGTTAAAACGACCAATAATTGTAACGGATTATGAAATTCAAGTTGGATATAACGATGATGATATAGAATTATTCTTACCTCCTGAAATTAGGGAGAGAGAATGTGTAAGTTGTGATGATCCAGATAATTGTGAGTATCACAGAGCATTAAAAATTCATCGATAAAAAAAGGTCACTATAAAAAGTGCCTTTTTTTGTTATTGTGTGCCA
>Ga0209075_1004893_pt1 | contig 10524 bp, 10 predicted proteins | sample Stecom2011_FD_187523 | JGI IMG/M metagenome (GOLD analysis project Ga0209075, IMG submission 187523) | Agricultural soil microbial communities from Utah to study Nitrogen management - Steer compost 2011 (SPAdes) (version 2) | ecosystem: Environmental > Terrestrial > Soil > Agricultural land...
GCAGATAGAAAAGGACGTGCGGCTCTTCCTGACGGGGTTGGCGGAGAAGGGCCTGCTCGATTGGCATCATGACCCCTCTCGTTAGTAGTAATACTCCCGCACCCCTGGGCCTTCTCGCGGAACTGACCCATCGCTGCCCTCTTCAGTGCCCCTACTGTTCCAACCCGGTGGATCTGATCCGTCGATCTCAGGAGCTGGATACCCAGACCTGGTGCCGGGTCTTTAGCGAGGCTGCCGACCTCGGCGTGCTGCAGATGCACCTCTCCGGCGGCGAACCCACGGCACGAAAAGATCTCGAAGAACTGGTTCGCCATGCCTCCGGCGTCGGTATTTACACCAACTTGATCACCGCCGGCGTGAACGTGTCCGGCGAACGGCTCGAGGTGCTTGCGGCCGCAGGGCTGGATCACGTCCAGCTCTCCATGCAGGGGGCAGATCCCGTCACGACAGACAAGATCTCGGGGATGGCAGGCGCTCATCTGCGCAAGCGGAACTTTGCGGGCGAAGTGCACAGGCTCGGCCTCCCGCTGACGCTTAATGCCGTGATCCACCGGGCAAACATACACCAGATCGCCGACTTTATCGATCTGGCCCTCGAACTTGGGGCCAAGAGAATCGAGATTGCCCATGCGCAATACTATGCCTGGGCCTTGAAGAATCGCGCTGCCCTGATGCCTCGGCGAGAGCAGGTGCTCGAGGCGCAGCGCGTTGTCGAAGAGGCGCGTGCCCAGCTCAAGGGCCGCCTGGTGATCGACTCCGTCGTTCCGGATTACTATGCCCGCTATCCCAAGCCTTGCATGAACGGCTGGGGCCGTCAGTCCTTGAATGTAACGCCTTCGGGTCAAGTTCTGCCGTGTCACGCAGCGGAAACCATTCCGGGGCTGGAGTTCTGGAATGTTCAGGACCACGGGCTGTCGGACATCTGGTACCACAGTCCCGCCTTCAACGCCTTCCGAGGCACCGACTGGATGCCGGAGCTCTGCCGCAGTTGCGAGCGAAGGGAAATCGATTGGGGGGGATGCCGTTGTCAAGCGTTGGCCATTGCCGGCGACGCCTCCGCGACCGACCCCGCCTGCCACAAGTCGCCCCTGCATCAGCAACTGCTCGACATGGCGGAGGCAGACTCGGAAGCCGAAGAGAGCTACGTCTACCGCCGCTACAGAAATCCCGCGCCTGTAGAGTCATGAGGAGTAGATCATGACCCGCCTTTTTCCTTACTTCGCTTCGGCCGCTCGAATGGCCGCGCTCGTCCTGCCGCTCGCGGGCTTGATGGCCCTGCCTGCCACAGCGCAGTACCACATCCAGAATGATTATCCGACCGTCGCGGTGGCGGACTATGTACTGGCTTGCATGGTCGCGAACGGCCAGACGCGCCAGGCGCTGGAGCGTTGCTCCTGCTCGATCGACGTCATCTCCACCCTCTTGACCTATGAAGATTACGTGGAGGCCGAGACGGTTCTCGGCGTGGGGCAAGTTACCGGGCAGTCGGCCGAATATTTCCGCGCCAACAGCCGTTTTGAAGACATGGTGGCCAAACTGCGGCAAGCGCAGGCAGAAGCTGAAATGCAGTGCTTCTGATCAGGGCAATCGCCTTCCTTTGCTCGCAGTGATAGCTTGAGGGGCGGTTAGCAACCGATAAGTGCAAGGGGACCTCTTGCACACCCCTCTATCCAGGGCCTTCCGGCGCCCGCTCATTCCCTGCCACCATCCGCATGAACAACGACAAGCAGGCGCTACTTCTCGCATTGGGCGCCGTTGGCCTCTGGTCGACGGTTGCGACGGCCTTCAAGGTCGGGTTGGCTCATATGAGCCCCCTGCCCCTCCTCTGGATCGCCTCTTGCGTGTCCTGGGCGGTGATTGGGCTGATGGTCGCGCAGCAAGGGCTGCTCCAGCACGCCCTGACCAGAGGCTGGCACAATGCCGTCTGGGCGGGGTTGATGAACCCAGTCGCCTACTACCTCATTCTCTTCGGAGCCTACGATCGGCTCCCGGGGCAGGAAGCCATGGCCCTGAACTATACCTGGGCCTTGGTCATGGCGTTCCTGGCAGTACCGATCCTTGGCCAACGCCTGACGCTCGTAGATATCCTCGCCGGACTCATCGCCTACGCGGGGGTGTGGGTGATCGCCACCCGGGGCGCCGTGCTGGATGTTGACTTTGCGGACCCGCTTGGCGTGGCACTTGCCCTTGTTTCAACGCTTGTCTGGGCGCTCTACTGGCTGATCAACACGCGCGACCGTCGCCTGCCGCTGGTGGCGCAATGGCAGAACTTTACGGTGGCCGTGCCGCTTCTCAGCCTTCTGCTGCTGGCGGGCCCCGGAATTTCCTGGATGGGCTGGCGAGGCCTCGGTGCCGCTGTCTACATCGGCCTCTTTGAGATGGGCATTGCTTTTGTGCTATGGCAACTCGCACTGCGTCGAGTGTCGCGTACGGCCAAGGTCTCCAACCTGATCTTCCTGTCGCCGCCGGTCTCGCTCCTCCTCCTCCACTGGGTGGTCGATGAGCCAATCCAGCTTTCCACGCTCTTGGGCCTGGCGCTGATCCTGGCAGGCCTTGCGCTCCAGCAGAAGCAGAAGATCCGATAAACGCGACTTCTTAAGCCGCTGCAGCGAATCAGAAGTCCTTGAGACGACGGGTCGTCTCGGGATCGAGGAAGCCCGCCACGGTCGCGTCCGTCTCTAACTGCAGGGCGCGATGAAGATCGCTGGCGCCCGTAGCGTTGAGCGTGCGCTTCATCGCCCGTACTGCGAGAGGGGGCAGCGCCGCCAGTCGACGGGCGAGCGCCAGCGCCTCACCTTCCAGCTGCTCTTGAGGTACCGCCTTCCAGGCCAATCCAAGCTGGACCAGTTGGCTGGCCTCATAGTGCTCCCCCAGCAGCAGCATCTCGCGCGCCTTGGTCAAGCCGACGACAGCCGGCAGCAGGGCGGTCACGCCACCGGTAACGAAGAGGTTGAGCGACACCTCGGGAAAAAAGCCTTTCGCTCCTTCGGCCCAGATCGAGAAATCACAGTTCAAAGCCCACTCGAAACCACCGCCGACCGCCCAACCGTTAATGGCACCCACGACCGGCTTACTGCCAAACACGATCGCTCGCGTCGCCTGTTGAATGGCGTCAACGAGGTCGCGCGCAGCTTCCTCATTCTCCGGATGGACGTGCTCATGGCGATCATCGCCGGCGCAGAAGGCACGGCCCTCGCCGGTAAAGATGACGCAACGGGTTTCCTGATCCCGATTTGCATCCTCGAAGGCCTGCGCGACATCGCTTATCAGCTGCCGGTTCATGGCATTCAGCCGCGCGGGCCTGTTCAATCTGATCGCCCGTACACCCTCTTCCACGAGCGCGCTGGTCACTGTCGGATAGCGGAAGCCGCTCATTCGTAGCTCCTGATCACGCGCTTCGTCTTGCCCTCCGTGAGCGGCAAGCTGTCAGGCGGCAGAACCTCCACGCGCGCAGTGGCGCCTGTCTTCTTTTTGACCGCTGCCTCGACACGCCGGCTCAAACCTTCAGTCTCAGGCACGCCCCGCGCACGCTCTACCTGTAGCGGCAACCAGTCGTACGGTGGGGGCCGGTCCAGAAGAATGCGATAATCGCCTGAAAGCTCAGGGATCGAGCTCAGGACCGCAGCGATCACTGTCGGAAAGAGGTTGAGCCCTCGGACCACAACCATGTCATCGCTGCGGCCGACAACGCGAAAACGGAAGCCGCTGCGGCCGCAGCAGCAGCGATCCGTTTCCTCCACCTGAATGATGTCTCCAGTGCGGAAACGCACGAGCGGCTGACACTCCTTCTGCAGATGCGTCAGGACCAGCTCGCCCTTCTCTCCCGCGCGAAGTGGTAGGGGAGCTTGCGTATCCGGATCGATCAGCTCCGGCCAGAGAACATCACCCGCGAGAAAATGCAGGCGCGTATCCTCTTCGCATTGCCCGGCGAAGTTGGAGAAGACGTCCGACACGCCGTAATTTGCGTTTCGCGGCTCCATGCCCCAGGTATCCTGGATACGCTGCCGCAAGGCAGGGTCATCAAGACCGGGCTCTCCGCCGAACAGCCCCAACTTCAATCCGAGGTCGCGCGGAGCCAGGTTGGGAAATCTCTCCCGCAGCACCCGTTCCAGCACCGCCGGATAGGAAGGCGTGCAGGAGATGGCGGTGACACCGACCTCCTGAATCGTCCGAATCAGCAGCTCGGTCTCCCCCACGCCGAAGGGCACCACGAGGGCGCCGGTCCCCTCCAAGGTCAAATGATCTGTGAGCCCGCCCATCCACATTCGGTAGTTCAAGCAATGCACCACTCGATGACCAGGCCCCAAGCCGGACGCGCGATGGCTGCGCGCGCCGACAGCAGCGGTCACTGCTGCGTCGCGTTCCGACAAGGCGAGGTTCATGGCCTGACCTGTGGTGCCGGAGGTTCTGTGGAGACGGGTCGCGTGAGAACCAGGCGCTGCAAGATAGTTGCCGAAGGGCGGATGTTCTGCCTGAGAGGCGCGGAGCTGAGCCTTGTCCGAGAGCGGAAGCGCGGCGAGCTCGCGAAGGTCTAGGGGCGGCGCCTTCCCCTCCCACAGATTATGGTAGAAGTCCGAACCGGCTGCTACCTGTGCACGCTGCATCGCCCAGGCCGCCTGCTGATACGGCCAAAGCTCCGCCGCCGACATGAACTCCGCCCCTTCAAGCAACGCGCTTCCCCCCAATGAAAAAGGCTACGGCCGCTCCTTTCCTCTGGTCCACGATCGGTCAGCGGAGCAGGCCGCTTCTTCTCGCGAGCAAGGCAAGTGTCGAGATGGTGATGATGCTGATGCTGATCAGAAGGGTCGCGATCGCCGTGATCGTCGGGTTCACCTGCAGCATCAGTTCGTTGAACATCCGCTTGGGGATCGTCTCATGCGCGCCCGCGAGGAAGAAGGTGATGATCACTTCGTCGAAACTGATCACGAAGGCAAAGAGCCAGGCGGCCGCGAGGCTGGGCGCCAGATTGGGAAGCACGACCGAGACGAACATCCGGCTCCACGAGGACCCTAGCGAGAGAGCGACCTGCTCGATCCGGACGTCGAACGAGCGGATGGCCACAGTCATGATCAGCACAACGTAAGGCAGGCCCAAAACCGTGTGCCCCATGATGAGGCCCGGCAGAGTTCCGAGAATCCCAAGACGTGCGAAGTACATATAGAGGGCCAGCGCCGTGATGACCTGAGGCACAATCAGCGGCAGCAGGAAATTTGCCTCGATCGCGCCACGCCCAAACCAATTCCCGCGAACTAGACCGTAGGCCGCAGCGCTTCCAAAAACTGCGGCCAGCGTGCTTGAGGCCACCGCAACGATGATCGAGGTGCGTGCGGCCTGCAGCCAGCGCGCATCGCCAAAAAAGGACTCATACCAACGCAAGGAGAAGCCTGGCGGCGGGAAGGTGAGCGCCTCGGCACTCGAGAAAGACATGGGAATGACGACGAGGATCGGGAGGGCGAGGAATAGCAAGACCGATACGGCGACAACCGTAGTCGCCCAGCTGCCGACGCTATCGGTCCAGCTTCCTGCTGCCGGCGCCTTGCGCCGCGCGTCCCTAGAGCTGACCATCCTGCTCCCCCTCACGACGCCTGTTGTCGGTTGTTCAGCCACTGGTATCCGGCGAAAAAGATCATCGTGAAGACCAGCAATACGCCGGAGATCGCCGCAGCCAACTCCCAGCGCGGCAGGCGATTGATCAGGAGGTCCATCATGTTAGCGATCATGGGGACGCGCCCACCACCCAGAATGGCTGGCGTGATGAAGAAACCAAGCGTCAGGATGAAGATGAGAATCGCTCCGGCCGCCAGAGATGGCAGCGTAAGAGGGAAGAAAATCTTCCAGAAGATCACCCCCTTTGGCGCCCCGAGGGTCTCGGCGGCCAACAGGATCCGCCGATCCAGCCGCATCATCGCCGCGAAAAGCGGCAACACCAGGAAGGGCAAAAGCACATTTGTGGTGCCGATGATCACGCCGGTCTGGTTGTAGAGAAAGGAAACGGAAGAATCGATGAGCCCCCACGTCAGCAACAGTCGGTTGACGATGCCATCGTTCCCAAGGATCACGATCCAGGCGTAGGTGCGCACGAGGATCGAGACCCAGAAAGTAAGCACTACGATGGAGGCGATGATCAGGCGCCAGCGCGGCGACAGCCGCCACATCCAGTAGCAGAGCGGATAGCCGAGCAGGCAGCAGGCCACCGTTGTGAGCGCGGCTATATAGAAGGTATTGCCGATGACCTTGAGATAGATGCTCCGGGTAAAGATCTGCTCATAGTTCGCCAGCGGAGTCTCGAGCGGGTAAAAGGACCACCCAAGCATGATCACCAGCGGCACGTTGAACAGCAGCAGGATGAGGATCAGCGCCGGAACGACCTGCGCAAATCCTTCACCCAGCTTCGGAAGTGTCAGACGAGAAGAGGTCGGTTGCACCCGATGGGCAACCTCAACGTTGCCGGCCATCGCTACCCTTCCAAAGGAAGAAGTGGAAGCCGGCCACAGGTCGGGCTTCCACTTGCACACATTGCTCACTCAGAGGCCGAGCTTGAACTCCTGCCAGCGAAGCTCGACTTCCTCCGCGTTGTCAAACCACCACTGCGCATCGATAAAGAACTGCACATCGCGGTTCTGCTGCACCGTCGGGTACTTGGTGATGCGGTCCTGTGGGAGAAGCGGATCAAGATCCTGGCTCGGTCCCGTATAAGAGACGATGTCGGCTGCAGCCGCCTGATTTTCCGCGATCGTCATCACGTGCATCAGCTGATAGACGGCTTCCTTGGCTTCCTCGGAGGCACCCTTCGGGATCGCAAAGTAGGTCAGGTCCAACTGACCCTGCTCAAAAGTATACTCCACCCCTTCGACATCAGTTACTCGCCCTGACCAGGCCGCAACGTATTGAACCTCGTTATCCTGCAGCAGCTGAGGGGGTTGCGCGCCAGCTTCCCACCAGACCGCGACATGATCCTTGATCTCCTCGAGCTTTGCGAAAGCGCGATCCATGTCCAGCGGATAGAGCTCCTCCACAGGCACACCATCGGCGAGAAGAGCCATCGGCAGGATGTAGTTGGGGTAGTCCGGGAAGGAGCGCGCACCCGGGAAATTATCGACGTCCCACATGTCGGCCCAGCTCGTGAGCGGCTTCTCCCCCTCACGCCACGCCATGATGGTGGAGTAGTACTGCCAGCCAAGGCCGTACTCATCGATCGCCTCTTCATAGATCGGCGCGGGATCTATGGCATCCCAATCCAGGGGATCGAGGAGATCGAGCGCCTTGGCCTGCTCGAGCTCGCTGCTGCTGAGCTCGGTGATGGGCGCAGTGACGTTGCGTGATTCCACCATGGCCCGAACTTTGCCGAGGCCGGCCGGGTTTTCACGCACCACCCGGATGCCCGTCTTCTCGGTGAAGGGCTTGATATATCCAACCTCGATCGATTCGCCGGACGGCCCGCCGGCTTCGATCATCCGAATTTCGGAAACCTGCGCAAAGGCAAGTGTCGTTCCCAGCATCAACGAGCCGGCTAGACCGGCTGCTCCCAGCAAAGCTCTTGTCATAATTCACCTCCCGATTGGCGCTTGCCAGACCGTCGAAACCGCTGCGGCCTTGACAGAAAACTCTGGCATATGTGATCACAGAAAACAAGCAGGTGGCGCAGAGGTTTCAGCAGGGTTCTTGCAGAAAGCGGGCCGTCGGCTAACAGTTGCTCACTGCACTGGGCTTCTTCACCCGGCCTTGCAGAAAGGGCATCCCCTGACTGTGCGATGACGATCGGGAGGAAGTAACTTTGAGCGATATCTCGCTTTCCGGCATCACAAAGATGTATGGCAGTTTCGCGGCCGTTCAGGGAGTTTCGCTCAAAGTCGAGCAGGGGGAACTGGTCACCATTCTGGGACCGAGCGGTTCAGGAAAGACAACCCTGCTCAGCTTGATTGCCGGCCTCATCCAGCCGACCAGCGGAGACATTCATATCGGAGGGCGTGATGTCACCCACCTGCCGTCGGGGCAGCGGAACGTGGGACTTGTCTTCCAGAGCTACGCCCTCTTCCCGCACATGACCGTCTTCAACAATGTCGCCTTCCCGCTGAAGGTAAGAAATTATTCGAGCAAGGAGATCGAGAAGACGGTACCGGAGGCTTTGAGGACAGTTCGCCTCGAGCACTTGGCTGAGCGCAAACCTTCTCAGCTTTCGGGCGGACAGCAGCAGCGCGTCGCACTGGCGCGCGCCTTCGTGTTTCAGCCGGACATTCTTCTCCTGGATGAGCCCCTCGCCGCCCTCGATCGGAAGCTGCGCGAAGAGGTCCAGGTAGAGTTGCGAGAGCTTCAAAGAAACCTGAACATCACGACCGTCCTGGTAACCCACGATCAGGAAGAGGCGCTGTCCCTTTCCGACCGCATCATGGTGCTCGACGATGGACGGATCCAACAAATCGGCTCCCCGGAAGAAGTATACCTTCGCCCTGCGAACCGCTTCGTGGCGGACTTCCTGGGCACGGCGAACTTTCTTACGGGTTCCGTACACAAGGCGCACGGTAACTGGCTCATGAGGTTGGACTCGGGTGTGACAGTGCCCTGCAGCCCCCCTCCCGGCCCCAGCGAAGGCCAGCGCTGCATGATCATCCGCCCGGAAAAGCTGGCGCTCCAACCCAGCGGAGAGGCCGGGCCAAAAGGGGCCGTGCGCGACGCCATCTATCTGGGGCAGACGGTAAAGTACGTGCTGGACAGCGAGATCGGCGAAGGACTGGTTTCCGTTGCCTCTCCCGAACCACGTTATCAGGTGGGAGAGAGCGTCACTCTGCAGTGGAAGCCGTCAGACACCTGGTTTGTCGATCAGTCCGCCGCTTAGAGCAGATCGCACCAATCAGATTCACGAAGTGATCCGATTTGGTGCGTGAATCTGCTCTATCTATTTGATGTAGACCGGATTCACGCGTTTGACTGAACCCCAAAGTGGTTCAGATCAAACGCGATCCGGTCTAAAGCCGAATTTCGAAGATTTGGACGATCTACTGCAGCGGGTCGTCGGCCCCGGCTGGCAGCTCATCCAGAATGACGCGGGCGGCATCGTTTAAATCGGCTGCAATTGCCGCGCGCGCCGCCGGGGCATTCCGCTTCTTAAGCGCCGCGAGAACCGCCCGGTGATGCTCGACCGCCAGCTCTCCTCCCTGTTGCATCCGGTAGTGATTCAGGAGAGGACCGACTTGCATCCAGAGGGATCTGACGAGACTGAGAGTGATGGGCCGTTGCGCCAGGGCATAGAGTGCAAAATGGAAATCCTGGTTGGCCTCCAGGAAATTGTCCCCGCTTTTCAGGCTGCTCTCGAAACGCCGCTGTATTTGATTGAGAGTTTCTATGTCCTGCTGCGCAGCGCACAGGGTGGCAAGCTCCGTCAGCTCGCCTTCCAGGCTGAGGCGTAGGCAGAGGATCTCCTCGAATTCCCCCCGGGAGAGGACGCGCAAGCGATAGCGGCGCGGCCCATCCATAACAAGAATTCGCTCAGCCAGAAGACGGCGCAGAGCGTCTCGAACCGGCATGGTGCTGGTGCCGAGTTGCGCCGCCAGCCCGCGGATGGTCACGACCGAGCCTGGCTGCAGCAAGCCCGCCATGATGACCCGGCGGATTTCCTGATAGACTTGCTCGTTCAAAGTCTCGTGGGAAATCCGCCGAAAAGCTTTGTTGGTTTGGGCCTCCATGCTGCAGCAATCTGCGCGCGGAACAGGCCCGAATCAGGCCGGCAAGTGAGGCTTGAGGAGCAGAATCACATCCTCAAAGCCCGCTGCAAAGGCATCGTAATCCTCCTGCTCAAGGGGCAGCGACAGGCTTATAAAGCCACGACGCGCTAAATAGAGTCCCCGCTCCAGCATCTCCAGGTGGAAAAGCGCGCGCAGTCGCGGATCGCTTTCCTTGGCGGCGTCCGGCGAAGTGATCGGCCGATCATGCAAATGGATGCACATGATGCTCCCGATACCCGTCACCTGCACGGGAACTTCGCGGCGCGCCGCGATCTCGTTTAGCCGCTCTCTCAGCGCATCGCCTCTGGCATTAAGTTCCTTGACCCGTTCTGGGGTCAGGACCTTCTCCAAGGCAGCAACGCCTGCCGCCATCGACATCACATTGTTGTTGTAGGTGCCGGAATGCAGCAGTGGGCTCGGACCACTGGGATCGAAGTGAGACATGAATTGCTTGGCGCCGCCGAAGGCGCCAAAGGTCATGCCGCCCCCGATGTATTTTCCAAAGGTCGTGAGATCAGGCGTTACGCCGATCTCGCCCTGCCGGCCGCGCGGGCCAAGGCGGGAGGTCATCACCTCATCGAAAATCAACAGGATGCCGTACTTGCTGCTTTCCTCGCGGAGCATCGAAAGGAAATCGCTGGATCCCGGGATCGCGCCCGCCGAGCCCATCATCGGCTCGACGATCACGCAGGCCAGCTCGTCCTTATGGCTTTCGATCAACGCACGCGTGGCATCGACATCGTTATAGCTGCCGAAAACCCACTTGAAAGGCACGTTGAGCGGGCTCGGGCGATCTCCGTCAAAG
>Ga0209075_1004895_pt1 | contig 10524 bp, 9 predicted proteins | sample Stecom2011_FD_187523 | JGI IMG/M metagenome (GOLD analysis project Ga0209075, IMG submission 187523) | Agricultural soil microbial communities from Utah to study Nitrogen management - Steer compost 2011 (SPAdes) (version 2) | ecosystem: Environmental > Terrestrial > Soil > Agricultural land...
TGGTTGGCGAATGTTCTTTCAGATCGGCACATACGTCTTTCATTAATTGCGGCTTCACCGACATCACAATAACGTCGCAGGCGCCCACTAGCTCATGGTTATTTTGCGTTACTTGCACGCCAAAGTCTTGTTCAAGTGCATCAAGTTTTGGTCTGCTGCGGTTACTCGCCCATATTTTGTCTGCCGGATAACCGCCTCGTACCATACCGCCAATAATGCTGCGCGGCATGTTGCCTGCGCCAATAAATCCAATGGTACGTACGTCTGCTTGTTTACTCATATAGTGTATTACCTTTTATTTCCTTTGCATGGCTTCGGTAGCTGCTTTATGTGCGTGCGCCAAATAGGTCTGTGCCAACCCGCACCATGGTAGAACCGTGCTCTATGGCAGCCTCTAAGTCGCTGCTCATACCTACTGATAGTGTATCAATCCTAGGCAGTTGTTGCTGTAGAACTTCAAATACTTGCTGACATTGGCTGAGTGTAGCTGCTTGTTGTTCCATAGTTGGATTGGCCATGGGAATAATCATTAAACCACGCAGTTGCAAGCGTGGCAGCTCGCTCAGTGCGGTTACGAAATCAGCTAGCTCTGCTAAAGATATGCCCGCTTTCGTGGCTTCGTCGTCAATATTTAATTGAATCAGCACCTGTAAAGGTGGCAATTCATTTGGTCGCTGGTCATTTAATCGTTTGGCAATGCGAATACGATCGATGCTTTGTACCCAATGAAAGTGCTCAGCCACTAATCGTGTTTTATTTGATTGCAGTTCACCAATAAAGTGCCACTCGATATCTTTTAAATGGGTCAATGACTGCACTTTATCAACGCCTTCTTGTACATAATTTTCAGCGAAGCGTCTTTGCCCTGCGTGGTATGCCGCTTCAATGTCGCTACTAGACTTAGTTTTGCCTACGGCAATCAGTTTAATGCTAGTGCTCAGGCGGCCTGCTTTTTCGGCCGCAAGCTGAATTCGTGCTCGAACTTTTGTTAATTGGTCTGCTATGGTTGCGTGTAACATAGGTATCCGCTGTAGTAGTGTTTATTCAGTGACATATTTCAATAACTTATTTAGCTGGGAACGATAATGGAACTTCAACAATTACTTGAGTTAAGTGTTCAAAAAGGGGCTTCAGATCTTCACATATCTTCTGGAACTCCGCCAGCGCTTCGCATAGATGGCGATATTCAGAAGGTTAGCACAGAGAAGTTAGCGCAGCGACAGGTGTTCGACATGGTGCATGGCATTATGAATGAGCAGCAACAGGCGGATTTCAAAAAGAAGCTTGAAGCTGACTTCTCCATAAATCTTGAAGGTTTAGCAAGGTTTCGGGTAAACGTTTTTATGCAGCGGCATGGGCCGTCGGCGGTGTTTCGTACTATACCCAGCAGAGTACTTTCTCTTGAAGAACTTAATGCGCCAGAAATACTACGAAAAATATCCGATTACCCACGGGGGTTAGTACTGGTAACTGGGCCTACAGGCTCGGGTAAATCGACCACCTTAGCGGCTATGGTTGATCATATTAATAACACTTATCCGCACCATATTTTAACCATTGAAGACCCTATTGAGTTTGTTCACGAAAGCAAACAAAGCTTGATTAATCAGCGTGAGGTTCACCGCGACACGCGTAGCTTTAATGCAGCACTGCGGGCCTCGTTACGTGAAGACCCTGACGTTATTTTAGTGGGAGAAATGCGCGACTTAGAAACGATTCGTTTAGCATTAACGGCAGCGGAAACTGGCCACTTGGTATTTGCTACCTTGCATACCACTTCTGCACCGAAAACCATTGACCGCATTGTTGACGTGTTTCCGGGGGAAGAAAAAGCAATGGTGCGTTCTATGCTGTCTGAGTCGTTACGTGCTGTGGTGTCGCAATTGCTGGTGAAGAAAGAAGGAGGTGGCCGTGTTGCTGCTCATGAAATTATGTTGTCGACGCCAGCGATTAAAAATCTTATTCGTGAAGATAAAATTGCGCAAATGTATTCGAGCATTCAAACCGGAGCGGCACTTGGTATGCAAACTATGGATCAAGCACTGAACAAGCTCGTTGACTCAGGCACGGTAACGCAGCAATCGGTACGTTCAAAACTAGAACAAGCTGGGTGAGTCGAGCGTAAAAATCGTTTACACTATGGCCTTCTTAGTGGAAGCCTATTGATAAAAAAGCAGAAGCAACTGAGCAGTATAAAAGGTGTAGTGAAAATGCGGGTTTTGGGTATTGAAACGTCGTGCGACGAAACGGGAATAGCAGTATATGACACCGAAAAAGGCTTGCTGTCGCATGCGCTTTATAGCCAAGTAAAGCTTCATGCTGATTACGGTGGTGTGGTGCCTGAATTGGCTTCTCGTGACCACGTACGTAAAGTTCTCCCGCTTATTCAACAAGCACTTCAAGAAGCGAATACCAGCCCCGAAGAACTAGATGGCATTGCTTATACGGCAGGGCCAGGCTTAATTGGAGCCTTACTCGTGGGGGCTAGCGTTGGCCGCAGCCTTGCCTTTGGTTGGAATATTCCCGCTATTGGTGTACACCACATGGAAGGGCATTTATTAGCGCCTATGCTTGAAGAAAAAAGCCCTGAAATGCCATTTTTAGCTTTACTTGTTTCTGGTGGTCACACCCAGCTTGTGCAAGTAGATGCAGTAGGGAAATATACCTTATTAGGGGAATCGGTTGACGATGCCGCCGGTGAAGCCTTTGATAAAACAGCCAAGTTACTCGGCCTAGATTATCCGGGTGGCCCACGTTTAGCTGCAATGGCAACGGCAGGTGAAGCTGGGCGTTTTAAGTTCCCCCGACCGATGACGGATCGCCCTGGGCTCGATTTTTCCTTTAGTGGTTTAAAAACTGCCGCAGCCATTGCTATTGCTGATCAACAAGCATTAGCGGGTGGCGATATGAATGAACAAACCCAAGCTGATATCGCTCGTGCATTCCAAGATGCTGTGGTGGACACTTTAGTTATTAAATGTCGGCGAGCAATAAAACAAACCGGCTTGAAGCGTTTGGTGGTGGCAGGTGGTGTCAGTGCAAATACTCGTTTACGTGAGGCGTTAGCCGAAACTATGCAGCAGCAGGGCGGCGAGGTTTTTTATCCGCGGGCTGAGTTTTGCACCGACAATGGCGCCATGATTGCTTATGCTGGCGCTTATCGGCTAGCAGCTGGCGAACGGAATATAGAAAATGTAAGTGTACGGCCACGCTGGCCAATGACTGAATTAACCGAACCAGGTTACTAACGGAAACCGGTTTCGGTACCGCGCCAAAGACGAACAATGTTGGTACGATGGCGCCAAATAATGAGTACGGCCAACATACAGGCGGGTATTGTATATTGGGGTTTGACCAGAAAGGCGTAAAGTGGTGCAAGGCTAACGGTAACAATGGCGGCTAACGAACTTACACGAGTCACCCAGAAGACAAAAAACCAAGTTAAAATAAGCATTAAAGCCATTGGAAAAGCAACTGGGAACATAGCACCAAGGGCAGTGGCAACGCCTTTACCGCCTCGGAATTTAAAAAATAACGGGTAGATATGCCCTAGGCAAGCTGCAACAGCGACGAAGCCAAGTGTAATAGGTGTTAAGTCGAGGAAGTAAGCAAGCCAAACGGGAATCATGCCTTTTAAGACATCGAACAATAAAGTGAGCGCAGCCGGCAATGCACCGCCTAAACGGTAGACGTTGGTTGCGCCCGGGTTGCCAGAACCGCGTAAGCGGGGGTCATCGAGGCCAAATAAGCGACAAATAAGCACGGCGCTACTAATAGAGCCGAACAAATAAGCGCTAAGAATCATTAAAAGGGCAAGTGCCGATGTCATGGTTATTGTTCTTCATGAAATTTTAGTTAGCATAAAGGCAAATTCAGCGGAATGCCATCCGATCAGTTGGCAAGGGGTTAAATTGGATACGGTTTCTATTGTTGGTTTAAAGATAGACGCGACTATAGGTATCTTCGACTGGGAGCAAGAAATACTCCAGCCGTTAGTGCTTGAGCTGAACATGCGTTGGGACAATGCGAAAGCCGCTAAGTCAGGCTCTATAAATGATGCGCTTGATTATGCAGCGGTTAGTGCTGCGGTAATTGAGCTGGTGAAATCGCGTGCTTGGGGCTTGATTGAAGAAGTTGCAGAAGCCGTAGCGGCTTCTATTCTAAAAAACTTCAATGTGCCAGGGCTCAATGTAAAGGTTGAAAAACCAACCGCAATAGCGAGCGCAACCAGTGTTGGTGTAAGCATTGTGCGCGGAGCTTACTGACAGTGGAAGTATTATCGACACATCAAGCATGGCTAGGTATAGGCTCGAATATAGAGCGTGGTTATCATATTCGCGCCGCAGTTGAAGCGTTAGAAGAGCGCTTTACTGAAGTGCGCTTGTCGCTGATTTACGAAAGTGAAGCAGCGGGGTTTGCTGGACCTCCTTTTTATAATTTAGTGGCTTGGATCGAAACGACGCTTTCATTAAGCGAACTGCAGACCTGGTGTAAAGCTGTTGAACAAGGTTTAGGCAGGGTGGAAAGCAGTGAACGCTTTAGCTCAAAAACGATGGACATCGATATACTTCTATTTGACGATTTAGTTGCGGAAGCCACTGCAAACACACCTAAGTTGCCCCGTGGCGAAGTGCTAACAAGTGCTTATGTATTAGCGCCACTGGCTGAGTTAGTGCCTTATATGTGCCACCCTGAAACAACTAAAAGTTACCGTAACCATTGGCTAGAATTTAACGCCAGCACGGTAGAAAATGGCCTCATGGGCGTGGTGCCTTATCCTTGGCCTGTTAAATAAATGAGCTTTGCCAAGCTGCGTTCAGTAGAGCGCGGCGCTTTTCTTTTACTGCTTCCCCAATAGCTGCACCTTTTAAGCCTTGCTCGACATAAGTTTGCACACGAATGTCACGTAGGTTTTGCACTGGCAAAAATAGCTTATCGACTCGTTCGCGCTCAGGAACAATTATTTTGCACAAGTGCTGTAATTGCGTGAAACGTTCAGTTCGTCGCCATGCGTCACTGGCTTGGTAGAAGGCGAGTACTGCATCTGTATTTAGTTGTGGCTGTTCAAGTAGCGTTAATGTGTTTTGTAACAAGCGGGCCATATCGAGGAAAACATTTGGGGCGCGTAAATACTGCTGGGTACAGTTCAAGGCTAATTCACGGCTTTCAAGTAAAACAGCGAGATCTGCAACCCAAGCCGCATAACGTAAAACAAGTTCATCTGTGGCTGCGGTTACTTGTTCCAGTAGCGGGAAATTAATCTGTTCTGGTAAGTTACTGTTGGCTGAAGCTAAATTTAATAGTTCGGTTAGTGCGCCGCAACGGTGGAGTACTAAAAAGTATTCGCTCGGTGTTTGTGTTGCTAAGGCTTTGGCTGTTTCTTGCCATACTCGTTCGGCGACTAGGGCTTTCATTTCGCCAGCAAGCACTAAGTCACGCATTAACGCATAGGTTTCGTCGGCAATGATAAAACCTAAGGAGTGAAAACGAGCAGCGAAACGAGCAGCTCGCAACACGCGTAGTGGGTCTTCGGCAAAAGCAGGGCTAACATGGCGCAACACTTTTAACTTCAGATCGTTAATGCCGCCCCAAGGGTCGATTAGCTCGCCGCTTGCACTTTTCGCGATGGCATTTACGGTAAGATCGCGCCGTTGTAGGTCTTGCTCAAGGGTTACGTCGGGTTGGGCATAACATTCAAACCCCGTGTAGCCTTGCCCTGATTTACGTTCAGTACGTGCAAGTGCATATTCTTCTTGTGTTTTTGGATGTAAAAACACTGGGAAGTCTTTGCCGACAGGGGTAAAGCCTTGGGCTAATAGCTGTTCGGCCGTGGCGCCGACCACCACATAGTCATGTTCATGAAAGTCGACATTGAGTAATGCGTCGCGCACAGCACCGCCAACGAGATAAATTTCCATACAGTCCAATTAATTAAGTTGTTCGTGAGTAAATGAAGCTTACAAATGATGATTGCTGCTAATAGCCGGAAATGCAATAGATTGCATGGTTCTAAGCATACTGATACGGTTTGAAACTTAGCTTTATCGCCCTATTTTAACTGGAAGCACAACCGATTATGTACCAAGAATTCTTTGGTTTTACTGAACAACCATTTTCTATAGCGCCGGACCCGCGCTTTCTCTTTCTTGGCCCACGCCATCAGGAAGCGCTGGCGCATTTACGGCATGGTTTAACAGGCAGTGGTGGCTTTCTATTATTAACAGGCGAAGTCGGCACGGGCAAAACCACTTTATCGCGGGCCATTATTAGTGAGCTAGAGAATGAGCTCGACGTGGTATTTATTCTTAATCCGCGCTTAAGCGAACGCGAGTTATTGGCGTCTATTGCTGAGGGTTTTGGCATTACCAATGTGAGTGAAAAAAGCTCACTGAAAAGCCTTACCGATGCACTTAGCCGTTATTTAACAGCGGCGGCTAAACAAGACAAACACCCGGTTGTACTAATTGATGAAGCGCAGCATTTGTTTCCAGCTGTACTTGAACAGCTAAGGTTACTGACAAATTTAGAAAACGACTCGAAAAAATTACTTTCAGTGGTGCTTATTGGCCAGCCAGAACTTCGTGAGCTGCTACAACGCCAAGAATTACGGCAAGTAGCGCAACGTATTGTGGCACGTTATCAACTATTACCATTTACCCGCGAAGAAACAGAACAATATATTAACCATAGGTTGGACATTGCAAACGGCGCGACGAGTATTTTTGATAAAGCAGCCCGGCAATTCATTTGGAAAACGACACAAGGTACACCAAGGTTAATTAATTTATTGTGCGACAGGGCATTACAAATTGCTGCGCGACAAAATGTAAAAGTTGTCAACCGTGCCATTATTCTGGAAGCCACTACAGCTTTGCCTTATGCGATAGAGCCCAGTTTGAAAAGCAATAAAGCCCGTTTGTATTATTGGCTGTTGGCTGCAGTTGCCGCTATTTTGGTGGTGAGTGTGCTTTGGAATGAACGAGCGGGCTATGTTGAACTGCCTCCCCAACAAGCCCCCAAAACAACGCCAAGTGAAACAGCTACAAAGGCGACACAAATTAATGGGCAATCGTTTACTGTGTCTTTGGCCGCATTGGCGCAAACATGGCAGCTTGGTAACCTCGGTTTAGGGCAGCAGCCTTGTGAACGGTTAGCACGCTATAACTTGCTTTGTGTTAAAGCCAAAGTGTCGTTAACGGACGTTGCCACACTGGGTGTGCCAACCATTGCCGAACTTCATAATGGGTCGACTGTGTTATTACGAAGCGTAGCGGATGATAATTGGTTGATTGAAGATACACAGGGTTACCTGCAGTTGGCAGCTAGCAATTTAGAGCCTATGTTAACGGGCGAAATATTACTTTTAATAAATCCGCCCCAGTTTGTTAACGAAGCAAATTCTCAGCATTGGCACACATGGGTAAACTCGAGCTTGTCGGCGCTGGTTCCTTATTCGCTTAAGCATGCGGAGCCTGAGCGGCAACGTGCTTGGTTACTCGATACAACAACAGGCATGAGCCACGACGACAGTTGGCTATTGGCTAAATTGGCTACTGCAGTTGAATATAAAGGCCCTAGCTTTCATGACTATATAGTTAGTGATTACCCACAAATACGTGAGCAAATAGCCATTTCTGCGGTAACTGAAAAGATAACCTACAGTGAACCAACAGCAGGTTTAAATCAGCTTGATATACCTGACTTCCATTTTGTGTGGCCGAACAATAACCAAGCACAAATAAGCCAAGAGGGTATTGAAAAAAGCGAGTCGGTAGACAGTATTAAGCAGGAAAAAGAGGCTGTCGGTAATGCTGAGTCGGCGTATGCTTTACAGACCATATTTGATGAAGCAGTACGTGCAACCCCTGCCGTAGAACAAGATCATCGCTGGAGTTTCGATGTGGAATTGCCGTCGCCAGTAACAGTGCCAGTGGAACAAGCCGAGAATAACCAAGGTGTACCATTGCTAACTGAATTATCTAGCGAGCAGCGAGAATCAATCCCGTCATTTAGCTATGAGCAGCACGTTTACCAGTCGAGTCCTACTGAGCGTTGGATTGGCTTAGGGCAGAACCGGCTTCGCGAAGGAGAGCATTTAGGTGACTTGAAAGTGATCTCAATTCAACCTGGGTATAGCATTCTAAGTGTGGGCGATATGCTATTTAGGGTAGAAGCACTCGAAGATTTGTAAGCCATAGAAGTGCTGAAAATGACTTGCGAACAGGTCATACCTTTGCGATGATGAAGCCATTATCAAACGCCCGTTTAAAAACAGCGGATGCGAACTAAAGTAGGAGAATACGATGGCTGATTATAAAGTTGCATTGCAAGATATGAATTTTTTGCTCGAAGATGTATTTGCTGTAGCGAAAGATTGGGAAACAATGCCTGGCTTACAAGACTTAGTTGATCCAGAAACAGCAAAAGCTATTTTGGAAGAAGCTGCCAAGCTGACGGAAACCCTGATAGCCCCTAATTCCCGCGCCGCAGACGAAGAAGGCATTCATTTTGCTGATGGCGTTGTTACCACCCCGAAAGGTTATAAAGAACAGTTTGCTGAGCTAGCAGCTGGTGGTTGGGTTGGTGTAACCGCAACGCCTGAGTTTGGCGGTATGGGTTTACCAAAAGTTCTCTCGGCTCAATATGAAGAAATGATGTGTGCTGCTGACGTATCGTTTTCACTTTATTCAGGCTTAACTGTGGGCGCCACTATTGCGATTGACTCTCATGCGAGCGATGAGCTGAAAGCGCGCTACCTACCCAATATGGTTGCTGGTAAGTGGACCGGCAGCATGTGCCTAACAGAACCACACGCAGGAACCGACTTAGGTATTATCCGTAGCAAAGCCGTGCCGCAAGATGACGGCAGCTTTAGTGTGACGGGTACCAAAATATTTATTACCGGTGGTGAACACGACTTAGCTGAAAATATTATTCATTTGGTGTTGGCCAAATTACCTGATGCACCAGCAGGTAGCCGTGGTATCTCACTTTTTATTGTACCTAAATACCTCGTCAATGAAGACGGTAGTTTAGGTGAACGCAACGAAGCCGTTGCTGGCTCGGTCGAGCATAAAATGGGTATTCATGCTTCAGCCACTTGTGTGATGAATTTTGATGGTGCTAAAGGCTGGCTTGTTGGCGAACCAAACCGTGGTTTAGCAGCTATGTTTACCATGATGAATTACGAGCGTTTAGGTGTTGGTATTCAAGGTTTAGGCTCGGCAGCACGTTCATACTGTACCGCTTTAGACTATGCGCTTGATCGTCGCCAAGGCCGAGGTGCAAAAGCAACTCAAGACACCAGTGCCGAAGCAGACCCATTGCTAGTACACGGTGATATTCGCCGTATGTTACTGACCATGAAGTCGCTGATTGAAGGTGGCCGTGCGTTTTCTACCTATGTGGGTAAGCAGCTTGATTTGGCTAAATATGCAGAAAGTGAAGAAGATCGCGTGCAAGCTCAAGCATTAGTTGATTTGCTAACGCCTGTTGCGAAAGCTTTCTTAACGGATACAGGTTTTGAAGCCACAATACATGGCCAGCAAATTTTAGGTGGTCATGGTTATGTGCGTGAATGGGGACAAGAGCAATTAGTACGTGACTGTCGTATTGCACAAATCTATGAAGGCACCAATGGTATTCAAGCGCTCGACTTGTTAGGGCGGAAAGTAGCTGGCAGCCGAGGTGAACTGCTAAAACCACTGCTTGCTGAAATTACCAGTTTCCTTGCAGGTGACGCGGGCCAGTGGGAAAGACAATACGGTGAACTGGCTATTTTACTGCAAGAAGTTGAGCGCATTACGGGTGAAATACTCGGCCAAGTGGGTAGCGATGAAAACATTATCAATAGTGTGGCGGTCGACTACTTAAACCTTATTGGCTATGTCACTTTTGCTTGGTTGTGGCTTAAAATGGCGCGTACAGCTGAAGCGTCGAACTACCCTGCGAGCTTTATTCAAGGTAAACAAAAAACGGCAGAGTTCTACTTCGCTCGCATTTTGCCGCGCGTATATGGTTTAATGCCGGCGATTGAAGCTGGCTCGAAAGAGCTGTTTGCCTTCAGTGAAGACCAATTTTAAGAGTAACTGAATAGAAAAAGGGGCCATTAGGCTCCTTTTTCTTGTTTAAGAAAAAAATTAGGGGCATCATTGACTTATATATATTACATCACTCTTTTTTATAAAAGAGCATAAGCAATAAGGATATACAGGATGGAAGCGCAAAAAGCGCAGCAGCCGTCTTGGCTAATTATAACAGGGCTAGTAGCTGTTATATGGACTTCACTATGGTCGTTGTCAATGCTAATGACAGCATCACCTTATGACAGTGTCTGGTTTCCACCAGCGGGTATTACTGTTGTTGCCTTACTTCTTTACGGGCTACGTGCAGCACCAGGTATTCTTATCGCCATTATTTTCACCACTTATTTTAATGACTTCTTATTTGGAGCAAACGCTTCTTTATTGGATTTGTTAAAAGGTGCTAGCGGTTTTTTCTTTACCCACATCACCGTTTTTTGGT
>Ga0209075_1004896_pt1 | contig 10522 bp, 7 predicted proteins | sample Stecom2011_FD_187523 | JGI IMG/M metagenome (GOLD analysis project Ga0209075, IMG submission 187523) | Agricultural soil microbial communities from Utah to study Nitrogen management - Steer compost 2011 (SPAdes) (version 2) | ecosystem: Environmental > Terrestrial > Soil > Agricultural land...
GAAGAACTCTTCCGGTACTTCGATCTTCATGTCCTGCTTTACAGGAACCTGGCACGACAGACGCCAGCCTTCTTTCTCTTCACGGTTCGTGAAGTGGGTCTTTTCGGTGGGCAGCATGGCGCCGCCACCTTCCAGAACCTTACATTTACACTGGGCGCAGGTACCACCGCCACCACAGGCAGACGACAGGAAAATGCCGTTGCCCGCCAGGGTGTTCAGCAGTTTTCCACCTGCTTCCGTTTTCATGGTGTGTTCCGGGTCGTCATTGATTTCAATGGTGACGTCGCCGGTGCTGACCAGTTTTGAGCGCGCTGCCAGGATCACCGCCACCAGTGCAAGCACGATGACGGTAAACATGACCACGCCAAGAATAATTTCTGTATTCATGGTCTCGCCTTCTCGTAGTTATCCGATGATCCGGGGGCGCATTACAGCGAGATGCCGGAGAACGACATAAAGCCGAGCGACATCAGGCCGACAGTGATGAAGGTAATACCAAGGCCACGCAGGCCGTTGGGAACATCACTGTACTTGAGCTTCTCGCGGATACCCGCCAGGGCCACTATCGCCAACGCCCAGCCAACACCGGCGCCAAACCCATAAATGACACTCTCACCAAAGCTATAGTCACGCTCAACCATGAACAGAACCGCACCCATGATTGCGCAGTTGACCGTAATCAGCGGCAGGAACACACCCAGCGCTGAGTACAGCGCAGGAATGTATTTGTCGAGGATCATCTCGAGGATCTGTACCAGAGCAGCAATAACACCGATATACGTCAGCAGACCCAGAAAGCTCAGATCCACATCGGGGAGGCCAGCCCAAGACAGCGCACCATCACGAAGAATGGTGTTGTATATCAGGTTGTTAATAGGAACCGACAGTGTCAGAACGACGACAACCGCAATACCCAGACCAACCGCTGCCTCGACCTTTTTGGAGATCGCAAGGAAGGTACACATACCGAGAAAGAACGCCAACGCCAGGTTTTCAACGAAAATGGCCGTAACCAGAAGACTCAGATAATGATCCATTAGAAGGCCTCCCGGGTTTTATGGGCAGACATCTTGAAATCAGGCTCTTCAACCTGATCCGGCTTCCAGGTACGCAGTGCCCAGATGCCCAGACCGATGATAAAGAATGCGCTCGGCGGCAGCAGCATCAGGCCGTTCGGCACATACCAGCCACCATCGTTAACTGAGGCCAGGATGGTGAAACCAAGCAGTTCACCAGAGCCGAACAGCTCACGGAAGAACGCCACGAACAGGATCGCAATGGAGTAACCCAGACCGTTACCGATACCATCCAGGAAGCTCAGCATCGGCGGGTTCTGCATGGCAAAGCCCTCGGCCCGGCCCATAACGATACAGTTGGTGATGATCAGACCAACGAATACCGACAGCTGCTTGCTGATTTCATAGGCATAGGCTTTCAGCACCTGGTCGACCACGATTACCAGCGACGCAATGATGGTCATCTGTACGATGATCCGAATGCTGTTGGGAATCTGGGTACGAATCAGAGATACCGCCAGGTTTGAAAACCCGGTTACCGCAATAACCGAAGCACACATTACCAGCGTAACGCTCAGGCTGGTGGTCACCGCCAGCGCCGAACAGATCCCAAGAATCTGCAGGGCGATGGGGTTGTTACTGAAAATCGGTTCAAAAAGAACCTTCTTGGCTGATACGTCAGACATGATCAGGCCTCCCCGTCGCGCAGATTTTTCAGGAACGGCGCGAAACCGTTCTCGCCCATCCAGAAGTTGATCAGGTTCTCAACACCGCGAGCCGTCAGCGTCGCACCAGACAGGGAATCAATCTGATGCTCGCTGTCCGGATTGGCACCGCCTTTGATCAGGCGGATCTGGGGCTCACTCTTATCGTCACCGTAGATCTTCTGGCCAACCCACTGGCTTTTCCATCGGGGGTTGTCTACCTCACCGCCAAGACCAGGCGTTTCCGCGTGGTCATAGAAACCCAGACCTTCGATAGTATTCAGATCACCTTCCAGTGAAATAAATCCGTAAAGGGTGGACCAAAGACCGGGGCCGTGAACCGGCAGCACCACACGAACCAGCTCACCATCCTCCTCGAGGATGTAAACCGTGGCTGCGTGGGCACGACGACGCAGATTGGCGGTGTCTTGCTCACCCGACAGGCGGGTAGACATGTTCGGATCACCGGCAGCGCGGTACTGGTTGTAGCTCAGTACATCAGGTACGCCAAGCTCTTCCGGGGTGGTGAACCGGCCAGTACGCAGGTCAACCAGGCGCGGTTCGAACTGACCAAACAGTTCTTCGATACGGGCCCGATTGGCGCCAGGCTCAGCCATGCCGGCGGCCTGAAGGATATTGGACTTGATGTCCAGCTCCTGGTTCAGAGCCTGCTGCGGGCGCAAGGATACAGCTGCAGCAGACACAATCACGGAGCAAACGATGCATAGGGCGAAAGCGACCTGAATGGTCTTTCCGACCGTCTCTTTTTTCTTAGCCACGTGCGAGCCTCCGTTTGATGTTGGCCTGAACCACGTAGTGGTCCATCAGCGGGGCGAACAGGTTGGCGAACAGAATGGCCAGCATAATACCTTCCGGGAAGGCCGGGTTGACCACACGGATGAGAATAGTCATCACGCCGACCAGGATGCCAAACATCCAGCGACCGGTATTGGTCATCGCAGCGGATACCGGGTCTGTCGCCATGAACATCATGCCGAAGGCGAAGCCACCCATAACCAGGTGCCAGTGAGCCGGAATGGCAAACATCGGATTAGTCTCGGACCCGACAATGTTCAGCAGCAGCGACATACCGATCATGCCGATCAACACACCACCGACAATACGGTAGGAGGCAATCTTCATGGCCAGGAGGATCAGACCACCAATCAATATGGCAATGGTGGACGTCTCACCCATGGAACCCTGAATGTTGCCCACGAAGGCATTCATCCAGCCGATCTGGGTTTCCAGTGCTTCCAGTCCGCCAGAGGCAGCCCAACTCAGAGCCGTTGCGCCACTGAAGCCATCAACTGCAGTCCAGACAGTGTCGCCGGAAATCTGCGCGGGGTAGGCAAAATACAGGAATGCACGACCAGTCAGGGCCGGGTTCAGGAAGTTCTTGCCGGTACCACCGAACACTTCCTTACCGATAACCACACCGAAGGTGATACCCAGGGCCACCTGCCACAGAGGGATGGTGGGCGGGCAGATCAGTGCGAACAGTACCGAGGTTACAAAGAAGCCTTCGTTCACTTCGTGACGACGCACGGTGGCAAACAGCACTTCCCAGAAACCACCCACCACAAAGGTGACGGCATAGATGGGAATGAAGTAGGCCATACCGTAGACGAAGTTGTCCCACCAGCCGGCACCGGAGCCGGTCACGGCCAGGGCGGTGATAAAGGCTTCACGCAGGCCGCCGTCGGCAATCATGGCATCCGGGTTGGCTGCCAGAAAATTGTTAGCCTGAAAACCAATGTTCCACATACCGAAGAACATGGCAGGGAAAGTACACAACCATACAGTGATCATGATGCGTTTGAGGTCTACGCCGTCACGCACATGGGCCGTGGTGGAAGTCACTTTGCCAGGGGTGTAGAAAATGGTATCAACGGCTTCGTACAGGGCATACCAGCGCTCGTACTTACCACCTTTTTCAAAATGATGCTCGATTCCATCGAGAAACTGTCGGATAGCCATCGTATTAGCCCTCGATCTCGATTCGGGTCAGGTTCTCGCGGAGAATCGGACCGTATTCATATTTGCCGGGGCACACAAAGGTGCACAGCGCCAGATCTTCTTCATCCAGCTCCAGGGCGCCAAGCTTCTGTGCCACTTCGGTATCGCCAACAATCAGTGCTCGCAGCAGCTGAGTCGGCAGGATGTCCAGCGGCATCACCTGCTCATAGGCACCGACAGGCACCATGGCACGCTCACTGCCGTTGGTGGTGGTGGTGAAGTTGAACAGCTTGCCACCGGTCAGCTTGGACAGGTAGATGTTCAGCACCGAGAACTTGTTGGTGCCCGGAGACAGCCAGCCAATGAACTCACGCTTGGTGCCTTCTTCCAGCACCGACACCTGATTGGCAAAGCGGCCCAGGTAGGCACAGGGGCCGTCACCACGACGACCGCCGAATACCGAGCCTGAAATGGCGCGGACTTCGCAGTCAGTGGCGATCTCGCCATCCAGCAGTTCCGGCAGGCTGGCACCCAGGCGGGTACGAACCAGGCGGGGCTTCAGGGCTTTAGGGCCAGCAATCGCCACAATGCGCTCTACCGGCACTTCACCGGTTTCGAACAGCTTGGCGATGTCGATAACGTCCTGGTAGTTGATGGACCAGACAGTTTTGCTGGCAGACACCGGATCCAGGTGATGGATATGGGTACCTACGTTGCCGGCCGGGTGCACACCGTCAAACTGGTGTACTTCGATATTGTCGGCCTTGGGCACAGAAACATTCGCGCCGGGCTTGCCGGTTACAAATACCTTGCCGTTGGTCAAACGGGAGATAATGGTCAGGCCTTTTTCGAACGCCTTGCTGTTCTCGCCAATAATCACGGTAGGGTCTGCTGCCAACGGATTGGTATCCATGACAGAGACAAAGATGGAGTTCGGTGCGGAGTCGATTTCCGGAACCTTGCTGTAAGGCCGGGTGCGGAACGCGGTCCACAGGCCGGATTCAACCAGGTTATCAACCACCTGCTGGCGTTCCAGGCCGGCAAGATCGGAATCGTTGTAGCGGGCATAGGTTTCCACCTCATCGCCATCCACTTCGATGACAATAGACTGGAACACGCGACGCTCACCGCGGTTAATTTCTTTCACCACACCGGCTGCCGGTGAAGTATAACGAACGCCTTCGGTCTTCTTGTCCGTGAACAGCAGCGTACCGCGCTTGACACGGTCTCCCTCTTTCACAGCCATCGTCGGCTTCATGCCGTTGTAGTCAAAGCCGATCAATGCCACGTGGCGAATCGGTTTGCCGTCAGTAATGGTCTGTTCGGGAGCGCCGCTGATGGGAAGATCCAGGCCTTTTTTGATCTTGATCATTAGCCTCATCCAATCATCAGAAACTTTTCTGTGGATTTTAACGCCCGGCCCCGCCGCTCGGGGGTGAGAATATGGGTGCCAGACATACCCAAAATCGCGCCAATTATAGAGATTAAGGAATCCTATTTCCACCGGTAAGGGAAATGGTTTTATCCCTCCAAAGTAGTAAAAAAGCCCCGGCAGCTCACGCTACCGGGGCTTTTGATCCGACTTGACTGAAACAGGCTTAGACTTTAGTCACGTGCCCGCTTCGGAAAGATCGGGTAGGTTACGCCGGCCATCTGGTTGACACAGCGGATAACCTGAGCGCTGTAGCCAAACTCGTTGTCGTACCATACGTACAGAATCAGGCGCTTACCGTTGGCGATGGTGGCTTGGGCATCAACAATGCCCGCGTGGCGGGAGCCTACGAAGTCTGTGGATACCACTTCCGGGGAATTCACGAAATCGATCTGCTTCTGCAGCTCAGAGTGCAGAGCCATGTCGCGGAGGTAATCGTTCACCTTCTCTACATCCACGTCGGACTTAAGATTCAGGTTCAGGATGGCCATGGACACGTTCGGCGTCGGCACCCGGATAGCATTACCGCTCAGCTTGCCCTTAAGCTCCGGCAGCGCCTTGGCAACAGCCTTGGCCGCACCCGTTTCCGTAATAACCATGTTCAGTGCTGCGCTGCGGCCACGACGGCTACCCTTGTGGTAGTTGTCGATCAGGTTCTGGTCGTTGGTGTAGGAGTGAACAGTCTCAACATGGCCATCTTCAATGCCGTATTCGTCGTTGATGGCCTTCAGCACCGGGGTAATGGCGTTGGTGGTACAGGAAGCCGCGGACAGGATCTTGTCTTCATCGGTAATCCAGTCGTTGTTGATACCATACACGATGTTCTTGATATCACCCTTGCCCGGCGCGGTCAGGATCACGCGACTGACACCCTTGGACTTCAGGTGCAGACCAAGGCCGGCTTCGTCACGCCACTTGCCGGTGTTGTCGATCACAATGGCATTGTGGATGTCGTAAGCGGTGTAATCCACTTTGTCCGGGCCATCGGAATAGATCACCTTGATAAAGTTGCCATTGGCGATCAGGGCGGAGTTTTCTTCATCAACGGTGATGGTGCCATCGAAGGGACCATGCACGGAGTCACGGCGCAGCAGGCTGGCGCGCTTTTCCAGATCGTTTTCGGCACCGCCCTGGCGAACCACAATGGCTCGCAGGCGGAGATTGTTACCGCCGCCGGCTTTTTCAATCAGGATGCGGGCCAGCAGACGGCCGATACGGCCAAAACCATAGAGCACTACGTCTTTGGTTTCGTTCTGGGCGTCCTTCTCTGACTGACTGGCATACTGGCCAACCACCGGGCCGATTTCACGCTTCAGGAATTCGGTGAGGTCACCGCCTTCAGCCTTGAACTTGACCGCCAGCTTGCCGATGTCCACGTGGGCGCGACCAAGATCGAGCTTGTCCATGGCCTGCAGGATCGGCAGCGTGTCGTGAACGGACAGCTCGCTGTTCTCAACCTGACGAACAAAACGATGGGCACGGATGATGTCGATCACCGACTGGTTGATGATCGCCCGGCCGTATACCGACGTAACAACGTTGTTTTTACGGTACAGGCGGCCAATCAGCGGGATCATCGCTTCGGCGGTGGACTCTCTTTCTGTCCAGTTGGACAGGTGCTGGTTGATTTGTTCGTGACTCACGGTTGGAACCTCGTATAGCACTGGGAATAATTTTGAGGCGCACATTATCCAACTTAAGACGCCTGACGGCAAATAGCGATTTGTCGGCACCAGCCATGACACTGAAACCCCCGAACGCTAGAATAGCGCCGCTCGGTTCCAGACATGCCAACTCAGGAGATTTGACAGCTCATGCCCCAAGGTTCCGCCCGTGCAGCCTCACCCGCCCCGTTGATTGCCCCGACGCTGCCGGATAAAAGTGCCGACCATCGCAAATGGGGCCAGCTTCACGGTTGCAGTGACGCCCTGGCGATTTGCGAGAGCGCCAAGTTGCACAAAGGGCTAACGCTGGTGGTTACCCGAAGCACCGATGAGGCCATTCGTCTGGAGCAAGCCATCCGGTTTTTCCTGAACCTGCCGCCGGAAGAAGATGGTGCGACGGTGACCGCAGACGGCCTCGAACTGCTGTCGTTGCCGGACTGGGAAACTCTACCCTACGATCTGTTTTCACCCCACCAGGACATCACCTCCAGGCGCATCCGTACCCTGCACCGGCTGCCATCCACACGCCACGGCGTTCTGGTGGTACCCGCCCGCACCCTGATGCACCGGTTGGCGCCGCCAAGCTACCTTCAAGGCAACACTCTGCTATTAAAAGTAGGCCAGAGCTTGGATATCGACAGCTGGCGAATGCAACTGGAGGCTGCGGGATATCACCACGCTGAAAATGTGTATGAGCACGGTGAATATGCCGTGCGCGGGGCGATTCTGGACATCTACCCCATGGGCTCCAACCTGCCCTACCGGATTGACCTGTTCGACGACGAAATCGAAACCTTGCGCACGTTTGACCCGGAAACCCAGCGCTCCATTGACCGAATCGAACAGATCGAACTGCTGCCAGCCCATGAGTTCCCCTGGCACAAGGAGGCCCGCTCCGGCTTCCGCAATCGTTGGTTTGAACACTTCCCCCATGCTGACAAAGACGCTCCGGTCTATCAGGACGTCAGCAACGGCATTACCCCGCCAGGCATCGAGTATTACCTGCCATTGTTCTTTGACCAGACCGCCACGCTGTTCGATTACCTGCCAGCCACCACACTGGTGTTTACCGCAGACGGCCTGAGCGATGCTGTAGCGGCTTTCGATGCGGAAACCCGCGCCAGGCACGAGGACCGCTGGCACGACCGGCTGCGACCGATTCTGCCGCCGGCCGAGCTTTTCCTGCTACAGGACGAAGTGTTTGGCCAGATCAAGCGATACCCGCGCATCACCTGCACCCCCGACGCCATGGACGGCGCCGGCACTGCCAATTGCGGCGCCACACCGTTACCGGACGTGGCCATGGATGGCCGGGCCGCGGACCCGGCCGGGCGACTCAAACGCTTTATCAAGGAATTCCCGGGCCGCGTGCTGATTTGCGCCGAATCTTCCGGTCGGCGCGAAGCCCTGATCGAGAACCTGCGGGATCACAAGCTAAAGCCTGTCACCCTCAGCGGCTGGCAGGCATTCACTGAAAGTGACAGCGCGACCCTGGCCATCACCATCGCGCCGATGGAACAGGGAATGGTGCTACCGGAGCAGAACCTCGCCCTGATTACCGAAACCGCCCTGTTCGGCGAACGGGTTCTGCAGCGGCGCCGGCGAGAAAAGCCCACGGAAGTGGACGACCACGGTTACCGGGACCTGTCCGAACTGCGTATCGGCTCGCCGGTGGTGCATATTGACCATGGCGTGGGTCGCTACAAAGGCCTGGAAACCATCAACGCCGGCGGCCAGGCCGACGAGTTCCTGACCCTGGAATACGCCGGTGGCTCAAAACTCTATGTTCCCGTTTCCAGCCTGCACCTGATTTCCCGCTACGCCGGCACCGATGAAGAACAGGCACCTTTGCACAAACTGGGCACCGACCGCTGGAGCACTGCCAAGCAGAAAGCCCTGGAAAAGATTCGCGACACCGCCGCCGAACTGCTAGACGTGTACGCCCGCCGAGAAGCCCGCAAAGGCTTCCAGTTTGAAGACCCGAAAGAGGCCTACCGGGCCTTCGCCGCCGGCTTCCCGTTCGAGGAAACGCCGGACCAGCAGGTCGCCATTCAGGCGGTGTTCGAAGACATGACTGGCGAACGCCCCATGGACCGACTGGTGTGCGGCGATGTGGGCTTTGGTAAAACCGAGGTGGCCATGCGTGCGGCCTTTCTGGCCACCTGGTCCGGCAAGCAGGTGGCGGTGCTGGTGCCCACTACCCTGCTCGCCCAGCAGCACTACGAATCCTTCCGGGATCGTTTTTCCGACACCCCGGTCACCGTGGAACTGCTCAGCCGTTTCCGAAGCGGCAGCCAGACCACCAAAGCCATGACAGCCATTGAGGAAGGCAAGGCAGACATCGTGATCGGCACCCACAAATTGCTGCAGGGCGATGTGAATTTCAAGAATCTGGGCCTGGTCATTATCGATGAGGAGCATCGTTTCGGTGTTCAGCAGAAAGAACGACTGAAATCCCTGCGGGCAGAGGTGGATATGCTCACGCTGACCGCCACGCCGATCCCGAGAACCCTGAACATGGCCATGGGTCACCTGAGGGACCTGTCGATCATCGCCACGCCCCCGGCCCGCCGGTTGTCGGTCAAAACCTTCGTGCGCCAACGTGAAGAGGCCATGGTGAAAGAGGCGATCCTTCGGGAGATACTGCGTGGTGGCCAGGTGTATTTTCTGCACAACGATGTGTCGACCATTGAAAAAACCGCCGAAGATCTGCGCAGACTGATTCCGGAGGCCCGGGTGGGCGTCGCCCACGGCCAGATGCGGGAACGGCAGTTGGAACAGATCATGTCGGACTTTTACCACAAGCGCTTCAACGTGCTGGTCTGCACCACCATTGTGGAAACCGGCATCGACATTCCCAGCGCCAACACCATCATCATCGAGAGAGCCGACAAGTTTGGCCTGGCCCAGCTGCACCAGTTGCGCGGCCGGGTTGGCCGGTCCCACCACCAGGCCTATGCCTACCTGCTGACGCCACCGCCAAAAAGCATCTCCAACGATGCCAAGAAACGGCTGGATGCCATTTCCGAAGCCCAGGACCTGGGCGCCGGCTTCATGCTGGCCACCCACGATCTGGAAATCCGGGGCGCGGGCGAGCTGCTGGGCGAGGAACAGAGCGGACAGATTGAAAGCATCGGCTTCACCCTGTACATGCAGCTGCTGGACGAAGCGGTAAAAGCCATCCGAGAGGGCCGCACCCCGAATGCTGAACTGCCCCTGAGCCACGGCACCGAAATGAACCTGCGCATCCCGGCATTGATTCCCGACGACTACCTGCCCGATGTGCACAACCGCCTGATGCTGTACAAGCGCATTGCCAGCGTCCAGAGCGAAAATGAATTAAAAGAACTTCAGGTTGAGATGATCGACCGCTTCGGATTATTACCGGAACCGGCCAAGAATCTGATCAACCAGACCCGGCTGCGTTTGAAAGCCGAAGCTCTGGGCATCGGAAAAGTGGACGCTGGCAAGGAATGGGTGCGACTGGAGTTCGGTGCGACCACACCGGTGGACCCTCTGGTGCTGGTTAAAAAAGTGCAATCCGCGCCGGACACCTACAGGCTGGAAGGCGCCAACAGCTTCCGCTTCCGGCTGAATGATGATTCAACCAGTGGTAAACTCGACGCCATTGCAGCCATGCTCACGGAATTGACGCCGGGCACCAAACCAGCCAAGGCGTCGTGAGCAAACAACGACTCAGGTGGAGTAAGACTCTTGCAAGCCCAGCAATTCTGTTTACGGCACACA